>Ga0134128_10000258_pt1 | contig 75280 bp, 51 predicted proteins | sample KB31754_FD_96462 | JGI IMG/M metagenome (GOLD analysis project Ga0134128, IMG submission 96462) | Terrestrial soil microbial communities with excess Nitrogen fertilizer from Kellogg Biological Station, Michigan, USA - KB3-175-4 | ecosystem: Environmental > Terrestrial > Soil > Unclassified ... | reverse complement strand
CGCGACAATCCCAAGGACAATCCCGACCAGATCGAGACCGTGAGCGACCAGTTTTCCTATAACCGCGGCAACCATCAAATGATGTTCGGCTTCGGGGTCCAGAACTACCGCACGAATACTTACCAGACAGGCCAGCCTGGTGGTGGTTACACCTTCAAAGGCTACTTCACGAGTCTTCAGAATCCCGCCCAGGCGGCCGCGGGGACGTACGATGTACCCATTGGCCGCACCGGTTCGGGACTTGCGAATTTCCTGTTAGGCCAAACCCATGGTTTCTTTTACACGATTTACCCTGTCTACCATACGCGTCAAACCGAGTTTGACGGATTCGCGCAAGACAACTGGCGGGTCACACAGAACCTGACGTTGAATTTCGGCCTGCGGTATCAATACTGGACGGCATTCTCGGATTCAAGCGGGCAGGAGGCGACCTTTGACCCGAATATCCCCGGCGGCATGGTCGTCTACCAGGGCAGCGGCGCTCTTCCTTCACAAGTTCCGGCTGCGATATTCAATTCCTTCAAGGCGAACGGCTTGCCGTTCGAGTCTGCCGCGCAGGCGGGTTACCCACTCAGCTTGTGGAACATGCCGAAGAACAACTTCGAGCCGCGACTTGGTTTTGCCTATCAAATCGGAAGCAACGCAGTCCTGCGTGGCGGCTGGGGTATTTACCAGTGGACGATACCATTGGAAAATTTTGTAAGCGACACTCGTCTCAATGTGCCCTTCAGCCAAACCTTTAACCTCAATCCGGGTACCCTGCCGAACGGTGTATTGACCGATGCTCATGCGGCCGAACTGGAGTTTCCGATCGCCTCGGCCCAGTACGCGGGCCCTCAGGGCGTGAATCAATTCGTGCTGGGCAATCAGGGATGCGCCAACGTGCCGGCAGGAACCTGCACGCCTCCAGGCTTGGAACTGGACCTCAGTAATGAACCAATGGTGCAAGGCAGCGGATTTTCGATGGATCCTATGGATCCCAACTACAAACCGCAAACGGTGCAGGAGTACAACCTGACATTTGCGCAGCAGTTGCCAAAGCACATTGGGTTTGAGCTCAGCTACATCGGGAACCACAGCTACAACCTGCTGCAGACGGACCCCATCAACTACACTGTTCCACGCGACACCGCGCCTCCAGGTTCAACTCCCGCGCAGTTGCGCCAATATCCTGTCTTTGAAACCTCTTGTGGCTATTGCATGAACACGTTTCGTTATGTCGGCCATGCCAATACCAACCTGCTGCAGGTGAGATTGCAGCATACATTCGGCAGCGGGCTGTTGCTGCAATCCTATTTCACCTGGCAAAGGGCGCTGACAACGACCAATTCGGGAACGCTTTACCAGGCCCTGGGGAATGCCGCGACGATGGTTCCGGCGGCGTTGACTCCGGGTTATTCTCTCACCAATCCGAACTCCGGGGCTTCCACCGCCGAGCGGTTAAGTGCCGTCTACGCTCCCGACAGCAACCTGCCTGACAAAACCTTCAGCTTGAATGCCCACTATGAATTACCCTTCGGCCGGGGCAAGAGGTACCTTGGAAATTCGCATGGTTTCGTCAATGGGCTGGTCAGCGGATATAACATCTCACCGTTCTTCCTATGGCATAGCGGCTTTCATTTCGCGCCGTACTTCACCGCGTACAATTCCAGTACCGTCTCACCGGATGGTACAAGTGGCATTGTTTTATCTCCGGGAAAAACCGGAATACTGCCGGAAAGCCAGCGAACGCCGCAAAAATGGTTTGATCCCAGCATTTACGATCCGACGTCGGGAAGTCCTTATGCGGGACAGACCTACACCCTGCAGACCAGCCTTCAGGGCGATTACCGGAACAACATTCCGAACAATTACATGACGGGACCGGGCTTTAATGAACTGGACGCCACGATCTATAAGCTCACACCGATTACCAAGAGCAGTGTGCTGGACATCGAGGCCCAGATATTCAACGTCTACAACCATCAAAACCTGGGCTTGCCGAACGTGAATGGCATTATCACTACCCCGCTCAGTGGCAGCTTGCCCCGGATGATCCAACTCCAGGCAAAGTACGTTTTCTAATTTGGCTCCTTGTTCTTCTTTTGCGGCCCGGACAATTACGGGCCGCTTTTTATTTTCCATCCGCTACTGGAATCAATGTAAAACTATGTGAAAATATCCGATCTAAATTGCTAGGTAAACCTGAACTCACAACTATTCATCATGAATCAGTTACTCGCCAGAATTTGATCTAAAGAAGACTGACACACTCTATCTGGCTGATTGTTCTGTGCAAAGACGGAGGAATTCCTTGGTCTTTGTCGCGATATATCCGGTACTTCGTACTGCTGCCACCTTCTGAAAAATCCGTTCACCATGTATTTGTAATGCATGCAAGTGTTCGCTTCGGGTCCGGCGAAGCGAGAGGAATCCGATACCCAGATTGATTTCGATCATCTTCTCAATGGCCTCTTCATTCTCCAATTCCATGATGATCTTGGGCTCAATGCCCGCCCGTCGGAATCGAGAATCTATTAAACGACGAATTCGACTTTCCTTGGGGAAGGAAATGAAGGGCAGGCTTTTCAACTCGGTCCAGGTAACACTCTTGCGTCTAGAAAGAGTGTGGCGTCGGGGCACGGCTACAACGAACTCTTCATCGAATAGTGGCTCGTAGTGAATATATTTTTCCAAACTAGGCCCCTCGGGAGATTCGCTTACGATTCCCAAATCGAGATCGCCAGTGCTGACTAGCCGGATAAGATTGTCTGCAGTACCCGTGACAATATAGATATCGATTTTGGGATACTGCCGATGGAACCGTTCGAGCACGGGAGGTAGGAAAAAGGTGAGCGCAGTGGTTCCTGTACCAATTCTAAGCTGGCCGCTTTGTAACGTGCGAAGATCTCGAATCTGTTTCCCCAGCCGGGCGATCTCCTGATGTACCGTGCGGGCGGTTTCTATCAGCAACTCCCCCGATTCATTCGGATGAACGCTTTTTCCTCTTTTGACGAGAACCTTTTCGCCGAGTTCTTCCTCCAGCAGTCGGATTTGACGATGAATGGCCGAATGGGACACATGCAACTGGCTACCTGCCTGCAGATAGCCGCCTTGTTCTACGACTGCCAAAAACATTTCAAGCTGCCGAACATCCATTGTCGTTTACCTTCCGAAGAACCTTATTGTACACAAACCAGACAGAATAAGTCTAATCTTTCTAATTGACAGCAGTGAGCCGCGGAGTAACTCTAATTCTGCATTTCTAAAAGTGTTTTCTCGTTATCCAAAATGGATCATTCCATCAATTTTATGAGTGACTGAAGGCCGTATTAAGCCAGCTTTTAAAATGATTTGTGGAGTTTGTTGGAGATGCGAACAATCAGAATATCTGTCACATTCGGTTAACTTATATCTGATCTCGCAGCGAAGTTTGGAAATTGAGGAGTTTGTATGATCAAGGATATAACGCGCCGCGAATTCTTAAACACGGTGGCAGGAGCTGCCGTAAGCAGCGCGATCATTGGCGACGCGACATTTCTCGATGCTGTCGTCACAGACCCACCATCTACAGCGGTTGGCGTCAGCAACTCTAAATGCGTCGGATTGTGCGCACCTCTCGAATCTCTCATCTTTCCCCAACCACGGGAAATCTCGAGTTCAGACAGCGATTTTATCGTTGACAACAAAGTGCGCATTGTCGTGCCACTAAATGCGTCAAAGGAAGACCTATTTCTCGCATCTCTTCTAGCTCGCGAACTAAGCGACAGATTTGGCCTGCATCTCAAAATCGAAAGGATAACTCGTGTCAGCGACGATGCTCGAGTCATTCTGATGGGATCGATTTCGAATCCGTTGGTTCGGCAGTGCTGTGCGCGAATCGGTCTGAATGGAAGCAGTCAGATCCCAAGTCCGGAAGGATATGTTCTTCGGGCCGACAGCAATATCGTCCTGGCAGCCGGCAGCGACAATCGCGGTGCTTTCTATGGGCTGCAATCTTTACGGCAATTGGTTTTCAAGGAAGACAACCAGATACGGATTCGCGGCGTACGGATTCGCGACTGGCCGCACAAACCGTTCCGTGGGATATATCTGTATCTCCCGGGACGGGACAACATCCCATTTTTCAAGCGCTTCGTACGTGACTATATGGCGCTGTACAAATACAACACGCTCATCATGGAAATGGGCGCGAGCATGCGGCTCGACAGTCACCCGGAACTGAACTCCGGATGGGTGGAGTTCGTCCGGGACTGCAACTACAGCTGTCGCAATTACCCTCCAGGGGCATTCCACGATATCGAACAGAATTCATCGCACCAGGATACCGCCGACGGAGATATTCTCGAAAAAGAGGAAGTTGCCGACCTTGCCCGCTGTATCGCCCAGAACCAGATAGAACTCGTTCCTGCGCTTGCATCTTTTACCCACAGCTACTATCTCCTGACAAAACACAAAGATTTGGCAGCAGTGCCGCAAAATAAGTGGCCCGACATCTATTGCGCGTCAAATCCAAATATTTATCCGTTGCTATTTGAAGTTAATGATGAGTACATCGATCTTCTGAAGCCGAAAATGGTCCACATCGGACACGACGAGCTTTTTCTCCCGGTCGGGGTATCTCCTCAATGCAAATATGAGGACATTGGTGAATTATTCGGAGAAGATGTCAGGAAGATTCACGGATATCTATCATCTCGGGGAATTAAGACTGCGCTCTGGGGCGATATGCTGTTGCAATCCGTTCGGGGACACGGCCTGAAGAAGCGTATAGCCCCAGACGGCTGGACCTACTATTTGCCCGGCGGTCTGACTCCTGAGCAGGTAGAGAGACTAATCCCAAAAGATTGTTTAATTTTTAACTGGTTCTGGCATGGAGGACGCCGTAGTAATCCTGAACTGAATGAAGCCACGCTGGACAAGATGGGATTTCAACAGATTTACGGTAACTTTGACGCAACAATCACAAATTATGAAATCCGTAAAAAGCGATCTACGCTGATCGGTGGAGCTCCGTCCGCATGGTCATCTACCAATGAAATTGGCTTTGGGAAAGAACTTATGGCTGCTTTTCTCGGTTGCAGCAGCATTCTTTGGACGGGTCAGGTACTTCAAGGTAAGGATTTGTCAGGCACGGTTCAATCCATGCTTCCCAATATCCGCAAGCGACTCAGCGGAATCGTCCCTCCCAGCCAGACAGAAACCTCGATTGTGCCGGTGGACATTTCGAGTAAGTTCAACATCGGAGACAGTGTACCTGCATTGGGAATAAATTTGAATGGAATGACAACCGGAAGCATTCAGCTCAACAATATCCCATTCGATTTGAAACGCGTCAATGGCATGCATTCGATTCTTGCTGCAACAGAGGGCAAACAAGTGACCGGTCTGCCAAAAGTTGTGGCCGGCATTCCGATTGGAATATCTCCTACAAGTTTGATCTTTTTGCACGCTTCGGCAAAGTGGGCCTCAAACAAAGAGGGCTATCGCTTAATTTGGGATGAAGCTGACACTGCCGATCTTCTGGGATGGTACGAAATCGTTTATGAAGACGGCTTCGTCACTACGATTCCCATCCGCTATGGCGTCAATATCCTCGAATGGAACTGGGATCAGCGCACTTCTGAAAACGCCTATTGCTACGGCGCGGATGCAGTCGCCGTGGGAGGCGAGGCGAATAATCGCATTACATTTTTCTCTTTCGAGTGGGTAAATCCTCGACTAGGGAAAGTCATCCGCGAGGTCCGATTACAAGGAACAACTGGCTTTCGAGCCGTCTCTCTTGAAGTCGATAACGCGTGGGGGCCGGTCATTGAAAGCAATGGAGTAATTGTGAAGGCCATCAGCGCAGTGAAAAAACGAAGCTGATATTTCGCCGTCTCTCCCACGAAAGTGAGTGATCGGAAGAAAGTTTATTCAGTTAAGAGTATATGCCGTTTCTCCAATAGCAATTATTGGATGGGGATTCTCGCCACATCCAGCTTGCCGTATCAACTGTGCGAGATAGGCGGCAGCCTGTATTCGCTGCGCCATTCTTGTCGGAGGTGAACTCATGAAGGTTGATAGATATTATCGTCGCGCATTCGTTCAACTGATCGCGTTAATGTTAATTCCTGTTTTTGTTGTCTCGGCATCGGCTCAGTCAACGTCCTCCTTCTGCGACAAATCAGACTGCACGGCAACCCGGGAAACATTTAAAGATATCTGCGACTATATTGTGAAAGAGAAAAGTACCTTTCCGTCAATCTATGTTGGAGGGTACTACATGCGGGATTTAGTTGCCGGATATGAAATCTTTGGAGACCGCCGATACTTGAATACAGCGGTTGCTTACGGAGACTATCTGCTCAGTAAGCAGATGCCGAATGGCTTCTGGGCGACAGGTTATGGTCCAGTCTATCTTGCGGATACCGGAAGTGCCCTTGGACTTTTTATCGTTCTCTATAAACATGTGGATCATGCAAGACAGAAAACATACTTCGACGCGGTTCGACGTTATACCGATTCACTTCAGAACGATGGAATGATTCTGCCGAACGGGGCTTTCGGAACAGGGTGGAATGAGATCGAGAATGGTAAACTGACCAGCCCCATCTATGATCAATACACGCTATCTTCTGCATTGACAGGTGCAACGATCTTTACGTGGATGTATTACAAGACGAAGAAAAATAAATATAGAGAGATCTCCTACAAGGCATTGCAATGGATCTTTTCCACCATGCGAAACGATGGAAACATTCCTTATATCCTCGCGGAAGAGAGGGCCAACATCACCAAACGAGGCGATTCGAAAAATGACGATCACTTGTGGAACCGAATGACGTATGGGACCTCCGCGTACGTCGGTGAAGGTGTAATTTCGTTCGATCTCTATTGCAATAAATCGAAATGGAAGTCCTGGATTCAACGAACGGTAAAACCGAATATTGAATTTCTTCTTCGGACACAGCTCCCCGACGGAACATGGTCTACCCACAGTCCAAAAAGCTGGGACCGGACACGTAGCCCCGGAATTATCAACTATCTCACCTGGTACTACGAGCATGTCGATCGGAATCCTCGGATTCAAGAAGCAATTCAAAAGTTTGACGCTTTTGTTGTGAATCCTGCGAACGGCAAATCTTACGGGCTTCTTACCGCTGGCGCGACATACGGACCCAAAGATCGGGCCTATGCATTTAATACCGCGACCAGCCTTACGGGACGCGCACTCGCAGATATTATTTCCCCCGGCGTAGATGCGAAATGGTGATCGGCGAACGCCTCAAGCCAACTGCTACTTGAATTTAAATAAATATGGTCGGGACGGGCAGATTTGAACTGCCGACCCTCGCACCCCAAGCGGATACGCTGTTTTTTCTACGGTTTCCGCTCAGATATCGTGATGTGTTTTCCAATCAGTATACATGCACCCTTTGTGACGTTTTCCCGTCGGGAGCACCCCCGCCGTTTACCGCCGAAAACCATCGGGGGTCCCCACAATTCCCCCCACAATTCTTCCTGCTCAACTTTGCGTGAAAATCGCATCCGAATGCCTCTCAAGTCATCATCTATTCGTATGGGAGCATAAATAATTCCCATTGCGTCGGGGCAATCATTCGGAAGCGCCGCGGAACGATGGCAACTTGAATTGAACTGCGATAATTGCCACAAATTAGACTCTGGAAGGATCGAATAAGAATAGAAACTCTCTGATCGGTCGTCGTGCTTGTGGGTTAGCGCTTACCAAGCTATTGCGGTAGAGGATCGTACTTTCCGCACGTTGATATAGCTTTGCAAGTGAAGCGTGATACGCGTTGCTTACGATCACCGTAGCGCCGCGTTTTTGTGCGTCTAGCGCGACCGCAGCCAGTCTTTCCTGGTCTGCCCAAGAAAAATTCTGCTCGTTGTACCTCCTAAACCCATTGTTCTCGTGTGCAACCGTATAGGTTGGGTCACAATATGCGACATCTCCCTTCCCGAGTTTACGGAGAACTTTTTCAAAATCAGCAATCTTGAGTTCAACAGTCTGCAACTTCTCGGAGGCGGTTCGGAGCATGGATGTTTCGAATAGGATCCGGTGATCCCGTTCACCGCCGCCATAAGGGACATTGAAGCCACCGTCACGATTTACTCGATACATTCCTGCGAATGCAGTTCGATTTAAATAGAGAAAGCGGGCCGCCCTTCCAATTGGCGTTCGCGGAGCCATTGACCGCATTTCGTAGTAGAAATTCTTACTGTTTGGGAAGCTTTTCAATTTCCGCTCCAGTTGATCTGGATGGTCCCTGACTTGTTCATAGACTTCGATAAGACATCCATTAAAATCCGATAAAACGGCGCGGGCCGGGCATAGCGAGAAAAAGACAGCACCCCCACCAAGAAACGGTTCATAATAAGTGCCCGCGAGTCGTTTGTTAACGACCTCCGCGATTGTTGCGCTCGCCCATCTCTTTCCGCCAGGCCACTTCAGGAAAGGCAGGCCGCGATTTAGACCGCGAGCCTCAAGCGTCATGAGAGGACCGCCTGCCTCCCAAAACCCCCCAGTAGCATCTCTCAATTCATACTTCCAATATCGATTCGATTGCCGAATTTCGATTTGATTTAGACGCTCCGGGAGGTTATAGAGCACGCAGGGATATTCGGCAACTAACCCGCTCAAAGCCAATCCCAGGGAATGAGGCTTAGTCCCGCAACACAGGTAGTACAAATCCTGCTGAGGAGAGTCCTCTATATTTTGAGAAAGAGTCCTCCAAACCTCAACGGGATCTCCTGCGGGAATCTTCAAGATCTGCTCGTCTGGAATGCAGTAATTGTCGATCAAAGTCTGATTGCGGGTTTGTACCTCTTCATCGTACTTCGGTTGAAATCCTGGCACAGGAAGAATCAGAGTCACCTGCTTCGGATCGCTCTTTGAGAGAATCCGCAATGTCTTAGTACCTTCAAATCCAACTGAAACGAAGAAATGTCTTTCCTTCGAAGGTTGCGGACTGCCTGCTAAAAACGGAATAGGTACAGATCTCCACTGTCCAAACGAAAATGGAAATGCATCGTCTGTACCATTTTCGCTTTTGATGTATTCAGCTTCCGAGTAGAGAACGTCGATCTGCGCCGATGTACCAGCCAGCAAAAATGTGTTTATTAGACCAATGCTGTAATAGATTGGCGAAACAGATAGGTCTACAAATGTCGGCTTGCCGGGAACAAAATCACCGCGGATGGTCGTCTCCAAAATGCTTGTCCACGTCTCATCAAGATTACGGATGTCTCCGTCGATCGTTACCAACTGGCGACTGCGACCTTGCAGGAACTTCGACAAGACTTCAAATTGGTTGGCTTCAATAGTAGACACGGGTACGCCTCGGGAGCGCAATATAATAGCAGTGTCAAAGCTCATTTCAGTGAGCCCAATGGCTGCAGAGGATCGCTGGTCCCAAGAACTGTAAAAAAAGCCAATTTGGTATTGCTTTGCGAAAGCCGGGGTGGGCAACACCTCGAAAGATTACGATCGCGCTGAAAGGAATCCCTGGCGGAAAGTAGTCATCTGCGATTTCCAAAGAGCGTCAAATTATCTTTGGCCTCGTTGAAGGTAACAACTAGCCTAGAGATGAGTTCATTGCGCTTTTCTAAGCTGGTTTCTTGGTAAATAGATTCGAGGATGGGCCCTTGTAATTGAACGGGATAATAGCTTCCACGGTACGAGAAACCAAAGAATGGTGCAAGCGAGCAGTGAACGCGAAATCTCAGTTCTCCGCTGGGGGCCTTTAGCAGCTTTAGGAAACCAGCTTCTCCCGCTTCCTGTATCACCCTTTTGACGCTTCTAAGAGAATTATCAGGCGGAAGTTTTAGGACAAACACACCGCGTTCGGTGGATTGCAAGGCCGCTTTGATCGTCGGACCCGACTGCAATCGTGCAGTAAGTTCTCCTAGCGCATCTACGAGCCACCGTGTTTCATTGGGAGACGATACTCCCGATGAAAGAATGAAATCATGCTTGCTGGTGCTGACTGCGCGAAATGCCTGATCCTGCTCATCTGGCGGAATTCTCGCTGCTACAAAGTTATCAATGTCTGTTCTCCGCCGGATGTATAGGCCATCCATCTGGGCGAGAAAGTCACGAATGCAATTATCACTTAGCTGAAACAGCATCTTCTCTGAAGCGTATCTCGGTCTGAATCCCAGTTCGTTGCAAATGCATAGGTATGCAGCAACCATTTTCTTCCGGATCCAAGCGCTTTCCCGGTTGCGCCTCTCCCACTGGGGGGTATCTGGTTCTGGTGGAGTCAGATTGAGTCGATCTACCAAGTATGCCTGATAAATTGGCAAGTATTCCGGGTCATCGCTATCATGCAGACTCCCGCCAAAAGGCGTAGCTTTTAGGCGCTTCGCTGATTCAAGTAGGTCTTTCGCTTGCCTGCTCACCGAGGCCCCGATAATCGACTGCAGAAGCCGATTGATCGATAACGTCCCGAGTATAGAAGTAGGATCGAAGCTTATGGGATGCTTCGCAAGATAGGCAAGTCTGACCTGGCGACACCAATGCAGAGTTCTCGGAAATCAGTATCCGACATCGCGTCGAGTCTGAGGATATTCCGGTCAGCGTTCTGAAGGGTGAGATTCGGGAGACAGGTTGTAGTCATATCCTCAGCCGGTCTGACATACGACACAACATAGGAAAGCGGGGCCTCAGAAAGGCGAATCATCATGTTTAGGACCTTCTGCTGTCTAACGCTCAAGCACTCCGATTCATCGAGGCATATTCGAAAATACCAGGGGCGATGGTCGGTGTCGCCGGAGTACTTTGTGCAAAAATCGCCCAGCAGACGACAAATAGACCTCCCGAAGCCTCCGATCTGCGAGATTGGGAATAGCCCCGAAAGTTCTTTCGGAGTGCTTTCTGCATCTACGATCGCAAGATTTTCGAGCTCGCGCCTCACCGTGTATAGAAAGCGGCTCAATTGAAGAAGTGTGACTGGAACGGAAGTGCGCCTCTCTCGCAGCGAGGACTCCCTTTGCAAGATCTCATGGACTAGGGAAGCTTCTTGCTTAGGGCGGGCTCGAAGGATTCCGAGATCAAGTAGCTGCGCAATGGCATTTGCTAATTCTTCAAGCCAAACTAGGTCCAGATAGGTTGAGAACAGTGAATCCTGCAATTCTGGAGTTGAATGATCTAGCCACTTATCGAAGGCGGGCACGTGCATTAGCGGGGTTTTGACGTATACACCGATATATCGCCGCTCGAGAATGGATCCGGCCAAGTGCTCTTGAAGAGCCATATTTGAGAGCTGTTCTCTCCAGTTGAGAGCCTGAAGAAACGTGGTTTTCCCGGTTCCCCTGCTTCCGATAAGGAACAGACTCTTTGCTTGCTCCAGAAGCGCGAAAGGCTCTTGGGGAAGGAAATAGAGTTGTTCTTGTTGATGCTCAAATCTATGCAAAGTGAAGGGCGATTTGGGAGTCATCGTGGTAACCTTCGAAAATTCCATGTCGTTACTTCATCGCCTGGGTTGGTGACTTCTATCAGGCCTAGCCAATGAGCTTCCTGCAGCGACGTAGCGATCGCGCCAGAATCCAGCTTCAAACTCCTTAGGAGCTCTGAAAAACGGGTCTCCCGATCACTGAGCTGACTCAAGATTTCAGGTAGCAAATCATGTGCGATCGTTCTGATTGGTTTGGTTGCAGTTATTTGGAAGGGAACTCGCCGGATAATTTCAACCATTCCTCCATCCCGTTGATCGATCTCAAACTGTTTCACTTCGCAGCCCAAAGGGTAATGCTTTGAACTGAAGTAAATGCGCAGAATATTAAAGCCTTTACGTAATTCGGGCGCTGCAATGCAAACTATCAAGGCATTGTCGATGCCACTTTGCTCGATCAATTCGACCGGATTAGAGTGGATATGGCCGTGACAGTAAATGATCGGACGGTTGAGCTTCAACAAGCGGGAACGAACAAATCCAGAATTGATCAATTCTGTATACATCTCGGTTCGAAGAAGCGCTTGGGGCAGCAGATTGTGGTGGGATAGCACGATCGGAAGAACTTTGGAGTCGAGGCTATGAATTGAATCACAGATCTGCTGAACATCCTCCTGGCGAAAAGCGGGGGTATCGAGCGATTCGCCAACGAGGTCGAAGGCTCCGGCGAGCCCTCCGTGAGTTTGAGAATACGACTTGAGAAGACCATCGAGCTCATCTCGTATGCCGCTTGGCAAGAATCTCTTTTCTCCACACCCGACAGCGGAGTTAATTGAGGTCAGCTGTAACTTAGTCCGGGCTTTCGAGATGTTCGTTGAACGCGGCGTGTCAACGGTAAGTATTGGAATGCCGATTTGTTCCCATGCTTGGGAAAAAGGGCTGAATTTATTCGAAAGCGAGTCAACATCGCTTCCACCGGCCATCGCCCGATCTATATCGTGATTGCCTGGAACAGCGTGCAAGCGTTTGGTTTCATAATTCCGAAGATTGAGAGCATCCCGAAGAGCTTCCACACATCGAAGGTATTCTTTCGGGTCTCCCCTCGAAGCAAGATCACCACAAAGTAAGATCCCATCGAACTTTTGATGCTTAGATTCCGAGGCTACCTTTCGAAGCACACATCGAATCGGATTCAACGACACTACTTTTCGAACGACCGCAGGAAACGCCTTATCTTGGAAGTCTCCGATGGTTTCTTCGACGGCGTGATCATAGTGCACGTCGCCAATCTGAAGGACTTGCATTGTCGTGATGCGCGGAGTCGTAGGGCGAATCACAGGGGAGACGCGATTGGCCGACATGTTTGCCATTGCGGGAAATTTCATTGAGAGGAGTCTAGCCTGCAATTCTATCAAAGGGTTGTCAGACCCACGGGCAAGGTTTTAGTCGCCGTCAATCGTTTAGGTATGAAGCAGTCGCTAGCCGGAACAATGTTGAGACGGCGCTAAAACCAGCTTTCGCGAAAGTCCATTTGGGAGCAGTTTTGGGGGGCGTGCTATGTGAACATTCCGGCCTCCCAGGTTTCGATAAATTCAGCAAGAGCAAGAGACGTGCGGACCATGGAAAGCTACGCCCAATCTTACAGAGCGGGCCCCCTTTGCGAAGGGTGAAACGAGTAATCGCTCGGAGTCTATCTGCCGCCTCTGACGCTTCGCGATTTAAAGTTGCAGTGCGTCGGTGCATTCTGATCGCCCCTCCAGTCCGAACGCAGCGGTTCCAAATTCGCTGCGCTTCGATGCTCGCTAGAAGAATGTGAAGCAAAAACCTCTTATCTTGCGCATACAAGAGTGCGACTGTAACGCAGTTTATGATCCGGTCCGTCCAGGGATTTCGCCAGTATTGGCGGTTAATCACTCCTATTCGCGTGTTTTTTCGTGATTCACTTGGCGCGCGGTACGGGAGTCGATCTCGTAGAGATTTCGCCCCCCCTCCCCCATGAGCTACGTGACCTTATCCAGAGCCCAGGATCAAGGGTCTCCAAGGCCGATACCCCGCGGCAGGCGAGATATCGCCGCCTATTTGCCGTATTGAACATCTCGCGGTCAGGCACGTTGCGCTTCTGTGCTTTTGGTGGCGTTCTAGTTTCCGTACGGGTGGCTCGTAGTGGAGCATGGCATCATCGTCTATTTTTGTTGACCCAGAGCAAAAAAGCCTATTTTGTGGAAGCAAAAAGGTGACTACGTAACGGTCTACGAATCCCTTCAATCTAGAGATTTTGGCCCCCTATCCCCCTTGTCTGCTCGCAATTTCGGCGTTCCATCATCACCTACGCTGCGCCTCTATCAATTCGACTCGGACGTCATCTCCGTACCATTTGCGAACACTTGCATCCCATTTTTGGTGATACTTGTTCAGCCCGCGCCGCGACGCGACTGGATCATCCACGGAAAGAGTCAATATCAGAATTGCGCAGCGCCGCGACACCCGCTCCACTGCCATGCTGTTAAATCCGATTGCCTGCCAGTCGGTAAAGCCGTTCGCGAGATGCGAATCCAGAGGTCTATTCAGGTCGAGTAGATGTCCTTTCATGTCGTTCACTACTCCTGTGAGCTTTGCTCGCGCCCAATTCAACTCCGTATCCGGCACAATTTCGTTAGGAAAGCTTTTCGGTTTTCGAGGTTCGCAATCATGGGAAGGGGTAGGGGTTGGGATTATTTCAATTCTTCTTTCTTCTTGTAATAGATGGGCCGCCGTTTGCGTTTCTCTGGCAGAACGCTGGCGTACCGCTGGAGAAACACCAGCGCTTCTCTGAGAAACAGTCCGGAAGAGATTGGAACCGTCTGGCGCAGTAGATTTTCCTTGCTGTCTTTGCCTAAGAGCCACCACCTCACAATTGAGGCGTTGAGCCACCTCTCTCGGGAGTGAGAACCATAGGGCTTTCCTGTCGTAACGCGCGCCCAAGCGACCTGCTACTTCCCTAGCGTCCAGGACTCGACACTCACTATCTTTGCTCCCGCGAAACCGGATTAGCTTTATCAATTGCAGATGCTCGAGGATTTCGAGCGAGCGCGAAACAGTGGTAATTCCTAGCTTGGTTGCGTTAGCCGTCTCCCGAACTGAATGCTTCAGTTTCGGGTTACTGAATTCGCTCCGCGCGAAGTAGGCATAGATCGTAAAGCAGTCCGCTCCCATGATCGGAAGGAAAACGTCGAAGACTTCATTGCCCACCCAAAAGAACGGGGGTTTTGATTCGCCTCTCGGCGGAATCTCCGCACTATCTGAGACTGCTTCACTCATCCGCGCCGCGCCGGAGTTGTGCCCTCTTCCATCAGCCGATCAATTTCCGAAAGCGGGACCCGAACAGCGCGACCCAGCCGCACCACCCCAATGCGGCGCTGCCCAATCCACTGCCAGACGGTCTTCTGTGACAGGGCGAGCATTTCTGCTGCTTCCGGTACTCTGAGCAATTTTGCTGGTGTCACGTCTCCTTACCTTTCCTTTGCTGCAATTTGCTATAGTTCTACAGGAAGGTTTGTGCCATGGAATCGAACAACTCGTGGCACAGAAGACCGAGATGGAGAAACTAACACGCAACGATCATCGGTTTGCCAAGCTGATCGAAAAAAAGCCTCCCAATATTGTTCTTCCGGCGATGCCGATAGAAATTTCTTATATTGGCGTCGAGCGAGACTACTCGCTGGAAACCAACGATGGAGAACATTTCTTCAGGATGCGGATTCCAGAGAGCTTCACTCCAGGTTGGGAGTTCAGTGCGCTATGGGATGCTTACAATCTCCGGGAGACATTCGAGAAGCTCCGAGATCCCAAGGGCGCATGGAATTGGCTCAACGTAGTTGGCCCATTCAGGTATAGACGAAGAAGGTCGGAACGAGAAAAGGTGTTAACGTGGCGCGAGCTACAGGGGTGGCAAGAAATCCTTCGCCGCCTGCGCTTTCGGGACTCATCGGAATGGTACCCCGATTTTGGATCACAAGACCGAGACTTAAAATCTCTCTTCCGTCGGTCGGAGTTCATTGTTGAGTTGGGCGACCTGGCAAAGCAGATTTGGACCGTATCAGCGGAGACATTTGGGTGGCTTCAAGGATTCCCGCAGGGGCTTTCGATACGCCGGGATAGCTACCTCTCAAGGGAGGAAACGGAGGAAATTTTTTCTTCTCCAAGCGCGCGTATTCCCGGTTCGCTTGAATGGCATTACGCTCAATCGGTGCTGGGCCGCCGCCGGGCGGAACGTGCACGTGGAAATGCTGAAGGGAAACAAAAGCTCATTGCGCAGGTCGCGGCAGCGACGGCGCTGGACGCGATTTTGGCGACGGTTTACATTGACAAACTACGAGGGCTTGAGTTTCAGGTGTGCGCGCTCAAAGAGTGTAACGAGACCTTCGAAAAGCTGGCGGATTACGGAAAGATGTATTGCTCGAACTATCACGCTCATCTGGCTTCCGTGCGGCGCAAACGCGCAGAGACAAAGAAAGCCAGGCAGCTTCACAGGAAGGAGAAAACAAAGTGAGTATTTATAAGCGCGGCGGAGTCTGGTGGTACGAGTTTTGTATACGTGGGCAGCGCATCCGCGAGTCCACGGGAAGCGAGTCGAAGACACTGGCGATTAAGGCGGAGCGCCAGCGGAGACGGGAATTGGAGGAATCTGCCAACGGCATTCGCGCCGCCCGTCGGCCAGTGCTCTTTCCCTTGGCCTCGCGTGAATGGATGGCTGCAAACCGGGCACGGTGGAGTGAGTCGAATATTGCCATTCAGGAATTTAACTTGAAACACCTGTCAGCATATTTCGGCTTCATGCTACTTGCCGACATCACGGCTCAACATATCGGCAAATATCAAGGAATTCGGCAGAAGGAGGGCGCATCGAATCGGACGATCAACATGGAAGTGTCAACGATCCGAATGATGATGAAGACCGCGCGGCTTTGGGGCGCAATCTCTCAAGATGTGCGAATGCTGACAGAGCGCCGCGATGTTGGTAAAGCGCTTACGCCTGATGAAGAGAGACGATTGCTTGAGGCTTGTCGCAAAAGTCCACAAAAGGCTCTGTACACAGCAGTCGTGGTTTTCTGCAATATGGGTCTGCGAAACGCAGAACTGCGTCGCGCGCGGTGGAACCAGGTTGATTTTCTGAAGGAGGAGTTTCGAGTCGGCAAAGCCAAGACAGAGGGAAGCGAAGGACGCATCGTTCCGTTGAATCGGGCGGCGCTTGGAGCGTTCAAAGAGTGGAAGAGCCGTTGGCCCAATGCGAAGCCCAAAGATTACATCTTTCCCACCGAGAAACTTGCATTTAAGGGCGAGGGTGCACCGGAGACCGGTATCATGACAGCCTATGAGATAGATACCAGCAAACCGCTGGGAGCCTGGAAACGCGCGTGGAGTACTGCCAAGAAACAGGCCGGTGTCGAATGCCGCATTCACGACCTACGTCACCACTTTATTTCGGCGTTGGCGCAAACGCAAACCCCGGACGCCACTATCCAGGCAATCAGCGGCCATCTCAGCCGCAAGATGCTGGAGCACTACAGCCACGTGCGTTTGGAATCGAAACGACGCGCAGTTATGGCTCTAGATGCCATAGCGTTGCAATCCATTCAATAGAAGGACCGGTGAATTCCAAAAGTAAAAAGTTAGGTAGTGTCGGCGAAGGATAAAGACAGAAACCTCAGTAAAAGAACGGTTAGAGCTGTCTTACCTGAGGCGAGCAGGCTAGATATTATTTCCTCGCAACAATCTGAATCGTTGATAAAAGCAAGTCGTTAGGCGATTTTTTTTAGCGTAGATATCGATTCGAGGGCATCGAGACTAGCAGATATCTCGGCGGACATTTCATCCAGCCTCAATTTCAAGCGCCGGAAATCTCGACGGTGCGATATGATCGCCCATATTTGCACGACCGTCAGAATTGCGGAATACCCAAACGACGCCAATACCGCAGGTTGATGAATTAATGCCATGCCGTCAGCATACTGCAACTTCAAATACGACATCAAAATTAGATCGTTGTCCCCACAAAATCCCCCACAATTTCCGTGGCGACTTGGAATTAACTTTTATAAATAATTGATTTAATTGGTCGGGACGGGCAGATTTGAACTGCCGACCCCTCGCACCCCAAGCGAGTGCTCTACCAGGCTGAGCCACGTCCCGACTGTGCCGCTGTTCCAACGTGGGGTCTCCGGACAGTTTACACCGCCGCTGGGATCCCAAAGGTATCCAGCGTAATTCTTAATGAGCTGGCGGAACGTATTCCTTGGGAACAGCGGAGCCCTCGCCAAAGAAGTATCGGTCCATTTGCTCGACGAGAAACTCCTGCGCTTCCCGCGTCCACGGTTGCAGGCGATATTCGTTCAACAACATCTTCTGGTGCTCCGCCCATTCGCCCCACGCCTGCTTCGATACATTGTTGTAAATTTTGTTGCCGAATTCACTATCGAAGGGCGGTTCGTCCAGCCCTTCCATTTGCGCCTTATGCTTCGCGCAGAAAACCATGTGTGCCATACTCGTTCCTTTCCAGATTTTTATTGTAGGGCGAGAGTGCCGATTCCATTCTTTGAAGATCGCACCCTCCGCTATTTCGATTCGTCGAGATAAATTCTTGTGTAATCGAGATAGTTCTTCGCGTAGTGCAAAATCAGTTCGCGGTCGGTATCGGCCAACTGCCGGCGCTGTTTGCCCGGAACGCCCGCCCAAAGGGTGCGTGGCGGAACGATCGTGTTCTCTGGGATTACCGCTCCGGCGGCGATAATGGAGCCTTCGCCGATGCGCGCATTGTTCAATACGCGGACACCCATCCCAATCAGGCAGGCATCCTCCACAATGCATCCATGCACGGTTGCATTGTGCCCAATGGTGACCCAGTCGCCGACAATTACGGGATAAAGATGCCGCATTCCATGCAGCACGGAACAGTCCTGCACATTGGAGTTGCTGCCGATGCGGATGGAGTGTACATCGCCGCGAACAACCGCATTCATCCAGATGCTGGAATGCTCTCCGAGAGTCACGTCCCCGATGACCTGTGCCGAAAGGTCCACATAACAGGAAGTCGGAATGATGGGCGATTTACCCTGGTACGTACGAATCATGATCTTGTGACGCTCCCCGACTATTTTACGTGCCGGAAGCAATATCCCAGAGGAGAACCAGCCCATCTATGGAATTCTGGAAAATGAAATTCTGAAGATGGGCTTCGATCATTGGACTGCAGGCAGTATTTCGGTGTGAGCTCCAAATATCTAATGGGAGAGCGGGGTTGCTTCGATCGCATGTTATTTTCGAGCCGCCATGTATGCTGAGAAATTGAATGGAGCCGGTGACGCATTTTTTAACGGGGGCCTGCCTGGGCCGCGCGGGATTCAACCGCCTCACCACGTATGCCACGCTGGCAATGGTGCTGGCAGCCGAAGCGCCGGATATCGACATGCTTTGGGGTTTTCGGGGGCCGGTGGCCGGTTTCGAACATCATCGCGGCATCACGCATACATTTCTGGGTGCACCGTTAATGGCGCTGCTGGTGACTGGACTCGTGTGGCTATGGCATCGATGGCGTACTCGTAGGGGTGCAGCTTCACCCAATATATCGACCGGCAGACGAGCAATGCTTCGAGTGCGTTGGGGTTGGATCTGGCTGCTGGCGTTGATTGCGGACTTCAGTCATCTGCTGCTGGACTGGGCAAACAACTACGGGCTTCGCCCATTTTTTCCTTTTAATCCGCACTGGTATGCGGGAAATATTTTTTTCATTTTTGAGCCGGCATTGTTCGCGGCATTCATTGCGGCGCTCCTGATCCCGACGATTCTGGGCCTGGCGGACCGTGAGATCGGTGCACGGCGGTCGCCGTTCCGAGGCCGCGGCTGGGCCATCTTTGCGCTATGCATTGCGGTTGTGTTCGGTTGTTGGAAATGGTCTGAGCATGAACGCGCACTGCACTTGCTTGCCCAACAGAATTATCAAAATGAGATTCCGCTGAAGGTGACCGTCAATCCTTACCCAGGGAGCGTCTTTCAATGGTTTGGGGTAGTGGAAACGAAGGATTTTTATCAGACGGCATATGTGAACACGCGGACGGACGAATTTTCGAGTCAGGCTCCGGCAGACATCTACTACAAACAACCGCGAACGGCGGCTATCCGTGCTGCAAAAAATTCCTGGCTTGGCCGTGTCTATCTCGACTGGTCCCAGTTTCCCTTTGTCGAGGAGTCCCGAATTTTCGGCATGGTCCCAAACGGAACCCACTATTCGCAGATCCAGTTCGAAGATCTTCGTTTCGCGTATAACGCGGCATTTTTGCGAGGGCGTGAAGATCCTCCGTTGACGGGGATAGTGACGATTGCTCCCAATGGAACTGTGGAGGGGATGCGGATGGGAGATCGAGTGCAAAACTAAATAAATAATCCACATCGTCACATTCGCCGAATTGTTGATTCTATAGCAATTTATTTTGATGTGGCCAAAATCATCTTGACCGAATCCCTGCGGACCGAAACAATAGGAGTTCAACCGTCGAGTGCCTGCCACTCGCAGATCCGACCACCCGAGGCCAATATGTTCAGTTATTTCTTTGTTTTAGTGGCGGTTTTTACGCGCATCCTCCCGCATCCATGGTTCAGCTTTACCGCTGTCGGAGCTTCGCTGCTGGTATTTGGCGCGCGCCGATCCCCCAAGCTCTTCTTTTTACCAGTGCTGGCGTTGGCGGCGGCAGACTACTACCTGACCACTTTCGCTTATAACTATCCTTTTCACCTTCAGGATTATCTGGTGAGCTGGACCTGGTATCTGGGAGCATGCTGGATTGGGTATGCTCTGCTCCGCAAACGCGCCAATGCGGGCCGGATCGTTGGAGCATCCCTGGGCGCTTCGACTTCATTTTTCCTGGTCAGCAACTTTGCGGTCTGGCTAGGCTCCATGATGTATCCGCACACGCTGAGCGGTCTGGCGGCTTGCTACGTCGTAGGACTGCCCTTCTATCGCAACGATGTGCTGGCGACGACACTGCTGACCAGTGCTGTCTTCGGTCTGCCCGTTCTGGCGAAACGGCTCGTGGAGGAGCGGCGTCGCGCGGCCTTTGCGGGCGGGTCCGGACCCAAAGCCGCCTGAACCCGAAGACATGAATGAGGACGCTTCACTTGAAAGCAATCCCGTCAACGTTCCGTTGGAAGAGGACGAAGATTCCTATTTCGACGGTCTCTATTTGGTTTTTACCGCAGCCTACCACTTGAAACGCGGATACTGCTGCCAGTCAGGCTGCCGCCATTGCCCGTATGGGTATGACCAGAACAAGGCAGCCACTGCTATCCCTCCTGACTCTCAACAAAAATAGCCGCGAACCAATTGGATTATCGTCTGGGTAAATCCACGGGGGTCTGAACTGGAGCCGGACTTGTCGCCGTCCCCCCATTGGGCCGCACCAGCAGTGCCAGTCGGGGAAAACTGAACCTTCCCGCGGCATCGTCAATCACATTGATCTGGCAGGTATAGAGACCCGGTCGCAATTTGTTCAACGGCACATCGACGAGAAACCCAATACCATTCTGCTGCGGTAAGTTCATGCGGCTGGAGACCACCAGTGGGGTCTCCAGTGCCTTGGCGGAGTTGTCCAGCAGCTCCAGATTGGTCAACACGCGAATCGATGCGTTATCCGAAGCCGATTTCTTTTTGCTCGCGCCGTGGGTGTCATCGGATGCGTTTCCCTTGGTTGCCTGCGAATGAGCCGGATCGTAAATCTGATACAGCAGGATCATGTGTTGGCTTTGCTCGAAGACGTGGGGAACATTCGGGATCCATTCCGCGCCATCTACGACCAGCGGGTTGCTCGTTTTCTTTGTAAATGGAATTTGCTGGCTGGAGAGCACGACGGAGCTGAGTTTGATCTGGTCTTTCTTGTATTCCGGAATGGTGACATTGGCCTGAAATGACCCCATGCGGCCCGATTCATTCTCGCGGACCACAAATTTAATCTGGTAGGTGCCGGGTGCCAGCATAAAACTGGTCGTGTACTGGATGTTCTTCTGCTGCGCATCCTGAGATGTTTTTAGCTTCAGTTTCACTGTGTCCCGAACGTGGCCGACCTGCATGTTGGCATGGTTTTTTACCTCGCCAATCACATCCAACGTCGCCTTGTCCTGATCTCCGCCACGTACAAAAGGAATTTGAGAGCCGGGAACAATCAACGATACCGGTACCAGAAAGCTGCCTGGGCGGGTTTGAAAATAATACGCATCAAGGTAAACCATCATGTCGGTCGCCGGCAGATCGCTCGCAAGCTCTTCTTCCAACTGCCGTTCGCGATCTTCCTTGGTCGAGTGCTGAAAATCCGCCGGAGCCCAATAGCCGGGCCGGTATTCCAGCTTCACGCCGCCCCGCTTCACGCGAATCGTCAGCTTACGGAATTTTCCATCTCGTGCCAGGTTTGTGGAACGGAAGGCGACCTCATAATATGCGGCGGTATCGGTCTGCACCCTTTGAAATGCAGGCGCGAAATCGTTTGAGTCGAAAAACGCTTTGCCGCCGGTGTCGGTCGAGAGCGTAGACAAGGTTTCTTGGGAGCCATAATTAGTGCTGAACTGGCTAGAAACGGCAGCGCCGGAGTACGCCGCATTGCCGCGCAGGCTGGCTGTCTGCGCATCTCCCACCGGTGGCAACGCCGTGAGGCCGCGAACATCAACCGTGTAGATAGAAAGGTTGGCGCGGACCGAGGCATTGATGGCCGCATTCAGCGAAGCCTGATTCTCGATGCCCGTTCGAGTCAGACCGCCGGAGAAAAACAAGAGAGACTTTCTCTGCGGAATGCGTTGCAGCGCCTTGGACACAGTCTCAATTGCGTAAAGCTTCACGTCTGTGTTGACGTAGTTGTATTCACTTTCATCTGGCGTATACGAGGCACTCAAATCCTGAGTGCCGCTGGTGGTTCCATCTCCACCAGCGGCCATTCCCTGGCCCTCATTTCCGTTATAACGGTTCAACTGGTGCAGGATCATGTTCTTGTCCGATGTAAAGTCCTGATCGAGACTAAGCGACGTTCCCAGCGACACCATGGCGACCAGATCGGCAGGCTGCATCTGTTTCTGCACGTAATTTTTTGCGGCAGCGACGGCGCGGTCCAAATCTTCCACCTGCATGGAAGAAAGATCGAACATCATCACGATCAGGCGGCGGTTTCTCAAAGCAGCTTCATCCACCTGCACATTTTTTGAAAACAGCTGGGCAGACGCAGGTGCGGCGGAGAAGTTAGCGTTTCCACTGACAGTCGATGTGCCATGTTGCGCCAGGTTGTCGACATTCTCAAAATCCAGCGAGAGCACGTGCTGCGGTTTCCCATTCTCAAGAATCGTGAAATCGTTGGGTTGCAATCCGGTGACGATCTGCCCTGTCTTTTTGTCTCGCACGACGACATTTGTTAGTACGATGTCGCTATTTACTTTGAAGGTGTAGGTCGTTTGAGAGGCGCTTGTATCTGACGATGCATTGCTGGATTGAGCCCGGGCACTCGAGAGGAAAAGTCCGGCGAACGCGACAAGCAAGCAGTATCTCAAGAGATTTTGGCAGGTTCGCGTAGGCATCGCAATCACCTCTTCAAGATGGAACTGATACTGTGACTAATATCGAAAGCGCGCCAAAAACAGAATCTGGCGCATCTCTGCTGCAGAAGTTACCTGACCTTGGGTTGGAGAATCGATGTAGCTGTTCACGGTGGAATATTGCACCGTATTGAATACATTGTTCGCTGTGCCGCGAAGTTCCAGGGAACGCGTCCCGCCGAAGTGCACTGTTTTCGACAGGGACATATCGACTTGCACCGTTCCAGGCCCCGGAATCGAGTTCCGCGACGCATTTCCATATTCGGGCGCGCCGGTGACGGGGTCGAATGGCGGAGCAAAAGCGTCCAGATTGAACCAGCGTTGCAACGTTCCCCCGCCTGCCGTCAAAGAAGAGCCCGGCACACGGTCAGGCCGCTGGCTGCCAGCCGATCCGCGGGCGACATCGGAGCTGGTCGCCTGGTAACGCGGAGATAATGGAACGCCGGTTGCGAAGTCGAAAGTCCCGGAAACAGAAAGATTGCTTAGCGTGTGATCCAGCCAGGAGCTTCCGTTCATGAAATGCGTATTCGGACCAAAGGGCAGTTCATAGAGCCATTGGCCAGTCACCTGGTGGCGTATGTCGAAGGAAGAATTTCCTTCTTCGGCCAGGATGTCCTGCTGGTTCTGAGCGACGACGGCCGTTGATTGTCCGATCGACGATGCGTTGTCGATGGAATGGGAATAAGTATAGGTGGCGCCCATGGAAAGGCCGTTCTGTAGCCGTTTGTTGGCCCGAATCACCAGCGCGTTGTAGTTCGAAAATGCGATGGAGTCCTCATAAGTGAAGGATGGATAATTTGGATTCAGCAACCCGGTGAGCTGACGGTTAGGCGCATCGACCAGATCCAGATGGGTGCCTTTTGCTCCGCTGTAGCCGACATTCAAAACGATGTTCAGGGGTAACGTATTTTGGATATCGACGTTCCACACCTGCACATAGCCAAGCAGATAGTTTTTGTTGATAGCGTAATTGTTGCTGATGCCGCTGGGCGTCGTGCCGCCGGTCAACGCCGTCGCCAGGGACAACGTGGGTGGCGACTGTGCAGGTACGATATTCGTAAATGTGTTGGCAAAGGGAGGTTGATGGGAAAGATTCCTCACCACGGCCGCATATTGGCCGGTGTTGTAATTGATGCCATAGCCACCCCGTACGACAGTCATTCTGGTTGCGCGCCAGGCAAATCCCAGTCGAGGCGCGAAGTTTTTTCTGTCCGGATTGATGACACTGGCCGGGTATTTTCCGTTGATGCTGGAGTCGCTGTTTGGAAATACTACTGCGAGTTGTGACAGGTTCGGGGTGAACGCCAGATTGGTGAGGCGGTCATGCTCTTCGGTATAGGGGGAATAGTATTCATACCGAAGGCCGTAATTGACAGTCAGGTTGCTGAGCGGATGCCAGTCATCCTGAAGAAATAAATCAAAAACATTGGCGACATAATAAAACCTGCCAACCCCCTGTTGCAGGGCGGCTTCCTGTGGCAATCCAAGTAGGAAATCCGCAAAATCCGCGCCAGAGGTGGGTTGCCCATTGTCGGACGGGGATCCAGGCACGCGGGTGGCAAATCCGGTGAAATAGAAGCTGCCCGTAACATTGGTGCCACCCTGTGAATCCATGTGAATCCGGCGATAGTCGCCGCCAAACCGCACATTATGCTGTTTTCCGGTCCAGGATACAGTGTCCTGGAATGTAATGGTTTGATTCAGCGTGAAATTGGGAGCTTGTTCGCTCACTCCCTGGAATTGCGAAAACACGATGCTGGGCACGCCATAGTTGAATGGATCGGACCCGAGTCCCTGAATTCCAGCCATGGCGGCTACATCAGTTTTTCCAGTGAAAAAATTGGTGACCTCTGCATTTGTTCGATTGAGGTTCAGCGAAGCATTGTTTGTCCATCGATCATAACCAACGACATAGCCGAGATTCAGAGAATATTGGTATGTCTGGTTGGAGCCGCCTAATTGCGGGAACACGTCCAAAAGATCCGTGGCCGAATGATTGAAGTTGAAATTCGCATTTAAATTCTGGGTGAGGCCATGATTGGCATTTCCCATCAAACCTTGCAAAAACGAGGGGAAGGCAGCGCCGCCCCCTCCCGCTCCAAAATTGTGGATGAACCGCGCTCCAATCCGGGTCTCATTAGTTTGGGCTGTGGTGAGATATTCAAAATTCTGTACGCCTGGTTGGTTAGGCAACGGTATGTACTGAAGCAGTGCTTTTGCCTGAGGATTAATTGCAGAAATTTTGTTTTCTGGAAACTGCAAGCCGGTCGCAGGATTGTAGATTGGAATCACGGTCGTGCCGGTACCGGTGTAATTGGAAAAGTCTCCGCCTCTCTCGGCGACTGTGGGCACGATGGCGTACTGATTGAAAGGCGAAGAATTCCTGGTGAAGAAGGCGCCGATAAAAATGAAGTTGCTGGTGCTCGGCTTCAGCAGGTGCGGAATCTGCGGAGGGCCAATGAACACGACGCCCGCTGAATTATCGTTATATGGAGGCTGAACAATCCGAGTTCCCGTTATTGAAAACGGAAGCGCATTCAATGCGGAATTTTCACCCTGATAGAAGATGCTCCCATGGGGCTGCGTTGGATTAAAGTGACGGAAGAATCCACCGCGCCCCCCAAATCCCCCTCCACCTCCTCCGCCGTGAAAACCTCCGCGTCCTCTCTGGCCGGGCGATCGCGTCAATGCATTCTGTGCACGCAAATCCTCAAGCCTTTGTTGCAGTTGAGATTGATCGATATTGGCAAATGGATTGACGGTTCCAGTTTGCCCCTGAATTGCAACTGATTCGGTTGCGATATCGGGGCTTTCCGCTCCACCGGCCAGATTTGCGCCACTTTGTCCAACCCCGGCGGTGGCATCTGCGGCTCCGCTCATCTGGGCAAGTGTGCCGAGCGCCCGCAAGGCGGCTGCATTGGCAGCGTGTCCCGCGCGATCGGAAGCCTGTTCCGTTGTACGGGATGCCAGCGCCATCGTGTAATTCAATGTTTTCTGGCGATTGGCATTGTTCAGTACAATTTCCTGAGTCTCCGCAGCAAACGCGCTTAGCTCCACGCGAATCACGTAGCGGCCGTCTTTGGGAATCCGCATTGCGTAGATGCCGCGTACATCCGTGACCGTCATATATCGTTTTTCCGTTAATGTATTGGTGGCGGTGACGCTGACGCCAGGCAACGGTGTATTGCCGGACTTGACCATACCCTGAACAACTCCGCCTGTTTGTGAATTGGAACCAGGTGCTGATTGCGCGAGCGGGGTTGCGGGAAGCGTTGCGTCCAAAGGCACGCGAGGCGAGACCTGCGCCGGGATATTTGAAAGAGCCTTTTGGCCAGCGGCATTGCCCACGGGAAAACCAAGGACACCTCCCAACGCCAGGAGAATCGTAGACGGACCCGCGCCGAACGCAGCCTTCACCGGACGTATTCCCGCTTCCTTCTAAAATTTAGTTCGTGCCGATCGCCCCAGGTCGCTGGATGCTATTGCTCTCGCGACATTGGAGTACCTGTCGATCTCTGCCGGGCCGGATCGATCACCGTCAATTGACTGGGAACGAACACGCCGCTTTTGAGGCCGCCCTTGCCACGTATCGGATCGCCGACGTGCACGTCCAGCAAAGTAATGCTTTGACCATCCTTGCGAAATGACGTGGTCTCGTCGGCTTCAATCATCTGGGTATGGTGATCGATGCGTTCCACCGTAATTTTCGTTTCGTCTATCTTCAGCACGTTGCCCGCGATCCAGGTCTTGCCAAGGTCATTCCGCAGCTTCTCGACAGTGGCCGCATCCACATCAGCCACAAAAACTGCGCGCAATAAGCTGGATTTTTCATCGAGTGAGCCGGCCCCGATCAGCATATCTCCCGCACGAATGTCGCTCAATTTCAGTGGCTTCCGGCTTTTATAGAGGTGAGTGTTATCGCCAATATGAATGGTGTACGTCGTCCCAGCCTCGGTCTGGACGATTACGTCGCTGCCGTGGATCGACTTTACAGTGCCTCTAACATTTGGCATATCGGGCAGACTCTGTGCGCCGTCTCCCGGCATTTGCAGGCCGAACGCCGGGGTCAGCATTGCCATCAGCAGTGCGAGGCCGCACCATTGCCCTAAGGCAACTTCACGGTACGTACTTCGAAAGCCCTTTTGCAATCTGTCACAGCTGAACAGACAGGCTAAAGAACTCCTTTTTTGCTGAGCCAGGAATTTCATCGGGTACGTCTGTTCCTCCCCATAACTCTAGACGGAACTTAGGAGGAAAAGACGCGGTTCGCTTTGAAAGAACCGAACTTCCTGGCCAGGAATTCATTTCCCGGAAGGTCCGTTTTCCTGTTGGACAAGAGTTCCTTCTCCGGGGAATGGCCATTTCGTATTGAGTAAAAGCTCTTTTTCTCGTTCGCTTTTCGAAATCCGATCAATTTTTAAATTTTCAAAAAAATGCACACCCGTTTTGCCTGCGGTGGCAATATCGATGTCGCCATCACCGTCGAAATCCGCCGTAATAAACTGCGTTCCCGCGCCGGCCGTGCCATTGATGGAAATGGCATAGCGCGTGAACTGCCCGGACTTGCGATTGATCTTGTAGTAGTAGACGGCCAGCGGATCGTAGGAACCGGGATCGTGCCCGGCATGACCTCGATATCGTTTGCCAGTCAAAAGCTCCGGCTGTCCATCCCCATCTAGATCGACTAGTTTTAGCGCGTGAATCTGTGAATAAGATTCATCAATGACATGCCGTGCCCAATGTCGGCCCGGGCCGGAGCCTTGCTGCTCCAGCCAGTAGAGCCCATAGCTGTGACCCTGACCACAGATAATGTCCATCCTGCCGTCGTCGTTAATGTCATAGCCGATAATTGGAAATCCGGCATCGCCCAGGTTCCAGTCCGGGTGCCATTTCCACTGGTCGCGATTAACATCGATATTTTTGAACCAGCCGAATGGGGTGAGTATGTCAGCTTTACCGTCGCCGTCGATGTCGGCAATCCCGATGCCGTGTCCGTCCTGCGTTTTACCGCCAAGGTGATGGATCATGGGCTTTGCGCCCGCAAAATCGACCCAGAGAACGCCGGAGTGATTGTAGTGCGCTAGCACCACGTCGGGCTTGCCGTCCCCGTTCACGTCGGCCATCCAGCCGCCCTCGGTATCGTAGCTGTCGGTGATGAGGTGCCGCTGCCACATCACGTTCGGCTTTTTCGGGTTCTCATACCACCAGAGCCCATTGACCATCCAACCAGTGGTGACGACGTCCGGCGCGCCATCGTGGTTCACATCGACTGTCCATTCGCCGCTGTCGGAAACAAATTCTCCCAGAATGCCGACGGTCCGGTACTGATGCTGCTTCCACGCGCCGCCCAGCGGGCCAGGATTTTCATACCAGTAGGCGCCGCTCAAAATATCCGAACGTCCATCGCCGTTCATATCGAGTGTCGTAATGCCTTCCGCGTGGTCAGACCCAAGTCGGTGAACAAAAAAGGTGGCTTGCGGTTCTCCGTAAGGTCCAATTCCAGGTGTAGTGCGCTGTGCCGCTGCTGGTTGCGCGCCTGCGACTACTGAAATGCCGACACAAGTCAGGAACAGGAAGATGCGAAAAATATTTTGCATAAGTGTGTACTGGATCTCTGGTGCAAATGTTTCTGTTCTATCACTTAACCGCGCAGCCGATAGAATCGACTGGAGAGAGACCATGTCGGACCAGATAAAAACGGAACGATCGCATACTTCCGCGGAGCCGGCTGCCAGGGCGCGTAGCCGACGCCCGAACTGGCTGCGGCTTTCGCACGAGCACACCGCCTTCTCAGCCATGGTGTTGCTAATGGTTTCTACTCTGTTATCGCGCGTTATCGGATTAGTACGCGTTAAGGTTATCGCATATTTGTTCGGCGCGGGATCGCTGGTCGATGCCTATACAGCGGCCTTCCAACTGCCCGATATGCTGCAGTATTTTTTGGCCGGAGGAACAGCGTCCATCACCTTCATCACCATCCTGAGCCGCTATCGAGAGCAGGGGCGGGAGAATGAAGGCGAAGAAACGATGTCGGTGATCCTCAGCGTCATGCTGCTGGTGCTGGGCAGCGCGATTATTTTGGGGGAAATATTCGCTCCGCTGTATACGCGGCTCTTCTTCAAATTCGATCCGGCCACCGCAGCACTGTGCACCCATCTGACGAGGATCGTGCTTCCCGCGCAGTTGTGCTTTTTTGCCGGAGGCGTCCTGAGTGCCGTTCTGCTGGTGCGAAAGCAATTTGCATGGCAGGCGGTTACGCCGCTGATTTATAGCCTCGGGATCATTTTCGGGGGCATCCTGCTCCACAAGGAGTTCGGCGTGTCCTCACTTGCGGCAGGCGCGCTGGTGGGTGCAATTGCCGGACCTTTGCTGCTGAACTATTTTGCAGCGCACCGGGTGGGATTGCGCCTGCGGTTCTCGTTGAACTGGTCGCACCCCGGATTGCGGGAGTGGGTGCGAATGTCAGTGCCGCTGATGATCGGCGTCTCGCTGGTGACGGCGGACACCTGGATACTGAACCATTTTGCATCGGCGGATCAGGGTGGAATTGCCAAGCTTGGATATGCGAAGACTCTGTTTACGACGCCCATCGCCATCATGGGGCAGGCTGCCGGGGCGGCTTCAATGCCGTTTCTTGCGGCATTGATTGGACAAGGAAAACATCGTGAATTTGGCTCGTCCGTCAATCGCATCGTGACCCGCATCTTTGCGTTTGCATTTCTGCTGTCGGCGTGGATGATCGGGCTGGCGTATCCGGCGGTCGATCTGGTTTTACGGGGCGGGTCGCTGCACCGGGCGTCAGTTGGTCCAATCGCGCTTTATTTCACGCTGTTTGCGGGGTCGCTCTGTTTCTGGTCAGCGCAGGCTATTTATGCGCGGGCGTTCTATGCAGCGGGCGATACTCTGACGCCGATGGTCGCGAGCACTGTAATTACAGTGGCTTCAATTCCACTCTATTGGTTTCTCTTCCACAATATGGGAGTTGGAGGTCTGGCGATTGCCTCCGACTGTGGCATTGTGGTGCAGACGCTGGCGCTGGCATGGCTGCTGCATTGGAAGCGCCTGGTCCGATGGAGCGGACTAGAATATTCAGAACTGGCTAGGTCGCTGGGCGCTGCCGCCGTCTCTTTCGGCACGATTTATGGACTGGTGCATGTTCTGCCGCATGCAAGATCGTTTCCGAACGATGTGCTGCTGCTGGTTTGCGGCACGGCGGCATGGATGGGAGCGGCGTGGCTGGTGCTTCACCTTACCGGCTCGACATTGCCGGAACAATTGATCAGCCGCTTTCGTGGTCGCAGCGCGCCGGTTGTGTCGGCGGCATTGGAATAGCTCGCCCTGTTTTACTGGGCCGCCTGGATAGCCTGTTCATGGCGGCTGGTGCGCACCTCCGGCACGCTGCCGTCGTTGACGATCACCTGGTAGGGTTTACTATCGAGCAGCATTCTTAAATTCGCATGGGAATGTGAAGGGACTAGCAGGCGTTTTGTCTGGCTGGAAGATACGGCTTCCACGGTAACCGGAACCTCCGCCGAGCAGAAGCTGTCGTTCTGGATATCAACAGACACGAGATAGTTGTGGGTCGCGCTGTTTTTCGTGAGAATGGGTCGCCAGTAGGCGCTTACGATTTCCAGATCGGGCAGTCCGCGATCGCGGTATACCCAATCATCGAAGAACCACTCTAGGTCTTTCCCCGAGGATTTCTCCAGCAGGCGTTGGAAGTAACTGGCTTCATGATCTTTGGCCGGATCATAAGCCTGGAGCGCGCTCGAAAAGACTGTGTCCCCGGTGATATCACGCAGCATCCACAATACGTCGACGGCTTTATTGCGGTAGTAAATATCACTCCACGCGTCGACAAGACTCTGGCCTGGGGTCGTTCCGGGATCGCTGGTCTCTTCGAGTGCAAGCGCTGCACGATGGGAATCCATTTCGGAGATGGCCGCGGCGCGTCCAGCACGCTGCTCAATCCAGAACAAGGTCATCAACTGCGCGATACCTTCGTTCAGCCAGGGGCGTGGAGAGGTGAAGTATGCGTGGCCCAGCATGTGCGATAACACCGGAGCGATCTGGTCGGAGACGACGTTCGCTTGTAGAGGGAGAAACAGTAGATTGCGTGCTTCGAACGGCAGGTCATCGCTATCCGGAAGATCAACCAGCGTGACCGGGCGCTTTGGACGCGCGCCCAGCCATTGTTCAACCGGCGGTCGATCCTCTTCGGCGATCTTTTGATAGGCTTCCGCCACAGACGCGTTGCCCGGGCGGGTATAAATATCGATTCCAGAAAAATGCTGAAGCCTGCCGTCCATTACGAAAAAGCTAAGCGGAGCAAATCCCAGTTGTGTCGATGGAAGAGTGAAGGAGACGATGCGCGGGATTCCGTTCTGAACCGCATCCGCAGCGACGGTGGAACTGCCCGTTTCTGCCGTCGAATGATCCGCCTCCATGACGGTCCCGTTCAGAAAGGCGACGGTTGGCTTTTCGTTGAGATACTCGACCGACACATGCATCGAGACTTGCGCGGCAGATTCGCGCAGTTTCCATTGGCCAACGGAATCGAACATCTCCGGGCCTTGTCCCAGTAGGACGGGGACGGTGGAGACAGGAAACCAGATCACATTGCCGAAGCCGCGCAACGCAGTGAAATCCGGGCCAATTCGGTCCCATTCCGAGGAGGAAGCAATTTTTGCGGGCGCGCCCAGGCGCAGCAATCGTTCTGATGATTGCTGAATTGTGCCGGAATAAAGGACGTCCAGTTGGATGGTTGCTCCGGCCGACAATGGAGAGGCCAGCGGCATTACGGCTTCGGTGAGCTGACCGGTGTGGTCAATGTCGCTTTCGACCTGCTCCACTTGAAACTGTTTGGAACTGCCGTTGATTCGGATGGACTCCCAGTGCAGGGCCGATGAGATCTGCAATGCAATGCGAGAGAGCGGATGATCGCTGCTGTTTTCGATGGACATGTGTGCACGCACGGCAATCGAATGCTGCACCGGCGTCAGGTGAATCTCAAAGTTATAGGAACGGAATATCAGTGCGGCGCGTTCCTGATCGGAAACGAATGCGGCGGCCGACGAGACAAGCCTGGTCGAAGCGGCTTCCGGCTGCAAGGCCGCGGGCTGCGCGGGGTTGGCCTGCAGGTTCTGCGGTGCGGTTGCTGTGCCGCGCGAGAAGATTGCCTGCCCGTAGGTAGGCTGCTGAGGAGACGGCTGTTTTTGGGCCTTTGGAGTCTGCTGCACAGCGACGGCCTGGGCAAAGGAGACATGGGTTGCTATAGGTACGATTCCGGAGCTAAAGAAAAACAGCGCTGCGACAGCAGGGGCACAACCGGCCTTCAAAAAGAAGATGTCACGCGCTCCGGTGGAATTCCGCTTCACGATCCGAGGCCTTTTCGCGGTCGTACTGGCTTTTGCGCGGGTCTGTTTTCTGGGGGAGATGCGACCATCCGCCGCTGGCGCGCCGCTTCATACATCACGACGGCTCCGGCGACGGAAACATTCAGCGACGAAACTGCGCCGGCCATGGGGATGCGCAGGAGATGATCGCAGGTCCGCCGCGCCAGCTCGTGCAACCCGCCGCCTTCGCCGCCCAAGACCAGCACACAATTGCAGCGGTAATCGAATGCGTCGTAGTTCTGGCTGCCGCGCTCATCGAGGCCGACACACCACACGTTGTCCTGCTTCAGTTCTTCGAGTGCACGAACAAGGTTCGTGACGCGGGCAATGCGAACATGTTCGGCCGCGCCCGCCGATGTCTTTACCACGGTTGCGTTCACTGAAGCCGCTCGCCTTTCCGGAAGAATTACGCCATCGACCCCGGCGCCGTCGGCGGTGCGGAGCAATGCCCCCAGATTGTGCGGATCTTCCACCCCATCGAGCGCGAGCAGGAACAGATATTGTCCGCGAGGTTGAACCAATTCTGGTAACGAGGAATAACCCCTCTCCGCTACAATGGCGACCACCCCCTGGTGGGCATCGGTGTGCGCCAGCCGGGTGAGCTGATCTCTTTGTTCCAGACGGACCTGAATTCCGGCTGTCTGGCAGGCTTCGAGGATGGCTTTGAGCCGGACATCCTGCCGATTCCCGGCAACCAAAACCGTCTCCAGGCGGCGGTTTCCCGAGCGGATCGCCTCTTCCACCGGGTGCAGTCCATACAGCAATTGCATAAAGATCAGTGTAACCTTGGACATGGGCGATAGCGGAAGCCTGACTGGGCGCCTCCCCGAGAGAGAACGGCCTCAACCCAGCCTAAGGATCCAAAAAGGAGCGCAGTGACCTTCACGCGGCTGAAAGAGAATCTTTTTCCCGATCGCGTCTTTTTGCGGGACGCCGGCGTCCACAATGGTGAGACGATGTCGACTACATCCCTAACTGCGGTGACGCAAGCCCAGAACGCGAATATCGCGATTGCCGCGGGCTTGCGACGCCATGACCCTGAATTGATCGAACAATTGATCGATCTCTATCAGCATCGGCTATTTCGCTATCTACTGTTTCTCACCGGCAGCCGCGAGCTGTCCCAGGATCTTTTTCAGGAAACATGGCTGCGCGTTCTTGAGCGGGGTTCGCAATATAGCGGCCGCGCCCGTTTCGATACCTGGATGTTTGCCATCGCCCGCAACCTGATGCTGGACCAGACCCGGAAGCGCACCGCCATCAGCCTGGATGAGGCGACAGATCCGGAGCGGGAGCGGCCGCTCGAGATCGCCGGGGACACACCGTCGCCGTTCGACCATTTTCATTCCCGGGAACAGGCCGTGCAGGTGGGACGCGCATTGTTAACGCTTCATCCGCTGTATCGCGAGGTGCTGGTGTTGCGATTCCACGAGGAGATGTCACTCGAAGAAATCGCGCAGATCAGCAATGCTCCTCTTTCCACGGTGAAGTCCCGCCTGTATCGCGGCATGGCCGCGTTGAAGCCGCTGCTGATGAAGGACCGGGAGGTAGAGCGATGAACGATCCAGATATTCGCGGCGTAGATCCGCTTGCAAAAAATGATGTGCCGGAGATTTTTTCCTCCAATGAGTTTGATTTTGCCGAGCGCGACTTTGCTGCTGCGCTGCTGGTTGTCGGAGGTGTTGCCGATCGCGCCACCGTGTGCCGCACCCAGCGTCGGGTGCGGGAGCAAGCCATCGAAATAGCGGAACGCCGCCGCCGCGTCCGGCATGGAATTGGGCTGGCGATTTTGGGATTTTCTCTGCTCCTGCTGGTTTTAACTCCAGTGATCTGGGGCGGGGTACATCTTCTTGAGCAGGAAGGCTGGAGCGGCTTTGCGGATTTTGACATGCAGTCTATGTATGCGATCGGTTGGATATTTCCTGTCACCGTGGTCGCGTTGGTACTGGGCTGCATGCGGTCGCGTACAGGGCGGGGTACCCGGAGGATTGACCATCGCGTCGGCACGCGCCTGGAGTCGCTGGTGCGGTAGTTCGATCGCCGATTTGAGTTTTTAAAGTAGTCTGGCCGAGAAAGGGTATCTCACAATGGCTCGCAGCGATTCCAGTTCGGCGTTTTCCGTCAGCGAAGAGCTCAAGCTCATCCCTCGCTGGTCCATTATCCTCGCGTTCATTGCATTTATTGGAATCGATTATCTCTTCTTTTTTGTGCTGCATCAGCATTACAGCAGCCCCACCCCGGTGCACATCTATTTTGGAACGTCATGGGGCGCGCTGGTCGCCGCATACATGCTGATGATCGGATATATCAGTGAAGACGCGCCTCGCCGCAACATGGGAAAATGGCTGTGGATTCTTTTATGCATCGTGTTGCAGGGCGGCATTGGACCGGTGATCTATTTTCTTCTGCGGCAACCGGTGCTTTCGCAGTGCGCCTGCTGCGGAACATATGTCGAAAGCAATTTCAATTATTGTCCGCAGTGCGCGTACAAAGTGCTGCCGAACTGCGGCATCTGCCATGAAAGCGTCCGCATCTCGGACCTGTATTGCACGCATTGCGGACATGACCTGGCGGAAGACAATTCCCCAGCCCGTCTTCGGGCTTACGGCGTTTGATTATGACCCCTCGTGGCAGCGTGCTTCGACCTTCAACGGAGTAAAGTTTAGAGCATGACCATTCGCGCCCTAATCGTCGATGATGAGCAGTTGGCACGGCAGGAACTGGAATACCTGCTTCGCCGGGTGGATGATGTCCAGATCGTCGCGCAGGGGAAAAACGGTGTGGAAGCGGTGGAATTGATTCGAAATCATCAGCCGGATGTGGTGTTTCTGGATGTTCAGATGCCGGGCCTCGATGGTTTTGCGGTACTGAAAAAACTGCTCGACAAAAGCCGCAAACTGCCGCTGCCGAATATCGTCTTCGCCACCGCATTCGATAAATATGCGGTGCGTGCCTTTGAAGTGAATGCCGTGGACTATCTTCTGAAGCCGTTTGAAGAATCGCGTGTGCGTCAAACCCTGCAAAAGATCCAGGATCGGCTGACGAATGGTCCGGTAGCTATACCCGAAGGGGCAAATCCTTCGCACCCCGTCGAGGAGGAGCTAAACGGGAATACAGGTGCTGCGCGGTCCTCGAACGCCGTGGAGGGTCGCCTGGACGCTTTGGTACGGCTGCTCGAACATCAGAAAGCGCCGGCAAAGACCATTGCGAAAATTGTTTTGCGGGTGGGCGGAAGATTGCTACTGATCGAACAGCGCGATATCTGTTTCGCCTCCATTGAAGACGGTACCATCAGCGTCGTTACTCATTCGATTGAGGGTCATTCCAATTGCCGCACACTGGAAGAACTTTTAGAGTTGCTCAACCCTGAATTGTTCTGGCGAGCGCATCGATCGTTCGTGGTGAACATCCATCGCATCCAAGAGGTCGTCCCCTGGTTCAAATCCAGTTATCAACTGCGGATGGATGACCGCCGGCACACAGAAATCCCGGTCAGCCGGGCACAGACGAAGCGACTGCGTGAGCTTTTCAATTTATAGCGGATTGAACCTCAGTCGTAACGCTCGAAGTGGATCTGTTTCTTGTTCCAATCTAATTCGGCCAATTGCTCCCGATTGGCAGAAACCATCTCATTCAGGCCGCAGATGTAGGCATGCATACCGACCCCTGCGTTTTTCTGTGCGGCGATCCAGGGGTCTCGCTGCAGTACGTTCTGTACATGGGTCTGGACATAGCCGCGAAGCCCTTCCCAGCCTTCATGGGGACGGCTCAGCGTCGGGAGGTAGTGAAAATTATGTCGTTCTGCGGCGGTCTTTTCAAAATATCGCCGGTAGTAAATTTCCGATTCGTGGCGGGTGCCGTACATCAGCCAGAAATGCTTTCCTTCGCTCTTATCTTCGCCGGTTGAAGGGAATAAGTGCTCGACAAAGCCGCGCATCGGAGCAATCCCTGTGCCGGTGGCGATCAGAATAATGTCGGTCAACGGTGGCCGCAGTACGAACAGGCCATGTGGACCGTGGAATTTGACCACGCCGCCGACTTCCAGGTCGCAGAGAAGGTTCGAGAAAAATCCATTTTCCACGCGGTTGACGCAGAGATCGAATTGGTTCCTTCGCGGTGCCGAGGCGATGGAATATGCTCGCGTCTGCTGTTTCCCGTGGTTATCTGTGGCGAGCATGGAGACAAACTGGCCAGCGTCAAAACGGAAATCATCCATTTCGTCGATAGCGAACTCCAGGTGAAAGCACTGGGCCGACTCAGATAAAAGTATTTTTTCCTGCAGACGTGCGGTGTAAGTTCGGCGTTCCACAAACCCTCTTTTGGACGATGGAGCTCTTGTATTTATTTATAAATCAGCGGGCCGGCATTTTGAGATTCAGGAAGCAACGTTACGCGTGTCCGCGTCGACGCATCCAATTGGAGGAAACGGTGGACAGAGTTTTTGCCGGGTCTGGACCCAAATGGATAAAGGGAGGCGGTCTTGAATACAGAACAATATAAAAGACGGCTATTGGCGGAGGAACATCGCGTGCTAAGTGGCCTGAGCCAAGTCGAGGCCAACACCAAAGAAGTGGGTGACCAACCTGTCGGCGATGCGGCCGATAAAAGTGTCAGCGGCGGCCTGAAAGAGGAACAGTTCCGCAATGCGGACATGGACTGGAACCTGTTGCGCCAGGTACGGGAGGCACTGCAAAGAATTGAAGAAGGCACTTATGGGCGATGCGTGATCGATGGCGGCCCAATCGAAGAAAAGCGGCTGGATGCCATGCCTTGGACTCCGTATTGCAAAAAGCACCAGGAGCAGCAGGAAGCCGTCAATCCGCCGCAAACGCCCACTTTATAGACAAGGTGAATGCAGGCGAATCAGCAGGAGTCTTCAATAAAGAAGTGAGGCGGTGGGAGAGAAATCCCACCGCCTCACTTGTTGGGCTGCAGGTTTGCCGCTGGACGCTCAACCGTGAGGCCGGCTGAGGCAAAGTGGCAGCATGGATGGAGCAGAATCTTTTGGATTTGTTGCCACGCTTGCATCTCCGCGAGCATCAATCCCGTCTACACCATATTGTCTTATCGTGCGGGTCGGGATGCCGCGGTTCGCCGTTCCCGCCATTTTCCTCATAATATCGAAGGTGCTCTGCGCGGACGCAGACAGTAGAAGACGCTCCATGAGGAGTAGCAGAATTCACCGATGCAAGAAGACATAGCGCAAAATCAATCGCCGGACGATTCCTATGTAGGGCGTGATCATCAATTGCCCCCTCCGGAGTCTCGTCCCCGCCGCTCGATAACAGCCCGCATCCTTGTTTGGCTGTTAATTCTGCTCGCCTTTGGCATTCTTTTCTGGCTAGTTCTACGCCATCACCAGACACAGAAAGCCGCGGCTGGCCGTCGCGCGTTTACCGGACCTGTAACTTTAACCACGGTGACAGCAAAAAAAGGCAATATCGGTGTGTATCTGGATGGCATCGGAACGGTCACTCCGGTATACACCGATTCGATTACCAGTCAGGTCACTGGCCTTATCTCCGAAGTGCATTATCGCGAGGGCCAGCTTGTGCACCGCGGCGAACCACTGATCGATATCGACTCGCGCCCTTTCCGTGCGCAGCTGATGCAGGCTGAAGGGGCGTTGGAGCGAGATACCAATCTGCTCGCCCAGGCCAAAATGGACCAGGAGCGGTATCGCCAGGCGTGGGCTCGCGATGCGATTCCCAAGCAAACGCTGGACGACCAGGAAAAAATTGTCCTGCAATACGAAGGGACGGTGAAAGTCGACCAGGGAACCGTTCAATACGACCAGGTGCAGGTTTCGTTCTGTCATCTGGTTGCGCCCATTTCCGGCCGAGTCGGGTTGCGGCTCGTAGATCCGGGCAATGTCGTGCAGGCCAACAGTACGACTCCGCTGGTTGTCATTACACAGCTTCAACCGATCACCGTCGTTTTTACCATCGCGGAAGATAATATCGCCCAGGTGGAAGAGCAGATACGTCAGGGGAAGACGCTCCAGGTGACTGCACTGGATCGGACCAACCAGGGTCAGCTCGCCACCGGGAAACTCCAGACAATCGACAATCAGATTGACACCATGACAGGAACGTTAAAACTGCGCGCGGTGTTCGCAAACAAAAACAATGCGCTGTTTCCAAATTTGTTCGTAAATACTCGTTTGTTGGTAAAAACGCTGGAAGGCGTCACGCTGATCTCCACCGACGCTATTCAACAAAACGGCAGCACATCGTATGTGTATGTCCTTCGGAATGGTACGGCGCATCTTCAGGACATCCAGCCGGGAGTCGCCGATTCCGGCCAGACCGCCGTAACCGGAATCAATCCCGGAGATGTTGTCGCCGATAGCGGCTTTGAGCAGCTGCAGAATAACTCGCGGGTTGTAATTTCAAAGACGCCCCTTCCTGCTGCCAGTCGGAGCGGGAGCAATGCTCCGTGAATCCCTCCCGGCCATTTATTCAGCGACCGGTCGCTACCTCACTGCTCATGGTCGCCATCCTCCTGGTAGGGATTGTTGCCTACACGCAATTGCCGATCTCCGCATTGCCCGAAGTGGATTATCCGACCATCCAGGTAGTGACGTTTTATCCGGGTGCCAGCCCGGACGTGATGGCGACCACTGTGACTGCTCCGTTGGAACGTCAATTCGGCGAGATGCAAGGCCTGAGCCAGATGACGTCCACCAGCTCGGGCGGCACTTCGGTCATTGTGCTGCAGTTCAACTTGAACCTTGAGATTGATATCGCGGAAGAGGAAGTTCAGTCGGCCATCAACGCGGCGCAAGGTTATTTGCCGTCTAACTTGCCCGCCCCACCGATCTACAACAAAACGAATCCTGCGGATGCCCCCGTGCTCACCCTGGCGGTGACATCAAAGTCCATGTCGCTCTCTCAGGTTGAGGATCTGGTCGATACACGGCTCGCGCCCAAGATTTCTCAGTTAAGCGGCGTGGGACTGGTCAGCATTACCGGCGGCCAAAAACCCGCCGTGCGTATTCAGGCCAATCCGGCGGCGCTCTCGTCTTATGGCATCGACATGGAGAATTTGCGCACCGCGCTGACTCAGGCCAGCGTCAACGCGGCCAAGGGCAATTTTGACGGGCCTAAAAAGAACTACCAGATTGATGCCAACGATCAGCTTGTCACCAGCCGAGATTACAAAGATGTTGTGGTGGCGTACCGCAATAATGCTCCGGTGCTGTTGAAAGATGTAGCCAATGTTGTCAATGGAGTTGAGAATACCAAGCAGGCCGCATGGATGAATCTGACCCCGGCCATCATCCTCAACGTGCAACGCCAGCCGGGCGCCAATACCATCACGGTGGTACGCAGCATTCAGAAGCTGATGCCCCAGCTCAAAGCGAATCTGCCCGTCGGCATCGACGTAACCACGCTGACCGATCTCACCACCGGAATTCAGGCTTCCGTCAACGATGTTGAATTTGAGCTGATGCTTACCGTCGTTCTGGTCGTTCTGGTGATCTTTCTTTTCCTGCGCAGCTTGTCAGCCACCATCATCCCCAGCGTCGCGGTGCCACTGTCGATTGTCGGTACCTTCGCAGCCATGTACGCGCTGGGCTACAGCCTGGACAATCTTTCGCTAATGGCGCTGACAATTTCCACGGGTTTTGTCGTGGACGACGCCATTGTGATGATCGAGAACATCTCCCGGTTCATTGAAGAGGGCCATACGCCCATGCAGGCGGCCCTCGAAGGTGCAGAGCAAATTGGATTCACAATTCTGTCTTTGACGGTTTCGCTGATTGCTGTTCTGATCCCGTTGCTGTTCATGGGAGGCGTCGTTGGCCGCCTGTTTCGAGAATTTGCTGTCACCCTGGCCGTTACTATCGTGATCTCTGCGGTGGTGTCGCTGACGCTTACGCCGATGATGTCTGCCCGAATCCTGCACTACAATCCGGTGGCACAGCAGAGCCGCTTTTATCGAGCATCGGAACGGGTCTTCGAACGCATGATCGCGTTTTATGGTCGCACGTTGAAAGTTGCATTACGCTACCAGACGATCACCTTGTTTGTAGCTCTCGGAACATTAGTTCTTACGATCCTTCTTTACATCGTTATTCCGAAAGGATTTTTCCCGGTACAGGATACGGGAGTTATTCAGGGCATTTCTCAGGCTTCGCAAAACATTTCTTTTCCAGCGATGGCGGAAAAGCAACAGGAACTCGCCAAAGTGATCCTGCAGGACCCCGCGGTCGAAAGCCTCTCGTCGTTTATTGGCGCAGATGGCACGAATACCACGCTGAACAGCGGCCGCATGTCGATTAACCTGAAGCCTCTTTCGGATCGCAGCCTGAGCGCCTCCGATGTCATCCGCCGGCTGAACTCCCATCTGGTGCGGGTGCAGGGAGTCACGTTGTTCATGCAGCCGGTACAGAACATTACGGTGGATGACCGGGTGAGTCGCACCCAATATCAGTACACGCTGGAAGACCCAAATGTCGATGAGTTGAATTTATGGACCAACAAGTTTGTCGACAAACTAAAACAACTGCCGCAGCTGGAAGACGTGGCCACCGATCAGCAAACTGGAGGCCTTGCGGTTTCGCTGGCGATTGACCGGGTCACGGCCTCGCGGCTGGGCATTTCTCCTTCCACCATCGATAACACGCTGTACGACAATTTCGGTCAGCGGCAGATCAACACCATGTACACGCAGCTGAACCAGTATCATGTGATTCTGGAATCGCAGCCGCAGTTTGCGAGCGACCCGGAAAAGCTGCGCAAAATGTATATTCAGGCCGGCGTCTCTGCGGGGGTCAGCGGAGCCGGAGCGAGTGCATCCTACGCTTCCTCTGCATCGGCCTCGGCAGGGTCGAATACGACGACGGCTGCCACGCTCTACACGCCTTCTTCAGGAGTTCTCAGTCCGCCGGCGAATGTACTGAGCAGGCAATTTACAAATTCATCCGGATCGAGCTCGCCGAACACCGTAAATTCCACAACGCTCAGCAATGCCGTTCCGCTCAGCGCATTTGCCCATTTCGTGAAGACGTCGGAAGCGCTTTCGATCAATCATCAGGGGCAATTTCCGGTAGTCACTATCTCTTTCAATCTGGCTACGGATGCTGCGTTGGGCGGCGCGATTACAGCGATCAATAAAGTCCAGAAAAATCTGCACATGCCGCCGACGGTGCAAGCGGCATTTCAGGGAACCGCCGCCGCGTTTGAAAGCTCGTTGTCGAATGAGGTGCTGTTGATTCTGGCGGCACTAATCGCGGTGTATATCGTGCTTGGTGTGTTGTATGAGAGCTACATTCATCCCATTACGATTCTCTCCACGCTGCCTTCCGCGGGCGTCGGCGCGCTCCTGGCGTTGATTTTATTTCATCAGGATCTCAGCGTAGTCGCAATCATCGGAATCATTTTGTTGATCGGCATCGTGAAAAAGAACGGAATTATGATGGTCGATTTCGCGCTGGAAGGTGAGCGCGAGCACGGCAAGAATGCGACTGACGCCATTTATGACGCCTGTCTGCTACGCTTTCGCCCGATCATGATGACGACGATGGCCGCGTTGCTCGGGGGCATTCCTCTGGCATTCGGGCGTGGCATTGGTTCGGAAATCCGACGTCCTCTGGGCATCGCAATGGTCGGCGGTCTTCTGTTGAGCCAGGTGCTCACGCTCTACACGACTCCCGTCATCTACATTTTCTTCGACAATCTGGCACAAAGATTTTCGCATTCATCCGGCCGTCTTCCGTCGAACCGGCCCGAGTCCGGCAACGAGCCGCGGGCCGCGGAGCAGTCGTGAATATCTCCGCACCATTTATTCGGCGTCCGGTGGCGACAACGCTGTTGACCATCGCCATCGCTCTGGCGGGAATCGTGTCGTACACGATGCTTCCAGTCTCTCCCTTGCCCCAGGTCGATTTCCCCACTATCTCTGTCAGCGCCGGTCTGCCGGGCGCCAGCGCGGAAGTCGTGGCCTCTTCCATTGCGACTCCGCTGGAGCGTCAGTTTGGACATATTGCCGGAGTCACCGAGATGACTTCCTCCAGCTCCCTGGGATCCACACGGATCACGCTGCAATTCGACCTCAGCCGCGACATCGACGGCGCGGCACGCGATGTGGAAGCGGCGATCAATGCCGCAAGGACATACCTGCCGGCGAACTTGCCGGGAAATCCAACTTGGCGCAAATCGAATCCGGCAGACGCGCCCATTATGATTCTTGGTCTTACTTCGGAAAAGTACGACCGGGAAACACTATACGACCAGGCCTCAACCATCCTGGAGCAGAAGCTCTCGCAAATTCAGGGAGTGGGAGAGGTGGTGGTCAGCGGAGCTTCGCTGCCATCCGTGCGGGTCGATGTGAATCCTGCGCAACTGAGCAGCTATGGACTCACACTGGGAAACGTCCGGACCATGCTGAGCTCGCAGAATTCCGACCTGGCCCGCGGACAACTGTCCAACGGCGCGGTGACCGCCGACGTCCTCGATAACGATCAAATATCGAAGGCCTACCAGTACAAACCATTGATTGTTGGATATCACAATGGGCAGGTGGTGCGATTGTCCGATGTCGCCCAAGTAACGGACTCGGCGCAAAACATTCGCAATGCAGGATATCTGAATGGGATCCCGTCTGTTACCATCATCATCTTCCGCCAGCCGGGCGCAAACATTATCGAGACGAACAAGCTGCTCCGCAGCCAATTGCCACTTCTGCAGGGAATGCTTCCTCAAGGTATCCATACTACGGTTGTTCTGGATCGCACCACGACCATCAAAGCATCCATAAACAACGTAGAAGAGACACTGCTGCTCTCGGTCATCTTGGTCATTCTGGTTGTTTTTGCATTCCTGCGCAACTGGCGGGCAACGCTGATTCCCAGCGTCGCGGTGCCGGTATCGCTAATTGGAACCTTTGCCGTGATGTATCTGTTTGGCTACAGTCTGGACAATCTTTCGCTGATGGCCCTGACCATCTCGACCGGGTTTGTCGTGGACGATGCCATTGTGGTGATGGAGAATATTTCCCGCTACCTGGAACAGGGCATGGCGCCCTTTGCGGCCGCGTTGAAAGGTGCGCAGGAAATCGGACCGACGGTATTTACCATCAGCATGTCGCTGATCGCCGTCTTCATTCCATTGCTGCTGATGGGCGGCATCGTCGGCCGGCTATTTCGTGAGTTTGCGGTGACGCTATCCACCGCCATTCTGGTTTCGATGGTTATTTCGCTAACGACGACGCCGATGATGTGTGCGCATCTGCTGAAACGGCAAGACGGCGAGCGGCATGGAAAGCTGTATCGGGCGAGCGAGAATGTCTTTAATGGAATGCTGCGAATCTATCGCCAGTCGCTGCTCTGGGTGCTGGAGAATCCCATCCTGACTTTGGTTGTGCTGTTGCTGACTATCGCGTTGAACGTCGCGGTGATCGTGAAAATCCCAAAGGGATTTTTTCCTCAGCAGGACACCGGTGCCATCCATGGTGGCGTTCAGGGGCCGCAGGACGCATCTTTCGCCGTAATGGACAATTCAGTGAGACGGCTGGTGAACGTGATCAAGGCCGATCCGGCGGTGGCGAATGTAAATGCCTATACCGGAAGCGGCAACGGTGGATCTATTTACATCACTTTGAAGCCGCTAAATATACGCAAGGCCAGCGCCATGGAAATCATCAATCGGTTGCGGCCCAAGCTGAACCGCCTTCCCGTTGCTTCTGCATTTTTGCAGCCCTCACAGGATATTCGCATCGGCGGCCGCTCAAGCAGCGCCCTATATCAATACACCATCCAATCGGACAATGTACGGGACCTGTCGCACTGGGGACCGATTTTGCTGGCGCGTATGAAGCGGCTGCCTGGCTTTCAGGATGTCAATTCGGACCAGCAGAATGGGGGACTGGAAGAGTATCTGACCTACGATCGAACCGCTGCGGCGCGACTCGGACTCACCTCGCAGTCGCTCGATTCCAACCTCTACAGCGCGTTCGGACAGTCGGAAGTTTCCATCATCTACACCCAGCTCAACCAATACTATGTGGTGTTGGAGGTGGCGCCGCAATATTGGCAGTCGCCGGAAGGCCTCAACTATATCTATCCCATGGTCTCCTCGAAGGGAGCTACGCCACTGCAGGCGGTTTCCGAACGTTCGGCAAACACCACCCCATTGCAAGTCAACCATACCGGATTGTTTCCATCCGTTACCGTCTCCTTCAATCTGGCGCCTGGCGTTTCACTCAGCCAGGCGACGCAGGAAATTGGACAGATGCAGAACCGGCTGGGTACGCCTCCGACAATTCACGGTTTCTTTGCCGGTACTCTCCAGGCATATCAACAGTCGCTGAGCACAGAACCCATTCTGGTTGCAACTGCGTTGTTTGCCGTCTACATCGTGCTGGGAATTTTGTATGAGAGTCTGGTGCATCCATTGACTATCATCTCAACGCTGCCTTCGGCCAGCGTGGGCGCGATGCTAGCTCTGATGTTGTTCGGAATCGATCTTAACGTGATCTCGATCATTGGGATTGTTCTTCTGATCGGCATCGTGAAAAAGAACGCTATCATGATGATCGACTTTGCTTTGCTCGCGGAACGCGAGCAGGGAATGACCACGGAAGAAGCGATTTTCGCCGCCTGTATGTTGCGCTTCCGCCCGATCATGATGACGACAATGGCGGCTCTATTCGGCGCCTTGCCGCTGGCGTTCGGCCCTGGCATTGGTTCGGAGTTGCGGCGACCGCTTGGTATCACTATCGTCGGTGGACTGATCGTGAGTCAGATGCTGACGCTGTATACCACTCCGGTAATTTATCTATTCCTCGATCGCTGGCGCTTGAAAGTTAAGGACAGGCATCGCGAGACGCTACAGGCCCGGATGGGAGAAGCAATCTAGGATCTGTTCAGTTTGCGATGCGCAGGAAAGTTGTTATGAAGAAAACAATGCGAGTTTTTAGACATTTCGAAGCGGCTCCGCATAAATCGACTTGCGATCGTGTCACCGGGCTGGGATGGGTAACGGCCCTGACCTGCTGCGTTCTTTCCGGATGCACCGTCGGGCCCAAATATCATGCTCCGGTCACGCAAGCACCCGCTGCGTACAAAGAATCGCCGGCGAAGTTTACCGATAATGGCCCTTGGAGGGTTGCTGAGCCGCAAGATGCTCAGCTGCGTGGCAACTGGTGGGAGCTTTTTCATGAGCCGGAGTTGAATGCCCTGGAAGCGCAGCTCAACATCGACAACCAGAACATCAAACGGTATTTTGAGAACTTCATGGAGGCGCGCGCGCTTGTCCGCGAAGCCCGTTCGCAATATTTTCCTACCTTTGCCACCGCACCTGCCTATAGCCGTCAACGTTCCTCAGCAAATCTGCAAAACTCTCAAACCGCGAATGTAGGTCACGAATCTACGCTGTACTCGCTGCCCTTTGATATTTCCTGGGAGCCTGATCTCTGGGGAAAAGTTCGAAACGAAGTCCACGCAGCTCAGTATTCCGCCCAGGTCAGTGCAGCAGATCTCGAAAACGAGCGGCTGACCGAACAGGCTGCGCTGGCGCAGTATTATTTTGAAATCCGCGGGCAGGACGCTCTAATCCAGCTCTATGCCGACACGGTGGCAGCTGACAAAAAATCGCTCGTGCTCACGAGGTCGCAATACGAAACTGGTGTCGGTGACAAGATTTCCGTGATCGAAGCGCAGAACACTTTGCAGAGTGCAGAATCCATTGCTACCAATTTGGGAATTTTACGTGCGCAGTATGAACATGCGATTGCCATGCTGGTCGGTAAGGCGGCTTCAGATTTCACCATACCAGTAAAGCCCATGACCACGGCGCCCCCTGCGATTCCGATCGGAGTTCCCTCGCAACTGTTGCAGCGCAGACCGGATGTTGCCGCCGCGGAACGGACCATGGCTGCGGCGAACGCCGAAATTGGAGTTGCGGATGCAGCTTACTATCCGACCGTAACGCTTTCCGCCGCAGGGGGAACCGAAAGCTCACTGCCACAACATCTATTTGATTGGCCAAGCCGGTTCTGGTCCATCGGAGGATCGGCCTCCGAAACGATCTACGATGGAGGCCTGCGGCGCGCAACTGTGAATCAATACATCGCTATCTACAATGCGGACCTTGCCAACTATCAGCAGACGGTGCTCACCGCATTTCAACAGGTGGAAGATTCGCTCGCCGATGTTCGCATCTTGTCGCAACAGATCGAAAAACAACGGCAAGTCGTCAGCTCCGCCCAGCAGGCTTTGCAACTCGAACTGGCTCGCTATCAGACTGGCATTGATCCTTATATTGACGTGGTTACGATGCAGACTACGCTGCTGACCAATCAACAGACATTGACCAGTTTGCATATCGATCAAATGAACGGCGCGGTCCAATTGGTGGAAGCGCTGGGAGGGGGTTGGAGCGCTTCGCAGTTGCCCGCTCCATCGCAGGTGGCCGCGAAACCCACGTCAGCGGAGATAAAAATACAGCAGTAGATCCAGAGTTTGTTAAAAAACTAGCTCTTTGCTTTCGGTGGCGGATAGCGCTTCAGCATCTTATAGATGGAATTAGCAACCTGCTTCTCTTCAGCATTTCCGCTTTTGGTGATGTCGTCCTGGATGGCTTCTCCGCGCCATACGATCTTTCGAGTATGGGCGTCGATTAGATCCAGCATCAGATAGCCCATGACTCTCGGTCGTGCCTGGGTCTGATAGTAGCTGGGTCCTCCCCATCCCCATCCGCCGCCCCATCCCCAACCTCCCCATCCCCAACCTCCCCATCCAGCGCCGAAGCCATATCCGTAGGTCTCGAAATCCATGACTTCTTTCGTGGTGAAGTGGTAGGTCACCAAAAGATCGGGATTCTGTGATGCAGAAACCTCCTGCAGATGTTTCTTCTGGGTCAACGCATAATTGACATATTGATTGACATACTGGCGATAGAAAGGATGATTGGTCGCCTCGCTTGGGATCCACTGATAGGTCTTATAGCTGGAAAATGGGGCCTGGTTGCTCCAATTGGCCCGGACCTGTTGCGCCGAGACAAGGGGTGATACAGCGCACAGAGCGAGACCCGCCAGAATGAATCTCCATCGTGAACAAAAAATTTTGGTTGTCATAACTGCTTCCTCGGCGGCGCCTCGGGGAAGGCGGCGCGCTTGCAGGCCTGAAATCTCTACGCGCCCAAGCCAGTCCTCTCCAGTTTATCAACTGGCACATCCATTCGTCCGGTTTTTGAGGGGTTTTCAGTTTCACCTGGACGCACCTATTTTCGCAACTGTTAAAGGAAGTCGGAGTTTATATTTTTTTGGGAAAAATCGGGCACGATGCCCACTCTTGACCGCCGAAATCATGTGACGAAAGTCCCTTGTACCCGCTTCGTTACTATGACGTGGAGGAGGAAGCAGGATATTCTTAAATTCAGATCGCCATGCGCAACCTTCCTTCTTATTTTCGCTCAGCGTGGCCCGTTGCTGCTTTTTTCTTCGTCGCCATTCTCCTGCTGTTCCCCGGCACTGTCCTGGCAGTTCCTACCCAGGCGTCCGTAGGCCGTCAATCCCGGAATCATCGCAAATCCTCCATGTCGTATCGGGCGCATGGCTACCATGTATCTGCCAAGAGTCATCGGGCCCACGCCCGCATGCGGCATGTTTCCGTAGCGGCGCGCCATTCCGCAGCGCCGGTATCTTCCGCACATCTGCACTCTGTGGAAATGCGCCGTCATAGAACACGAACTAGGTCATGGGAACGACGGCATCGTGTGGAGGCGGAGCTCGACAATATCCGCACCCACACAACGCCGAACCAGGCCACCGCGAATAGCGGTGAAGAGGACCTCGCGCACGATCAAGCGGAGGGATCCACAGCACCTTCCCCGATTGCTCCGGCACAGCCGGTAGCGGCAAGCCCAGGCCAGCGCGATCTGCCTTTCTTCAATGTTTCCATTCCCAGTTACACGCCGGTCGCGCTGCGCGGCTCCCACGAGGTGCTGGTGCACCAAAACATCATTGCCGATGTTGAGGGTTTAAGCCGCATTCAGGATGACGAACAACTCAGCGCAATGGTTCACACCGGAGATCTGGTGGCGCTCCCGGCTTCTTCCGCTATGATTATTGATCCGCGCTTGCCTTCGAATCGCCGCTACTGCCGCGCCTGGACCGCAAAATTTCTGAACGATCTCGCTCGTGCGCATGAAAAGCTGTTCGGCCACCCCTTGTTGCTGACATCTGCGGTGCGCACGGTCGAGTTTCAACGGCATCTTGCCCACTACAATGGCAATGCGGCCCCATCTTCCGGGGATACGGCATCTCCGCATCTGACCGGGCAGGCCATCGATATCGGCAAGAAGGGGATGTCGCTGCATGAGATCGCCTGGATGCGTGCCGTTCTTGGCCAGCTGCAGGCAAGCGGAAGACTGGATGTTGAGGAAGAGTTCGAGCAGGCCTGCTTCCACATTTCTGTCTATAAGACCTACGCGCCGCATAGCGAAGCGCCGGAACGCCTGGTCGCCAGCGAAAATTCTCCATCGGCCGATGAAGTGCAGGCCGAAGATGCATTCCCAGTTCCGACGATCGGCGCCCCGGCGAAGCCTGTCAGCCAGCCTGCGGTGCGAACGGTTGAACTGCATCGCTCTCACAGTTACGTGCGGCGGGCTGGCGTCCGTCGTCATCGTCGCCGTCATCACGCCAACATGTCTTTGCTGGCGGCGCGGCTCCGCTAGAACAGAATTTCTCTGCGTTCACTTCTGCGGCTCAGCCGTCGCGGCCTCTTCGTGCATTCCCATCAGCTCGTCTTCGCTCAGACGGTTGACGCGGCGTAGCGAAGGAAACATCACCGTCCAGGCTGCGGTAATGGCGACTGCCCCCACGCCGCCGATGACGACGGACGGCACAGCGCCCCACCATTGGGCGGTCAGGCCGCTCTCGAAATCTCCGAACTCATTGCTGGCTCCCACAAACAGCGCGTTGACCGCACTGACGCGCCCGCGCATGGCTTGGGGAGTAGCCAGTTGCAACATCGAAGATCGTACGATGACGCTGACCATGTCGGCCGCGCCCACGACAAACAAGGATGCAAGCGAAAGCGCCATGCTGTGCGAAAGGCCGAAGATTACCGTGGCAACTCCAAACAGCGCAACGCAAAACAACATTTTTGTGCCGGCATGGTTCTCCATCGGCCACCAGGCCAGTAGAACGGAGACGGTCAACGCTCCAAATGCTGGTGCCGCGCGCAGAATTCCCAATCCACTCGGACCTGCATGCAGAATGTCTTCGGCGAAGATTGGAAGCAGGGCGACCGCGCCGCCCAATAGCACAGCAAACAGGTCCAGCGTGGTAACGCCGAGCAGCAGCTTTTTATGCCACATATACCGGAAGCCGGCCAGCAACGTTTCCGCTGATATGCCGCGTTGTTCCTGGCGGCCCGGGCGCACAGAAAGCGATCCGATCAGCAACAGAAAAGCGATCAGAGTGGCTAGCGAGAAAGCGTAGACAACTCCGCCGCCTGCGAGACGCGGGCCAAAAGGCGCAGGAAGCCAACGCTCCAACGGCAACGTGAAAAGCGCGCCACCGAGCGCGGGGCCGACAAAGTTGGCCAGCTGAAAAATAGATGCTCCCCAGGAAACGGCATTGACGAAGTCGTCCTTGGGCACCAGATGCGGCAGCAGCGCGGAGCTCGCCGGTCCGCTGAAGGCTCGTCCAGTGCCGATCAGGAAGAGAACCGCGAATAAAGGCACGACCTGTTTCGTCCCATTCCAGGAGAGATACAAAAGCGCGGCGGTGCAGATGCATTGCAGGCTGTAGCAAATCAGAATCACATTTCGGCGATCGTATCTGTCCGCCGTATGCCCGCTTATGAGCAAAAATAAAATTCCTGGAAGGAACAGCGCCAGGCCGGTATAACCCAGATCGATGGCCCGATGCGTGATCGCATAAATCTGCCATGCCACCGCGACTGCCTGCGCTTCTGCGCCAACAATGACGAGCAGGCGTGCCAGTTGATATTGACGGAAGTCGCGGGATGCAAATGCAGCAGCGCCTCGGTTTGGGTCGTGCGAAATCGCCATTCCCTCTATCCTGTCATATTCCCCGAGGCATAGATTTTTGCCGTCATTTTCAAAAGGTTTTTCACGATTGATCTTTGCCGATTCCTGCGGGACGCCACCGGGAAGATGATGTGATGTAGTTATTCTCCGTTGCGCGCATTTTGCTCGAAGGAGGTCCATCGAGCGGCGCGCGGATTGGAGATGTCGCGTAGCTGAGTCGTCTGGTTGGAAACTCCGAGATAAGCCCGATATTGCCGGTCGATGGTTCCCAGGTTCCTGGCCAGCCCGAGCTTTGCCCGGTTGTATTGATACAGACTATTCACCAGTTGGGCCTCCGCATCGGCAAAAGCAGCCTGTGCCTGGATTACCGGCAAATCGTCGCTGATGCCATTCTGAAAGCGCTCCGTCGCATCGCTCAGGGAAGAGCGGGCCAGGTCGACATTGCTGCGTCCGACATGCACCAGTTGCTCGGTTGCAGCAACGTCAAGCAAGCTGTCCCGGAGTTGCGCCTCAATTTTTCTTTTCAAGTCTGCCAGTTGTGACATGGTGCTGGTAACAGCCGCGTCGGCAACTTCGCGGTCTCCGCGAAACTTCGCCAGGCGCGAAAGCGAAATGTTCAGCGCGCCCTCCGCCTGGAACACACCGTGGTAAACTCCGCCCACCGTTCCCACCAAACCGTAATTTCCATCGAAACTGAGTGTTGGCAGCCGCTCGAACCGGGCCGCATCGCGCTGATATTTTGCTGAGCGCAGCTTTACCTTGAGCCGCCGGTAATCCTGCCGGTTCGCGTAGGCGTCTGTAAGAGCTTCTTCCAATGGCATTGCATTCAGCGCGGCAAACGGAGTATCGTCCGTCAATTCGATCGGCTGGTCGGCCGGCAGTCCTATCTCCCGATTCAGCGTAACCTTCGACTTTTCAAAAGCATTCTGCTGCGCGATGACAACCTGTTCCTGCTGTTGATATTGGACTCGCGCTCGAAGTTCGTCGAGCTTGGCCGCTGTTCCCGCCTCATGCTCCAGCGTTGCCTGGCGCAGGATCTCCGCATTGGTTGCCAGTAGACTTTTTGCGTTCAAGACATTCGCAGCGTTGGCCAGTGCCTGGAGATAAGAATTGGCGACTGTCTGGACGACATCCTGACGAGAAGACTCCGCGCTGTAGTCGACTGCCAGAATCTCCTGTTTGGCTGCCTGATACAACTCCAGCGACTTAAGATCGAACAATGTCTGTCGCAGGGTCGCCTGGGCAGACACCACATTCACAGTGACCAGGGGCTGAAAGTTTGCAATTTGTCCAGGGGGCAAAAATCCCGGCGGAAAGGTGGCAAGCACGCTGGTGCGAAACCCCAACGCCTCCAGATTGATCTGGTCGCGATTGCGTTGCGCATTCCAGGTAATATTCGGCAACAGATAATTGATGGCTTCCAGGCGTTCTCCAGAAGCGGAGCGCTTATCCTCGTTAGCGAGAGCAATCTGCAGATTGTGTGCGACTCCTCGCTGGATTGCATCGTCCAGAGACAATGGCAAAACCGTTGCGGACGGAGAGGAAGTGGTCACGCTGCCGTATAAAGAGCTTGCTGTTGAACTGGGGCTGCTTTGCACTTGCGCCATGGCGGACACGGGCAGCGCAATTGCGATCAACAGTGTTCCCATCGGCCTATGAAATTTTCGATCGCTCATATAACAGGGCAGCTTAAAATTATTTAGATTCCGCAAAATGACGCCGGTTGCCAAATATTGCGTTGAGACGACCAAAAGCCGCTTGTTTAAGGAGTCTTTACTTTTCCATCAGGAATTCTCCAGATGGTCACGTAGTTTTTTCCTGTCCAAATGATATTGGATGGCGGAAGTGGAATGTATCCGGCGGGCGCTAGAGGAAGCCGCGAGTAAACCTCGACCCCTGTAATCATCCATTGCGGCTCGCCATTCGGCCCTGCAGTCCAGGGTTCGCAAGTGTACTTTGTGCTCTCCAGGAAAAGATGGTCGCAGTACGTGTCTTTGCCCCATTGGTCGAAGGGAACCGTTGGACCGGCAAATCCGTCAATCTGGTCTCTCTGAATGAACTCGTTGACGCCATGCTCTGCCAGCACGGTCTGAAATTTACGGTCCGCCATCAAGCCATCTAAAGGAACGACAGACAGCGATGTGAAATACGCCATGCCGCCGGGCTGGTCGTAGGCCAGCAACCGATGGATGTTGTCGGTGTCCATCACCTGGCGCATGACAGGAATCGTCGTATTCTCCGCCACCTGTTCGCGGCTGTGTTTCCACCCCATCTTGTAGAAAAGCATCACGGAAAGGAGCACGGCAAAAAAGATTCCCAGGGAACGAATCGTAGCCGCAACCGAAATTTGCGGTCGGGCCCCGGCTCGATCGGAAGCCATGCGAAACAAGCACATCGCTGCGCGGGACGCGGTCAAAGAGGCTAGCAGCGCCCAGCTAGCGTAATACCAGGTCCAACGAGTTTCTCCCGTCATGCGCAGCGTGATATAAGCGCCGTGCAACACGATCCCGATGAAGAATGGCAACTCGGCGAACTGGAACCAGCGGTCGTTCTGCCTGCGCCATAGAATCAGTACCGAGAGGGCGCAGATCGCCAGTGACAGCAATGCGGTGTGCGGCAGATTACGGCCCAGTAGATGATCGTGCCCATTGCTTGACTTCAGCAGGCCGCTGATTGGCATCAGGATGTGAAACCAATGTAGATTGCTAGCCAGGTAGGCGCCCCACAGCACGGCATAGAGCGGAATAAAAGCAAGGTGAATCCGCACCGCAAGTGCATTCCGCTGTTTTTCGCGCAGGCTCCACAACAGCACGGCAATCCAAATGCAGCCGACGACAAAGATAGAATCCAGCCGGGTGAGCACGGCCAGCGCAGCGAGAAGATTGAATGCGAGCCCGGTTGTCCAGGACGGACGCCAGAAAAATCCGAACAGGGCGAGCAGGGTTGTCGCCAGGAAAGCGGCGCTGAGAGAAGATTCTGTTCCCAACTGCAGTCCGAAAAGAAATGGGATCAGTATCGTCCAGGCAATCCACGCTGGCGCCTGCAGTGGGCGCAACAGTTTTGCAACCACCAGCAGCACGACAATATTCAGCGCAACAATTAGCGCCGCAACCATGTGGAGACCAACGATCCGATTCGGAAACACGCGATAGATCGCGGCGCAGAGCAGCATCCACAGCGGATGATAGCCGTTGGTGGGCATCAGCCGATTAAAGGTGCTGCCGTGGCCCAACGCAAAATTGCGTCCCACCTGCAGATAGAAAAAACTATCGTCGGCGAAAAAGGGACTTGGCTGGCGGATAAAAAGAAATGCATACGCGGCCGTCAGTACGGTAAAAAAGACGCGCAACCAGAGGGGTGTGCGGTCAAGTTCGGGGGCATGCGTTTGCTGTGGTTGTGGGTCAGTCATAAGAAATTAAAACTTGCTGACCGCCCTGGCCAGCCCGGCAGTAACATCGCCGGAACTGTCAGTATATTGGGGAATCGAAAAGGAAGAATCTAATAGTACAGATACTTGCGCCAGCGCAGGTCAGAGCTGCCGATCATACGCATGATGTGCCGGCTGGTGTGCAGGGAAAACGGTCGTGGCTCCCGCAGCAACTGCATGTCTTCCAACTCGTGGATCATCTGATTGCCCTTGCGGCGATTGCAGGAATGGCAGCAAGCCACAAGGTTTTCCCACGTGGAGACGCCGCCGCGGGACCGCGGAATCACATGATCCAGCGTCAGTTCGCTGGCAGGGAAACATTCGCCGCAATACTGGCACGTGTTGCGATCGCGCAGAAGAATATTTTTGCGGGAGAGTGCTCGGCTCTGATGCGGAATGCGTCGATATTCCAGTAGCCGGATCACGGAGGGCATGGGCATGCGGACCCGCGCGGCATGGAGGTGTGTGGCATGCTCCTCTTCCGAACGGGCTACGCCTTTCAAAATCAGCACCAGCGCCCGCCGCGCCCCGCAAATGTTAATGGGCTCATAAGATGCGTTCAACACCAATACCGGTGTTTGCATCGCCGCAGGCAATGGTTGCGGGCGATGCGAATTCGGAGCGGTCTCGAAATGTCCGCTGTGGGGTTTAATCGAAGGTTTTTGCTTGCGAACGTGAACCATAGTTCTAGCCGGTGGCATGTGGCCCTCCATAATGCGCTGCAACTGAATTTTGAACTCCGGCCATTGCCGGATCGACAGATTTCTCAGGCCGCGAGGCCGCTGCAGAATCCCAAAAAGCCACGCCTTCTCTCTGGGAACGCGCCAGCGTCGCCACATACACCGACGCCGCGCCAGCCTGAAGCAGCGTCTTTGTGCATTCCCGGGCGGTGGCTCCGGTCGTGTAGATATCGTCGAGCAGTAAAATCGAACGTCCAGCGATGCGTTCCTTCTCGGCTACAAAAAATGCTCCGCGCAAATTCAGCCGGCGTTGGCGATTCGTCAGCCCGGATTGGCTGTCCGTTCTTCGCTGCCGCCCTATTGCGTGAAAAGCGATCTCTGTCCGCAGAGACGGTTGAATGCGCCGCAAAGCGCGAACCGCCGCCTCCGCCAGCAAAATCGTCTGGTTGAAGCTGCGCTCCCGCTGCTTGGCGGGATGCAGTGGTACGGGAACAACCGTCAAGGTATTCGGCGGATTCCGGAAATTCGCGATCGACTTCGCCAGCAGCTCGCCCAGGGGTCCGCCCACCGGCGCAATCTGCTCGTATTTCAGCAGGTGAATCAGAGCGCGCAATGTGCCTTCATAAACCCCATAGGCCACGGCCTGCTCAAAAGGAGGGCGAGCGCGCTCACACAGTCCGCACAGAGACCTTGTTGCGTCGGCAGAAAAGCGCAGGTCTCCCCAGCCGAGATGTTCGCCGCAAATTGTGCAGAGGGTATCTAAAGATTGTTCGTGTAGATCGCGCCAGCATCCGGCGCAAACAGGTGTTTGGCAAAACTGGAGAAGAGGTTGGTTGCAAATCCGGCAGCGGGAAGGGAATGCGGCGCAGCTAACAGCGTCCAGTGGACTTCGCAAAACACGCACAACCGCCCGCCACGCTGTTGTCTCCGATAAAGGAAGACGGTCAGCTTGATCCGCGGATTGGCTGGAAAACTGCTTACGGAAGACGCACCTCCGATCCATGTTGCGTTTTACGAGCAACGTTCGCGTGGCCAGTGTGCCATAAAGGTTTCCGGATGCACCGGCTGAGTGCAGTATAAGCGGAATTCTTAAAACGAGCAGCCTCAGAATTATAAATTTGTTCGCCGGCTGGCCTGGGGGTCCCATCGCCGTGTCTTCCCGGAATCCCGCTCGATGCACTACACTCATCCCTTTGCAGCCGTTTGCAAGGGGTGCAACGCCATGACGCCATTAACCCGACCATCGCCCGAAATACAGACTGTCTCTGACCCCGACGGCACGCGAACAAATTTTCCTGCTGGGGTTCAACCCTATATCCGGTCTGAGGAGTCGCGAAAAGAATTCACCTTTCGCGCCATTTTTCTGGGATGCATCTTTGGCCTCCTGTTTGGCGCGGTCACAGTGTACGTTGGGTTGCGCGCGGGTCTCACGGTTGCGGCCTCCATCCCCATCGCGGTGTTATCGATCAGCGTACTGCGTGCCTTAGGCCGCGCATCCATCCTTGAAAACAATATTGTGCAGACCACCGGCAATGCCGGTCAGTCGATCGCTTCCGGGGTGATTTTCACTTTGCCCGCGCTGATCTTTCTTGGATTCGATCTCGAATACTTCCGCATCTTCATCCTGGCGCTGATCGGCGGCTGGCTGGGTGTCTTCTTCATGGTCCCACTGCGCCGGCAGCTGATTGTGAAAGAGCATGGAAATCTGACCTACCCCGAAGGTACGGCCTGTGCCGACGTTCTGCTGGCAGGCGAGCGAGGCGGCTCTTTCGCCAGCCGGGTCTTCTGGGGGCTTGGGCTCGGCGCGGTTTATACGCTTTTTCAGAACGGCAATCTGTTTGGGGCATGGCCGGGCACTCCAAACTATGAGCCGCGCTGGCTGCCGGGTGCCGCACTCCGCGCCGATGTCACCCCGGAATATCTCGGCGTCGGATACATAATCGGCCCACGCGTTGCCGGAGTGCTCTTCGCCGGCGGCGTTTTTTCCTGGCTGGTCCTGATGCCCGCAATCCACTTCTTCGGTGCCCAATTCGCCGGGCCGATTTACCCTGGAACCCAACCGATCGCGCAAATGTCGCCCAGCGATCTGTGGGCCGCATATGTGCGCCCCATGGGCGCGGGCGCAGTGGCTGCTGCTGGCATTCTCACTCTGTTGCGCACGCTGCCCACCATCTTTGGAGCGCTTCGGGACGGCCTGCGAAATATCGGCAGATCTCAGGCTGACGCCGCTGCGGAAAAACGCACCGACCGCGACTTTCCTATGTCGGTCGTGATCGGCGGTTCGGTTGTTCTGATCGTGCTGATGTTTTTATTCCTCACTTTCAAGCCGGTGCCCGGCGCGCAGACCAGCCTCTGGGCCAATCTCGCTGCGTCGTTCTTGATTGTGATTTTTGGATTTCTGTTCGTCACCGTTTCTTCTCGCATTGTGGGCCTGATTGGCAGCTCCGCTAACCCGGTTTCAGGCATGACAATCGCCACCCTGATGGCAACCTCGGCAATCTTTCTGGTCAAGGGATGGACCGCGCCCGCCTTTGGCGCGCTCGCGATTACGATCGGCGGAGTTGTCTGCATCGCCTCGGCAAACGCCGGCGATACCTCTCAGGACCTGAAGACTGGCTTTCTGGTGGGGGCCACGCCGTGGAAGCAACAACTGGCGCTGCTGATCGGCGTCTGTATCTCCACATTCTCAATCGGCATCACCCTGACGATTATGAATCGGGGCTTGGAGGAGTTTCGCCCGATGAATGAGCCGTACAGTCTGGCGCAGCCAGTGGACGGAGTTTCCATTCAGCAGCAGCACTTTGCCCGAACTCAATTTCGCCTGAAGCTGGCCAATGGACAGGAGCAAGTTGACTATGGCAGGAATTACGTTTTGCTGAATGCGCTGGGTTCGCACAAGCTGGCCAACGGAAAATATTTGTTCAATCCCGCAACCGGCCGCATTGAGGTGCAGTGGATTGAAGGAATCGGCAGCGAAAAGGCCGCCGCTCCGCAAGCCCGGCTCATGGCGACGGTTATCAACGGAATCCTGAGCCGCCAGCTTCCCTGGGGCCTGATCCTGCTGGGAGTTTTTCTTGTCGTTGCTGTCGAGCTGCTGGGGATTCGATCTCTCTCATTTGCCGTCGGAGCGTATTTGTCGATCGGCACAACGCTGGCAATTTTCTGCGGCGGCGTGGTGCGCTGGCTGATCGACCGTGCGGTAGAGCGAAGCGGCGCAGCCTCCAACGATCTTGAAAATGAAATTAGTCCAGGCTCGCTCTATGCCAGCGGATTGATTGCCGCGGGAGGCATCGTGGGGCTGCTGGGGGTGGCGCTCAAATTGTATGAATCCGCCACCGGCAGATTTGATCTGCTGAAAATGTCCGCGAAAAATCCCTTCTATCACGATTGGATTTCGGTCGTGATGTTCGCATTGCTGATGGGTTCGCTGTTCTACTTCGCGCGCAGGCCGCTCCAGGTGGAACCGGCAACGCGGCACAATAGCGCAAGGGTGGAAGAGTAAGACCGCTTCAACCCTCAGGAGTCGCCTGCGGATGGGCGATGCGGGCAGGCTGAAAGCGGCCCGGATCCTTGATGTGGAGATGTTTGATTGCAGGCAGGACGCTCCGCAACCAGTTTCGACTGGGGCGCTCGATCCATCGATATGCCAGCAGCGCGGCGATCTCCAGGATGAAGTAGGAAAGCCAGGGATCGAAACGGATCAGGTGCAGGCGTACCAGGATGCCGCTTCGATGGATCCGGTCCCATAGATTGAAGTGCAGAATATACAAGCAATAACTGGCCTCGCCGACGGTGACAAAAAGCGGCAGGCTCAGAGCTTTTGTAATTGGATGATGCCCCGCCAGGCCCAGAATCGTTACGGCGAAAAGCGGAGAGATCAAACCATTGTGCATTAGGAGAAATGGTATCTTCTGCCCCTGCATCAACACGGTGCAGACAGAAGCAATTCCAATCAGCGCCAGCCAGAACCGCGTCCGGTTTGAAAATTTCATCTGGTCATTGAAGCGGGAGAGCACGATACCAAACATGAAAGTCGGCAGATGCGGCAGCGGAGTCAGCTTTACCGCGCGTATCCAGTAGCTGTTCGACATGCGGTTGATCGGCGCCATCCCATCGGGCCGCAGCCACAAATAAATCGTCGGAAGCACCAGAGACGCCATCCACAGCACCCCCAAAATCATCAACAGCTTGCTCGCTTTGCGCGGCCACTTGATCATCAACAGCAATGGAAACGCCAGATAGAAAGCGACCTCGCAGGACAGGGTCCAGGCGGGAGTGTTCCAGAACGTTGCCAGCTTTGGACTCCAGCCCTGTTGCATGATTGTTGTTAGTCCCAGCCCCAGAAAGAAATTCGTATGGGTTCGGTAGCGCCATTCCAGCAGAAGAATTGGAAACGAGATTAACAGCCCCAGCAAATAAACCGGATACAGTCGCGACACACGGGTCTGCCAGAACTGGCTGCGATTGAACTGTCCCGCATCCTTACGGTCGGCATAGTTGTAGGTGAGGATAAAACCGGAAAGCAGGAAGAAAAAATTGACGCCGACATAACCGTTATCCATCATCGGTGCCAGCGGGCCGAACCATGCCGGATTCCAGAAATGAAAAAAGACGATATTGGTTGCCGTGAACGCGCGCAGCCCGGTCAGCGCGGGCATTACAGGCCGTCTTGCGACGGCGGGGGCGGCGATGGTAGCAAGGGGCATAGCGCGAAATCAATTTCCTGAAAGTTCGTTGATCGGATGAGGTTCAATCCAGCGACGCGCGGAATCGCATTCGCTGAGCATACTCGTTAGAACCCTGTTTTCGGAAGATAGCGGCTTATTATGTCGTGACCAGCGACCCGACCTTTTCGCCCGCAATCACCCGCCGGATATTTCCGCGCTGGTTCATGCTGAAGATAATCATTGGCAGGTCATTGTCCTTGCAAAGACTTACAGCGGTCATGTCCATCACGCGCAAATTGCGCTGCAAAATTTCCATGTAGCTGATTTCGTCGAACTTCACCGCGTCGAGGTTTGTGACCGGGTCGGCGCTGTAAATGCCCTCCACCTTGGTCGCTTTAAGCAACACGTCGGCCTTGATTTCCATAGCGCGCAAGGAAGCGGCCGTGTCGGTTGAAAAATAGGGGTTGCCGGTACCGGCGGCAAAGATCACCACCCGCCCCTTCTCCAGATGCCGAATAGCGCGACGGCGGATGTATGGTTCCGAAACCTGATTCATTTCGATGGCGCTCATTACCCGGCAGTGCACATCCTCCTTTTCCAGCGCGTCCTGCACCGCCAGCGCATTGATGATCGTGGCCAGCATGCCCATGTGGTCCGCCGAGACGCGGTCCATGTTCTGTGCCTGTTCCGCCACTCCGCGAAAGAAATTCCCGCCGCCAACGACGATTGCCAGTTCTACGCCCATGTCGTGAACTTCGGCGATCTCCTCGGCAATTTCGTGGACCCGTGCGACATCGACCCCAAAACCGCGGTCGGCCGCCAGCGCTTCACCGGAAAGCTTGAGAAGGACTCGTTTATACATTCGTATCTGAGTATCGCAGATGTTCGCGGCGGAAGGGAGATGTTCAGTGCGTCAATAGTCCGATTCTGGGCCTGCCACGACGGCTGTATACTGCGCTTGCTATGTGGAAGCGAATCCCGTTATCTCTCTCTTTTATCGCCGTTTGTTTGGTTGCTTCTTCCGTCTCCGGCCATGCACAGGCGAATCCCGGCAAAGTCCCGGTGCTGTTGGTCGTCAACCAGGGAGCAAAGGATCTTAGTGTCATCGATCCCATGCAGAACCGGCAGATCGCGACCATCTCGGAAGCTCAGACGGTTGTTCACGGGCATGAGGTGGCCGCCTCGCCCGACCGGCGCACAGCCTATGTGCCTATTTATGGCAACGTTGGCGTCGGAAAACCGGGACTCGATGGCCATGAGATGCTGGTCATCGACGTTGCCACCGGCAAGATCACCCACCACGTCGATTTCGGGCATGGAGTGCGGCCCCACTGCGTCATCTACGATCCGGTAAGCGGGTTGCTGTATGTCACCACGGAATTGGATAAGACCGTCAGCGTCATCGATCCGCGCACGCTCAAAATTATCGGCGCCATTCCCACCCGGCAGCCGGAATCCCATATGTTGGTGATCTCACATGACGGGCGGCGCGGCTATACCGCCAACGTTGGTCCAGGTACCGTTTCCGTGTTGGATATTTCCGCGCGGAAGCCTTTGGCGGTCATCCCGATTTCAGCAAAGACCCAGCGCATTTCCATTTCCAATGACGACAGCATGGTCTTTACCTCCGACCAGATAAAGCCTCGTCTGGCTGTGATCGATACCTCCACCAACAAAGTGAAGCAGTGGGTCGCATTGCCAGGTTTGGGATATGGTTCCGCAGCTACAAAAGATGGCCGTTCGCTGCTGGTCGCCATTCCCGGCACGGATCAGGTCGCCGTCGTCGATCTACGCACCCTCAAGGTGGTTCGCACCATCGCGGTTCCCAGCGCGCCCCAGGAAATTCTGGTGCGGCCGGACGGCAAGGTCGCGTATGTCTCCTGCAACATGCAGAACAAGGTGGCTGTCATCGATTTGACGCAGCGGAAGGTCTCCGCGTTGATTGATGCCGGCGCCGGTGCGGATGGCCTCGCCTGGGCGCGGTAGCAAAGAGTAGATTGCCTTCAGTTTTTTTTATTTTTCGGACGAGTGGCTTTCCGCTTCACCACCCAGTCGGGCTTCACCGTCTGGCGTGCCCGCCCCAATGCCAGCGCTCCGGAAGGCACCGGTTCCGTGATGCAGGAAGCCGCGGCGACATAGCTGTCGCTCTCCAGCTTCACCGGCGCGACCAACGTGGAATTGCTCCCGACAAACACATCATTCCCAATATGCGTCGGATGTTTATGGACGCCATCGTAATTGCACGTGATCACGCCCGCGCCGATATTGCAATCCGCCCCGATTTCCGCATCTCCCAGATAGGCCAGGTGATTCGCCTTGGAGCGTTCCCCCAGATGCGTCTTCTTCGTTTCGACAAAATTCCCGACGTGCGCCTCTGGACCAATGTGACTGCCCGGTCGCAGATGTGCAAATGGGCCAATCGAGGCCTGGTCTTCAATGGTTGCTTCATCGAGCACGCAGCCGTTTCGCACCAGAACATTTTTCCCTAAGGTCGAATTTTGAATCACTGAGTAGGACCGGATACGGCAATCTTCTCCAATATGTGTTTTCCCGAGCAATTGAACGAACGGCTCGACCACGGTGTCCGCGCCTGCCGTTACATCGGCGTCGATGACGCAGGTTTCCGGGCGGAAGATCGTAACTCCCTGAGCCATCAACTGGCGGCTTTTTCCCAGCCGAAACGCCGCATCCAGCTGCATCATCTCCGCGATTGTATTTGCCCCCCGCAATTCGGTTGCGTCGTCGCTCTCCAGTGCCACGACGCGTTCGCCTACATTACGCAAAATAGCTGCCATATCGGTCAGGTAGTATTCACCATGCGCGTTGTTGGAACGTAGGGCGTCGATGTGCTGATAAAGAATCTCTGTGCGAAATGCGTAAATGCCGGAGTTGATCTCGCCCAGACTTTGCTGCTCCGGCATCAATGATTTTTGTTCGATAATCGCCGCTACGTCTGCCTTGTCTGGCGCAATCCGCAGGATGCGTCCATACCCAAATGCATTTTCCGGCCGTGCGGTCAGAATCGTCATCGCCGCCTGCTGCGTCTGATGAAAATCGCAAAGCTTCCGAATCGTTTCCGGTCGGATTAGAGGGACATCCCCGGACAGAACCAGCAGATTCTTCGATCCGCCCACCGATTCCCGCAGACACTGGACGGCATGGCCGGTGCCCAGTTGCTGGGTTTGCAGAATAAAGTGAGCTCCCGTGGCGCCAAGGCTCTTCTCAACTTCTTTTGCCTGGTGTCCCACAACCACAAAAACTTGGTCTGCCGGCATCACCTGCAATACCGCATCCAGCACATGCTGCAACAGCGGTTTCCCGCCGATGGAATGCAGCACTTTGGCACGTTTCGACTTGAGCCGTGTTCCTTTGCCCGCAGCTAGGATTGCGATCGCAAAACCGTTTGGTTTCGTCATTTTTCCATCGTCTCACATGGGCTTGTCTGCCTGGGCGCAATCACGCAATTGGCATGCCACTTGCGTGATAGTTCCACGTGGAACATTTTTGTAAGGTCTGCAGGCCGATTGCATCTCACAAAAGATCGGAAAGCTCATAGATTTTGCAATTCAGGCAAAATGGAGTGCAGGAGGGATCGATCATGCGTCCACCCCTTGGCAGTTGCTCTTTCGGAATTTCGATTCTGTGCCTCGTAACCTTCACCGGCTTCATGGGGTGCGATGGTTGCAGTTCACGTTCCAGCTCGAACGGATCAACTGGAACGACTGGAATGACCGGAAGCACCGGTTCCACAGGAACAACAGGCACGATGGGAACTACCGGCACTTCCGGAACCACCGGGACTACTGGCAGCACGGGAACCACAGGCAGCGCCGAAGTTCTGACCTATCACAATGACAACATGCGCACGGGCCAGAACACGCAGGAGACGACCTTGACCATAGCGAATGTAAACTCTTCGTCCTTCGGCAAAGTGGGTTTTGATGCCGTCGACGGCAAGGTGGACGCCGAGCCGTTATACGTACCCGCTGAAACCGTCAACGGAGCCACACACAACGTGCTCTACGTCGTGACGGAACATGATTCCGCCTATGCCTTCGATGCCGACAACGGGGCCGTTTTGTGGCATGTCACTGCCTTGGGTTCGAATGAGACCACCAGCGATCAACGCAACTGCAGCCAGGTAATGCCGGAGATCGGCATTACCAATACGCCCGTCATCGATCCCAAGGCCGGCGCGCACGGAACTATGTACTTTGTAGCCGCATCGAAGGACAGTTCCGGTAATTATCACCAGCGCCTGCACGCGCTCGATCTGACGACCGGCGCGGAGCAATCTGGAAGCCCGGTGGCCATTACGGCGACGTACCCCAGCACGGGGCCGCTCAGTTCGAACGGGCAGCTCGTGTTCGATCCCAAACAATATAATGAGCGCGCCGGGCTTCTGCTGCTGAATGGCGTCGTGTACATCGCCTACTCTTCTCATTGCGATATCCAGCCCTACACCGGCTGGATCATGGGATACAACGAGAACACGCTGGCGCAGACCAGTGTTCTCAACGTGACCCCGAATGGATCGGAAGGCTCGATCTGGCAATCCGGTCCGGGACCGGCGGCGGACTCAAGCGGAAATATTTATTTTCTTGACGCCAATGGCACCTTTGACACTTCGCTCAACTCCAGCGGAATGCCTTCCAATGGCGATTATGGAAATGCATTCGTAAAGCTGTCGACCAGCGCCAATAAGCTTTCGGTTGCGGACTATTTCGCCATGTCGAATACGGTAGCCGAATCCAATGTCGATCAGGACCTGGGCTCTGGCGGGGCACTATTGCTTCCGGATGAAACCGACGCGTTCGGTACCGTGCGGCATCTCGCCGTCGGAGCAGGCAAGGACCAAAACATCTATGTGGTTGATCGCGACAACATGGGCAAGTTCAGTTCCACCAGCAATAACATCTATCAGGAGTTGCCGGGCGCATTAAAAGGAGAAGAGTTCGGCATGCCCGCCTATTGGAATGGCACGGTTTATTATGGCGCGGTGAGGGATGCGGTTCGGGCCTACCCCATTACGCAGGCCAAACTCGCGACCAGTCCCTCTTCCCAGACCAGCCATACATTCCCGTATCCGGGGGCCACGCCGAGCATTTCTTCGAATGGCACATCGAACGGAATCCTCTGGGTGGAAGACAACAGCAATCCGGCGATACTGTACGCCTACGACGCGACCAATCTGACCCACGAATTGTATGACAGCAATCAGGCTGCCAGTGGACGCGATCAATACGGCGCGGGAAATAAATACATCACGCCCATGATTGTGAACGGCAAAGTCTATGTCGGCACGCAAAATGGCGTGGCCGTGTTTGGGTTGTTGAAATAGCGAGAAACAAACGCACGGCCAGCGAGTCGTTGAGCCTTCTCATCGCTGGTCGTGCGCGACTTCCTTTACTGAGGCTGCTTCCCGATATTTATTGCGAAATTACCAGTACCGACTGCGAACTGCCGGCCGGATTCGGATTCCCGGCCGTCGGTTGGAAGACGGTATATGCGTAGTAGCTTCCCACCGGCGCCCCCGCCGGCAGTGTCTTGGAGAACGTCGTGATGCCGCCCTTGCCCGCTGTACCCACTGGGTTCGGTCCATCGGCCTGGGTCACCGTTCCGTTAGGCTGAATCACAAACAGTGTGATTGTCCCCACAGGATTTTGCCTGTTCGGGCCCGCGGTCCCGATCGACACCGAATACGTTACCGGTGTCGACGGGGTGATCGGATTCGGTGTCACGGTCAGCGCCACCAGGGTTCCGGATACTCGGACGTTGAAGCCGGTACCGGTCGCGGTATAGGGCTGATACAGTCTATCTCCGGAGTAGAGCACCGCAATATGGTGCAAACCGGAGCCGAGATTCGAAACCGCCAGCGAGCCCGTTCCGCCGCTCAATGGAACGACCGGAGATGGCGTTCCATCCGTGTCCTCGAAGATCACGCTTCCCGTCGGAGTCGTGCTGCCCAGTCTCGGCGTTACCGTCGCCGTAAACGTGACCGCCTGGTTGTAAGGAAGCGTCCCGCCGGGCGACGCGCTAAAGGCGATGTTCGTGCCCGAGCCGTTCAGCAATATGTTCAGGCTTGGATGTCCCTTCGGCACAGGAGGAAACTGCTGCATATACCTGGTCTGGTAGGCGGGAATCGTTAGATTCACGCGATTGAACGTATTCGCGGTCGCGATGTCCAGTTTGCCGTCGTGATTGAAGTCCGCAAGCGCAACCGCCCAGGGTTGCTGGCCAGCCGCAAACTCCACCCGCTGCTGGAATGTACCGTCACCTTTTCCCAACAACACAGCCACCTGGTTAAAGTTGGGCGCAACCGTAACCAGATCCAGAATTCCGTCTCCGTTCACGTCTCCGGCGGCGATTGAATCGGGAAAGTTAAGAGCGAAGCTGTTCGCGGCGGCGGCGAAGGAGCCATCCCCATTGCCGGCAAAGAACGAGACGTTGTTTGCGGTGGCATTGCCGGTCACGATGTCCAGTTTGCCATCGCGGTTGAAGTCACCCGTTACCAACGACGTGGGATTGGCGTCTGTCGTATAGATTGCCGGCGACTCGAAGGTCGTTGGAAGCGGCGGCGGCTGGAATGGCATCATTCCGCTGTTTAGAAAAACTTCCATCTGCGCGGTGTGGAAACAAGTTACAGCAACGTCATTTTGGCCGGAATGACGGAAGTCGCCAATCGCCACTCCGTAAGGATTCACGCACGTCGGCAGTGACTGCAGGGTCTGAAACGTCCCATTCAACGGGCCATACAGAATGGTGACGGTGTTGTCTCCATAATTGGCGACGGCAATATCGACAATGCCATCGCCGTTCAAATCTCCGACCGCGAGTTGATACGGCAATCTGCCCACCGTATAAGTGGCAGCGGCGGAAAACGTTCCGCTTCCGTCTGCCTTATTCATCAGCACGCTGATGGTTCCATCCGTGGTGTTGGCTGTGACCAGGTCCGCATAGCCATCGTTGTTCAGGTCGGCGGCAACCACCCAATACGGTTGTTTGCCCACCGGATACACATCCGTCGTCTTGACGTTTCCTCCGCCGGATCCGAGTTCGACACGCACGGAATTATCTTCAAGATATGTTGCAGCGATATCGGGAATGCCGTCGTGGTTAAAGTCGGCAACTGCGAGGCCATCGGCCATATTGCCGTGTCCATGGGTCAGTGTGTGGGGAGCGATGAAGTTCAGGCCCCCAGGCTCCGGGGTCGGTAGAGTGTTGTTGATGAGCACTGAAACAGACCCGCCGGTGCTTTGCGTCACAGCGAGATCCGGTTTGCCGTCACGATTAAAGTCGCCGACGGCCAGATATCCGGGACCGTTCGGCACAGAAATGTTCTGTACCGCCTCGAAGGTTCCGTTCGCACGGTTCAGCAGCACTGCAACCGTATTCGCCAGCGTATCGCCGGTTACAAGATCGAGCCGGCCATTGCCTTGGATATCCATCGCCAGGATGAAGCTGGCTCCGGTTCCAGTGGTTGCACCCACAGAGATTGGCGTTAAAGGTGTGAAATTTCCATTGCCCTGGCCCCTCAAAATGGTGACGGTCCCCGAACCCGCATTTACGACAGCCAGATCGGTGAAGCCATCCCGATTGAAATCGCCGGCAACGATGCCGGTTGGATTCACCTGCGTGGCAACGGACGCTCCCGCGGTAAAGTTCCCGGCTCCGTCTCCGGTAAGGATGCGCACCATCTGCGTGGAGGAGTCGGTCACCGCCAGGTCAACATTGCCCGAGGTGCTGAAGTTTCCGGTCGTGATCCCAATGGGTGTTCCGAAACCGCTGAGCGTTTTCACGATGTAGTAAGTAAAATTATTGGCTGCGTTGCTCAAAAAGAGCGTCACCGTACCATCGCCCTGGTCAGCGACCGCAAGGTCGAGATGACCATCGCTGTTGAAATCGCCCGATACGATGGAGACCGGAGCCAGCCCCGTGCCCAGCACGATATTAGTCATTCCATCGACGTTCGGATTGAAGGTTCCATCTCCGAGATTCAACCAAACCTGGATCACATTGGATGTCGGCGTATTGCAGGTGACGACGATGTCCGGCAGGCCTGTAAGGTCCAGATCCTCTGCTAACACGGCCGTGGGTCCGCCGCAGGTGGGATATTTGACCGGCGCTGAAAACGTGCCTGCGCCCGAAGACAAATACACGCTAATGGTCCCGCTGGTATTTAGGCTGGTGTCCGCATAGTTTGCCACCACCATGTCGGGATAGCCGTCATGGTTGAAGTCGGCGACAGCGACCCCCAGAGGTTTATTGCCTGCCGGAAGTGTGATGCTCCGTGTGTTGAGGGCGCCGAGCGGTTGGAACAGAGCTTGGGCGAACGCGGTGCTCGATGTCAGCGCAATAGCGAAAGCGGATACCAACGGGAATAAGCGGGCGAGACGGCGGACTCGACGATTCAACATGGCCTGACCTCAACGAGAAATTGCTTGTGAAGGAAAATCCTTCATTCGCGGCATATGCAGAGACTCGACCGCGCAAAATCCAAAATAGCAATTCATTGTTACCAACAGATATACATTTCGATTGTCTGAACTGGTTTTTTACTAAAATGAGCAGTACAATCGCGTGCTCTCGTTGGATGCGGGGAAGGTAAGGCGGGTTAGCCATTGAATAAATCTAAGAAAAGAAAAGGCCGGGCAGGTGCCCGGCCTCTTTTAACCTTCATTCTTCCAGTTCCCGGTTGCGGGATTAGAAAAGTTGAAATGGAGCATTTCGGCGTGAGTTGATAGCTGGCCCATAGAAGGTCAGGTTGGCGCCCAGTCCGCTGAATGAATTCAGAGGAGTGACCGGGTTGGTTCGATCCAGACCGCAGAAGATGAAGCAGATTACGGTTGTGGTGTTCGTCGAGCTTAAATAATTGCTCTGTTGCGGGAATGTTGCCGAGACTGTAAATGATCCGAAGACGGCACTGAAGCTGTACGCCGCTGTGCCGCCGGCTCCAATGGTTTGTGTCACCGGCGTGCCGCCGTTCACGGAGAAGTTCACGACGTTTCCGGCGGGCACGGGGGTATGGGTTGTGGATGCAGTTACGGTCGCCGTGCAGCTATCGCCAAAGAAACCTCCGCTGCAACTGAGAGCCAGCGAAGTCGGTTCTGCGGTCACGGTTAGGCTGGCGTTTGGAGAGGAACCAGCCGGATAGCCATTCGTCGACGTGTAGTAGCCGTAGATCTGATACGTGCCCACGTTCAGGTTTGGACCGACCGCAGTATAGGTGCCTGTGCCGGAACCGGCTGCATTCAGCGTGATCGTTCCCAAAGTGAAGGTGGAGGCGCCGTTAACACCATAGACTGTCACCGTTCCCTGCGGGATCGGACTCGATCCGGTCACACTGACGGAAACGGTAAAGGTATTGGCGTAGGAAACGGAAGCCGGACTCACACTCAGAGCAACGGGTGTTCCCGAAACGATTACGGTTACCGCACTACCCGACAATGTTGTTGGCTGGAAGTTCGAGTCGCCGGAATATAGAGTCGTGAATTGGTATTGTCCGCTGCCGAGTCGGCCTGTGGCGAGAGATACCGCTCCGCCGCTCAGAGTGTAAGGCCCACTGCCGATCGGAGCGCCCGTGGAATCCTCAAAAATGACAGACCCAGTGGGTGTGGGGCCACTGAATGCCGGTTGCACCGTAGTAGTAACCGTCGTTCCCGTGTTGTTGTACGGCAGCGGCGAAGCCGGGGAGGCTGCCTCGGAAATGCTTGCTCCAGAGGTGTTGGAGAGGATATCGATGCTCGGATTGCCGGCTGGAATTGCCGGATATTCGGCCATATACCGGGCCTGGTAGGCCGGGCTCGCGATGTTGATCTGGCTGAACGTGTTGGCTGTTACCAGATCAAGCTTGCCGTCGTTGTTGAAATCGCCTGCGGCGATTCCCCACGGCTGTTTCGCCGCGGTGAATTGACCCGCGGCCCGCTGCTGGAAGGTGCCGAATGTACCGTCGCCAACCCCCAACGTAACTTCAACTGCGTTGAAGTTGGGAGCAACCCCAGCGATGTCGAGAATGCCATCTCTGTTGAAGTCTCCCGCGACGATCGATGCAGGGAAATTCAGCGAGGGGCCGGTTACCCCAGCGGCGAACGTCCCGTTGCCGTTGCCTGCGAAGAAAGAGATATCGTTCGCCGTCGTGTTGCCGGTCACGATATCCAGTTTGCCATCGCGATTGAAGTCACCAACCACGAGTGAAGCCGGAGCTGTACCCGTCGCAGTGATAAACGGCGTGCCGAAGGTTCCGTTCCCGCCGAAGGTTCCGTTCCCATTGTTGGGAAATACATACAGCTGCGAGGTCTGGTTGCAGGTAACGGCGATATCCGGGAAGCCGTTGTGAGAAAAGTCTCCGATCGCAGCGCCATACGGGCTGCATCCGGCACCCAGTGTTAAGGTCGAACCCGTCGTGAACGTGCCGCCCGCGTGTCCCAACAATACGGTAACCGAGTTGCCTCCATAGTTTGTCACCGCCAGATCGGGAATGTTATCTCCGTTGACATCGCCGATGGCAACCTGGAAGGGCTGTTTCCCGACAGCGTAGGTCGCCGCCGCCGCAAAGGTTCCATTTCCGGTTTTGCCGTTGTTTAGCAGCACGCTGATCGTGCCATCCGTCGTATTGGCGGTGACAAGATCGGCATATCCATCGCCATTCAAATCGCCCGCGGAGACGTTGTACGGTTGTTTGCCCGTCGCATACACGGCTGCCGTTCCAAAGCCGCCGCCGTTGTTCAGCAATACACGGACCGCATTATCTTCCAGGTACGCAACAGCAATGTCGGGATACCCGTCTTTGTTGAAATCGCCGACCGCGACGCTGTCGGCCATATTGCCTTTGCCATTGGTCAGCGTACTGGCTGCTGAGAAGCTACGGCCATCTGGATACTGGGTGGGCAATGTGTTGTTCAAAAGCAGGGATGCTGTGTTTGCCGTTTGCTGAGTAATTGCCATATCCGGTTTGCCATCGCGGTTAAAGTCGGCTACCGCTGCGATCGTTCCCGGAACACTGGATAACGTCGTATTCTGCGCATTCTGCAGAGTTCCGTCCCCATTTCCTAACAGAATCGAAACCGCGCCTGTCGATGCTGTTACGGAATCGTATGCGATCACATCCGGATTGCCGTCGCTGTTGACATCTGTGACAGAAATGGCGATCGGATTGGCACCTGCCGAGGTCGTGCTCGCGGTGGTGAATGTCCCCGCTGTGTTGCCCGACAGGATGGTGACATTGTTGCTGCCCGCGTTGGTCACGGCCAGATCGAGATTGCCGTCGTTATTGAAATCCGCGGTCGCAATCGCGCTCGGTTTCGTGCCCGCGCCATAGCTGGCGGAAAGAGTGAAGTTGCCGGTTCCGTCCCCGAAAAGAATGTGAACGTTATTACTGGCGCTATCGGAAACCGCCAGATCCAGATGTCCATCGTGGTTAAAGTCGCCGGTCGTGATTCCGGAAAGCGTTCCGGTCAGAGCGACCGTGTGAGTCACCAGAGTATCGCTCACATTCAGAAAGATCGTGACTCCGCCGGTGCCGCTAGCGACGGCTGCGTCAACTGTTCCGGTACCGAGAAAGTCGCCTATGGCAAACGCGACGGGATCGGTCACAGTGATGGGAACCGCAGCCGCGAAAGTCCCGGGAGAACTGGCGCCGTTATTCGCAAACACGTCGAATGTATTGGAGCTGGGGCATGCCACAACGATGTCGGGATAGCCGTCGTCGTTGATGTCACTGGCGACCACCGCCTTTGGCCCGGTGCAGGTGGCATACGTGAAAGCGGAGGCGAAGGTGCCTGGCCCAGTGGCCAGAAACACTTTCATGTTCTTGCTTGCACTGTCGGTCACCACCAGGCTTTGATAGCCGGAAAGGGCAAAGTCGGCGGCAGCTACGCCCTGGGGAGTGGTGCCAACCGTAAGGGTCGGAGAAGGCGATTTATATAGCCCCTGGCCCTGGGCGGCGCTTGTAGCCAAAAGCATTGCAGCCAGGCAAGCTGCGCCGGAAACGACGCTGATGATACGGGAGATAGAACGGACGGCGAATCGAAACATAATGGGGACCTCGGAGGATAAGGTTTGTTCAGTGCAATCTGGCCGCCGGATCTGGCCCGATAAACCATTGCACCACTTACCGGATCGTTCGCCCGAATGGCCATAATCGGTTCCGGCTTACTGCAAAGCGGCTGGACAGTTGCAGGAAACGAAGCCTGCCTGCGACCCGCCCGCAAAAAAAAGCTAAAGAAAAAATTTTCAAGAGCCGGAATGTCCACCGGCTAGCAAGTTCGTGAAGGCGACGCGGCAACCCCCACAGGATCGACTCATACGAACCCCTGGGCCTGCTTCTCAAAAAACTCCGAAAGCTCTGATTCGTCGGAATTCCACGAGCCGGTTCACTACAGCTTCTTGAAATGCTGCCTGAGTCTATCCCATTTCAGGAAATAAAACGATGAAAAAAACCTTCGTAATCTAGACAAACAACGGAGTTATGGAGCGTTTCAGATTGGCGGAATGGGAGAGAATGGGAAGAAATTACATCTATAATATATTGGGTTTACCGAAGTTATATGTCTATATATAGATTGCCTGGGGACGGTAGGGGCGTTTCCCCACCGACAGGGCTGTCGGTCCGCCGGAGTTAAGAGTTGGGCAGTTCGGTTTGGTCCAGGACAGTTCCCGCGACGTCTTTCGCCGACACAATGGGAGGGGCGGTCAGCGGCCAGCGGATAGCAAGCGCAGGATCATTCCATAGGATGGTCCGTTCCGAGGCTGGCGAATAATAGTCCGTGGTTTTGTAAAGCACGTCCGCCGACTCCGACAGCACCAGGAAGCCGTGGGCAAATCCCGGTGGAATCCAGAGCATTTCCGGCAAGTCTGCGCTCAATTCGACACCGACCCAGCGGCCAAAATGGGCAGAAGAACGGCGAATATCGACTGCGACATCGAAGATTCGCCCGGCTACGGCTCGCACCAGCTTGCCCTGAGGTTGGTGCAATTGAAAATGCAACCCGCGGAGCACATGCCGGTTCGAGCGGGATTGATTGTCCTGAACAAAATGAGAGGGAAATTCGTTTTCGCGAAAGCGGGTTTCATTCCAGATTTCCGCGAACCAGCCGCGATCATCGGAGAAAACCTTGGGACAGAGGCGCAATACTCCCGGCAGTTCGGTTGCAATCACTTCCATGCAAAAAGTTTAACTTGCCCGGAATCGAAAACAACTGCCTCCCTTCGAATCCGGCGACTCGATCCGATCGAAATTCCAAATCAGAACCATAGATATGGTTCCCGGGAAAAGTTGAAGAGAAATCGCCGGCTGGATCAAACCCGTTTGCGAGAGCCCTTCTCCTGGATCGGAAATTCCTGTTCTGCTCCGGGAAGAACAGGCTCGGGCAGGTAGCTGGATTCGTACTCCGCCAGGTTTAGCAGCTCGCCGGTCGGGGTCAGGGTGGGCGGCTTACGTTCCGCCTTCTGGAAGCGGAAGGCCGGGGTCAGATCGCCAAATGTGTGCCGGCGCCAGTCGCTGATATTCGGTTCCCGCACCCCGGTGAACTGTTCCAGAAACTGCAATACCGAGGTGTGGTCGAACGGCTGGCTCGAAACCCATCCGCCTGTGCTCCACGGCGAAATCAAAATGCACGGAACACGAAAGCCCGCGCCGATGGGAAGGCTGTGCACAAATTCCCCGGGCGTGCCAGGAGTGGGAACGGGCGGCGCGACATGGTCGAAAATGCCGTCATTTTCGTCATAATTCAGGATAAAGACAGTCTTCGCCCATACGTCAGGATTGGCCGCGATCGCATCGATTTTGCTGGCAATAAAGGCCGCCCCATCTGCCGGCATGTAATCGGGATGCTCGGACTGATAGCTGGCCGGAATGATCCAGGAAACAGCGGGCAGCTTGTCGTTGATGGCATCGTACTCGAACTGGCCCTCCGGCCCACGAACCATTCCTTTGGCATACAGAGGAGATTGTTTCGACGCCTCCTGAAACACCCGAAAATACTCGAGCATGTTGCAGCCGTAGTTGTTCTTCTGCTGGTACACCTTCCAGGAAATGCCCGCCTGCTCCAGCCGCTCGGCGTATGTGGTCCAGGTATAGCCGTGTTTTGGCACGGTATTGCTGGTCATGGGACCGCCGTGGCGCCCTTCCGGATCGATGGTGCCGGTCATCCAATGCATCCGGTTCGGAAACGTCGGACCCATGACGGAACAGTGGTAGGCATCGCACAGAGTGAAGGTCTCAGCCAGCGCAAAATGGAAGGGAATATCGGCGCGGTTGTAATAGCCCATGCAATACGGTCCGTGTTCGCCATCGGCTTTGCGATGGGCGGCCAGCCACCGGTCCATCTTTCCGCCATTCCATGCCTCATGCTGTACTGCCCAGGCGTGGCTGGTCGAAGGAATTTTCTGGGCGCTGGTCGCGCGCGTGTCCAGATGAAACGGAAGCAGATATCCGAGAGGATTGGCAGTGTCGGGCTGATAAAACACCGACCGGCCGGTGGAGAGCTTCAAAGCCTGGGAATCGTCAAACCCGCGAACCCCGGAAAGCGTGCCGAAGTAGTGGTCGAAGGAACGGTTTTCCTGCATGAGCATGACCACATGCTTGATGTCGCGCAGCGATCCCCGGTTTAAGCCAGATCCCGAAGCTGACTGCGCCAAAATGCGTTGCACGTTCGGCGGCATCAGAGTGCTGGCCGCAGTCGCTGCCGCCACACTGGCAGCTCTTTTCAGGAGAAGGCGGCGAGTGAATTTGCCCGACGAGAGATCGCGGCACGAAAAATCCATGTTCTTCATATCCTTTTGAGGAGTAATAACATCCTAGTCCAAAATTGGTGTCGTGCGTGTCATTTGGGGCATTGGAAATCTCTGCGACGCCCCATCCAATGCAGAGCCTTATTCCTTCGGTAAACTAAGGTTTCGCTTGCTCCGCTGCACTCTATCTACGCTGCGGGCAATCGGGAATCAAAACATAATTCTCCGGGGATTTTTATCCTGGCGCGCGAAGGGTCAGTATATATACATGCAAGCTCCTGTTCTGGTTACAGGCGGAGCCGGATTTATCGGCTCCAACTTTGTGCTGGATTGGTTCGGCGCTTCTCAGGAAGGCCCGGCATCCGCCTTGGTCAACGTCGATTGTCTTACCTATGCGGGAAATCCGCGGAACCTGGAGCGGGTGGCGACCCATCCGCAATATACGTTTGTGCGCGCGAACATCTGCGACCGTGCTCGCATGGAGCAGTTGTTTGACGTGCATCGCCCGCGGGCCGTAGCCCATTTTGCCGCGGAAAGCCATGTGGATCGTTCGATTCTGGGTCCGGAAGCGTTTGTCGAGACCAACGTCCGCGGAACGTTTGTGCTGCTGGAGGCGGCGCGCGCGTATTGGAATCATCTGCCGGAGCCGGAGCGGTCGCAGTTCCGATTCCTGCACGTCTCCACGGACGAAGTGTATGGGTCGCTGGGCGCGAATGATCCTGCATTTTCTGAAGAAACACCCTATGCGCCGAATAGCCCGTATTCGGCCACCAAAGCTGCTTCCGATCATCTGGTGCGCGCCTACTTCCATACCTATGGACTGCCCACCATCATTACCAACTGCTCCAACAACTATGGGCCGTATCATTTCCCGGAAAAATTGATTCCGTTGATGATCACTCACGCACTGGCGGGCAAGCCTCTACCGCTTTATGGCGATGGGTTAAATGTGCGCGACTGGCTGTACGTCCGCGATCATTGCGCGGCGCTTCGCCGCGTGCTGGAACGCGGTTGTCCCGGAGAGACCTACAACATCGGCGGAAAAAATGAACGCAGCAATACCGAAGTTGTCGAAGCGATCTGCGAGATTCTCGATGAGCTGCGGCCCGCCTCAAAGCATTGCCCTCACAAGCAGTTGATTCGCTACGTAAAAGACCGTCCGGGACATGACCGCCGCTACGCGATCGACGCCACTAAGCTGGAGCACGAGCTGGGCTGGCAGCCAAGCGAAACATTTTCGACCGGACTGCGCAAGACAGTGCAGTGGTATATTGACAATTCCGCATGGGTAGACGATGTGCTGAGCGGCGCCTATCAGGAATGGATCGAACAGAACTATCAGCAGAGAAGCGTGGAAAGCCGGAGCAGCCGATGAAAGGAATCGTTCTCGCCGGCGGCTCCGG
>Ga0134128_10000257_pt1 | contig 75539 bp, 56 predicted proteins | sample KB31754_FD_96462 | JGI IMG/M metagenome (GOLD analysis project Ga0134128, IMG submission 96462) | Terrestrial soil microbial communities with excess Nitrogen fertilizer from Kellogg Biological Station, Michigan, USA - KB3-175-4 | ecosystem: Environmental > Terrestrial > Soil > Unclassified ... | reverse complement strand
GCGGGCGTCCGGCCGCCGGTACACAAGCTGGGCTTCCGTCCGCCGCTACAACCGCGAAACAGACGACGCCGAAGCCGGGCGAAGTAATCGACGTTTCGCCCGAGCGGGCGATAGCCATCAAGGATCTTCGCAATCACTCAGCACCCGATTCTGTTGTACAAGCAGCCATTCGCAAATTGGGAACCTCCATCAATTTGTTTGCCGAAGCCTGTCCGCACTTAAACGGCGCCACCTTAGTCGATCGAGTCTCCGCACAACCTTCCGCGCATCTGCTGCTGTGGCAATATCCGCCTGCGCTGCCGGTACTCAAGGGGCTTGTGCAGCGATGCTCCGCGACAAATTTGTATTTAGTCGGCGGCGCGCCGCCCGCGTCTGACAATCCATCGGCTTTCTTGAAGAAGCTGATGGGACTGGTGCGTTTCGCCGTGAATCAACGCGACGGACAGGCAGATCCCGAGCGGATGGCAGCCGCAATGTCGGGCACCAAGATGACAATTGCACTTGGCTTGACGATTCTTAAAAAGATTAATCTGATCGATTGGTTCGCAGAAGATGGAGTCATAAATCTCGACATCCTCGACCAGCCATCAAGCAAACCTGACGACCTTGCCGAATTTCGCCAGCTCGGCAATTGCCTGAAGGAAATCGGTGAATTCCGCGCTTGGTGCCACACGGCGAGTATATCCGAGATACAATTAGCACTCGTCCCGGCCTCACCCTCCAGCCAGCCAGCGCTGGTGCGAGAAAGTGGTGTCTCAGCGGGTGGCCAAGAGAACCCCGAATCCAACTTCAGCGGAACATATCAATATGACACAGCAAGCGAGCCATCTTCCAATTTCACGTGAGAAGGTTGAGTGGCTGAAAAGCACGATTCGCGACATTCCGGATTTTCCTAAGCCGGGCATTGTCTTCAAAGACATGACCACGCTGCTCAAAGATCATGCGGCATATCAATACACCATTGATGTGCTCGCCGAAAAATTCGCCAAGCTCAAGCCCAAATACATTGTCGGCATTGAGGCGCGCGGCTTCATTCTCGGCGCCGCAATTGCACACAAGTTGAACATCGGGTTCATTCCGATTCGAAAACCAGGCAAGTTGCCGCACAAAGTCGAAAAGGCGGTTTATGACCTCGAGTACGGATCTGACTGCGTGGAGATTCACGCCGATGCCGTCGACAAAGGCGACAAGGTTGTTTTGATCGACGACTTGCTCGCCACGGGCGGGACGGCGGAAGCCGCCGCACGCCTGCTCAAAATACTTGGCGCGGAAGTCGCCGGCATCGGCTTCGTGGTGGAGCTGGCATTTTTGAAGGGACGTCAAAAACTGCCCACGGGCACAGAGATCTTTTCAATCATTCAATACGAGTAACAGAGGACGCCCTCGTGTCTGACCCAGAAAAACCGGACGTTCCGATTCCGCCACCGCCACCGGTGCCACCCGGCATGCAGCCGAAAGCACCGGCAGCCGGAGCAGCGCCCGGCACCACACCTGGTGCACAGCCGTCAGCGCCGTCTACTGGCGCCGGCGAACAGCCGGCCGGAGCACCACCACCGCTACAACAGCAGTGGACATACGACAAGTCCGAGCTGCCGCAGAATTCCGGGGCCTTCAACACAATGGCGGTCATCCTTGTCGTGCTTTGTTTTATGGGAATGGTGTTTGTCCTTGGTTCTTCCAAGGGCTTGATCAAAACCAGCGGCTTCGGCGCCGAGAATACGGCTAAAGTGGCCGCCGAAATGGTGCAAATGCGCGACCCGCTGCCAGCCGATTGGCAATGGGGAATGAGCACGGATGTTCTCGGCGTCAAGATTGCCGAAGTCGATTACAAGCCAAATAACCAGCTTAAGGCGTCGGTGGAATTCATCAGCATGCCCAACCGGCAGAAGCTGAGCGCAGATCAAATGCCGAGTCAGCCGGAATATCTAAATCGCGGGCTGACTACCGAAGGCGCGACCTTCCAGCAGGATGCAACCGGCAGCGCAACGATTGCCGCTAAGAAAATCTTCTTCGCACGTGGCACGCGCGCGCTGCCGACTAAAGGAAAGTCCGCCGTGGAAGTGGGATTTGTGCCGTTGTCCGGCGACAAGGTATTGACCATTCAATCAACAGAGTACGGCACGCCGACGTTCGACCAAACCATGGTTCAACCGCTTTGGGATGCCGTCGCGGCGATCAAGGAATGACAAATGGGTGAGGTGCCTGAGCGCAATCTTGTGGCATCGCCTGCTAAGCCAGGCGGAATGCCGGCCTGGTTGAAAGTTGGAATTGCCGTTGCCATAGTCGCGATAATCGGAACCATCGCCCTTGTGGGAGTGCTTGGCGCCTTTTTCGTTCGCATGGGCAAGGGTGTCGCCGACCCCCACACTTCAGAGAAGATCGCACGTCAAATCGTCGTCTTCGATGGCGAGCTGCCGACCGGGTGGAAATACGTCATGAACATGGACATGTTTACGCTGAAGATGGTGGCAATCATGAACAGGCAAGACAAAACGCTCATCAATCTAATGCAAATCCCCAACCCAAAGCATCAGTCGGCAACCGAGATGGCTAAAGCTCCCAGTCTCGAGCATAGCAGAGTCGCGGGCAGCAACAACATCACTGTGGAAGGCCGCGGAGAAGAGATGATCGGGGGCACGAATGCGCCTTACGTGCGCGCGCACACAGACAACAACAGAGAAATGCAAATGGATTTTGTCGTGCTGCCGACAGGCAAAGCGGTCATGATTCAAGTCATCGAGAATGGCAAGAAGTACGATCCGGACTTGGCTAAACCAGTGCTCGATAAGATCAAAGGCTTCGTGGCGTCGTAAAGCTTACATCTAAGCGTAGCTGCCGTCGGCGTTGCGAATGCTGACGTCACCAGCGTGCAGGCTTACCGTGTCGCCTGAGTCAAGCAGCACCAGCAGCGCGCCGTCCTCTGCGATGTCGGTTGCTGTTCCTTCAAATGTCCTATTGCCACTTTGCGCGCGAATTTGTTTGCCGAGCGTGACGCTGTATCGCCGCCAGTATTTCAGCAATTCACTGGCATGTCCCTGCAAAAGCAGCTCATAAGCCATTTCCAACTCGAGTGCCATCTGCACGGCCAACCGATTAACATCGGGAGGCTGATTCGTGATTTCTACGAGATTCGTAGCTACGGCGACGAGTTCTTCCGGAACATCGCCCTGGGGTGTGCACAAATTAAGTCCAATGCCCACGATGAGGGCCGGTGTTTCACCGCCCGGGGACATCTCGCACAGAATGCCACCAAGCTTCCGGGCACCGTATACGATATCATTCACCCACTTCAGTCCCACCGTAAAACCGTACAACGTTTGCACGCTGCGCAACACCGCGACACCGGCAGCGAAGCTCATAAGCCTGGAAGCCGTTGGTGGCAACTGCGGACGCAGCAAGAATGAAAGATAGATGCCGGCGTCCGGAGGTGAGATCCAGGTTCTTCCCATGCGTCCCTTGCCGGCCGTCTGCTGACGAGCCCCGACGATCACCCCTTCAGGCGCCCCTTGTTTAGCCAGCTCGAGCGCGCGCGTGTTGGTCGACGGGATGCTCTCCCAAACTTCGTTGGCCCAGCCTGGTGCCTTGCCCAATCGCCGCGTGGCAAGCAGGTTGTTGAGCGAACTCAAATCAAGGTGATCCGGAAACATGATTCAATCTAATAGCATTTTCCAGCAAGCATTTGCAAAGGGGCGCGCGTGGAAATCGAAACTCCAAGGCTATTGCTGCGGCAATTCAAAAAAACTGACTGGAAAGAGGTCCACGAATACGCTGCGGACCCTGAGGTCGCGCGCTTCATGGAATGGGGGCCCAATACTGTCGATGATACGGTCGATTTTGTAGACATGGCACTGCGGCACCAAAAAGAAAACCCGAGGAGCTTTTTTGATTTTGCGGTGACACTGAAGGACTCAGGGAAATTGATTGGTGCATGCGGATTTCGCTTACATCCGGTGCTCGTCGAGCAAGCAGAGATCGGCTATACGTACAATCGCAACTACTGGCGCCAAGGCTATGGTTCTGAAGCGTGCACGGCCATGATTGAGGTGGGTTTTTCCAAATTGGATCTGCACAGAATGTTTGCAACGTGCGACGCCAATAATGCCGGCTCTGCAGGCGTGCTGCGCAAATGCGGCATGCGGCAGGAAGGGCACTTCGTACAGGACAAGAAGATCAAGGACAAGTGGCGGGATACTTTGCTGTTTGCGATTTTGAGAAGCGAGTGGGAGCAGCGGGCGAAAAGGCCGTGAAACTTGATTGGGAGCAGAGCCGCGCTCCTCTGCCGGCGCATCTACGATCTACAATACTGCGCATGGATGGAAGCTTACAACAAGCGGCGGACGTTCTGAATAAGGCGAAGCACATCACGGTGCTGACGGGCGCCGGCGTGTCGAAGGAAAGCGGCATTCCGACTTTTCGCGATGCAATGACGGGCTTGTGGGCGAATTATGATCCCGAAAAGTTGGCGACGCCGGAGGGATTTCTCAACGATCCGCCGCTGGTATGGCAGTGGTACGACTTCCGACGAAATATGGTGGCACAAGCCGAGCCCAACGCCGGGCATTATGCACTCGCGGAGTTGGCCAAGAAAAGGCGTGTCGACCTGATCACGCAAAACGTCGACGGCTTGCATGCGAAAGCAGGCTCAAAGGACATCATCGAATTGCACGGAAACATCACACGATTCATGTGCTTCGATCGCCACCACCCGATCGATGATGTTCCATCTGGTCTGCCGGCACCACCGACGTGCCCGCGGTGTCAATCCCCCATTCGGCCGTCAGTAGTGTGGTTCGGTGAGGCATTGCCACCAGGCGCTCTCGAAAAAGCTTCTAACCTCGCATCCGAATGCGATGCCATGATCGTCGTCGGCACCTCCGGGCTGGTGCACCCGGCAGCATCATTGCCATTCGTTGTGAAACGTCATGGTGGCACTGTAATTGAAGTTAATCCCGATGTCACTGCCATTACCAATACGGCCGATGTCTTCCTCCGCGGTCAGTCGGGCCAAATTTTGCCGTCGTTGATTAGTTTGGTTGAAGCAAGCGCATAACAAGCCAATCCCCAAGACATCTGCAATATATCGGTCGGCCATCAAAATGCCGAAAGAAGACGACAGATGACTGGATCTCGACTATGCCGCCGAATGTGGTGGCACCAGATATTGGCGCTATATATGGTGGCAAGCTATCGATCCACTTTTCAACTCCGCACAAAGTTAATATGACGTTACAAGCGCCACCACGCCCGGCTGGAGCCGCCTATATATGCGAATGCGGTAATTGTCCGTGGGAAATGCTGGTGCAATAATTCCGAACAACCAAGCGTTCAGGCAATTTGACCAGATAGCGTAAGTAGATATAGAGGTCTCCCTCTTGATCAAGCTGGTCTTTCAAGTCGCTTGCACGTATGAAACATAATCGCTCGCTTGAAGCGGGCAAGTCATAGAGCAAACTGCTCGTCGGAAAAAGTCAAAGGCTGCTATGGTCGGCCAAACCTTGCGTTTGGCTGAGTTGTACGTTGCCCGTGACGTTGTGTATGGAGCCCTCGCGGGAGATAGCAATGAGTCAACAGACAGTGAATAACGCCTTTCTAGCCGAGGCACCATTGCCCGGCACCGCCACCAAAGCGGAAATCAAAGTGATACGCCGCGATGGGACGGTGATGCCATTTGATCTCAATAAGATCTCAGTGGCATTGGCGAAAGCTTTCATCGCAGCCGAGGGCGAAGTTGGCGGAAGCAGCTCACGCGCTCGGGACTTGGTACAGAAGCTGACCACCCAGGTGGCAGAGACATTTGCACGTCGTGCTCCGCAAGGCGGCACGTTGCACATCGAAGATATACAGGATCAAGTCGAACTGTCCTTGATGCGCTCAGGCGAGCACGAAGTGGCTCGCCGCTACATCCTTTATAGGGAAGCACGTGCGCTGGAAAGAGCTCGTCATACAGGGCCGGACGACGTCACTCCTGAGCTTCGCATGTCATTGTCGGATGGTCGCTCTGTACCAATAGACTATGTCCGCGTGCGCACGGTCATCGAAGAATCGTGCGCCGGATTGGGCGACCAGGTCTCCGTCCAGTCTATCTATGAAGGAACCGTCGGCAACCTGTACGACGGCGTGCCTGAGTCTGATGTATATAAATCAGCTATCTTCAGCGCACGCACTCTCATCGAACGCGACCCGGCATACACCTTTGCCACCGCGCGCTTGTTGCTCGACCACATTCGCCGGGAAGTCATTGGCGAGCCGGTGACGCACGCGCAGATGACGGCACGCTACAAAGACTACTTTGTAGATTACGTGCGCACTGGTGTCGACGCCGGGCTCATCGATCCCAGACTGCAGATGTATGACCTGCACCAACTCGGGGGCGCCTTGAAAGCCGACCGCGATTTGAAGTTCCAATACCTCGGCTTGCAAACGCTATACGATAGATATTTCCTGCATAGCGACGGCCGCAGATTCGAACTGCCTCAAGCTTTCTGGATGCGGATTGCCATGGGCTTGGCGATGAATGAAGTCGAAAGAGAACAGCGAGCAATCGAGTTCTATGAACTTCTTTCCAGCTTCGATTTCACTTCCTCCACTCCGACTTTGTTTAACTCGGGCACACATCGCCCACAATTGTCTTCTTGCTTCCTGACGACAGTGTCAGACGATCTCGAAAGCATTTACGACGCCATGAAAGAGAACGCCTTGCTCTCGAAATTCAGCGGCGGACTTGGTAATGACTGGACTCCGATTCGCGCGCTCGGCGCTCACATCAAAGGCACCAATGGCAAGAGCCAGGGCGTGGTTCCCTTCCTCAAAGTAGTGAACGATACAGCCGTGGCCGTAAACCAGGGCGGAAAACGCAAAGGTGCTGTTTGCTCGTATTTGGAGACCTGGCACATCGACATCGAGGAGTTCCTCGAGTTGCGAAAGAACACTGGCGACGATCGTCGTCGGACGCACGACATGAATACGGCCAACTGGGTGCCGGATCTGTTCTTGCGTCGCGTCATGCGCAATGAAGAATGGACTCTGTTCAGCCCGGATGAAGTTCCCGATCTGCATGATCTCTATGGTGCCGCGTTCAGACAACGCTACGAGCACTATGAGCGTTTGGCGGATGAAGGCGGCATCAAACTCTTCAAGCGCATACCTGCCGTTTCTCTGTGGCGCAAGATGCTTTCGATGTTGTTTGAAACCGGACATCCATGGATCACCTTCAAAGATCCTTGCAATATGCGCAGCCCGCAAGGTCACGTCGGCGTAGTGCACAGCTCTAACCTTTGCACCGAAATCACGCTGAATACCTCGAGCAAAGAAACCGCTGTTTGCAACCTGGGATCGATCAACCTGGTCAACCACGTTACGGACAACGGACTCGACCTGGAAAGACTACAGCGCACCTGCCGCACCGCGATGCGCATGCTCGACAACGTAATCGATATCAACTATTACAGCGTCGGCAAAGCTCGCAACGCCAACTTGAAGCACCGTCCGGTCGGACTTGGTTTCATGGGCTTCCAGGATGCTCTTCATAAACTGCGGATTCCGTACGCTTCCGAAGAGGCGACTGATTTCGCCGACTACACGATGGAAGCGATCAGCTATTACGCGATCCTAGCCAGCAGTGAGCTGGCCAAAGAGCGCGGGACATACTCTACTTTTAAAGGCTCGCTGTGGGATAAAGGCATTCTGCCTATCGACAGTCTCAAGCTGCTCGCCGCCGAAAGAGGCGAGTATCTCGAAGCGGATTTCAGCTCGCGTCTCGATTGGACGCCGGTGCGCGAGCACATCAGGCAGTGGGGGATGCGCAATAGCAACTGTCTGGCTATTGCCCCCACTGCCACGATTTCCAATATCATCGGTGTTAGCCCGTCCATCGAACCGACTTTCCAGAACCTGTACGTCAAATCCAACCTCTCCGGCGACTTCACGGTTCTCAACACGTACCTCGTTGAGGACCTGAAGGCGCGGGGATTGTGGGATGAAGTTATGGTTCATGACCTCAAGTACTTTGATGGATCCGTGATGCCGATTACGCGCATTCCGAACGATATCAAAGAGCTCTATGCCACCGCTTTCGAGTTTGAACCGAAGTGGCTCATTGAAGCTGGTGCGCGCCGGCAGAAGTGGATCGACCAGGCCCAAAGTCTCAACTTGTATCTCGCCCAACCGAATGGCAAAAGGTTGGATGAAACATACAAGCTGGCATGGCTTCGCGGGTTGAAGACCACGTATTACCTGCGCACCATGGGCGCCACCTACGCCGAGAAGTCGACGGTGCAAACCGCCACCCTCAACGCGGTGCAAGTGCTCGCGGCAGATCCGATGACTTCAGCCCAACCGGCAGCAATGCCGAAAGTATGCTCGATAACAGATCCTGACTGCGAAGCATGCCAATAATCCGGTTCAAACAATAGAAAGACGAGGGGAAACAATGCTCAATTTTGACGAACCGAAGAATAGCGGGGGAATTGCGCGCCCGTGGGCGACGCCGAAGCCTGCGGGAGGGTCACAACCTCTGGTAGCGGCGGGGCCGGTCAACGCACATGTACCGGCGGGCGGAAGCCCGCTTGTGCAGCAACCCGGCGGGCTTCCGCCCGCCGGTACAGTGGCGACAGCACCAGTCGCGAACACAACCCCAGTCGTTAACACCGTCATGAACTTTGCCCCCTCGGAAGAACTAGTCCCTGTTAACACTGGACTGGAAGAGATTAAGTTCAACGCGCGCCGCATCCGTGTGGACGAGAAGAAAGTAATCAACTGCCACGCTGATCTCAACCAACTGGTTCCGTTCAAATACGAATGGGCCTGGCAGAAGTATTTGGATGCTTGCGCCAATCACTGGATGCCGCAAGAAATCAGCATGAGCCGTGATATCGCACTGTGGAAAGATCCCAATGGATTGACTCCGGACGAGCGCACGATCATCAAGCGCAACCTTGGTTTTTTCTCGACTGCTGATTCACTGGTGGCAAACAACCTGGTGCTGGCCATCTATCGACACATCACCAATCCTGAGTGCCGTCAGTATCTGCTGAGGCAGTCATTCGAAGAGGCTCTCCACACGCACGCCTACCAGTACGTCGTGGAAAGTCTTGGGCTGGACGAAGGCGAAATATTCAACATGTATCGCGAGATTCCGTCGATACATGAGAAGGACGTCTTCCAACTGCAGTTCACTCAAGAACTCAGCGATCCTAACTTCCACACTGGAACGTTCGAAACCGATCAGCGTTTGCTGCGCAATTTGATCGGCTACTACGTGATCATGGAAGGGATCTTCTTCTATGTCGGATTTGTTCAAATGCTCAGCTTCGGCCGCCAGAACAAGATGACCGGCGCCTCCGAAGAATTCCAATACATACTGCGCGACGAGTCTATGCACCTCAACTACGGTATCGACCTCATCAACCAGATCAAAGTGGAGAACCCGCAACTGTGGACACCGGAATTCCAGCAAGAGATCATTGCGTTGATTCGCCGTGGTGTCGATCTGGAGAATCAATACGCGGTTGATACGATGCCGCGCGGAGTTCTCGGACTGAACGTAAATATGTTTACTGAATATCTGCAATACATTGCCAACCGGCGCTGCAAGCAGATTGGACTTCCGGAGCAATATCCGGGCGTCAAGAATCCGTTCCCCTGGATGAGCGAAATGCTCGACCTCAAGAAGGAAAAGAACTTCTTCGAGACGCGCGTTATCGATTATCAAACAGGCGGAGCGTTGAGCTGGGACTAACCAGACCTCTTTCGGACCGTCATGTTCTCCTCCTGGGAAACGCCCTGCACCACGCGGGGCGTTTCCTTTATAGCGGGCTTCCGCCCGCCGCTACCATAAAGCAGTATCGCTGGTAGTGGCGGGCGGAAGCCCGCTTTCACTGATGGCACAGCGCACCACTATGTACACACGTGTTCAGTATATCCAGTGACACCACATCGTCTACGCGATGAGCAACAGCTCCAGCTTCACTAAGAATTTCAGCCTTGCTCCTGGAGTTATTAAATCCGGAACGTCGGGAAGGCTAGTGCGCGCACTATAAAAACTTGCACCAAATGCAAATTATCCAGTGACATCCTGGCGGGGAATGATATTTTCACGAATTTTGGCGGTTGCTAAGCGAAAATTTGCATTCGACGCAATTTTTTCTAGTGCCGCATGAGGAGTTCGGGCACTTCAACGTTTTAGAAGTGTAGGAAAAATCCGAATGTCCGCTTAAACGTTTAGGCAAGCAGCGCCCTGCTCACACGAGAGGAACGTCTGGATATTCTTGTTGTCTGCGATGATCAACACCTTGTCGCCGCTGGCAAGCACCGTTGAAGGTGGCGGGTTCCAATCGACGCTACCGTTGCGTTGATGCATCAGCACCGTCACTTCGAACTGCTGACGAACCTGGTCGATTTCCAGCCCCTCGAGCGACGCTGTCTTGTCCACCGTTAGTTGAAATGCGTTCACAACTGTTCCGCCGAATTCGAATGATGCCAATATGTTCGAGCTCAGCGCCGCCTGGGCGAAGACGGGCGCGGCGAGAGCCGACGCGCTAAATGCACAGTTGACTCCGAGCGACTTCTCGACTTTCTGAGCGAGGCGCTGATCGAATATGCGCAGGACTATTCTTATGCCGGGATTCGCTTCGCGGGCTGTAAGCGCGGACTCAAGGTTTGCAAGGTCATCATCAGTGACAGCGAGGAAAGCCTTTGCCTTCTTTATGCCGGCGTTCTCCAGAGTTTGTGCGACCCGGACATCACCAACCAGAGCGGGGACGTCAAGCTTCTCAAGATCGGGAATAAACGACGACTCACCATTGCGCTCGATGCAAACAACCTCTTCACCAAATTTGCGAAGCTGCTGGACGACGCGATAGCCGACGTTGCCGAGTCCGGCGACCACAATGTGATTCTCATATGTTGCGGCCAACATTTCCTGCCACTCCTTTGAATAAGTACGGCGTTGAAATAACAGATGCCCGAGTTGAACGACGCCCTCAGCGATCACCACTAGTCCAAGAATCGGCAACCCGAAGAATATAGGCACAAGACGCCAGTCGTCGACGAAAGGAATCGGCGACTGAAAGAATGTCATCTGCAGGGTGTCATACGCAATTCCGAGGAAGGAATGGTGGTGCGCCGGCAGTTCCTTCAGCGGATAGAGGTAATACAACAACATGGCCGAGAGCAAGAACGCACCGGTGCTCGAAATGATAAACACGCGAAACTGCTTTACCAGCACCTCACCAAGACGAAGCAGGCGCTTCGCGCGTCGCTTCAATTGGCTGGGGTTCTGTTTTGTCGGCATGCTTTGTTGCGTCGTAGTTTCTTGCCTGGTAGCGGCTGGCGAAAGCCCGCTTTTGAACGCAGGCTGGTAGCCTGCGCTCCTCTATTAGTGAACACTCGCCGTAATGCGGGCGTCTTCCGGCTTGGACGCGGCGAACGCTCCGCGCAAGGCCGCCTTCCACCCATTGTGTTCGTGCGCGCGATTTGTCTTGGGCGTGAACGTGTCGCCGTGCTTCCAGTTCTTAGTAACTTCGTCGAGTCCTTTGATGATGCCAGCCTTCATCCCCGCCAAGGCAGCAACGCCCCACGCGGTTGATTCGGCTTGCGCCGAACGCACCACCGGCACGCCAAGCACGTCCGCCTGAAACTGCATCAAGAAATTGTTTTTGGTGGCACCACCATCAACACGTTGTTCTACCATGCTGATGTTGTGGCGACGCATGGCGTCGGCGACATCGGCGACCTGATATGCCATCGATTCCAGAGCGGCGCGAGCGAAATGTGCGCGAGTGGTGCCGCGCGTGATGCCGACAATCGCGCCGCGAACATCGGAGTCCCACCAGGGGGAACCAAGTCCGACCAACGCCGGCACGAAGTACACCCCATCATTTGACTCAATAGACGTCGCCCATGATTCCGTTTCGTCGCTGCTCTCGATAATTCCCAGTCCATCGCGCAGCCACTGCACCGCCGCGCCTGCAATGAAGATGGCGCCCTCGAGTCCGTATGTCGCAGGATGTCCTTCGAGCTGCCAGGCGACGGTCGTGAGCAAACCAGGCACCATGGCCGGTGTTCTGCCAATGTTTACCAGCAAGAAAGCGCCGGTTCCATAAGTGGTTTTGCCCATGCCGTCCTGGAAGCATGCCTGCCCGAACAATGCTGCTTGTTGGTCGCCCAACACGGCGGTAATCGGCGCTTCGAATCCGAGCACGTCCTTGTCGGTCTTGCCGAAATTACCATTTGACGGCAGCACCTGTGGAAACATTGACCGAGGAACATTCAAAAGCTGAAGCAACTCGGGGTCCCAATCGAGAGTCTTAAGGTTGAACGCCATCGTGCGCGAGGCATTACTCGGCTCGGTGGCATGCACCTTGCGACCAGTCAAATTCCAAATCAACCATGTATCTATCGTTCCAAACAGCAGCTCGCCATTCTCAGCGCGAGCCCGCGCACCAGCAACATTGTCCAGCAACCATTGAATCTTCGGTCCGGAAAAATATGCATCGGGAAGCAAGCCGGTGCGATCTCTGAAGATGTTCTTCTTGCGCAAGGCCAGTGCGACGTCCTGCGTTCTGCGGCACTGCCAGACAATCGCATTGTGAATCGGCTTGCCTGTTTTCTTGTCCCAGACGACAGTCGTTTCACGCTGGTTAGTGACACCAATGCATGCAATTTCGAGCGGATTGATCGCTGCTTTTGTAATGCAATCCTCGATGCAGCCGATTTGCGTTTCCAAAATTTCCATCGCATCATGCTCAACCCAACCCGCCTTAGGGAAGTGTTGCTTGAACTCGCGCTGCCCGACGGCCATGGTACCGCCTTTGGTATCAAACAAAATCGCGCGGCAACTTGTGGTGCCTGAATCAATGCTGAGGATATAACGTGTCATCGCTTCTCCGTGAGCTTGCAAACCGGACAAACGCTGATCGTATCAGGTTGCCGAAGTTCTTGTGTTCCGCAGCTGATGTAGCGGCGGGCGGCGGCCCGCTTATCTCGGCAACGATCATGTACCGGCGGGCGTAAGCCCGCTTTTTCGCGCATGGTACCGGCGGCTTTAGCCCGGTTGTCCGGCGCCTACACCTTCGCCGCCGACTTTTTCGTACACATAAACTTCGCCGCTTCCTCAAGCACCATTGCGTAATGGTCCAACACCTGTTCCCGCGTCTTTTCCCAATTCTCTCCCGCGCCCGCCATCGCGATCACGTTATCCGTAACGCCCAACCACTTCGCATAATTCTCAAGAGACGGCACATGAACAAACACAATCCCGACGCACCGCTCATCCGCGCCCCATTTCTCCAGCGCGCGAAAGTACGTCTCGTTGCAAATGAACGTCCCCGCATGATACGAGATGCACGCCTGCACGCCCTTCTCTTCCAATTTCGCGAGCATCGCCGGCAGCTCAGCCTTTGCCTGAAACGCATCCGCCGCACCGGGCACAATCGTCTCGTCTCTCCACTGGTCGCCGCGGTTGTCAGCAATCGGGTAGTCGCGCACATTTAACGCGAACCGCTCCAACGAAATCCGCTCGCGGTCCCCAGCAAGCCCGCACATGACAAGCGCAAACGGCTCATCCGCGGGAACGCCAGCGACTGCTTTCTGCAGCACATCCCAGGCGGCATTGCCGGCTGTCGGCGGCACAGCCGTCAGCACCCGCGCCTCCGTCCCGTCCACCAACGCCAACTTGTCGCCAAGCCGCTCCACCGCCTGCTGGCTCGGGTTGGTCTTGGCGTTATCGAACGGATCGAAGCCAGTAAAGAGGCAATGCATGTTTCTAGCAGCTCCTGCCCTGATCTTAACAGTTTCCCGCGGCAGCCTCCCGATGTTATAGCCGGTTGTTGTAGAATGGATATTCCGCTGCGCCGAAGTGGCGAAATGGCAGACGCAGTTGACTCAAAATCAACCGGGCTCAACACCCGTGTCGGTTCGACTCCGACCTTCGGCAATCTATTAATAACAACAACACCTGCGCGTCAGGATTGCCATGTCGCACCTCTCCGATACAAGCCCAGAAGCGGAAGAGGTGCTGATTAATCTGCTGCGCAACAAAACTCCGGCAGAAAAGCTGGATATGGTTTGCAAGCTAAATGCCACCGTACGCGAGCTGGCGATCCAGGGGATACGTGAGCGCCACGGCGACATTAGTGATTCGCAGGTGCGGAGACTTCTGTCCGATGTTTTGCTCGGTCAGGATCTTGCTCTTACCGTCTACGGCCCTCTGTCTAAATACGGACTGAGCGAACATGGATGAAACACCGATCGAGATAACACTCAAGGTCATCTCGATCTTAGACTCGCTGGGCGTTCGGTACTTCATCGGCGGTTCGATCGCGAGTTCGTTGTACGGAAATGCTCGATCAACACTAGATTCAGATGTTGTGGCAGAACTCGATATAACGCATGTCTCGCCGTTTGTCTCTGCGGTACAAACGGACTTCTATGTCGATGAGGACGCTATCAATGCTGCCATCAGAAATCGTAGCAGCTTCAATCTAATCCATTACAAAACGGCGTTCAAAGTCGACATATTTCTGCCCAAAAATCGAGCCTTCGAAATTTGTGAGTTTGAGAACCGCATTTTAAGACAACCCACATCCAATACCGAACAAAAGGCGTACTTCGCCAGCGCGGAAGACATTGTTCTCGCGAAACTGGAATGGTATCGCCTCGGAAATGAAGTTTCGGATCGCCAATGGTCCGACATATCCGAGATCATCAAGATTCAAGGGAAAAACTTAGATCTGGAATACTTACGAAAATTAGCTATTGAACTGAAGGTTTCAGACTTACTTGAACGGGCATTAGAAACAAATCGAGCATGACGATTGGAAAGAGTATGGCGAAATCAGCAAAAACATCGGCAACCAAAAAACCGCCAAAAGGATGGTTCATGGCGGGGCTAAATCCAGAATTGTACGAGGCATCAGTTGATAGCTCCCATCCGCATAGTGGCACCAAATGTGCACACATCCGGAGCGGCCCCAACGTCAAAAACGCACGCCAATGGGCAACGCTAATGCAACAAATCGGCCCGCTCAGCTATCGTAACAAGCGAGTTCGGATGTCGTTCTGGGTGAGAACAAAAGATGTTGAAAGCTGGGTTCAACCCTGGATGCGCATTGATGGGCCTGAGCAAGGCAAGTCGCTCTCGTTCGACAATATGTGCGGGCGACGCATTAAGGAAGCCGCAGATTGGACTGAACATAATATTGTGCTCGACGTTCCGGAAGAGAGCACTAACATTGCGTTCGGCATCATGCTGGGAGGCAAGGGAGACGTTTGGTTCGATGATGTGTCATTCGATGCCGTAGGAAAAAATGTTCCTGTTACCGATTGTCCGTGCAGCCGCAACTCCACGGATGGTAAGAAACCTCAAAACCTCAACTTCGAAGAAGGTGAGGAAGATGACTACGGCTAAACAACTCCCTCGTCCAGGCTTCCTAACTGCGCAATATCGCTAGCAGTCGTCGATTAATGAAATACGTCTCGCGCCCGGAGCGCACACTCTGCAAAATGCCAATCTCTTCGAGTGAATGAAGGTAATTCGCGGCGGTTTGTCGGCGGGCGATTTCGCGCTCTTCCAAAAAGCGGATTTTGCAGTAAGGATGGTAGAACAACGTTTCGACGAGATCTTTGGAGTATATTTTCGGCAGAGACTGTTTTATCAAATCCTGAGTTTCATCCATCGCTGCTTTTATTTCAAAGATTTTTTCTCTTGTAGAGCGCGCCGTCTCTTCAATGCCAGTGAGAAGAAACTCAATCCAACCTTGCCAGTCGGATTTTTCCGTAACGGCGCGTAGTCTAGCGTAATACTGACTCTTGTGTTCGATCAAATAGCGCGAAAGATACAACACAGGAACGCGTAGCAGCTTCTGCTGCACGAGGTACAAGATATTGATTATCCTGCCGGTTCTGCCATTACCGTCCGTGAACGGGTGTATGGCTTCGAATTGATAATGCATTACCGCTAAACGAACAAGCGGATCCAAGGACTCATCCTCGTGAATGAACTTCTCAAGGTTTCGCAGCTTAGAGAGAATAACGTCAGCCCCCTCTGGAGGAGTGTATATAATTTCATTAGTGCCACCATCTACGATGCGCGTTCCCGGCACGCTTCGGACCCGCATATCGTGCTGTTTGATCGCCGATGCTATCTCACAAAACAAATTTGTTGTGAGCAGCGATTTTGCAGTGATCGATTTAACGCCCAGGGCAAGAGCCTCCTGGTACCGCAACACTTCCTTCGTCGCGGGATCTGCCTTATCAATTGAGTCTGCAAGTGCCTGATAAACGTCGTCTGTAGTGGTGACGATATTTTCGATTTCAGATGAAAGCCTTGCTTCTTGCAGTCCAAGGGAACGTATCAAGAGTGCCTGGCTGGGTATGACGCCTCCTATCCCGTTGAGCTCTGCAACCGCAGCTCGTGCACCAATGCACTTCTTAAGGACGTTCTTGCTTTCAAGCTCTGCCTTAGGTGGCAAGTCAGGTAAGGCGTTAAATGGTTTGCGTCGATCAAAAGCCATATTTTGGCATTATAACACACATCTGTCGATAATTTGCCCAAAAATCGATCTATCTCTAATCATGTCGACCGGATCGACATATCGATCGGATGTGTCGAAAAAAAACGCTTTTTTCGACACATCGACATCCCCGAAGCCAGAAAGTCCAACCGGCACGCAGTTTAGGGAATCTCACGACAGCCAAAGCTCGTCTACTATAATAGACATCGTCGATCAATAAATATGTCTTTCTGCAGCTTTGAGGAATCACTCGTCACATGACGAGCTGGGCGGTTCTCGGACTTCACTTAATCATCATCTTCATCATTGCCAGCACGGTCGAAGTAGCTGTAACTAAAAGGATTACGACCGCCGCCTCCAGCGGCCCGGGCACGCGATTGCTGCTCGGCTTGAGCATACTTTTCCTTGTTCTGACGGATGACTTCGATCGCCCGCAGGAAATATGCGTTCACATGTTTGGGCGTAAGACCGCGTGCTTTGTCGAATGCATAGAGAATCTTGCCGTCCTCAATCAACCTGCGAAGATCTGCACCGGTGAGATTTTCCGTGTGGTCCGCCAACTCCGGCAAATCTATTGATTGCAATTCCGACGGTAAGCTCCGGGCGTTATCCTGCAATATCGCCAAACGCGCATCTCGATCCGGGAGGCGCGTTTCGAGCCACAGTTCTATACGTCCAGAGCGCACCAATGCCGGCGGGACGCTGCCTACATCCATCGTAGTCATCATCACGCAAATGCGTTTGCTACTTTCACTTTCGAGTCCATCAAGCATCGTCAACAGATAGCGATAGAATCCGAAGTCGTCCTTGTTCTCGAAGATGACGTCGCTGTCGTCGATGAAGATAATCGATGGCGCATTGTTCTTCGCAGCTTCGAACACCTGTTGGATCTGATCGTAGAATTGTCGGCTACCAGAGATATACGTGCCATCAATGAGGAAAAACTTGCTGCGCAACCTATGAGCGAGTGCGCGCCCAATGGTTGTTTTTCCGGTGCCCGGTGGTCCCGCAAGAAGAACGCCACGCTTCGGCTTAATACCAAATTCGGTGGCAAGCGAGTCCTGCTCAAGTGGAACGATAATATTCGCTTCCAGGGCTTCGATTACATCGTCAAACCCGCGCAAAGAATGCAGGTCGACAGCCTCGACCTCTTCGAGATCAACGTTGCTCGCCATTCGTTGGCTCCGTAAGTACTCGATGAACCGATGGGAGTCAACCTCCTCGTCCTTCAGCCAAGTGCACGCGCTCTTCAGTTGGTGAGCGGTCAGCTTCGGCGCAAAACGATAGATGTGCGCGAAATCAAGATTCTTCGCTTTCTTCCCGAGGAAGATGTTGCATAGATATTCATAATCAGCCGCCGTGAATTTTTGAAACCCGGCATAGTAGCAGCGGCTTTTCAGTGCAGCCGACAATTTGCCGTTATTGCCCACGACAAGCTTCTTCTTAGCCGGCATGTTACTCACGAGGCTGGTGAGAACTGCCTCTATGAACTTTGCGCGCGGATATGCATTTTGAAAACCGCAGCCGCAGACGACGTCATAAATCAAGTCCAGATCGTCGAGGATTACGATGTCGTGCGTTTTGAAAGCGCTGGCGAGCATGCCCTCGAACACTTCTTCGATCTGCAACGGATGCTTGCTACGCAGTTCGTCGATGTAATGTTTCATCGGCAACCAGTGACCACCGTTCTTCTTGTGAAATTCCTTCAGGATAGTTGTTCGCCCTCTACCTTCGCTAGACCAGACCACGAAAATATTTCCCTTGGGTAGTGCCTTCACAAGGATGTCGTAAGCTTCTTGTTGAGCAGGAGACAACGTTTTCATCTAATACCTCCCGGGATACGGTTGACGCGGGCACCGATATTGAAAATGTCTATTTTAGCGCTCTCAACCACGAATCCGCCGAATTCATCTTCGGTCGTATCGACCACTACCTCGAAGTCTTCGGGCGTTGAGTCGCTAATCGGGCGCATTGATATAGGTGGGTCAGCGGTCAACGTTACGTTGCCTTCGATGTTGATTTTGGAACTCAGGCTAGCGACGCTTAATACCACATTACGATTGACGGCATTTGCGAAGTTCGTTCCGTTAATGGAAACTGCTGTGGGATTTGCCCCGAGAAAAACCTTCCCTGAACCGACCGTGCTCACAGTCAGCCCGGCAATCGTCGATGTGGAATTTTCTACCGGGGCTGATCGTCCTGTGAAGATTGACACAGTTCCGCCTATCGAACCACTCAATGGGTCCCCGGTCGTGATTTGTACCGAATGAGTTCCGTCTCCCAAGTCGATAGCGCCATTTACTCCGTCAGTATTTTGAATGGTGATACTGCCCGCAGGGGCGGTCACGTTGGAATAAACTTCCAAAGACTTCCCAAGTCCGGCTTCGATCAAGCTGATGGAACCGGAATTCGAACTGACCGGACCAACCACGGTCATGTCGCCGCTTGCCTTGATATAGAAGTTTCGGTTGCTGCTCGACGCGCCTAGTGTCAACGCGGCGTCGGAATTGATGAAGATGTGACCAGCGCCGTTACCTGTAGCATTCGCGGTCAGTGAAACGGCTGCGAGATTACCGGGCGCATTGCCGATTTGCAAGGGTCGAGTTGATGAAGTGCCAATCGAACCACCGCTGGTTTGGAGCGCGATTGAGGGACTGGACAGCGCTGTTGCACTGGCGTTTTTCTGTAGAATGCTGCCCGACCCATTCGCGGTAAGTGAAACTGATACAGATGCCGTTATGTTCGCAGCCAGATTGATAGAACCAGAGAGTTGCGATTGGCCGGCGGCAATGTTGACGACTGGAGCTTCAAGCGGCCCAGATAGAGTCACACTTCGTCCTAAATCAACGAAGGAGAAATTAGATCCCGCCGATGATGCGCCGAGCCGGACAGCCTTCGAATCTTCCACGGTAACACTGCCACCAGCACTGACTACAATGCTTGCCGCATTGGCATTTGTTACCTGAACATTGCCGGTGTCCGTGCTCAAATTCAACGAATTTGAGCTAATAGCGCCAGTAAGAGCAATTCCAGTCCCAGCGGAAATAGTTAGCTGTCGCGTGCCGAGGTTAATCGCGTTGCCACCGTCTGACACCGATGCTCCATTGATTAGCAGCAAGTTATAGGGGCCTACTCTTCCGGTCCCCACACCGGACGCGTTGATCGGACTCGCTACCGAAATTCCAGCAACATCATCAGCCGAACCTATTTGTAGCGTCTTGGCTTTAATTGCCGCCAAATCGCTGTTGGAAATATTGAATGCACCTGTACTGCCTCCAATAACTATAGAAGCCGAGACATCGTTCGAATCCAAGATTACGCTGCCCCTCACGTCCTTAACCAGTCCATCAAGTGTGATTGCCGCAGCAGTAAGTTCGAACGAGGCACCGCTCGATTGGACGCGTCCATCAATGACTACAGACCCGGAGCCATCAATAGTTAAGTTCGAGGCTGCGGCTATGTAACCTTTCGGTCCTACATTCAGCGACGGAGCTGATAGTGGATCGGTGATGCTGATGACGGTATTGGCGGTAAACTTACAGACTCCGTCAACTACGGCCGAAAGCGATGTGCTCGATGGCGCAATTGCGACCTCAATGGGATGTGACGCGTTGAAGTTTTGGAACGTGACAGAGACATGTGCGGGAATGTTCAATGCAGTTAGAGTGCTGAGATCGAGCGGCGTCAGCACCAAGGTGCCACCAGTTAGAACACCACCCGAGAATATCAGTTTGCCGCCCAGCATATGCGACGCTTGCTCGCTCTTAATACTTGCCAGCGTCGCTGGATCAGTCAGATCCAAACTGGTCAATTGAGCTGTGATGCTGGCGCCAATTTGAACTCCACCGCCCAGAGTGATGGCCGTCTTGGGCGCGGACCCCGTACTGAATACGACGTCTGAATCGAATCCTTTCGAGTACACATGATTGACAGGACCGCTCGCCGTAATGCTATTTGGTCCAAAGAATACGGCGCCGCCCGCGGCCTTCGTTGCGATTACATTTTTCGGAACGGCAGTATTTGCCGGCAAACCCATGCTTCCAACAATCAGTTGAACGGAAGTTCCCGAAACTCCGGCATTGGAGGCAAACATCTCGGTATTAGCGCCGACCGAAATAGTGCCCAATGTCGACGCATTATGAAGAAGGATGGAACCACTGGATGCAATCAAAGCTGAACCGGGCGTCACAGTTAGAGAAGCGATACCTCCTGAACCAGCAGTGATCGATAAACCCGTCGCCGATACGTTACCGAGGCTAACCGAAGCATTGGCAGTTACGTCAATGGTCTGCAGAGCGCGACCGCTGTAATTCAACAAGTCATTTGTGTGATCAGAAACAAAGACGAATCCGTTGGCTAGTGTTGACAGAACGAGCGTGCCACCACTCGGCAGACCGCTGGTCACAGACAGAGGCGTGGATGCACTGCTTCCGATGTTGCCACCAGCCGTCACAGAGATAGAAGGGCTGGCTATTAGTGCGTTCGTGGCTGTGGTTACATCGCCATTTCCTGCATCATTCAGGACAACCGAGTTTTGAGAAGCCAGTACAAAACTCGATTCAATAGCGGTCCCCGCGGTGCTGAAGGTCGTTACTTGCCCACCATTTAAATTCAGCGCGGCACTGCTGCCCCCCGCCGCAAAAGTCAGCGAACCAGTCGCATTGGTCGAAGGCTGAATGGTAATAGCTCCACCACTCGTGCTGAGAGTTGCAGTCGCAGCGGCTACCGATCCAACTATGACGTTTGGGGAGATCAACGTTAGAGTTCCCGTAAAGCTCAGATTCGTCCCCGCATTTATTGTTAGATTATTCGCGGCGCCAGATGCGGTTTGCAGAGTCACACTTCCGGCACCAGTTATGAAGTTTCCAGTTCCACCCACCTGCAGATTACCGGTTGTCGCGCCAACACTGCTGATGGTTATGCTGGTTTGCGCCCCTGACGGTTGCACGATTCCATCATTGATCAGCCTACCGGTTTGCAGAATGGGCACTGCGATATTAGCGGTCACTGCGCTGGAGTTGTTGGTTATCACAACATTGGTAAAGCCACCTGCCGGGACATTGGCAGATGTGATCGTGAAACTTCCACCGGAGGCAGCGTTGTCGCTGCCAATGTTTAGTGTTTGTGTCGCGGTGTTTTGAACCTGTATTGCTGCTATCCACTCGGCAGGAGTGACGGGAGTGGTTGGCGTTATAGTGAGGGTGCCCGAAGACCCGACTGTGATTGACACAGAGTAGTTGGGTGTTCCATATGATCCAGGACCAAGGTTCGAACCTGGCTGACTTTGCCCATTGGTAAAAATCGTCCCTGTGCTGGTGCTAACAGATGCACCGGACAAAATAGTAAGAAGCGAGCCGGTTGTGCCTGGTATGAACAGAGCCGCAGTTGTCGCCGACAGATCGAGATCGGTCGGAAAAACGCTAGTAATCGATGTCGAGGCCGTTCCATTGAAATTAATATCCGAGCCGGCGGATACCGGTCCGGCAACAAGAAATGTACTGCCAGATCCCAGCGTCAGAGCATTACTCGCAAACGTGCCCCCCGATACGGTGACCAATTCGGAAACGGTATCGCAGACGTTGACGGTTCCCCCCTGTCCGCTTGTGTGAGTCGCATCTACGAATAAGGTCAAACCACCTGCGCCACCGCTACTGACTAACAGCGGTACTGTGGCCGCCGAGTTACCACCGATATTGCCGCCATTAGCAGTAAGAAAAATTTCTTGGCTCGAAATTGCCAATGCTGTCGGTTGGCTCGACAAAATATTGCCGGCCGCTGTCAGCGTAAACGATTGCCCGCCGGTAGAGGGCGCGAGATTGTTGTTTATCTGCACCGCATCATTCGGCAGCTCGTCCTCGATGTCGACAGTCCCACCGGTCGTCACGGTTAGGTTCACGGTACCCGGTGTGGACAAACTACTCTGAATGAATAACGGTGACTGTGCCTGATTGCCAATCCAGCCATTAGTGGTTGCTGAGAGCGAAATATCAGGGGCGACCAATCTTCCACTACCGCCGATGATGCCGCTGCCCGCCTGCAGGGTGATTTGGCTACCGACTATGTTTTGAGCAACAATAATGCCGGTTGTGCCATTGTTGCTTATGGAGATAATCCCGCCGGTAACAGTCCCAGCAATCCCGTTCATGGGACCGATGCCAATGCTCAGGGTGGAACCCGAGCTATTTTCCATCTCGCTAATGGTGACATTGTTGCCGGTGGCTCCACTGCCGGCCGAGATGCTGCCATCAATGTTGATCGACCCATTCGTGCCAGTGGAAAGCAGGCTTACAGAGCCAGCAGTCGCGCCAGGGGAGCCGCTGGTCGTAATCGAACCGGATACAGTGATATCGTGGGCAGTTATTGAAACACTTCCGCCGCTAGCGCCGACAGTCGAGAGGTTAATTCCCGATGTGAAGCCGCCTCCGCCTAGAGAAAATGCTCCGGTGCTCACCGAAAAAGTCGGGGCGGCAGATCCTGCCACCATCATCGATGTATTAGTGCTCCACATCGTGACGCTGTTATACGTACCACCGGCGTTCGTCTCTAGGTTGACGGTATTGTTGATCGTGAATTGACCGCTGCCGGCACTCAAAGTTAGTAGGTCGACTCCGGTAATGCTGCCATTGAGCGTGATACCGTTAGCCTGAACGCTGAAGCCGTTGCCTGTCGACCCTGCCAACCCAACTACAGTGGCAAGCGACGCGCTGCTGCAATTGCCCGTACGAACTCCTTCTATAGAGATACCGTTGGGCCCGAGCATGAGAGTTTGCCCGTTCTGGAAAAACGCAGCATCGGTGGCGAACACTATCGAATATGCGCCTGGTACGCTGAACCCGTTTTGGTTCGAACCTGCACCGGCATCGAACGGAGCCTCAATCGTAATGTTGCCGGGTATGGCGACCTGTCCGTTGGCTTCAATACCAGAGCATAGCAACAATCGCGTCTGAATGTTGGAAAGAAGCGTCGAGTCGAGAGAGAGCTGTCCTGCGACGCTACCATTGAATGCAATGTCCCTCCCTACAGTCAGCGGAGCAATACTCACCGAGGAGCTACCGGTGATTAGGGCACCGTTGCTAGTGATCGTGTCTGCAGTAAGATTGACGTTTCCCGATGTTATCGGTGCATTCACGGTGATGGATCCTGCCATGAGTCCGACACTCGGCGATGACAGCGTACAATTGATGCAACTGTTTACAGCGAGGCTTCCGTGGCTGGCTGATAGATCGATAAGGACTCCTCCGCCGATTGATATGCCGGTGATACCATTTACGGTACCAACCGCCAAAGCACCGCCAGTGCCAACAATGCTGGTAGGCGAGCCAACCGTCGACACAGACACTGCAAGGGTCGTAGAACCAGCAGTCGAAATTTTCAACATCGATAGTTCTTGCGCAAGCACGGCAACACTCGGTGCATTTAGTCCGCTATCGGCGTTGTCCACAATATCCGCCCCGCCCGTTTGTCCTGCCAGATCAATTTCCACGGACGACGTTATCGCGTCGCCAGCTGCTGGCAAAGAAAGCGACAGCATGCCGGCAGTCACGTTCACCTTGCCTGAACTGGATGGCGCTGCTCCTTGAATAGTCAGTGTCGTCGCGTTTAGATTGAGCGGGCCGCCAAACGAGACGGTGCCGGCGCCAGTGAAAGTGACCGCTCCCCCGCTGACGGAATAATTTCCGGTGCCGGTAAATGTTGCGCTGCCATCCGAGGTGATCATTGAAACGTTGGACAGCATCAAGTTGTTTCCACTTACGATCGTTTGATTCATTCCGGGCGCTAAGGTAAGTTGCACATTGACTACGGCAGTATCAGTTCCCGCCGAGCTTCCGTTCAACATGCCGACGCCGCTCAATGTCAACGCAGAGCCCCCAGTATTTGTCAACACAATTCGATCGCCTGTTCCGGCCGCCGCGGTCAGTGTTCCGTTGTTCGACACATTGTATGAGTCTAAAGTGATCGTCGCCGTGTTGCTTGTGATCGTGCCGCCGTTCGGAACGCTAATCTGCGAGGCGCTGTTCGAATTCGCAGCGAGAGTGACCGTCCCATCGGCAACGATACTGCTGGCAATAATTGTCTGGGCACCGTTGTTTGCATTGACACTTATGCTGGCACCATTCGCGGTGGCGCTGGCCGTGAGCGAGGTCGATCCGGGGGTCGAGAGAAAAATCGGTGCGGCTGCGGTTCCAACGTTACCACCTGCAGCGGACAGCGAAATGATAGGTGCCGACAACCCTGCTCCGCTCGCCGTTGAAATGCTGCCCGTCCCGGTGTCTGTTATCGACAGCGAGGTTCCAGCCGCCACGTTGAAACCGGCTTCCAGGCTCGTACCGGCGGTGCTCGCAATACTTACGGGCGCCCCATTCAAATTCAGCTTAGCGGATGAGCCTCCTGGCGCAAAAGAGATGGCGCCGGTTCCCAAAGTCGAGGGCTGGATCGTGATGCTGCCACCATCGGTCGTGAAGCTTGCGCTCGCATTGCCGGACGCTCCAACCACGATATTCGGCGCAACCATAGTCAACGTACCGGTAATTGAAATATTTGTGCCATCACTGATAGTTAACGTATTCGAAGCCCCCATGGCCGTCTGAAACGTCAAGGTGCCCGATGATGTGACAAAACTCCCTGTGCCGGCGATTTCGAGATTACCGCTGCCACTGCCGGAACTAGTTACCACGATATTGGTTTGACCTCCTGCGGCCTGAATTACACCGTTATTGGTCAGATTATTCGTCGGCAGACTGGCAACGGAGACGTAGGCTGTAACCGGAGCCGGATTGTTCGGAACGATAATGTTTGAGAAGCCACCAGCAGGAAGATTGCTCGAAGTGATCGCGAAATTGCCGCCCGAAGCTGCGTTATCGCTGCCAACAGTCAAAGTTTGATCCGAATTGTCCTGTACCTGAATGGCCGCTACCCATTCTGCGGGGGTAACAAGCGTCGAAGATGTAATGGTCAGGGATCCGGTTGGACCACCCGCAATGGTGACTGAATAGTTGCCGGGCCCGTACGACCCAGTCCCGAGAGATGTAGAACCTTGAGCGCTGCCATTGATTGAAATGCCGCCCCCGGTGCTGCTGATGGACCCACCGGAATTAACGGTAACAACAGTGCCGCCGGTCGCCGGTATAGTCAACGATGGGGTTGTCGCAGACAGATCAAGATCAGCCGGAAAGACACTTGTTATTTGCGCCGTGACCGATGCGCCGCTCAAGGCTATGTTGTCACCGGCAACAACCGTGCCCGCGATGGTCAACGAGAGTCCGGATGATAATGTCAATGCATGACTTGCAGAACTCGCATCAGAAATGGTGAGTACTTCACTGTTGGGATCGCTGACGTTAATGCTTCCGCCGCCGCCGTTGCTTTCAAGCGCCTGTGCAAATAACTTCAGACCCGAAGTCCCTCCACTGTTAACAACTAGAGGGGTGGTGGCACTCGCGTTGCCGCCTATGTTGCCACCCACGCTAGACAGCGCAACCTGCGGGGCAGTAATTGCCGAGCCTGTGCCTGCTCCGATGATGCTGCCGGTAGCCCCTACGATAAAAGTGCTACCGGCAGACGACGATGCAATGCTGACGTCGCCGACACCGGTTATTGTGACATTACCGGTGGTGCTAGCTGTGAGCGTGGGCGAACCGGCAACGTTGACGGCACCCGATCCGGATGTCAGTGATATAGTCGGCGAGATGAGGGCCGGGGATTGGATGATTGAAACGCCAGTACTCAAAGCATATGCGATATAGGCAGTAACATTATTCCCCACGGCGCCCAAGAAATTTCCCGCCGGTTGCCTGGGAGTTCCGACACCATTCGCCGTGGCTACCAAGGTATTTGTAAGAGTGCTGATCTGGAAAAGGCTGCCACTAGCGCCCAAGGCATATACAAAGGTCCCGGACGGATCGACATCAACTCCCACTGCTCCTTGTGGCAATGACACGTTACCTACGATTTTATTAGTAGACGTATCGATTACTGATACGGTATGGACAAAGTTGCCGTCATTGCCAACGTAAAGGTATCGTCCAGATTGGCCCATAGCCATTGCGAGCGGAGTGCTCAGTCCAGGGATGGTCGCCACAACTGTATTCGTAGACGTTTGAATGACTGAGACTGAGTTGCCACTCTGATTGCCGACGTACACTTGCGTTCCGGACGGATTCACAGCTATTGCTTCCGGACCCAACCCTACAGGGATAGTGGCCACCACTTTATCTGTGGATAATTGAATGACAGAGACAGTACCACCTGACCAGTTTGTTACGTACAACCTTGTTCCAGATAAATTTACCGCTATTCCCCGCGGATCATTACCAACCTGAATGGTCGCCACTACACTATTGCTGCTCGTGCTTACTATAGACACGACGCCGGGCTGACCCAATTGTCCGCCCGCTAGATAAACAAATGCGCCTGACGGATCGACCGCCATAACATTCGGACCGACATTAACCGGTACCGCTGCAATAACACTGTTGTTGCTGGTGTCAATCGTTACCAACTGTCCGCCAAAATAAGCATAACCCCGAGTGCCGGCTGCATTCAAAACGAACTGCGTTCCAAGACCAAATGTGCCACCAAGCGGAATGCTGCCTGCGAGATGGTTCGGGGCTGAAATTGCTCCGGAGTCTGGTGTCGTCAGGGCGATGCTGCCGGCAGTAATATTTCCACCGATGGTAATTGCGCCGGTGGTCGAGCTCGACTGTAGCTCTATTCGTCCTCCGGTGATTGGAGCAGTTGTGGTAATGTTTCCAGCCGACTGCACGAGGTACGTCCCGGTCACATAAGCCGCACCAAGACTGATATTTGAATCGGCGCCGATGGTTGCATTCCCCATTGTCGCAACATTCACGGCGGACACACCGGTGACATTCACATTAATATCGCCTGAACCCGACGACAGAGATATTGATGGCGATGAGATTGTTACGCCGCTCGGCGTGCTGACGGAGCCGGACCCATCTGCAACAATCATTTCCGAACTGGCATTGCTCAGATTGTCGCCGATTGTGATATTTCCGTGGGCTAAGGTTTGAATCTCTAGATTAGGTACGTTGGCAGCCGCTAAAGAGTAAGGGACCGTGATATCAGTATTGGTTTGGTTCGACAGACCCGCCGGTGCGTTAGTGACGGTAGAGCCAGGGTCACCACCAGCAATTGTGCAACCGGTACAACCCGAGATAATGCTGCCCGGAGCAAACACGATATTTCCCATCGAATAAATCTGAGCGAGACTATTTGACGTCGACAAATTGCTGAGGCTGATGGCGGCCGCTTGTAAGGTGCCACCACCAAAAATTCCCGTGACTAGACTTGTACTGCCGTTTGTTAACGTCACAGAAGCGGACGAGGGCAAGCACCCTGTACAGATCATGTCCGGCGTGGCAGAGGCGATAGTGACATTGCCACCGCCTCCACTTCCACCAGTAGTGTTTACGCTAAATCCACCACCGATCACCGTATCAGCGGCTGTAGTGTCTCCGGCAATCATAGTGACATTGCCATTAGTGCCGGTTCCTGCGCCGCCAGAAGTGATCGTCGTAGAACTCGGTAGTGATATCTGTCCGATGGATGCGCCACCGAAAGCAATCAACGTCACATTGCCACCATTACCGTTGGTTGCCGAACTCGACGTATTCAAAGATGTCATGCCAGGGGCACTGGCGAGATCGATATTCCCGCTGGCGCCCGCTCCGGTGATCTGAATCGAACTCAAGGAAGGAACCAGTTGAGCGCCGGAAATGATAGTGACATTGCCACCATTCGTATTGACCGAGCTAGTGTTTATCGGTATGCCCGAACTCCCAGCGGTGTCGATGTTGGCACTCGCTATGAATGTGAGGTTGGTGCCAGGCTTTGTCAGGCTGGACGCCAGACTTATATCGCCTCCGGCGTTGGCAATCGTTATCGAGCCACCGTCACCGCCCGCCGAAGAAAGTGCCGTCACAGTACCAGTCACCCCGTTGGCAACGGGACCTGTGCCGCCAAAGGAAAAGGGCGTTGAACTATTGCTGCTTATGGTTATATTGTTGCCGGTCACTGCTCCCGCGATTTGGACGTCGGTACCAGCAAGCACTTCTACGTTGCCCGCCGCAATGCCGGAAATGCCGGCGTTCAGAGCACCGGTAACGATCGCACCGTTTGCATGTCCGGCAGTCACAGAGAAACTGGGCGGATCCTGTGCGGCAACGATGCTGCCAATTCCCAGAACTGGCGTAGCGGCGGCAAGGATGATGTTGCCACCAGTACCGGAACCGCCGCTCGTCGTGATGCCGAAACCGCCGCCGATGTCCGTATCGCCTGGTGTCGTGTCACCAGCGATCATGGTGACGCTGCCGTTCGTCCCTGTTTGGGACCCACTGGTAGTCACGGTCACGCCACTGGGAATATTTATCTTGCCGATGCCAGCCCCACCGAACGCCACCAGCACAATGTTTCCCAGATTGCTAGCCGAGTCATCGTTAGAGCAATTAAAAGAGGAGATACCGGGCGCCGCGGCGAGATCGATGTTGCCACCGGCACCGGCCCCGACGATTTGGACTGCATTCAGCGACTGTTTGAGCTGAGCTCCGGCCACCATGATGACCGTTCCGCCAATGTAGGTCGGTGCAGCCGTGTTAATCGCTATAGCAGAACTTCCTACAGTATTGATGTTCCCGCTGGCTACCAATACAATGTTGGTGCCCGGATTGTTCATGCTCTCGCCAAGGTTGATGTCTCCCCCTGCATTACTTAGCGTTATTGCTCCTCCGTCCAGGGTTAGAGAAGACGCAACACAGCTGATTGAACCGACGACGCCATTCACGACGGGACCAGAGCTGGAGGTGGTAAGCGGCGATGAGCTGTTGCTGGCGATGTTAATGGTGCCAGCCGCAACGGGACCTGTGATGTGCACGTTGTTTCCGGCCAACACATTAATCGCGCCACCTCCCACGCTGGTAACACCGGCTATTAGTGAGCCGGTCGAGATGGACGCATTGGGCTGAATTGCTCCGACGAAAATTGGAGGAGTTGCTGTGCCCGTCACTGATCCTGAAGAATTGTTTGCCAGCGTAAACGGCTGCATTGTCGGAACCGCTGTTGCTATAGTGATGTCTCCCTCGCTGGACGCGCCGTTCGCCGCGTAGGTAGTAATCGGGCCAGTCGTTATGGCAGTGATAGGCGTGCCACTACTAGCTCCGGCGATAAGAGTGACCTCGCCGTTATGGAAGACGCTGAACCCACCAGATTTGCCAGTTGCAATGATCGAGGTGCTCGGCGATAAAGTAATGGTTCCTGCCCCGGCATCGGGAGTTCCTGTTCCTTCCAAAGCGACCATCGTAATATTGCCGGCACCGGACGCGGTGCTACTCGAGGTGATGTTATTGATTGTGGCTCCGGTCAGATCAATTTTGCCACCCGTACTAGATGCACCAACAATTGACAGAGTTGAGCCACTGAAATCGTTATTTTGTTGACCGGAAATGGATGGACTTGATGAAAATTGCGCGCCCGCGATGAAAAGAATGTTGCCACCATTTTGGCTGCTAGAACTCACGTCAATGTTTCCTGTTCCAGTCGCGGTAATATCAGTTGCGGCAATGACAGCAAGATCGGCACCACTACCGGCGCCTTGTATCGTGAGCGGGAGTCCCAGGGTTATAGCGCCCGCTGTGTTATAGAAGCTCGGGTCTCCGGACAAGTTTATGCTGCCCAATTTCAAATCGCTGGTTGCAGCGACAACATGAGCCGCCCCCGCGTCTATGTTCACGGTGCCTGAAATTTGGCCTGCATTCACGTTGACTGTGCCCTGTCCTGCGTACAGGTTCAATTGGTTAGACAAATAATCGCCACCATCAAGTTCGACGTTAGATTTGCTGGTAACTGATGGCAATCGAAAATTGATCGCCCCTGCGGGCGCTTGAAAGGTTCCATGTGCGCCATTGACCGCTAGATTTGTGCCTGGCGACATGACAGAAACGTTGAGATCGCCACTATGTACCGCAATCAAACCAGAGTTTACGAGTCCACCTGATCCGACTACGAGACTGATCTCATTTGCCGCTTGTATGGTAGGTTGCGACCCTCGTGTTCCGCGTGGCAATGAATTGGTCAACGAGCCGCCGGCCGTGAGGGACAACGCCCCAGCACTCGAAATTGTACCCGCATTAGAGATATTTCCAGTCGCACTAAGCGCCAGCCCAAGGTCATGTTGGCCCTGAATCGTACCGAGTGGCAAAAGGGTAGAAATAAGTCCTTGATGGACTATTGAGATGTTGTTCGCTGAGACGGAAGCACTCGAAGATCCTTGTGCCGAATTAGTGAGATAAAGGGTACCCAGATCGATGAGATCTCCGGTCAAACTCAGGCTGCCGATACGGTCGACCACTGTGACGTTCCGCGGCACGGTCACTGACGAAATTGACTCATTGAGTCCCGAGCCAATAAAGACGGCGCCCCTTTTTGCGACACCATTCGCGCTCAGCACCAGCGTCTGAATTCCACCTTGCAGGATTTGCTCCACAACCACGAGTTCGGCAGGCGTGAGTAATGTGCCGGCAGATACGCGTTCCGCATGGCTGCCCACACGTATTGTTACTGGCTTCGAGCCGATACCCACGGGAGCCATGATGTTGGCTGAAGGGGAACCAAGATTAAGAGCCACCGGACCTGAGGATGGTAATACCGTCGTTTTCACCGACGATGTAGTCGCAACGTGCGCAGCAACCGCTGTCCCTGACAACACGGAAAACAATAACGACACCGTGCAGACTATAGCCTGCAGACGACACCCGATCGAACGCATAATTCCTCTCGATGAGACGAGATCATGGATTCCGAGACATTAACCCAACTAAATACTAGCAGAGCTGTTTCGCCTCTTCGAGTTATTTCGATCAGTCCGGCCGTCTTCGGAGGAAACATCCGGAATGGGCGCTCCTTCGCAAGATTTCTGGCTAGCACACTAATTTTGCATACACTCAAATGGGCCGGTCTCGCATAAAATCTTGACGGAGAACGCACAACCCGATCGATTTTAGGACCACCAGAGGAACCGTCTTGGGTGGTTCCCTCTGCGGGCGGAATGATATTACTTGTTCCATCTACCCTCGAACAATTGTGTTTGCTCAACCAGCTGTTGCTCGGTGCCAAAGGCGCCATGAAAAGGAAGGGTTCGGTTTCGCAAGACGATTGAGCACTCTGCGATAAAATTGGACCGAAATGATTGAGCACTTTTTCACATGCCCGTATTGTTGGCAGCAGATTTCAATGCTTTTGGATTTAAGTGCCGGCGGACAAACTTATTCTGAGGACTGCGAGGTTTGTTGCAACCCGATCGCAATTTCGTATCAAGTTGAAGATGGAAACATCATGGCGTTTACAGCAGAGGTAGAATCGTCAGCTATTTGAGCTCAATTGATTCTCCAGCAGTCCGCGTTGTGCCTGAATTAATTGTAGGTGGGCATAGTATGAAAGAATCGCTCGTTCAGCTAGGGAGGCAGCATGCCCAACATTCTTAACGTGATTGATGCAGATCACGCATTGCAAACGGCCGAAGCCAAGCTTGGGCAGACACATGTCGAATTGGCACCGTTCCTGAATGCGTTGGGCACAAGCTATGTGACGCAGGGCCTGTATGAAGATGCGCTGCGCTGTTACTCCCGGGCTCTTGAGCTGAAACGGCGCAATGAACAAGTGGACGACGAGTTGCGGAACTTGGTGCATAAACAGGGCGTTTTGCATCGGGTCCGCAACAACTTTGCGGACGCTGAACGCTGCTATACCGAGGCGCTCGATTTGGCCAGGCAGCTTTACGGCGAGGATAGCCTGCAATATGCCGAGCAAAACAATTATTTGTCTGGCTTATACTACAGATGCGCCTTGTATGACTTGGCTGAGCGAAGCATGCTGAGGTCGATTGCCCTGTACGAAAAGCTGTCCGGTATTGAGCCTGAGACGCTTGGGCTGTGTCATTTTGCGCTGGCACTAATTAAGCGCAGAGGCGGGCACGAGGATGAGGCGCAGAAGGAATTCAAACAAGCCAAACGTTTGTTGGCAAACATCCCGTGGGAACTTCATTTCGACGTCGAAGTCGGATTGGTGGCTCTCGCGGTGCGAAATTTCGAAGAGAAAAATGACCAGCAAGTCGAAGAGCTTTTCAGACATTACATTGTCGCTGGGGAAAGGCTGTGGCCCTATAGTCCATTAATCACAGACAGCTACTATCAGCTCGCCGATTACTTTATGCGTGCCGGCGATACTAAATCCAGCGAAGCTTGTTACTTGGCCGCATTGAAGAATCAAGAGGAAATGCTCGAACCGAGCTGTCCCCAGATTGTCGAAACATTAAAACGCCTTGCTATTCTGCATCTAGACGCCAACGACAACGAAAAGGCAATGAGGTACATGAAGCAAGCTTTGGGGATCAAGAAATAATCAGCAGGAGCCAGATTGATATCAACGAAACTGGTGCGAACCATCCTCATTAAGGCTCCCAGACGCCCTGCTAAACGTCAGCCGACCAAATAAATCTATGAACTCCGAGGCATCTCTGCAAGTGGCCACATCCGTTGTGATACCACCACGTAACTGACGACGAAAGCACGCTTGTTTTAGTGTCTTCCGTCGTAATTTCCGTCTTGGCGAATCGCGGGACGATATGTATATTGAACATATCGTCCCCCATTCTCAGGCTCATCGTCATGCCGGACAGCATATTGCCTTCGCACGCGCCTTCAGAAAAGCCCGACGCGCGCGGCCATGAAACGCATCAAAATACAGCCGACCAAGCTGTCAATCGCTTCGCCGATGAGGTTCGCCAGCTAGTAGGCAACAATATAAAGAACGAAGACAAACTGCAGATTATAGACCGTCTCGCACACGCCGGCGTCAAGCAATTACAGTTGCAAGAGCAGGATGGCACGACTCGCGAATTCACCGTCCGCGAAGCCAACCTCGGCCACGGACGGATGATTCATTTATTTGCTAACGGCAGCGACGGCAAAGAACATGTTGTATTGCGCGGCTATCTAACTGATGATGGCCAACTGCGTCGTGAACATGACGACCATGGACAGTTCGTCAATTTCGAAGGCGACTGGTGGTCGAAGCATATGGGAATTAATGCACCGGCCGCAAACGACAAGACACACGAACAGAACCGGCCACAAACTCGAACGGAAGAACCAGGCAAGGAGCAGAAAGCACCGGAAGCGCCGGCACCTGCAAAGCCCAATCCGCCTGAGCAGGCAGCTGCGCCTCTAACGCCTATTCCACCTGAGCAGGCAACTCCGCCTGCGCGAACCGCTCCGCCTGAACAGTCCGTCGTCCCTGCGCGGCCAACCGCACCGATAGCCGAATCTCGTGCCGCCGCAGCACCAGCTGAAGCTCTCGACACCAACTTTCCGAGAATCCACGCAAAAAACGTGCAGCTAGCACACCAAGGCGCCGATTTTGCAGTATACGGCGATTCCATAGTGCAGGCGCTCGGAAATCACGCGCGAGAAAACAACGGAATATTCGGTGGCCGAGTGGCAGCCCTGGGAGTAACAGATGATGGCGCATACCAACTGCGCACCAGACTGGACAATGGGGAGGCCGCTTTCCCCAAAGGCGGTCAACCACGCGTTGCCGCCATCATGATCGGCACCAACGATCTTCGCCACGGAGGCGCCGATGATGTCGCTTCCGACGTTGTGAATGCAGCTACAAGAGCGCACGAACGACTACCAGGAACAAAGATTCTCATCGAAGGCATTTTGCCGCGCGGCAATCAATACCTCCATGGCCAAAGCGCAGCCGGCATGAACGAAATGATCGCCGGCGTTAACGAGAGAATTCGCAGCTGGGTAGAGCAACACCGACAGGAAGGATATTTCTACGGCGATGTAGGCCGCAGCTTCTTGCGTAGCGACCATACGGTGCCTGACTATTACATGCAGAGAGACGGACTTCATCTCAGTCTCAAGGGCATGGCTCTGTTGCAACAAGGACTGTCCCGTTCAATGCGCGCCGTCGATGCGGGACGCTAGCGATGGTGAAGGATTTGAAGAAGGACAAACATCACGACGAAAAAGATCCACAATAGAATTCGCGCCAGAGCGTAAGCGGGTTTTTCGCCAGTTGTTCCGTAGTATTGATTCGTTTTCAAATCTTCCGCGCGGCGGTCGGCCAGCAACATGTCTAATGCGGTGGATCCGTTGCCAGTGGGTTGGTTAGTCGTCACTTGCGGAGTGCCATATTCGATTTCCCCCGCTGTCGAGGCATAACCGAGATTGTCTCCAGTGGCTTCGGCAATTAATACCGGGACAGTGCGAACTTTAACCGGAGCCGTAGTCACCGGTGATTTCCTAAGCGGCTGTCGAGACGGAGCATCGCCGGCATCGAGGTGACGCTGTTGCTGAACCCGCTGATGGCGCTGCTCGTCGGCCGCCTCGCCCGCCAAGATCTCCTTGATCTGATCTACAGACAGCACGGCAGGCATATCCACCGGCACTCGAGATTAGAACCGAGCGGTGGCACTTGCTCGACAGGTAGGGACAGAAAGCACCGAACTGTGCGTGCCAGTCTTGCGGTAATTGCATCCTGGCTGGATTCAAGCATGGCGAAACAAAGCGACCGTTGAGGTTGGTCGAAATCTTTTCGCCTGAAGAGCAAGCAATCATCACCACCCTCGAGGTCATTCCAATATTCTGGTGTTACGGACAAGGCATGAAGACAGGTATAAATAACCCAAGCCGAAAAGTTATCGAGATATGCACCGAAGTGTTGCTTACATCTGCCGGGATGCTGATAGTTTTTGTGTCCAAGTTCGTTGCTGCCCATCGAGGCTAGACTGGGCACGAACATTCCATCGTAGTCGACCAGGTAAATAGCGCCGGAAGCAGTGACGATAATATTGCCGTGTTGGAGATCACCATGCGCGATACCGCTCTCGGCAAGCTGTGCACATGCAGTTTTGAACAACTCGGCGAGAACACTAAGTGCTTGCGCGTCCTTCAGGTGGTCTTCGACGACACGCTCAAGTGTTCTGCCTTCCACCCAACGCATTTTTAATATCGGATACCAGGTGCCTTGAACCAGGATGCCGTTCTCGACATAGCGGAATGGTACAGTAAATCCAAGCTTGTGTTCGCCTAAACACTCGGCAATCGCAGCGTACCGAATCGCCTGGTCCGGCACATTGCGCAGGAAGCATCGCACGGCCCACGACTTCGGATGGCAGTCGATGCGGTAGACGGAAGCAAAGCTGCCACTCGCCACAAGCGGCAATCCCAGTTGATTCAGCGCGATGGTGCCAGACTTCAATTCGGCATCTGCGAAGCAGGCGACTGGCGATTGGACTGTTTCGTTGTATTCTTGCGGACTCGGCCAGCTCATATGTATTAACTCAGTTGCCGCCTGCGCTGCACCGCCAGGTTGAGCAGCGCCTCGACGTCCTCGCAATCATCAGGCACGCAGGCACTCCCAATAGCAAATTGTAGTTGGCTCGGATCTACGCCCTCCAACTCGATGGACCGCACAATTCCGAGCAGCTTTTCACCCATCTGCTCGGCCTCGACACTTATGCTGCAAGGCAGGAGCATGGCAAAATCAACAATGCCGAAATGCGAGATGTAGACAAGCTCGCCTTCCATACTTTTCTCTACGAACGCTGCAAGTTGTTTGAGCGCTCCATTCGACAGGAGCTCCGCTATTCCATTTCGCTTCTGCTTTAGCTCGAATATCGACACAGAAAAAGGCATGCCTGACTTCTTGTATCGAGCGAGCTCCTGCGTCAAGAAAAACAAAAAGAGCGGATACGAAAGCATGCCCGTTTCCGGCCGCAACAGCTCGTGGTAAGCCATCTCCATTGCAGCATAATCAAGTTGCACCGCGGTCGCCGCGCGTGGTGCCGCTTGAACCGCCGTGCCTTCTTCAATTTTGACAAGTTGGCAATGCAGGAAATTTACGATAATTGGCATCCACAATACTCGGGGCATTGGCATTTGACTGACGATCTGATGCGCAGTGATACCATTTCCAATTTTCATGTAGACAGCCTTTTGCCACGAGAGATCCAGTGGCGAGCCCTGCTGCACAATCTGTTCGAACTGACTTTCGCTCAACTGCGGATGCACTCGCATCAAGGTGGCATCCATGTGGAACCCTCTTTCGGCGAGCCAATTTGTACAGTCACGCAACATCGCACCCTCGGCGAGAAGTGTTGCGATGTCTCGTGTCACCGAGCGGTCGGCTATTTTCAAACCGGAGTGAAACTTGAACGAGCCTTGCTCCCACGTGAGCAAATCATATAAAACATCATCACCGCAATAGCCGGAATTTTCGTCGAGGACTGATTGCTGTCCGGCGGCATGAACCAACATGCCGTCTTCGAAATAAAGTTCAGCAGACTTCAGCGTGTCGTTCACTTCTAACTTGCCGACCATTCTGCATAAGATGATGCTCTGCAAAACGTTGGTTACAGCAACGTCGCGTATATTGCCGGACAGATTCATTCCCGATGCGTTGGGGTCAGTTCCACCGCTAACCGGAGCAGGTATAGGCTGCTGGAATACCTGTTGCTCAGATGAGGTCGAGTACCTGCGCTGCGGTTGCGGGAAAGCGCCGCCAAAACCGGCTTGCCCTGGCGCCATCGCGTGATAGTCGAATCCCATGAATTTCAGCTCGGACAACAGCCGGTCGAGAACAAAACTCAAGTCGCCCGTGCTCTGGTGCCAAATCGGCTCGCCCTCAGGCTCGGTTCCTTTGTATAGCACCCATTCGGGATCTCCGGCGTATGCAACTGTGTCTTTCTTGATCAAATCGCGGCTGGCCGCCCCTTGATCGACAGTCAAACACATGGGCGTGCTCTCGCCCCCCGGCTCCCATGGCAAAACAACCGTTCTGCCCGGATTCTGCTGCAGCATACGCAACAACTGCTGGATCAATTCTTCAGTCGGCATACCCTGCAGGGCTGGAAGCCTCACCGGTTGTTTACTGACCTTGTTAACGTTAAACATCGTACGTCCTGAGCCGCCCATTCATAGGTTTTACCCCAGCCCGCCACGATATAAGCGACGGACGCGTTTTATCGGCCGCAAACGTCATGGCATGGGCTCTCAGCTAGAGCAGCCTATTCAACGACCACCCGATCGCTAGCACCGCGGCCGAAGGTCTCCGGCGCGTACATCTCTTCCGCCTTGGGCGGCGGAACGATGAACGTACCGGGCGTTGTCGCCCGCGCCTCGTATGAGTAGTCGTGAACGCCGTCCCACAAAAGCGACGTGAACGCCTCTGCACGATCGTCTCTCAAGTTTTGATGCTCGTACCACTGCGCATTCCAGCGCCATCCAAAATTTCGCGCGCTACCCATCGGCTGCGGCCTTTCCGGCTGAACAGGAGTCACGGCGGAGACTTTAAGATCGGGATTGGTCGCTTCTAACCCGCCAGGCAACGGATCGATCAGCGCAACATGATATCGGCGACCACTTGTCGCCATGTTGATTTTGATCCGCACCGGAGCGCCGGCTTTGATGTGCCATGTCCCGTCAGGATCCTTACGAACATCCGTCGGATGCTCAATTCCCTCATACGTTCGCTCCACCGTAAATCCGTGATCGGCAGCCTTCAACACGAGATCCTTTGGCGCGTACTGCATGCCGATTCGGTAATACAAGCGGCCCGGACCATCCTTGCTAATCGCGACGCTATCTTGACTTGGATGGTCGAACAAGTATTTGAGCGGCACGTCGATTTCCTCGCGCTCCGTCGTATGTCCCACAAAATTCGCTTCGCCGGCAAAACGATCTCCCAACCATACGCGAGCGACAAACTCAGGAGTGACTTTCTCGTACTGGTTGAAGTATCGGTCCAATGCAAGCAGAATGAATGCATTCTCTTGCGTGTTCTCCCAGCGACCTTGCTTTCTATGCGCAAGCAACCCGTTAACAAGCTTCGGAATAAGATCGCTCTGCGGCTGATCGACGATCAATTCATCCAACAGTACACCATCCACCCTACGTCCGGAGCACATCAGCAAATAATCGTTGTCGCCATAGCTCGTGTGGAACTCCGCTGTTGATGCGGTCTCACGAACACTGTTATTCAATTTCGTCCTGATTACAGCAACTACATCTTGCGAGTTGGCATCCTTCGTCAAGGTGGGGAGAATCCAACCCAGCGCTTCCGCCGACAACTTATCAATTCCGACGCGTGTCACCACACGCCGTGCAACAGCGGGATCGCAATCATGCAGTTGATTGCGAACATAAATTGCATACGCCTGAATAGCGCCTTTTGTTTCTTCAGTGTAATGTGCATCAAACTTGCTGTCGATGTTGCGCAGATAGGTTTTCACCTTATCAATAACATCGTCCGGAACGGCGTACCCTTTGTCACGAGCCATTTGTAATGCGTGCGCGACGTGAACAGTAACGTAGGGAAACTGATGCTGATCGCTTTGATCCCAAAGTCCAAATCCGCCATCCCAGTGTTGCCGGCTGCGCAATATATCTATGTCCGCCGACATTTGTGCATTCAAGGCATAAGCAGTCGGCATGTCCGGAGATTTAAACGCCGTCAGAACATCTCTCAGAGCTGCCACTGCGAGCATGCGCGACGCGATCTGCTCGCTGCATTCATAGGGATAATGAACTAAATAAATAAATGCGTCCGTCAAACCTTGCAATGCAGTTGAACTCGTAGTCACCTCTAAGTTGCCGAACTGGGGGAACACGTCGCTTGGTGCTTTTATTGGTTGGACAACCGAACCGTTATCAATGGTTCCATAAGTAGCGAAAGCCTCAGTTGTCGCGGGCGTCCATACAGGCATTAACACCGTCGCAGCATCGGCCATATCACCAGCAGCCGCAGCTATTTGAACGGCCGCTTCACCTGCATCTTCGGTGCGCGCCGGAAAGCGAACTTCCACTCTATCGTCAGCAGGCACCATCACAACTTTTCCGTGCTCGGCCGTCAAGGCGAGGTTGGTGGCGCGCACCGCGACCTCGACTTTCAACGGCTGATGAGTTTGATTTTCTATCACCACAGGAAGTTGCATCTTGTCACCGAAGCGTAAGAACCTCGGCGCCGACGGCCGCACCATCATCGGCATACGCGCCGTAATCATCGACTCCGCCATCCCAAACTGCTTATCACCGGCCGCAGCAACCGCCATGATGCGATATCGCGTTAAATTATCCGGCAACTTCAAGGCTACGCTGACTTTCCCGTTGGCATCGGTGTGCAGCGACGGTTCGAACAAAGCCAGAGCGCTGAAATCTTTGCGAACAGCAATGCCCGGCGGCGTCGGGAGCAGGGCAAGCGCCGAACCTTTCGCTCGCGCATAGCGGCCATCCAAGGCACTCGGTTCTACCTGGAACATGTTGGTATCCGCTATGGCCTGCGGCACGGCAAAACGGATCGCTCGTTCGCCCGGTGCGGTTGCCGCAACACCAAAAGCCGCACCACCGACAATGCCATGTCGCATCGCCTGCGCGACCGGAATATATCGGGCGCGCGAGGACGTTTCTTCTGCGAAATCCGAGGGCACTTGCACAGACTGGCGAATATGGAAATCGTTGACGAATGGATATCGCTCCGAATAGAAAATCGTGATGGGATCAGGCAGCTTGTATCCAGAGAGCGCCAGGACTGACTCATCGACTACAACTACTGCGACATCGCCGTTTGCAATTGGCTTGCCCTCCGCGTCCTTCAAAACGACATCAATCGATGTCTCAGCACCAGGCTCGATCTCCGAATTCTTCGGGTCAACTGCAAGTTTGAGTGTGCGCTTTGTGGGCGGAATCTTCAAATCCACAGATCCGCTGGCGAATGCCGGCACGGCTATGGTTTTCTGCTTATCATCGGATCGAGTAGTGACGCCTACGAGATCGACTTGAACGGTGACATTGGGCGTATACGAATCGACGATAGGCACGTTCAACACTCGAGACGCCTCAGTCATCGAAAAATGTTGGTGTGAGACAAGTCCTTCACGTCTAATCGTCATCAATCCTTCGGCCGGAACGAACGGCGATTGAATGGCGATCTCTGCCGTGCCTCCCGGCTGATATTCCTGATGATCCGGAATCATTAGCACGCGCTGTTGCTCTACATTCTTCTGGATCGGAGCCGACTCAGCGCCCGCTACCCAAACCGTCATTTGCGTGAAGTTGGGACGTTCGTCGTCATCCATCACAGTAGCTTCGATTTTGTAAGAGCCTCCTCTAGCCGTAGGCAGGCTTACTTGGATCGGCTCCGCACTCGAAACAACCGTTTGCTCAACAACATCTTTCTCCTCTGTTTTGTATTCGCCATCCACCCATGTTCCTATCTCACGATAAATCTTGAACTTCACAGCCCTGCCTGCAACCGCTTTTCCGTCAATGTCGGTGACTATCGCTGCAGTTTTTATGGGTTGCTTCTCGCGGACAAACATGCGATCACTCTTAAGTCCAACGTACAATTTAGAAGGATGGACAAGAAGAGATGTAGTTCCGTTCCATGCCTGGCGATTCACATCCTGCACCGTCGCAACTACATTTACACTCATCGGCTCGGCGGGTGACACGCTGTCGAAATCGATCCGGAGTAAATGCTTGCCCGCGCCATCGGTTTGTCCCGTGAAATTTTTGAAAGTTGATGGTGGGTAAGGCCGTCCTATTGGACCAAATTCCCAAAACCATCTATGGATGCCGAATACGAATTCCGACCAGTTGGGCGGAGAGTAATTTGTCGGGTTTGCATTTACGTTCCAATTCACAGACGCGTTAGCGAGTCCACCGCCGGTATAGTACTTTGCATTCACGGCGACGATCGCGTGCTGCTTGATCACGTGCGGTGCCTCGGTTTCCGTTTTCACATTGACTTCGAATTCCGGTTTGCGAAACTCCTGAATCTCGAAATTCGCTTCATGCGGATTGCCGGCCATATTTTCGGGGTCGGTTTTGTCGAGCTTAAGTTGGATGCGTGAATAACCCAAATTGGCCGCCTTCGGCACGGTGAAGGCGAAGTTGAATCCGTCAGCATTGCCAAGTTCGGTCTTACCGGAAGCAATGGAATTGTTCGTGGAATCAAACACTTCGTAGTTCAACAATTTGGAGGGGCCGGCCAATTTTGCAACGTCGCCTGTCGGACCTCGAGTAATTCTGCGGACCCATCCTTTTACATGCACGTCTTCACCGGGTTTATACAAATGCCGATCGGTGAGCACGTACCAGCGTGCTTCGTCGACCGCGGGTTTTTTGGACAACACGTAAGAATTGAGCCCATTTCCGCCAATTGCAGTATCAGCACCCTTGCGCGCGACAAGAATCTCTTGAATTGATCTCGACCCGAGATCGTTCAATTGCAGAGTCGCCAAACCATTTTGATCCGTCGTCCGGCTGCTCGTAGCTGGGCCAATCAGCTGAATTTGAACGCCGGCCATTGGCTTGGCATCTTTCAATGAAGTCGTCCATGCTAATAGCTGGTCATTGTCCGCGAATGCGTCCAAACCAATATCAGTCGACTGCACCCAATTCTGAAACTTCTCTTTGTACCTCATTTGTCCGCTTTGCGCTTCCACGGCAACAACCACGTGCCCGTACTTGCCATGCAACGCGCGTCGCAGATCTATTGGCGTCTCGACATATTGGTCTTCCAAAACACGCGGATGTACATCAGCGGAATAGACGGCTTGACGTTGCGCCAGGAAAGCCTGTGCATCGCGCATGTAGTCGGGCCAATCTGTGGGTTGAACCGCATATAAGGCGACATGTATCGTCGGCACATTTATGCTCACCAGATTCCACGTAAGAGGACCGCTGGGATCAATCGTGATGAAATTTTGACTATATTGAACTTGGGGTGTCGCGGGGCCGACCTTGATCTGTATGAATCCGGTTGGTTCTAGTGATTGACCGAATGTATCTTTAATGGCCGTTCCCAAGTTAATACTATATGTAGTGCGCCCTTTGGAATTGCCATTGAAGGAAAGTGAGATTCCCGCCGCAGTGATTATCGAATCTTCGACGGGCGGTTGAATTTTTATTTTCGACGCATCGAAAGCTTTGGTATCGATAGGATTCGTAAAACTGATAAACCACGGCGTCCGTGGCTCGTACTCTCGCTGCCAGTGACTGGGCGGCAAGAGCTTCATCGGCCCGTAAGTACGGAATGAAAAGGTCTGAGCATTCTTCGAAGTCAGCGGACCTTCAGCAGATGGAACCCCAGGTCCGATGGTTACCCTAATATTTCTGTCGCGGGGAAGCGAACTCACCGTCTTGAACGCCACGGATTTGTCCGCTTTGAAGGTTTCGCTTACTGCTGCGTCCTTCTTTATTTCGTCGGCACTGGCCAGTCTAAGAGCAGCAGAACTACCGTCCGCCATCACGCTGATCTTATTAAGGACGGATGCTGGGTCGATATTCTGATCGAAGGTCGCCACCATCAAAGGATTTAGGTCTGTTGGTCCGTAATTTGGCGTGAATTGTTTTACAGTCGGTGTCGAGGTTGAAAACTTGAATGTGAATGCATTTTCCATTTTCTTTCCTGATGCCGACATTGTTCCAGCCGGCACTGACACGTCGTATCCAGTCGCCATCGGAAAATGCTTATGTTCAGGTTCAAACAGAATTGTCTTGCTGCCAATCCAACGCCAAGTTCCCTTAGGCTGCGGTTGCAGTGTTACAGGCATGTTTCCTTTGGCAATGTCTTGATGCGAAGTCACAGCCACCATCGGCTGCGAAAAGGTTACGCTCAGCGACGGAACGGTGGAGTCGATAATGCCGTCCGGACTGTGGCGTATCACTGTAAGCGGCGAATTGTCCGGCACCACATGCGGCGCCACTTCCTTCGCCGGTGGAAACGCCATAGTAATTGTTTTGCCAGTCCTTGGCACCGGCAACGAACGCACAGGAAACGCGAATTCCGCTTTTTGAGCCGGCTTCAATACAGGCAAACGTGCCAGGAGCGCAGCCACTCGATCGGCAGACAAAGTACTCCATGCAGCCTCCTTCATCGGCTTCACGGACTGCGGAGTGGATGACCCTTCGCTTAATCGGAAAACGAGCCCCTCGCCGTCTTTTGCAGGCGGCAATGGTCCTGGACGGCGAACCATCATCGCTTGACTCGCCAGGCAGATCAACGTCGCACAGCAAACACCGATGACAACGCCAAACAACCCCAGCCTGGCGGCGGAGCTACGTTTCGTAGGAAGGCTATTCATTATGGAGACTCGCAGTAGTAGGCCTGAAATCAGTTATAAACCCAAACTGAAATCGCCAGTCTAGGGTAAACCATGGCTTCCAATTAGCCAATTCCCGAATGACAACAGGGGGATTCAAGCGGCGTTTAACGTCTTCGCGACCAGCAGCGCCACCGGTATGCCTACGTGGCGCAAAACTGTCTGCGTCTGGCCGCCCAGAAAAATTTCTCCGGAGCTTGCTTTTTCTACCGCGCCCATTACCAAAAGGTCATAACCACCACGTTTCACCTCTCGCAGAATATCACCGGCAGGATCGCTGCCGAGCTTTACCTTCTTCCGGATGTCGACACCAAGGCGACGGCATCGGAACGCCGCCTCGTTAGCGACTTGATATCCAGCCTGCATCAATTGGCGGCGCGCGGATCGACTCCATGTGTGCGCGGACTTGTCCATGTGCATGACGTGGAAAATCATCAGCTCAGCATCTGTGCCTTTAGCGATATAGGCAGCGAGGTCTGCCGCGGCAAACGAATGCTCACTGCCTGCAATGGGCACCAATATACGTCTTACTCGTTCATCAGGGTGCTTCGAATCTCTTATTACGACAAGCACGTCCGCGTTTGTTCGATCGATGATTTGATCTTGCATGCGGCCCAATGTGAGCATAGTTGCGTCTGTGGGCGGCGGATTGGCGCCAATTGCCACGATGGCGTGGTCGCCGGCGGATCTGACGATACGATCAATTGGATCTTCGGCTGCTGACTCTTGTTCGCTCAGCTCGGTGTTATTCAGCGCATTCGCCTGCTCGAGTGAAGATTCGGCCTTCTCGATTTCTCCGTGTGGACGCACAACAGTCGTTTCCGGGAAATTTAGCTTGGTAATGTCGAATACTTCGTGCTCCTTTTCTTTGGCCTCGGCAATGTCTTTTAAAACGTCCGCAGCCCAAGACGGAAGCAACTCCGGCAACGCAGGCGCAAGAACGCGTTCGACGGTAGAAAGGTAACCACGGCGTTTGGCTTCTTCTGTGTTCAATCGTTCGCGTTCTTCATCATCCGGTAGAACGCTGCGCTGTAAGGCGAAGATCAATGGCGGCGAAAATAGCACGGTGAGCATCGCGACGACGGTGTATATCGTGTATCCTGCCGGTGCCAGCAGTCCTATTTGCGTTCCGATAATAGCTACCACCACATCTGTGCCGCCTTTCAAATTAACTCCGCAACCAATAAGAGCTGCCTGCTTCCATGGCAATCTGCCGACGCGCGCGCCAATAAAAGATGCCGCGAGCTTCACCGCGGTCGCCACCACAAATATTGTGACTACTGCCAACGCCGCATCAGGCGTGGCGATGCGTAAAATATCGACTCGCATACCAGCCAGCACAAAGAAAATGGGTCCGAACAGTCCGGTAGTAAGACCGATGACGCTGCCGCGTAGTTTCTCGCTAAAACGCGGCGATTCTCCGAGCACCACACCAAAGATGAAGGCGCCCAGCAAAGCGTGCAGACCAAGAGCCTCCGTGACTGCAGCGAAGATTGAAGTTAGGATGAGCACGAGCGTAAGCTGCCCGTTGGTGACGGAAGCCATGTCGCTCATACGCCGCATCATCCAAAACACCGCTCGCTTGCCGATGGTAAACATGAACAGCAGAAATAGAGCAGCGAACACAAGCACGCGGGCACCACTGAGGACTCCATCATGATTGTGGATCGAGGCCACCAAAGACAGCAACAACCATGCCACCACCTCGCTGGCAATGCCGGCGGCCAGAATGACTTGTGCGTAGTCTCTGCGCGTCGAGTTTGTCTCCATTAGGATTTTCGACGCCACACTGACCGCCGTCACCGACAGCACAACACCGAAAAAGCTCGCTTTGACAAAATCGGTGTGCAGCATGGTGCGCCCGAGGACAATCCCCGCTGCAACAGAGCTGATAATGGCAAACACTGCCGTAAGAATCCCGGGACGAATTTTTCCGCTGAGAATTCGCAGATCGGCTTCGATGCCGGCAACCAGCAAGACAAGCAGCGCTCCGATCGTGCTCAAGGCCTGCAGGCTGTGCGCAACCTCCGGCGTCTCAAAGATGCTTGTATGCAATCGCGGAAGCAACGCGCCAAAAACGGAATTCCCAAGCAGGAAACCACCAATCAGCTCACCGAGTACTTCCGGCTGATGGAATCTTCGCGCCAACTCCGCCGTGCCTCTGCCGACCAGAAGGACGGTAGCGATCGCAACCAAAAGACTAAGTATGGCGGATTCCGAGAACATTTGCAGTGCGTGTGCCTGTAAGGTATCCGCATAACGACGCCGTCCTTAAGCAAAAGTTCAACCATGGTTGCGCTCGACAATTGCGAAAAGGTCGTGCCGAAGCCGGGTAGTTAGCAGGCTCAGATCTATAACTGATCAGGCGTCAGATACTTCGCTCCGATGTCGAATTTAAGGCTGTTGGCCGACGGCACACCGTGCGAAACTACGCGGACAGCAATTCCCAGTTGCGAAGATCCATAAGTCCAATCCGGGACGATAACCGAGATAGCGTTCTGCGACGAACCAGTGATTTGCGCAGGTACGTTATTGAAAAAAACTTGGTTGTCCTTCCAATTGGGAGAGAAATTCGAGCCTGCGATCGTAACAGTTGCACCGGGTGGTGCCATGCCATAGTTAAGTCCTGTGAGCACTGGTGACACAGGAATCACTGCGGATAATGCGCGCACTGATTTGGATATACTGCGTTGAGCGATAGAACGCATAGGCTTATGCTTCGTCGGTGACCCTAAGTGGTTGCCCTCCCATTGCTGCACGCTCGGCGCTGCCCAAGCAGCCGGCATCATCAAAAGCACCATGCTTGTGAAAACTAGATGTCTTGCCGAAATCATGATCATCACCTCCACCGCGCTTATGCGACGGGGCATAAAGGCATAAGTTGCGCTTCGGTCGCATGGCGTGATCGAATGAACGTTACGGACCAGCTAATCGGCGGGATCTTGCCGCGATTGGGCGTCACTTCTGCCTGCAGTTTTGCAAACGAAAGCCCCGGTTTTTCAACCGGGGCTTTCGGGCTCCCAAACCCCTTCCCAAATCTAAATTACCGACAGGCGTCCAGTTCGTTCTCTATGCCGTCGTACGCTCCGTTGAACTGCGCGATTCGAGAATCGTCCAGCCCGCCGGCGGCGATGGCGGATTGCTCTTGCCGTCTTACTGAATTGAGCTGATTCGACAGGTCGTTGGCCATCCCCGAGGAGATGTGCAAGTGCCATAGCTCCCGACCGATCTCCGACCGAAGGTGGAAGTCGCGAAGATTGAAACTGTTCATGACGATCGCTTGAGGATTCGACGATGCCTTAGCTTCGCTCGGGAAGGCACCAAGAGCGGCTACACCAAGGGCAATGGCTAACACTGATTTGAGTCCGTTCACAACACACCTCCAGATGGCACAGTCTCGATGCTTCACGCGGCTTCCTGGTGATCGTAGGGGCGAGGCATGCCTCGCCCGTACAAAGAATTACTTAGCGGCGATGACCGTCGAAATGCACGTTGGGACGCGCTTGTTCACGAGGTGCGGCAACTTGTTGGCGCGGCGCACCGGCGAATCGTTCGCGGTCAAACTGACGATTGGCTTGCCAGTTGTTGGCGACTTGGCGCACGATAGGACGCTCGTCTACATTACGGGCATCGCGGAAGTCGCGCACGTCCCGATTGATACCGCGCCAGACGGGGCGCGCTGAATAAACGGGCGCCGGCGCGACGTAGACAGGAGCGGCGGCTACGTACGGAGCGGCGTATCCGAACGCTGCCGGCGCAACGACACCATAGGGAACTGACGCAACCGAGGCGTTGAGCTGGTTGGTGATATCCGTGAACATATTGTTGAACTGAGCAATTTGCGCATCGTTCAGTCCGCCGAATGCCATGGCGGATTGTTCTTGAGCACTAATCGAATTCAGCTCGTTCGTCAAATTGTTAGCTACTACAGGCGAAAGCTGTCCGGTGTTGACTTCGCTGGCAATTTGCGAGCGCAGTTGCGCATCGCGAGTCGCGAAATTGTTCAACACGACGGACTGAACATTAGGAGCTCCGTAAAAAGCTCGGGCTTGGGCTTGGCTTGGAAACAGACTCAAGGTCGCTAAACCAAGGGCGGCCACCAACATTGTTTTGCTTACTCTATTCATAACGCACCTCCAGTGGCGCGGTCTCTTTATGCTATTTACGACGCCCACGGTCCAGTTAATGTTCCGATAGTTCGCATGCGAAGTATTAATATTTGCTATTCTCCCTGGCTAATGGTAGCCACTTAGGCGCTAAGCCGGGCGATTCGTTCGTGTTCGAAGGTTTCCCGGAGAGCAGCCAGCCAGGGCGTTTAATCTCAGCAGCCGGTCCGCCGGGCCGTTTTATATAAAAAAGGTTGGCAAACTACTTGCACCGGCAAGCTGGATGGCGATAATGCGATTAGTTCGTCCCGGTTCTTCCCGTTGGATTACCCCTGGGTAGTTATCCATCCTTACTATGTCCAGAGCAATCTTCGTTTTCTTCTTCCTTTCAGGATTAAGCGCGCTCGTCTTCGAGGTGTCGTGGGTGCGGGAGTTGTCGCTTTTTTTGGGAAACACAGCCCAAGCGACAAGCACCGTACTAGCAGTATTTATGGGCGGCCTCGCCCTGGGAGCCTTCCTGGGAGGCAGGCTGATCGATCGGCTAAACAAAGACCCACTGCTCGTTTACGGGCTTCTCGAAGCGGCTGTGGGGTTGATCGCCCTGGCGGTTGGATTGGTGCTCCAATCAGGCAGCGCCATTTATGTCTGGCTGCTCGGCTGGCTGCATCTAGGCGACATGACCCTGGCGGCGGTGCGTTTGATCATGGCTGTGATGTTGTTGTTGCTGCCCACCATACTTATGGGCGCGACGTTGCCCGTGCTGGTTGGATATCTAGAGAAGAGAGGTTTGCAAAAGGAGCTCTTCAGCATCCTCTATGGAATCAACACACTCGGCGCCGGACTTGGTGCCTTGCTTGCGTGTTTTGTCGGCTTTCCGTACGCGGGAATACAGGGCACCATGATCGGCGCCGCGGCAATTAACGTGATGATAGGAATTTGCGCTGCGCTTTTGGCGAAACGCGGGCTTGCGCCCGCCGGTACGAATTCCAATACAAGCGGGCTTCCGCCCGCCGCTACAACAACCATACCCGCCAGCACCAACAGATCAGAGCAAACCAAACTACTGCCCCTATATGTGGTGGCGTTTGTCACGGGCTTCACGGCATTGAGCTATGAGGTGCTGTGGACACGCGTGCTGCGTTGCGTCGTAGGCTCGGTTACTTATGCATTTTCAATCATGGTGGCAATGTTTCTTATCGGACTGGCGATTGGAAGTTTTCTCCATGAGCGAAAGATCCTTAACTCAAAAGCGTGCGCGACTGATCCGTTTCTTACGTTTGCCAGCTTGCAATTCTTGGCGGCATTCGCCTGCGCTGCCGGTTGGTTGCTATTTCCCAAGACATCGCAACTGTCGCTGGACGTCATATACTCCGCGTTACCGACTTTGCAGAGTCATTCCATCTTATACACGGTTCTTGTCTGCATACCGACGATGCTGGTGCCGGCTATGTTCATCGGCATGTTGTTTCCAATGCTAGGCACATTGGCAATCTCCAACGGTGAAAAGGCGGCCACACGAGTCGGGAAGGTTTATGCGTTGAATACCATCGGCTGCGTATGTGGCTCGTTGATCTGCGGATTGGTGCTCATACCGACAATCGGCTCGTTGGACGGATTCCGATGGGTTGTTGTGCTAAGTGCTCTGACAGGAATTTTTGCATCTCTGTTTGGCCGGCAACAAACACAAACTACGCGGCTGGCATTCGCAGCGGTGCCGATTGCTCTGCTCGTCGGCTACCTGAGCATTCACTACGACATCAGAGTTGTGCCGCCCGGAGGAAAGACGCTCGCCACGGGCGAGGACAATACGGGCATCATCTCTGTCGTTTCGTCGCCCCTGGAAGGTGGGCTTCTGCTCAACGTCAACAATACATTCTTATCATCGTCGCTTCCGCCTGCCCGGCGATATATGCGAATGCTTGGTCATCTTCCGATGCTGCTGCACAACCGTCCGGAATATGCGCTGGTCGGCTGCTTTGGCACCGGCACCACGGCCGGTGCCTGCGCTTTGCACCCGGAGCTCAAGCATCTCGACATTGTGGATCTTTCGCCGACGGTGCTTAAACTTGCAGATCAGTTTCGCGACGTTAATTACGACGTCTTGAAAAAGCCGACAGTGACAGCCCGCGTCAATGATGTGCGCAACTTTCTTTTGAATGCGAAACAAAATTATGACGTAATTTCGTTCGAGCCGCCGCCGCCATCCGACGCCGGCATTGTGAATTTGTATACTACTGATTTCTATCGCCTAGCCAAAAGTCGCCTCAATGCAGACGGAATTCTCTGCCAATGGATTCCGATGCATTTGGTTTCCGAACCGCTGTGGAAAATGCAAATCGCCAGCGCGCGAGCCGTATTTCCCTACGTGAGCGTCTGGTGTTCCAACAGCCGCGAAGCGATTTTCATCGCCTCGAAACAACCGATAGTCCTCGATGTAGACGCAATGCAAAAGCGAATCGACGCGACGCCTATCATCAATGCGAGCTTGCGCGATGTCGGATTTGACAATGCGAATGCCCTGTTGAGCACTTACATTGCATCAGGGCAACCGCTCGATGATTATCTCAAAGACACCCCTCTTATCACGGACAACCATCCACGTCTGGAATTTTTCATGGCTTATCCCGGACGTTACCTGAGTGAACTGGACATTGAGTCGATCGGGAATACAGACGTGCATCGATTCGTTGCGCAGAACAAACAGACCAAGGGATTTGACGCGAGCGAAGTGTGGAAACATTGGCGAGCTATTCATCTTCTCAGACTGACCGACAAAACAGACAGCACTCGCAATGAGGTTGATTCGCTGATCAACCAGTGCATCGCCATGAACCCGTCAAACCGCTGGTACAAGCACGTCGATGCTCATCGCACCCCGTTCTACCCTACGGGACGATGGGACTGGAAGTACTGAACCGGCGGCCCGATGCGCCGCCCCTACAAAGGCCGAACATACAAGGTTGCGACGATCAATCCATTGGCGATTGTGACGGGCCAAAAGACGCGTTGGTAAGCAGGACCTTCGAACTCATCGAGGCGATTCCAGTGCCGCGGCAGTTGATCTGACCGCAAAATATCGACTGGAACTTGGTTGCGCACCGTGCCATCAATCGTCAGTCTCTTGTACTGACGCCAGGCACCCAGCTCGCCTTCCACGGTGCCGCTAAACCACTCGCCCGCGATCATTTCCACTTGGTGGAAGTTTTGCTCGCCTGGCCGCAAAGAGCCGTAGACCGCCAGCGAGCATGATGGTCTGCCCAATAGTTCGTCAGCGTCTAAAGGCTCTGCGGTAGCATTAACAATCCCGACTCTCTTCGCAAACTCGGCGAGTTTTTTGTCTGCCGCCTGCCTCGCTTCGTTCGACTTCGACCGCGTAGCGTGATTCAGTTTGCGCGCTAAAGCCGTGAGCTGCTTATGATGCTCCGAGGAAAAAACGGTTGCTGTTCCGGTTTGCAAGTTGAAATCCTAGACCACGACGTTTCCATTTTTGATTATACAGTTAGAATATGGGCATGTTCGAAGGAGAATAGATCATGGCATCCAAGCAGATTTTGATGATTGTCGGCGACTACGTCGAAGATTATGAAGCCATGGTGCCTTTCCAGATGTTGCAAATGGTCGGGTATTCTGTGCACACCGTATGCCCCGGCAAGAAACCCGGCGATACGGTTGCCACTGCTGTTCACGACTTCGAAGGTGAGCAAACTTATTCCGAGAAGCGCGGCCACAACTTCAAGATCAACGCTGACTTTGACAAAGTTTCGCCGGATAGATACGACGGACTCGTGCTGCCGGGCGGCCGCGCGCCCGAATATTTGCGTTTGAATGATCGCGTAATTGAAATCATCAAGGATTTCTTCTCCGCAAAAAAACCATGCGCTGCAATTTGCCACGCGGCGCAATTGCTGGTGGCGGCAGGAGTGGTTTCAAACAAATTGTGCATTGCCTATCCCGCTATTAGGCCGGACCTGGTAATGGCGGGCGCGCGTTGGGGCGAAGTCAACGACACGTACTCGAACGCGGTCGTGGATGGAAATCTGATCACTGCGGCTGCGTGGCCGGCACATCCGGAGTGGATGCGGGAGTTTGTAAAATTGCTGGGCGGACAACTGCAGGCATAAACACCGTCGCTTCGGCGCCTATCCAATCACGATGCTGATGTGGCTCGAGCTCGAAAAACGAGCGGCCCAGCTTGATTCGAGCACTGATGCGTAGAACCCCGGCCGACCACTATAGATTACATTGGCGTCTTACCTCGTATTTTCCACACTGACAAATAAGCAGGGATCGGCGACAATCAGCATCTACCGCTCTCCCAACAATTTGGACCAAAGCGACTCGCTCCGCGGGGCGACGTTTGTGTCTGCCTAATTCAGGTATCGCTGTGACCTTCGGTGACTATTCTTACGCTTATAATCACCGTTCCCACATTGAGGAATGGTCCTGCTCTCCCCTGGCTAAATTGTACGATGCCAGTCAGGCGTTGCCGGATCTTGCGCGATTGCCGGCGTTGGGCTCATTGCCCCGAGAAATCATGCAATCACCAGCGGTACGCGAACTATTGCAAATAACGGGCGGACACAACCGGCCGAGCAGATTCGGTGACATCGTGCCGTTTGCTCAAGGCTCGTCGCCCAGAAATTTGAACGATCGGATGCCACTAAACACCAGAATGATGAGCGAAGGCGGGCTGGACAACGTCACGCGTATGTTCGCCGGCATATCACCCCAGTATGTGCCTCCCCAATACGATGATCGTACCGACTATTCCTCTCAAAGAGACCTCGACGACCCCAGATATTTGCCGGACTATCCACCACAATACACAGGAGCGTATCTAACACCTCGTCCTATGTCGGTGCCACCACCCGAGGTGCCGCGTGCTCAAACAGCGATGCGCCCTTATTATCCATCGCAGCAAGCCTATCAAGAAGCACCGCCGGCATACGAGCGACCGCGCGTCTATCATCAACAGCAGGCACCGTACCAACCGGCCCCGACATACGAACGCCATCCAATACAGCGAACAGACCAACGTGTGGAACACCGAACCGTAAGACACGAGCAGCCGGCACCACAAAGAACAGAAACGGCAGAAGACAGAGAGGCAAGAGCTCAACTCGCAGACCTGAGACAGATAAGCCGACAATACGACATCCGAAGCTATCTGCCGATTCAGAAAGAAAGAGCCATGATGCTCATGAACTTCGTGCCGGGTGAACAGGCAAGCAGGTTACGTCCGCTATTCCAGAAAGTCTCGCGCGACGGGCAAACCATCACCTCCCAGGATATCGACGCTTATTCGATAAGACACACCGGCCATCAATTTTTCGGTAACGCCTGATGAAACGGCGCGGGCGCCGCACCTCAATTATGCTGCTTGCTTCGCCCTGGCTAATTTCTTCTTGAGATAGTTCTTCAATGCCACTGCTTGATTGTGCTCCGGATCTCTGGCACTGTAGAGCAAGATCACCGAACCTTCTTTTGCCGCTTTTAGAATTGGCTTCCACGCTTCGGGATGCTCGTCGAGCTCCTCGAAATAGCGCCGTTGAAATTCGCGCCATCTATCGGGATCATGTCCGAACCATTTTCGCAAGGACGTGCTCGGCGCAACCTCCTTAGTCCAGGTCACGCGCGCCAGTCTTTCTTTGCTCATGCCGCGCGGCCACAGCCTGTCGACGAGAAAGTATTTCGCCTTGCTGAAGCGCATGAGATCATAAACCCTCTCGATATTTACGGCCATGCCGCCTCCTCGTCGCCTCGACTGACCCGGCCGGCCCGCACACCTTCCTGCCGAGCTAACATCGAGCACACAATGGTACCAATCAGAAAGACAAGCGCCGCAGACAAACGTTCCTGTGCTACCTCATCATCCAGCATGCTGACGACGGAGCAAATCGCAAATTATGGCCGTCTCCGGATGTGGTTCGAGTTATTGAATCACAGAAACGGCTGAGGCTGATGTCGCCAACGTCATGACTTATTCAACCATAAGGCTCAATCGTTCCGACCCGGAGCACTTCACCGCAAACATGGCGACGGGTATCGTATCCATTGCGGCATTGTCGTCCAATTTTCATGCTGTCGCCTTCGCACTTTTCTGGGTCAATATCACGCTACTCATCTATTTCATTCTGCTTGCGTTAACCAACGGCGGCGTGCTCAATCAGAGAAACAAAAGCGCTCTCACGCGTCGGCGCATCGTTGAACTTCTGGCGCTCCCCACGGCACTCTCCGTCTTGGGGAGTCAGGTATTGTTTTTATGGAACAACCCGTCAATTGCGTTTATGATTTGGGTGTTTGCCGCAGCTTTATGGGCGTTTCTTACGTATTCGGTGTTGCTGTCCCTGGCTGCGCTCAGGCAAAAACTACCATCAGCTGAAACGATGAATGGAACAACGCTATTACTGGTGGTATCAGCACAAGCTGTCTCGACTCTTAGCTGCGAATTATCGCGATGGATGCAAACAACTGCGCATGCTCAAGGGATGTTGTTCTTCGCCTTAATCGTCTGGCTGTCCGGATGTATGTTGTACCTCTGGATAATCACGTTGATCTTCTTCAGACTCGAGTTTATCGGAATCAAGCCGGCAGATCTTGCGCCGGCATTCTGGATCAACATGGGGGCGACAGCGATTTCGGCTTTGGCCGGCAACAGCCTGTCCTCACACTTTCAAAGCGCCGCCTTTCTGGCCGGCATGCTACCGTTCATCAAAGGGCTCACTCTGCTATTCTGGGCGACGGCCACATGGTGGCTGCCATTCCTTTTCTCAGCCGAAATCTGGCGCTATTCGCAGGAGAAAATCACACCCGGCTATGACCAGTCATTCTGGAGTCTCGTATTTCCATTGGGAATGTATGCATTCTGCACTCACGAGATTGCAGGCACGTTGAACCTGAATTTCTTATTGCCGGTATCATTTTGGGCAGCGATTGTCGCAATTACCGCCTGGACACTGGTATTCATTGCGATGATCCTGGAAAACGTCTTTCATTTGTTTCCCTCAGCCCACTCGACAGCATGATGGCGCGCCTCATGGAGGTGAGCCACGGTGGAGAGCTTTTCTATCTCAAGAAGTTTTAGCTTCGAGTATATGGATTTTGGCAACTCTGTATTAGTATGGTCTAGGTGTTGAGCGCGAGGTGTCGTCGCCATGTCTAGCAGTCCGATAAAAATGCCGGTTGAGTTGAAACAGCAATGCGAGCAGGTTCTCTCGCACATGCAATTGGCGGCCGCATGTGGCGACGCCGAAGGAGCGGCCAGGCAAGCGCAAAAACTCATCGATTTAGCACGCAGCATGCGCGATAAATTTTTGCCCGACGGCCATCCACGTTGCGATCAGTGTGCCGAGCCCCTGAACACGCACGAAGCACATGCCGGCGAACACTGCCGAAAGTGCTCCTTATTAATGTCGATGGGCGCGCAGATGGCCAGCTTCCGCGCAAGAGCAGAAGCGGCGCAACGATCGCCAGTGAAGGCCGAAGAACCCGCCCTTGTCAAACGAGAAGAGCACCCGCAGCCCAAGCGGCAAGAAGCACCGCCGGCAAAGCGGGGCGAGGCACCACCTGCGAAACGGGAAAAGGCACCGCCCGTGAAGCGCGCCGAACAACCACCCGTGATGTCAGCGGAGCCGGCCACAGAGCCAACGCCACCAAGAGCAGCCGTCACGCCGTCGAAATCGCGCAAGCAAACTGTACAAAAGGCACAGCCGCACCGCGAGCCGGTTCAACAGCTGCTCCTTGACACCGCGATGGCTCGATAGCTAGCTATTTCATCAATGCGAATTCGAGATTTCTCTTGAATTCCGGCATCAGAGCAATCACATTAACGTGCTTCGCAAGCTGCGCTATGGTGTCGGGCATTTGCCAATTCATGCGCGCACTGCAGAAATCTTCCGGCAGACCGGCGAAACAACAGTCGCGACGCCAATTAAACACCCGACAATCATTAAAACAATTCGCACGGGGGTATTCGCCTGGCTCGGCGCACACAAGCATGCTACGAATACAATATGACCAAAACGAACGGCAAGCAAATAAAAGCGAAGGAAATATTCACGTGGATATTTGATATTACGTTTGTTTCGTGCCTCATCTGGTACTTCGCAATTCCAGGGCACACGGAAGTGTTTTGGTCAGGTGCTTCATGCAGCTTCCACAAAGCGGTAACTTTCGTCGCTTCCAAGCTGCACTCATTTCAGACGTCGATGCACGGCGATCAAATTGCTTTACCGTCTACGGCGGCAAGTTCGACTAGCACAGCGCCGACTACTACGAGCACGCCACCACCGCCGATGTTTACCCCTCCACCGTTGCCGACGGCCGCGCAGTTAGCGACTGAAGTCAATGGCGATTGTTTTCCGCCTGAAGTTAGAAGCGCCGCGGATGCCCGCGCTATCGCCAATCTTTTTTACCAGCCTGATGCGATTCCGAAACCGGAACACAAACGGCGAGATCCGCGTGGCAAACCAATTCAAATCACCAAGAAAAAGATCAAAGGCGTGCCGTTGTACCTGGTGACGATTGATCTTCAGGACCCCGAAAGTTTCATTGTGATTCGCTTGCCGCGCGATTCTCAACAAGCAAACTGCACTGACTTCACCGCCGGGCATGAGGAACTGAATTCATTCGTCATACGCTGTCACGCTGCCGCGATCATGAATGGAACGTTCTTCAGCAAAGACGAGCAAGAGCGTGTAATGGGAAACATGGTATCAGAAGGCAAATCGCTCAAATACAGCCAGTGGGAAAACTATGGCACCACACTTGGATTGCGCGAGGGTAACTATCCGGAGATGATCACGGCGAGAGCCGAAGGCAAGCCGGATTGGAACTCCCACTGGTTTTCGCTGACCTGCGGACCGCGCCTGCTCAAAGAAGGCGCGGTGTGGCTGAATCCGGAACTGGAGGGATTCACTGATTCGCACGTACTGGGCATAGGCTCGCGTTGCGCAATTGGTTTTCCAAAAACGCGGGACAAACTTTATCTCGTCAGCTTCATGCGCGGGCTTTCTTTGCAGAAAGAAGCGGAGCTTATGCAATCTCTCGGCTGCTATGAAGCAATGAATCTCGACGGTGGTGCGTCCAAGGGATTGGCGCAGGATACGAACATCATCATGAAGCCCGGACGTCCGCTCACCAACGTTCTCGTCATCTATGACAGCAAGCACAAGGCACCGGATGATGTAGTTGCCTCGTGGCGTCAGTTTCAAAAATCCGACGCCCTAGACCCAAACGCCTTGCAGTAACCAACAGTTTTCGTGTTTTCCGCACTGAGCGCGAAAACTGGGTGTTGCAATGCGTCGCAAACGGGCGGATACTGAACACCGCTCACAGTTACTAGACTCTCAGCCCGCACCCAAACACTCCTGGAGGACAAAGCCATGGGTGAGGAATCCGTGCCGCCGCTCGGTGGCAAATCCGTCCCTGATTCTCAAGCATCAGCCTTCGCGCAAGCCGCGGAGCAAATGCGCATGCGGCTCGCGGAAAGTGCTCAGGCTCAAGGTCCGCCATGCGCACATCCGGGCACTCCCGATACGGCAAGCGAACTCTATCGCGGGCCTTATCAGCGGTGGCTACAAGATCACAACCGCGCTGCGCAAAGTCGCAATCAAAGAATTGCGCTGAAACCGCGCGCTGCATTGGCAGCCGATGCAACCGAGCATGGAGAAACAACTGCAGCGGACGAAACCTTGTTTCCCTACTGCACCACAAACGACCCGATAGATACTGCCCTGTACGTCAAGTCCTACTGCGACTTGTACAATCTGGATGGCGCCGGAACCTTAAATGCACTGCGGAGGCTGACGACGAGCCTCGGCGAAGCACTCATTTACGAGGCAGTCGGAATTCCGATCACCGAATCCGATCGCGAGCACATTCGACAAATGAGCGTGAATGCAGCGATGATGCGTCTGGGGATTGCGTTGTCCGAAATGCAACAAGGCAATAACCAATTCGCTGCCGACATGCTGGCCCGAACATTCAACGCTAGTGTCAGCGACAATCTCGAGACCGCACGTCGTCACCGCCTGAATCCGGAGAATCTCAAACAACTCAGTGACCTACTCTTTCAAGAGCAGCGATGTGCGCAGATTCTCCAAGCCCAAGGTGCCCGATAGGTTTTTGCCCGCCCCGACAGACAAGAAGAACAGTTCCTTAAGTGATCTGTCAACCATTGGCCCCAGGGTCGCAACTTCGGTAGGCTCGCTGTATGGTCATGCAAGCGTTTCCCACTGCGAGTCCGGCCGTGTCGAGCCCAGGTCTGAAGTCGAGACTGGATAACTTTGTCGCGCGTTCCGCTCGGATATGCAGACTACTGCTGGCGGCCTTTCTGTCGTTTGCCCTTTGCGTGTATGTCGCCGCTTCACCGATTGGATCCAAACCGATCTATGACATGCTGCTGTTTCCCAGGTGCATGAAACAAGCAGTGCCGTACGCGCCTGTCACCTGGCAAGGCGTGAAAAATAAAGACTGCTGGATTGAGGTGGGCAGCCGAAAGCTACATGGCTGGCTGTTCGAGCGTCCGGGTTCGACATATCTGACCATTATTCATCATGGGCAATGCGGCAACATTACTATCTACGAGCCGTTTGTGGAGTTCATGCTGGCACAAGGGAACATCGGTGCTGGAATACGATTACGAGGGCTACGGACGCAGCGGAGGCAAGCCGGACCTGGCGAATCTCTGCAAGGATGGCACCGCGGCCTACAACTACGCGCGCAACACGTTAAAAATGCCGGCGGAGCACATCGTCCACTTGGGTATTTCGCTGGGCACCGGCGTGGCCTGCAACGTTGCTAAAGACAATCCGAGTGCGGGCGTGATCCTCATGTCGCCGTATGCGAACTTCCTTCAATTAGTAAAAGAAGATATCTCTGCTCTGGCGATTTATCCCGATTTCATGTTTCCCTATCACAATATCGAGACGTTGAACTTCTTCGGCAAGTCGCATGTTCCGGTGCTGATGTTTGCAGGTGGACGCGATGAGTCGATTCACATCACACAGCCGGATGAGATCATGGCAAACGCGGTACAGCCAGTGAAGTATATTCGCATCCCCAAGGCAAAGCATGTGGAGTTTCTCGACGATCGGTATCTGAAGAACACCTTCGATACTGTCAGAGGCTTCCTGAGCGGCTTGCAATCGAACAAAAACATTGACTTGCCGCTGTCGGACGGTTGAACCAAACTCGACCGTCGTCAGACGCCGGATGGTGCTATGACTTATCACCGAATTCGGTGTCGTCAACACACATCTCATCAACACTCGTTGATCGCTCCAACGCCACGCTGCTGCCCAGTTCTACCAGATCCACAGCGGATCCACGGCCGACGGATGATCCCTCCGCCTATTACCGAATTCGGTGATAAATCATAGCGACATGTTAGACAACCTACTCAAACGACGCGGCCGGTAACACTAGCGCAAGACGCGATCGAAGGAAGCCATGAAAACGTCCATCGCGCGACGAAAGAAAAGCAGGGGCGAGGTACGAAGCGCGCGCAACGCGGTGCGGTGATCGAAGACGAAAACGAGGCAGCCGGCTGTAAACAGCGTGAACCAGGCGGCGCCAATGAACCAGCGAACGGCCGGATGCAAGCGCCTCAAATCGCGACGCGCATATTCGGTGTGAAAACGCAGGTGCCCTATTTCGTCTCGGACGAGTTGGGCGAACATCGCAGACAGCGCGCCGTTTCCCACCTGACGGCTCGCCTGTTCGTAAAAGCACCGACCGATCACTTCGGCGACAAACAAAGTCAAAATCGCCATGCGCAGCCCGCAAGCACGGCGGAGATTGGTGAAGGCCCAGTCGCTCCAATGCCAGGTAAGTAGAGGGGCGCCTAACGCGGAAAGCGATAGTGCAAGCAGACGAGCGTGTTCTTGCTCCTCGCGCACGAACAGATCGATGCACGCCATGTACTCAGCATCGCCTGTGGTGGCAGCATAACTTTTCAAATGGATTCCGTCTCCAGTTTCTCCAACTTGAAAGCGTTGCAGCGACCTGACAAGCGGAGCGCGAAGGTTTTCAGCGATAAGAAGCCGCGGCGGCAGGCTGGTGACGTCGCGGGCGAGGCGGTTGCCCTGGAAATAGTGCAGCCATTGCCGACTGTCGAATGAATCCGACGGCGCCGGCATTTGTGTGCGCGGAGCCTCTAAAATAGCCTGAGATTGTTGCATGAGAGCCACCCTTCCGTTTTTTTGGGGTCGGTTGGACCGCCCTGAACTTAATCCTATTGGCTGCCGGTAATGGCGGCGTTGCGCGCCGGTTGCGGCATTGCAAAGCCCGCGTTAAAACTCGCGCAGGTCGCTTCATGTTTTTGATTAAAATATCTGGGAAAATTAAATATAGGTGGATTTAAAGACCGGATGGGATTCTTATGACACGCACAGCAGAAGAAAGAGAAACGCTTACCTTGCAACTGACCGCAGAGGAAATGGCTGCTCTGCGCGACATTGCCAGACGCAACAGCACAACAGCAGCAGTGATGGTGCGAGATTGGGTTAGAGAGCGGCTGGACGAAGAGCAGGAGCGCAAGCCATCCCGCAAATAGGCGACCAGGACAACCTGCTCGAAGTCACGCCGAACATCCGCATCCCGCTGGACGAATTCGAGTTTAGCTACGCTCGCAGCGGCGGTCCGGGCGGGCAAAACGTCAACAAAGTAAATAGCAAAGCCATTTTGCGCTGGAATGTTTCCACCAGCGCGAGCTTGCCACCGGGCGTGCGCGCCCGGTTCATGGAGAAATTCGGCAATCGTCTGACGTCCGACGGCGAGCTCGTTTTAAGCAGTCAAACCTTTCGGGATCAGACGCGCAACGTCGACGAGTGCCTTGAAAAGTTACGCGATATGCTTGCGTCCGTGGCCATACCCCCCAAGCGACGGCGACCGACAAAGCCAACTTTGTCATCCAAGCGAGAGCGCGTTGACTCCAAGCGCAAGACCTCAAACAAAAAGCAAGGGCGCAGGCGACCAGCATTTGACGATTGATTGCGGCGTGGAAATATTGTAGTCTGCCCGGAAGAACCCGACAGAGGCTACATGTCACAACTCGCTTTAGGCTACATAGTGCCGCCGGAATTAATCGCGCCATTGTCCGAGTTGGCGAGCGCGAAAAAGTACGCCGAGTTTTGGAAATCGATCCAGGCGGCGGGCACTGCGGTGCACCCTGCATATCCATACTCAGGTTATGTAGTGGCAGTGCTGCTGCCATTTCTCAGCGACAAAGGCATCGACTTGCCGATGAATCTCGAGACGGCGCCGTTGCGTGCGCTGGCGGGCGCGGACGTCGGCTTGCTTGCATGCGCAGACGGCAAAGATGCAAAAGACGCACTCGACTCGCTATCGAAGTGCAAGCTGGACGTCGAGGAGATGGCGCACTATTTTGCCGAGTTCACGGGCGAAGACTGGGACGATAGCGGCAAGGCGATGACGGAAGCGCGCAGATTCGTCGAACACGGGCTGGAGTCGGTTCGCGATCTCGACGTGTATTACTTGCTGTTTGTCGGATAGCAGCCGCCTGCTAGAATCGATCTTATGGTCATAGTTTGCGTCTTAACCATGGTGGCTCTGATCGCCGCGATCAGGATGTTTCTAGTGTCCAAAAAACGAGCGGTGCAATTGCTGGGGTGCGGCAACCACGGCGGGCAGCAAGATTCGCTGATCGGACAAACTAAGTTGCTGGATGCGCCGGAAAGTAGTTTGCCGAAGGCAGATGGCTCCGTGCAGGCTCAACTCATCGGAAAAATCCGTCCGAATGTGCCATGATTCCCGTATCAGCCGATTTAATCTTGGCGAAAGGTAGTCCCAGTGCCAGAAGACCAACCAGAGAAGCATCTTTGCTGCAGTCCGCAAGGCGCGGATGAGCCATTGATGCTTGGGCAGTCAGGCGCGGACGAGCCCATGAAGGTTGAATCGAAGTCGGTATGCCGGCGGGATAACGTCATTCCATTTCAGGATCCCGAAGACGCACAAACAAATCGACAGCTAAAAGCGATGACTGCAGCGACGATCCTCTGGGTGGCAGTGCTGCTTGCAGCGGCGGCCGCGGTTTTGTTCGCCGTGCCGTGGGCGGTGAGAGGCGTTTTTAGCTGGTTCGGAATTTATTGAACCTGTGGCGTGGTGCCGTCTACGACGCGATCGAATACTCGTTTTCGCCAAGCTGGTCTACGCGATAGCAGCGCAGCGCCGCCCGATATTGACCGATGAGAATCAGGGCATCGCCCACGTCAAGACCGACTTCCGCCCGTCCGAAACGCTCCACGCCTGAGTAACCGCCTAGCAATGCACGCACTTCGGCGAAGACGACGTTGGCTACCTCGGCATTAGGCGCGGTCAGCACCGCATGTGGTGCTTCGCGGCAGGAAACGTTGAGCAGCGACTGCAGACAATGCAGCGCTGATGCCAAATAACTCGCCTTGCTGGAGCTGTCCGCCCCGGACAGACTTTCAGACAACGGCAAAATACACGCCTCGAAGGACTGTTCGTTCATAGGTGCAGAACCCTGCGCTCATGCGCTTTCAAATCTCGTTATATACCAGACGCTGAGCTAGTGCTAGATAGAATTTCCACAGCCGAGTATCTGGAAAACCTGACCAGCAGCCGAGGTTCATAATATTCTGTCACTAAAAACAAACGACAACCCATCAAAACCCGCTCTACGAGCCAGCCCGCACATGATGATCACACTCAAAACGGAGCGCCGTTTACTCAGATGGGTTGGAAAGATTACCGGACGATCGCGGCCTTCTTTGCGTTTTTTTGTATAGGTTTCGCTAGCTGCCCGTATGCGACGTTTGTCTGATTAGCGTGTTGGGCACATCAACCATAGACTACATAGTGGGATCAGTTTCTCCCTATAACTATTTCGCTTGGTTATCCATGACCGACCTTCATCAAAAATCCACGGGCGATTCATCAAAGACGACGCACGAGGGCGGCTATTCGCTACTCGTGGTTGATGGCAGCCCCGGCCACGCGCAGATGGTGCGCATGATGCTGGCGAGCATGGTCTACCCGAAGTTTAACGTCGAGAGCACCACGAAATTATCGGACGCCCTGGAGTTCTGCAGCAAACAGCGCTTCGAGGGCTGCATCCTCGACCTCGATCTTCCCGACAGCAAAGGCATCGACACGCTGATTCATTTGAGCAAAGCGCAGCCGGAGCTGGCAATTGTCGTAATTGCATCGCCCCTGGAAGAATCGCTCGGTGCCCTGCTCATCAAGTACGGAGCCCAGGATGAAATCGCCCAGGATGGGCTGAGCGCCGAAGCTTTGGCTCGAACGGTGGCCTATTCAATCGAGCGTAAACGATCACTTGAACACCGCAGAAAAGCGGCATCTTCGAAAGAAGTGGATGAACTGAAACAGGCATTGCAACAAAGTCGGGAAACATTCACAGCCTTCTTCCGCAGCATTCTGGGCGTGGTCGCTAATCGCACCATGCTGCAGCCACCCGGTATGCCGGCTTTGTCGATGGCGATGATTATGGTTGACGAGGCAGGCACCGTGCAGCAAATCAGCGACTGCGCCGGCAAACTGTTTGCACTCGACATCGAGAAAAGCGTCGGCAAGCCGATCAACGACGTCTTGCAGTTCGGCAAAGAAAAGCAAGTTATGGAATTTCTGCAAGCGCGCAAGCAGACTTCGTTTCCGCTACAAAGCGTGGTCGCTTGCCAGCCGGGCGCGGAAAGAAAGTTTGTCAGCACGCAGATCAGCCCCTTCGAAAACGGGGCGATTCTCCTGTTTATCGATCAGACACCACTGGTAGTATCGCTCAGCGGCATCCGCAGCGAGCTGATCTCCCTGATACCTGAGTAAAAAGGAAGCGATGGCAGTCCGGCAGCAACAATTAAATCGCCATCGCCATCTCGAAGGCAGCAATCAGGCAGCAGACGACATCCCCGCTCGGCGAGTGTCGCTTATCAGCACGGCGGCGAAGAAGCCAAGCGGCGCGTCACCGAATTTCATCAGTTATGCGGGTGCTGATAAGTGGCAAGATGACTTAGAGAACTATAAAATAATGCCCAGCATGCACTCGGACGGAAATAAGCAGTCCGGCAATGCTGCAAAAAGCGAGTTTGCCACGAAGCTATCATGACCAGCTACGATCCTACACATCATGCGGAAAACGGCGATGCCACGAGCCACTACCAGCTCGCGCTTATGTACCATAAAGGCAACGGCGTTCCCAAGGACTTGAAACAAGCCATCCGCTGGTACCGCAAAGCCGCCGAAGAAGGACTGGCAAAGGCTCAGGTGCAACTGGCATCGATGTACTTCCGCGGCGAAGGCGTGCCTGCCGCCTTGGATAAGGCCGCATTCTGGTACGAACGCGCAGCCGAACAGGGCGACATCGAAAGCTGCCGCCAAATCGCCGTCATGTACGCCGAGGGAAAAGGCGTCACCGCTAGTTTCGCCAAGGCCCTCGAATGGTACGCGCACGCTCAAGACGCTAAAGCGGCATTCGAAACTCTGCTCGAGCTCTTCCGTAGAACTGCCGATCAATCCGACGCCGGATTGAAATTGGAACTGGCCAACATTTTGCTCAACAACAGCAATGCAGACAAAATGGAGGCCACAGAATGGTTGCGCAAGGCTGCCGCCGACGAAAGTTGTGACGCTTGCTTGCAACTTGCCCATCTGCTAAAAGCTGCAGGCGACCAAGAAAGTACACGAGAAAGTTTGTCCTGGTTGAGAAAGGCGGAGGTCCTGGGGTCGAAGGAAGCAGGCTGGTCGCTTGTGGCGATTGAATTCGAGCAATCAAGCAATCCCGACCTCTTCGATCGGCTGTCCGAGGCTGCCGAAGCGGGACACGTTCATAGCCAGTTTCACGCTGCACGCGCTTTGCTGGAAGGCATACCGGGATACAAAGACGAATCACGCGCCAAAGGCTGGCTAGAGCTAGCGGCCGCAGCCGGTTCTGCGCCGGCAGCCTATACGCTATTTAGAATCATGCACGCGCATAACGGCAGCAGCGATCCGACGCCGGCCCTGAAGTATCTGGAGCAAGCGGCCGCCGGTGGCGTGTCCGATGCGATGGCCGAACTCGCTCGCGTGCTTGGCACCACATCCGGTGCCGGCTCAGATTGGCTGCGCAAAGCAGCGGAGCTTGGGCATCCCTGGGCGCAGTTTACGCTGTCGCAAAAACTGCAGACAGAAGGCGCGCCTGATTGGGTGCAATGGTTGCACCGCAGCGCTGACGGCGGATTAGCGGAAGCGCAAGTGGCACTGGCTGCTCACTATTTGGAAAACGATGCTCATCACCCGGACATCGAAAAATTATTGCGCCTGGCGTCGGACGCCGGCAATGCTGAAGCGGCGTTTCGCTTGTCACAGAGCAAGTACGGCAATTTGCACCAAAAACAACAATGGCTCGAATTGGCGGCAAACCGCCAACATCGCGAGGCATTGTGGGCCCTCGGCAAGCAATTGTTCGATCGTGCCGAGCAAGACTCGAAAGAACGCGGTTTTGGATACTTGCTCGAGGCAGCCGCGCAAGGTCATCCTCACGCTTCCTCCGAAGTAGGTTTCGAACTTCTCAAGCTAACGGGCTGGGATGCAGCGCAAATTCACCTCGAGGCCGCCGCGCAAGCCGGCATCGCCGATGCTTGCTACGCAATCGCCCAGCACCTCCTCAATGAAGAATTCTCTGCCGAGAAAGCGATACCGTATTTGGAAACGGCAGTCAACGCCGGCCACATCGCAGCATCCTATGAACTGGCAGTATTGCTCGCTCGCGGCGAAGGTGCGGAAGCCGATTTTGAAACTGCCGCCGAGCTGTTTTTGATCGCCGCCAAGGCAGGCGATAGCGAAGCGCAATACCGCTACGCCATGATGAGCATGGCCGGCTTGGGCACAGAACAAGACATAGAAAATGCCCGTGACTTTTTGATCACGGCACACGCACAGGGACATGCCGGTGCTGGATTAGCGCTCGCCGATTTAAAAGTAGACACCGGAGACGATGCCGACTTGACGGATGCGCTGCGCATTTATGACGAGCTTGCGGATAACGGCTCGGCGCTGGCATGCGCTCGGCTGGGTGAGCTTTTCCTGGGCGGCATTTTTACCATAGACAACGATGCGTTGTGCAAACGATTGGCACTTTATGCACAACTATCGCCGGAAGCAAAATATGTGCTCAAGATATTTTACGAGGCGCCGGTGGAAAACTTCCCAACGCCTGAAGCGGCTGTCGTTTGGTATAAACAAGGCGAAAGTGATGGTGATGCAGATGCAATATTCCGTCTGGCAGAGTGCAAATCATTAGGGCTTGGAACTCCCGCAGACAACCTGGCAGCCATGGCTCTTTACGCTCGTGCCGCCGGCATGGGGCATTCCGGTGCCCAATTGGCGCTGGCTGATTGCTACTACTTCGGCGAAGGTTTGCCGCAAGATGTGGCTCAAGCCGCAACCTTCTACAAGAAGGCCGCCGACAACGGCAACGCCAAAGCACAGTTCAGCCTTGCCACCATGTATGATGCCGGCGAAGGCGTCGAGAAAGATCAGGAAGCCGCGCTCGATTACTATCGCCTAGCCGCGGAAAACGATCACGGCTTTGCCCAATTATCGCTGGCGCAACATTTCGAAAGGCGCCAGACAGAGAAGGCGCTGACAGAGGCGATCACCTGGTACGAGCGTGCCGCCGAAAGGGGCATTGCCGAAGCGCAATTCAAACTTGCCTGGATGTATATCGAAGGCGTGACACAGGCTCCGACTGCTGATTTGCCTCGCTCTTTGTTGACGAGGGCAGCCGAGCAGCAACACGGCGACGCCAGCTTGGCTTTGGCCAAGGTGCTCTTAGCTGAAGGAACGGATGAAGCAATCGACCAGGCTGTGAGCTACTTGCGAGTCGCCGCTTCGTTCGATAATGCTGAGGCTCATTACCAGCTCGGCACTTTACTGTTGAACGGCAACTCGCGCAACAGCAGCAACCTGGATGCGGCCGAACACTTCTCGATTGCCGCCAAGCAACACCATCCTGGCGCGCAGTTTTCCCTCGGACTGATGCATCTCAATGGCGTGGGAGTCGACGAGAATACCGACCTGGCGGCCACTCTCTTTGAACGTGCGGCCGCTCAAGGACTTGCTGATGCTCAGTATGTGCTCGGTTTGATGTATGCCGAAGGTACTGGCAAGAACAGAGATCCCGAGCAGGCTGTCTTGTGGTTCCGCAAAGCGGCCGACAACAAGAACGTCGATGCCTGTTTCATGCTCGCCAAAGCATACGCCGAAGGCATCGGCTTGCATCGCGACAAAAAATCAGCCATTGCCTGGTGCCAACGCGCGGCGCAATGCGGGCACATGGAAGCCGAGCGCTTGTTGAAAGAACTGGCGACGGCAGTGAATTAGTACGCGCTTTGCTATTGCGCCGTCATCAACGGCTCGACAGAGCTAGTGATGGCGAAGCGAAGGAATCCACATGCCCAGTCGTGCAATCTATTCCAGCCGACCACGTGACGCATCGATACCATGCGGCGGCGTTTTTCTTCCACCGGCATCGTCAATGCTTGGAACAGCTCTTCAGCGATGCTTTCGGCAGCAAGTGCATCGACGATCAGCGCGCCGCTGACCAGTTCGGCAGCGACGCCTGCTTGCCGGCTCAAAACCACTGCACCTTGCTCGTCCAGACGGCAGGCCACGTATTCCTTGGCGATCAGATTGAGCCCATCGCGAACCGGCGTAACAACAAGCACGTCGGCAGCCTGATACCAGGCGGCGAGTTCGGCATGAGAAAGTTGTTCTTCTATATATATGATCGGCTCCCAGCCGTCGACGCCGAATTTAGCGTTGATCGCTTGGATGCGCTCGACAACCTCTACTCGGTACTCTTCGAAGGCTGTGGTTTTCAGATCGGTAGGCTGCGTCACCTGTACGTAATGGAAACGACGCACCCAATCCGGATGGCGCGTGAGAAACTCCTCGAGCCCCGCCAGTTTTTCCAGAATTCCCTTCGTGTAGTTAAGACGATCGATGCCGAGCATTACTTGCTGGGCGAGGCGATATTTCACGAGCAGCGACTCGGCGTCTACGCGGCTGCTGCGCGAGACGCGCTGCCAATATTGCATATCGATTCCAAGCGGCATCGCCACGATGCGGGTGACTTGATGGCGGTATGTCACGGCTAGCTTGGTTGTATCGACGTCTGCTCCGGGCACGAGAACACGCACCGTTTCCATAAAATTGAGCGCGTATTCTTGCGTGTGGAATCCGAGAACTCTGTTGTGCAATAGCGACTCGACGATCTCCTTGCCAACCGGTGAAGCGGCCATGACGGCAGCTTCGGGCCATGGAGCATGCCAAAAATGAGAAAGGAGCACGCCTGATTCCGTGGGCAGCATCGGAGGAACCAGCGCCATTTCGAAATCATGCAACCAGATAAGCGTCGGAAAGCTGCGTGAACTGACACGGAACGATTGTGAAGCGATGCTTTGACTCAGTTGACGAAAACTCCGCCAAGCGTCAACGTCAAAGCGGGCGCGTGATTCGAGTCCGTGCAATAAAGGCCACAGATATTCGTGAATGACCCGACCTTGGGATTCGGCTTGTTGCTGCGGAACATCAGCGCGGTGGAAGCTGAAACCGGCAACTTGATTGCCATCCGATGATGGCACACCCGAAAGAGCTATCCAGTTAACCTGCGTGCCTAGCTGCTTGGTCAGTGGTGAAAGGCTGGAAACCACGCCGCCCGATTGCCCCGGGCCTCGGTAGGAAATGATTTTCAAAGCAGGCAGGTGAACTTGGAGATGACCGAGATCTTCTTGGGTCAATGGCGCCAGGAGAGGCGGTTGCGTGCCTGCTTGCATGAGTTGGTGGTCCCTCGTTCAGCCAAAACTTAGGGTTGACAATATGAATCTGCCGCCCGGCGCTTCCACGCCTGCGAGCCGCGATGTTTTCACTGCCAAAGTATATCCAAGGTCATACAGTAATGGATAGCCTTACCGATATCAAGTACAGAATTGTGTGATTAGCTAGAAATTAAGCACTTCACACAACAGCTACAATCAAGTCACCATGCGGGTTTCGCGCATCACAAACCCGCAACCCCACAACCTGTCAAGCATACCGCCAGGCCAAGAGGTCGATACCACAGGCGGTATCACTTTCAAACCACCGGCGTGTGCACTGGTAAGACGACTAGCGGCCAGCGGTGACGCGCTCGGACTTGTGCGCGGGCTCGGGCATGGTGCGCAGTAGGTTGACCATTTCTATCGCTGTCATAGCGGCGTCTGCGCCTTTATTTCCAGCTTTCGTTCCGGCGCGCTCAATTGCTTGCTCAATGGTGTCGGTGGTCACCACGCCGAAAATGGTGGGGACGCCTGTTTCCAGTGAAACAGCACCGATGCCTTTGGCGCATTCACCGGCGACGTAGTCGAAGTGCGGAGTTGCCCCACGAATGACAGCACCGAGGCAAATCACGACATCGTATCTGCCGCTCTGCGCAGCACGTTTTGCCACCAGCGGAATTTCATAAGCGCCAGGGCACCACATCACATCGATGTCTTCGCTTTCCGCGCCGTGTCTGCACAAAGTATCGACGCACGCACCGAGTAGTTTCGACGTGATGAACTCGTTGAAACGGCTGATCACGACACCAACGCGGATTCCCGATGCCACCAGATTGCCTTCGATTACTTTCGGCATGACTTCTCCTTTACTCGCCCAGTCCTGTTAGCCAGTGACCGAGCTTTTCTTTTTTCGTGAGCAAATACTTGAGGTTGTGACTGTTGCAGGCAGGCGGCATGCTGACGCGTCCGGTCACTTGCAAGCCGTAGCCTTCAAGACCGACAATTTTGCGCGGGTTGTTGGTGATAATGCGTACGGAACTCAAACCGAGATCGCACAAGATCTGCGCACCGACTCCATAATCGCGAAGGTCGGGTTTGAATCCCAGTTCTTCATTCGCTTCGACGGTATCACGTCCCTGCTCTTGCAGCGCGTAGGCTTTGATCTTGTTCAGCAAACCGATGCCCCGACCCTCTTGCCGTAGATAAACGAGAACACCGCAATCTTCTTTGGCGAGCAGTGCCATCGCTGCTTCCAACTGGGGGCCGCAATCGCAGCGCAGACTGGCGAAAACATCACCGGTCAAGCATTCGCTGTGCACGCGAATGAGAACGTCCTGTTTGCCTGTGATATCGCCTTTGACGACAGCGATGTGATCGCGCCCATCAAGCTCATTGTGATAGGCATGAATCGTGAAATCGCCGTATGCCGACGGCAATTGCGCGCTGGCTTCGCGCACGACGAAACGCTCACGCTTCAAGCGCCAAGCGATAAGCTGCGCGATGTTGATGACTTTAAGGTTATGCTTCTTGGCGAATTCGAAAAGTTGCGGCACGCGAGACATGGTGCCGTCGGGGTTGATGATTTCGCAAATGACGCCGGCTGGCGTAAAGCCGGCGAGGCGCGCCAGATCGACTGCGGCCTCGGTGTGTCCGGCACGTTGCAGAACGCCGCCCGGCTTGGCGATGAGCGGAGATATATGACCGGGCCGACGCAAGTCAGCAGGAGTCGTCCTGGCATCCACCGCGACACGAATAGTGGCGGCACGGTCGTAGGCGCTGATTCCGGTGGTGACACCAAATTTGGTATCAGCATCGATGGTAACCGTAAACGCCGTGGTTTGAGATTCATTGTTGCGCTCTACCATCATCGGCAGATTGAGCTGCTGGGCGCGTTCTTGCGTGAGTGCCAGACAAACCCAACCGCGCGCTTGGCTGATCATGAAATTGATCATCGCCGGTGTGACAAGCTCAGCGGCACAGATGAGGTCGCCTTCGTTTTCGCGTCCCTCGTCGTCAGCGACGATGACAAAGCGACCGGCGCGCAACTCATCGAGCGCTTCCTCGATGGTGGCGAATTCAGCGGCTTCGCTCAGCGGGCTTGCGCCCGCCGCTACCATGCTGACGGACAACGGATCGGCCGCGGCGGCCGACTGCACTGCTGAGACGGATGAGGCGGTGCTAATCTCGGTCATCTGGATTCCTGCGTGGCGCGTAGCAACGAGTTTAAGTGTAGCCGTGTTCCTGCAGCAATTGCAGGCTTACACCGCCTTTGTTAATGTTCTGTCCGTAGCCGAGCCCAACAAGTCTGGCGATGTATTTTCCGACGATGTCGCCTTCGATATTGACCCTGTCGCCGGCTTTGAGCTGACCAAGCGTGGTCACTTCCAAGGTGTGCGGAATCAGCGCGACAGCAAAAACGAATTCACGGACAGCGGCAGCCGATCCCGAAGCAGAACGAACATAGGCAACGGTTAAGCTCACGCCATCAATGGTGACGGAACCTTTCTCGACAAAAAAGAGCTCAAGCTCAGCGCTCACGGCAAACTCAACAACGCGGCTGGCACCCTCGGCTTTGATTGAGCGCACGGTACCGAATGCGTCTACATGACCGGATACGATGTGTCCGCCCAGCCTGTCGGAAACACGCAGGGCGCGTTCCAAATTTATGGCGTCGCCAATTTTGAGTGCGCCGAGTTTCGTGCGGCGCAACGTTTCCATCACCGCTTCTACGGAGAACCAGTCCCTGCCGAAATCGGTAACGGTAAGGCAAACGCCGCCGCAAGAAATCGAATCACCGAGCTTCACGTCGGTAAGGATTGCGTGCGCTGAAATTTTGAATTTACGCCCGCCCGCTTCCTCGGCAATGGATGAGATGCTGCCGATTTCTTCAACGATTCCCGAAAACACTAGTTGCCCCCCCCGATACCTGGACGGTCATTGTACTATTCATCTACTTACAACCAGCCAAAAGTAACGGTCGGTGAACCTTGGATATCTCTTAGCAACCGGGCGTTTCCGGGCTTTATGCGTGTTTGTCCCATTGAACACATGTGCGCAAAAGATTAGCTTGCTGCCATGGCGGTTTTCCTTTTCTCTCTGGACGATAGTCTCGTAGCCACAGGCTACGCGTCTTGGGCTGCCTGCACGGATGTATTGAACGATTTCTTGCGCTCGAAGGGCATGACCCGCACCTACTGCGTGGAAGAACTGGCAGCGCAATGCACCGGCATTACATTAGATCGCTTCGTGCAATCGCTGGCAAAGATCTATAAATTCCCCCTAACAGGCAAAGATCTCGCTGAACTCAATGCGGCTGCAGAGCCGATCATCCTTGAATATTTGAGCAAAAATCTCAAGCCCGATGAATCCGTACGCGAAGTGCTTGCAGGATTACGTCGGAGCAATCACAACATTGGGATCGTTTCCTCCAATTCAAATGAATGGATTGATACGTGTCTGACCGCTGCTGCAATCCGCGAACTGATAAACGTGCGGCTGATTTTCTCCGCGCGCTCTACGCAAGTTCCACCGAAACCGGATCCTTCTATCTATCGACTCGCGCTGGCAGCGATACCTAGAGGAACCAGAGTAGTTGCCGTCGAGAATTCTCCTTCGGGCGTAACCTCAGCCGTGATCGCGGGCGTTGCTGTGGTGCTCGGATGCGCACCATTCATCAGCGCGGAAACGCAACAGTTTCACCTGTACAAATTGCAGAGGGTGGGAGCAACAGGCATCTTCGACACCTGGGAAAACTTCCGCAACGTGCTCGACGAAACGCGCATTTTGCAGCCCCATGCCGTGGACATCGAGAATATCGCGCCAATCCACGGCCTTGGGCTGCAAACATCCGTCCGTCCACTCCTGCGCCGTCCTGTGCCGGCAATACGCTTCTTGCAAACACGCTATTAGCTTGTCTGCGCGTTTGTCACACAACTATCGCGTACCTACTTTGCTGTCAGAATTTCTCGTTTCTCGAGATCCGAGAAACTGCCGACGGCAAACCCCCACAGGGCGCGGGTTGCAAAAACGAATTTCTCGTTTCTCGAGAAACGAGAAATTTTCGGCCAATGCGACAGTGCAAATCCGAACACGCTCATTGCTGTTCGAATTTTTGAATCTGCTCTTTGTTTTGCTCAGTGGCATCGCCAAGCGTGCCGTCCGGCAGGCGAACCTTTTTGCCTGCGCCGAACGTTTGATCGATATCTCGCTGATCGAGATGTTGAGCCGCCCTGTACAGTTGCGGATTTACTTTAAAAAATTCATGACGCGAGTGCTCACTGACACGATACGCTCGTAGAGCCTCGGCCATCTCCTCACCAGGGCTTGGAAAATATGCACCGACCGGCGGCACTTTCGCAGTCTGCATCATGCTCAGCACATCCACGTAGGCAGCCTCGTCCGGCACTTCATTACCGTCTTTTGATTGGGCAGGTGTTGAAAGCTGCTTGCCGTCAATATCGACATAGTGTCCCTGATAATTACCATCCTTGTCGTAGCCCAAGCCACCTTCGAGACGAACCCATTTGTCCATAGGATTGCCCTGCTCGTCAGCGCCTTTTATCGGCTCATATAAAAAACCGTCCTTCCCTTCCAAAGCCCAGCGTCCGTCGGCAGGATCGTGAAGCGGCCGCCATCCTGCTTCGCGCTTGTATTGAGCGTCCACGACCGGCGACAACCCTCCTGTGCGATCCTCGGTGGCATGACCAAGCTCGTGATCGATAGCCGCTTCTAGAGACATGGTACTTGAAATTGCGCTAGCGCCACCGCGCAGATCGTTGTGCGTCGCCGGCAGCTTGGTGACGTTGGGATATACCGTCACGTCCGAAAAACAAGGATGATCAGAGCCGGCTTTGCTATAAATGGCTCCGACAGAGTTATCGCTTGGATCACGATCGGCGAAAGCGATCACGAGTGGATTGCCATCACTTTCCCGATAGGCGGGATCGGAATGTTTCAAGGCAGCCTCTACGGCATCGAGCTCTCTTTGCATCGGTAGCCGCGAGTGAATACCCTGCGATGCGGCCGTCTGTTGGGAGCCGCCGTCGGCTTGCGAAGACCCGCCAAAGCCTCCTCCGGACGTTGCGTCAGGCACGTCGACTCCGGGCAGTTGAAACCTTGCACCCGGGTAAGCTTGTTCGATTCGGCGCTCACGCTCAACCACGGCCTGTTCATGAGGGTTGTGCTGACTGGTCAAATTGAGATCTGGGACCGAACAGTGCCCGCCGCCACGCATCATTTCGGCCATTTCAGCGCGCGACATCTTGTGCATATTCAAGCCGTCGGGAAGTTCTTGCTGCCAGGTGCCTGCGGCGACCTGTTGCTGCCAGCCACCCTCGTCGGCAGCATGAATCACAGCTGGTTTAGAAACGTCAGCCATCGTAAGCGCCTCCCAAGGGATCGCTGTCGTGGGGCTAATCTCGGTTGTGTGCGGGGCGGCCGACACCGAGGCGAAGTAGCTTCGCACTGACATGATAACGCCGCAAAAGAGCTACGGCAAGTTAATCCTGGGGCGTTATTCTAGCCCTGATCTGCGGCTTGCTCGAGGTCGACGACAACCGGGTGTGATTCTTTGGTCTTAGGATTGGTGGCCATGCCGACGTAATAACGCAATTTCAGCGCGGTCGGGCGGACGCCTTCGCTATCATGAACGATGATCTGCACGCGCAGATCGACAGGCAGCATGCCGCGGTAATTGCCGGACGTAAGCGGATCGCCGACTGCGACTTGTTCGAACTTCACGCATGACACCGATTTAGTGTCGGCAAGCTGACGAGAAATGGCACGCATGTCATCGTCGCTCTTCGGAATCACTTCCGATTGGCGCAATTTCGCCGCAGCAGGATTGACCAATTCGTTGTTCAAAGCAGCCATCGATTCGTCGACGGTGAGGTAATTGGCGTCAAACAAATGTTGCGTCACTTGCCGTGCAAAATGATCGTAGTCGGTTTTTTGCGTATTGCTCATTGCGTGTCCCGCATTGACGCGCGTGAAGAGAACCATGTTGAACAACACACTCACAGAAAGAAATGCGAAAACGCCGAATTTCTTTACCACTATATCTGGTGTCAGTTTCCGAATTCGCCAGTACATTTTTCAATCCTCGAAAAGTACTTGACCAAGTTCCCAGTGTTCTTTGTCGTGCTCGCTGCGTTTGTAGAACGTCAGTCGTACCTTGCAGTCGGATGCTTCCTCCGGGGTCTTCGCTCCATCCGAGGCAAAGGATGCAAATTGTTTTCCCGTCACCTCAACCACCGCATCATGTTCGTTTTTCGAAATAACTTTGACGTTATCGACATGTATATGCGATGCCCAGTTAACCGGTGTCCAATTCCAGGTAAAAATGCGGCTCGCCCAGTCGGTGGCTGTTTGTCGTAATACCTCGTTGGATACGTACTGCAGAGTCGCGAACAGGAGCACGAACACTCCGCAAAACAAAACCAGCCATTTACCGGGACGAAATAGATTATCCATCACATGCTCTGATCAAACTGTGAACCCAGGAAAAATACAGCCTGCCGACGAGCATCTGTGTCGTTGAGCTGTGGGTGCTTGTGTTTGACTTCCTCGATCATTCTGCGTCGCGTCGGAATATCTTTGATCGGCTCTGATGTACAAATCCAGTAGTCCATCGGACTTGGCACCAGACGGATCGTTCCGTGCACTCCACCAACTATGAGCAGAGCCTGGCTGTCTCGCCGTTTCTCCTCGTCTTTGGTGAAGTTTTCCACTGCGGCAACTTCGGCATCGGTAAGTCGCAGCGTCTCTTTCAATAGTCTAAGGTCAGATGGGTCTTGGCGCAACAACAATTTCATGTGCGCGTTCTTCACCACGGAATCAGCCAGTTCTGCCTGTCTGAAGAAGTCTTTCAATTGCTGTGTAATCGAGACGAGCATCATACCGTAGTGGCGGGCGCGTCTGGAAAGGTCGTCCAGCAGGCGCGCTC
>Ga0134128_10000256_pt1 | contig 75629 bp, 72 predicted proteins | sample KB31754_FD_96462 | JGI IMG/M metagenome (GOLD analysis project Ga0134128, IMG submission 96462) | Terrestrial soil microbial communities with excess Nitrogen fertilizer from Kellogg Biological Station, Michigan, USA - KB3-175-4 | ecosystem: Environmental > Terrestrial > Soil > Unclassified ... | reverse complement strand
GGCGGCGGACGCCTGCGCGGCGAGATCCGCATGCCCGGGGACAAGTCGGTCTCGCACCGCGCCTTGATCCTCGGCGCGCTCGCCGACGGCAAGACCGAGGCGAAGGGACTCGCCCCGGGCGCGGACGTGCGCAGCACGCGCGGCGTGCTGGAGGCTCTCGGCATCGGCGTCGACGGGCGCGGGGCGGACGTCACCGTCCACGGCCGCGGCTTGGGCGGCCTCGCGGCGCACGCGGGAGACCTCGACGCGGGCAACTCCGGCACGACCATGCGCCTGATGTCCGGCGTGCTCGCCGGCCACGACTTCCTGTCGCGGCTCTCCGGCGACGCGTCGCTGTGCCGCCGTCCGATGGAGCGCGTCGCGGCGCCGCTGCGTCTCATGGGAGCGTCCGTCGAGCTTTCAAAGGCGGGCACGGCGCCGATGACCATCGTCGGCGGCGAGCTCAAGGGGCGCGAGTACCGCATGCCCGTGCCGAGCGCGCAGGTCAAGTCCGCGGTCCTGCTCGCGGGCCTGCATGGGTCGGGCAGAACGACCGTGATCGAGCCGAGCCCGACCCGCGACCACACCGAGAAGATGCTCGCCCTGTTCGGCGCGCGCGCCCATCGCGAGGGCCTCGCGGTTTCGGTCGACGGCGGCACGCGCCTGACCGGCGCGCGCGTCGAGGTCCCGGGCGATCCGTCCTCGGCCGCGTTCTGGGCCGTCGCCGCCTCGCTCGCCCCGGACAGCGAGCTCGTCATCCGCGGCATCATGGCCAACCCGACGCGCACGGGCTTCCTCGACGTGCTCAAGCGCATGGGCGCCGACATTCGACGTGAAGGGTCCTCGGAACGCGCGGGAGAGGAGTGCGTCGATCTCGTCGTGCGGGCCGCCCGCCTGCGCGCGACCGACATCCCCGCGGCCGAGGTCCCCGGCCTGGTCGACGAGGTGCCCATCCTGGCTCTCGCCGCGGCTCGCGCTCAAGGAACGAGCCGCTTCCACGGCCTCGACGAGCTGCGCCACAAGGAGAGCGACCGCCTGGCCGGCATCGCGGAGCTGCTCGAGTGCTTCGGCGTGAAGGCGCGCGTCGCAGGCGACGACCTGCTCGTCGAGGGCGCGTCGAAGCTGGAAGGCGCGGCCGTGGAATCGCTCGACGACCACCGCCTGGCCATGACGGGCTTCGTCGCGGGCTTCCTCGCGCGCGGCGAGACCACGGTGCGCGGCGCGGACTGCGCGCAGATCTCCTACCCGTCGTTCTACGACGACTTCCTCGCGCGGAGGTGCGCGTGAAGCTCGGCCTCTTCGGCCGTCCGGTCGCGCACTCGCGCTCGCCGCGGCTGTTCGCGCGTCTGGCCGTCCTGCTGAAGCGGCCGGTCTCCTACGAGGCGGTGCTCGTCGCGGGGCGGCTGCAGGTCGCGGTGGTGCGGGCGCGCGCGGCGGGCTGGCGCGGCGCGAACGTGACCGTGCCGCTCAAGGAAACGGCCGCCGCGCTGGCGGACCGCCTGACTTCCGAGGCGGCGGCGCTCGGCGCGGTCAACGTCCTGCGCTTCGGCCGCTTGGTCGAGGGCCACAACACCGACGCCGACGGCCTGCGGGACGCCTTGCGCGCGGCCGGGTTCGCGGTGCGCGGCAAGCGCGCGCTCGTCTTCGGCGCGGGCGGCGCGGCGCGCGCGGCGGGCTGGGCGCTCGCGCGCGAGGGCGCGAAGTCGGTCCGCTTCAGCGCGCGCACCCCTTCCCGGGCCCGCCGCTCCGCCCACGCGCTGGCGCCGCACTTCCCGAACACGCGCTTCTCGGCCGGCGCTCCGGCGGCGGCCGAGGTCTGGGTCAACGCGACGCCGCTGGGCATGAAGGGCTTTCCCGACCGCTCGCCGGCCCCGAAGAGCCTTCCCTCGCCCGCGCTCGCCGTCGACCTGGTCTACGGGCGCCGCACGGCGTTCCAGCGGGACGCGGCGGCGCGCGGGGCGCGCGTGGCGGACGGCGCCGGCATGCTCGTCCATCAGGCCTTGCGCGCGTGGGAGTATTGGGACAAGCCGCTCGGCGCGAAGCGCCGGACGGCGCTGGCCGTTCCGCTCTTGAAGGAGGTCCTCAAATGACGCTCCGTTTCCTCACGGCCGGCGAGTCTCACGGCAAGGCGCTGGTCGGCATCCTCGAGGGGATGCCGGCGGGCCTCGCCCTGACGGGGGCCGACGTCCAGCGCGATCTCCTGCGGCGCAAGAAGGGCCACGGGCGCGGCAACCGGCAGAAGATCGAGGGCGACCAGGTCGAGCTGCTCTCCGGCGTGCGCCGGGGCAAGACGCTGGGCTCGCCGATCGCCCTGCTCGTGCCCAATTTGGATTTCGTGAATTGGCAGAACATCATGGGCGCGGAGCCCAGCGACGCCCCGTCCGCGCGCCGCGTCGACATCCCGCGCCCGGGGCACGCCGACCTCGTCGGCAAGATCAAGTACGGCTTCGAGGACATGCGCGACGTGCTCGAGCGCGCGTCGGCGCGCGAGACGGCGATGCGCGTCGCGCTCGGCGCGGTCGCGCGGAAGTTCCTTCAGGCATGCGGAGTCTCCGTGGCCAGCCGAGTCGTCATGATCGGCGGCGAGAGCGACGACTCTCAGCTCCCGTGCGCCGTCGCGGAGCTGAACGGCTTGGTCGACGGGGATCCGGTGCGGTGCTCGAACGAGGACGCCTCGGCGCGCATGGTGGCGCGCATCGACGCGGCCAAGGAGGCGGGCGACACGGTCGGCGGCGTCTTCGAGGTTCTGGCCGAGGGACTGCCGGTCGGGCTGGGCAGCTACGCGCAGTGGGACCGGCGCCTGGAGGGGCCGCTGACCGCGGCGCTGATGTCGCTCAACGCCGTCAAGGGAGTGGAAGTCGGCCATGGCTTCCGGCAGGCGGGGGTTCCCGGGTCGGTCGCGCACGACGCGTACGAGCCGAACGGAAAGAAGGTCGGCTATAGGACGAACCGCTCGGGCGGCATCGACGGCGGGATGACGACGGGGCAGACCCTCGTGCTGCGCGCGGCGATGAAGCCGATCGCGACGCTGATGAATCCACTGGACTCGGTGGATCTTCGCACGATGAAGCCGGCGAAGGCGCACGTGGAGCGCTCCGACGCCTGCGCGGTGCCGGCGGCGGCGGTGATCGGGGAATCGCTCGCGGCGCTGGTGTTGGCCGACGCGATCCTGGGGAAATTCGGGGGGGACTCGATGGGCGAGCTGCTGCCTCGGATCAAGGCGTGGGGAAAGTGACCGGAAACATTTATCTCACGGGGTTCATGGGGACGGGGAAGTCGATCGTGGGCAAGGAATTAGGACGCCGCCTGCGGCGTCGCTTCGCCGATTTGGATGCGGTGATCGTGAAATCCTCCGGGAAGAGCGTGGCGGAGATATTCGCCGAGCAGGGAGAAAAGAAGTTTCGGCGGCTGGAGAGAGCGGCTCTCGCGAAAACGGCGAAGAACAAGGGCCTTGTCGTCGCCCTCGGAGGGGGAGCCTTGATCGACAAGCGGAATTTAGCGCTCGTCGAGAAGACGGGGATTCTGGTCAAGCTGACATGTTCGCGACGGGAGCTCGTGAGACGGCTGAAGCCGTCGCGGTTCACACGGCCTATCTTGGCTCAGGGAAATCTTGATGATAGGGTGAGAGCTCTGCTGAAGGAACGGCGGAACGCTCACGGAGAAGCACGGGTGACGATTTCGACGACGAGGAGATCGACCGCCGCCGTCGCGGCGGCGATCGCGCGGAGACTAGCATGAACGATGAGAAACTCTTCGTGGGCGCAGGCATTCGCCTGCGCCCCGGCGCTTGGACGAAAGATTTATCCAAAGCCAAGCGCGTCGCGCTGGTCTCGGAAGCGGGCGCTTGGCTTCGCTTCGGGCCCAAAGTCGAACGAGCGCTGAAAAAATCGGGTCTCAGCGTTCACCGTCATCTCCTTCCTCCCGGAGAAGCCGCCAAATCGTGGGACGCGGTCGAGGAATTGATGACGACGATGCTCGAAGCGGGGTTGGGACGCGACTCCGCCATCGTGGCTTTAGGCGGGGGATCGGTGACCGACGCGGCAGGATTTGCCGCCGCGATCTATCAACGGGGGATCCCGTGGATCAGCATCCCGACGACGCTGTTGGGACAGCTGGACAGCGGATTAGGCGGCAAGACCGGAATCAATTTGGCCGGCGGAAAAAATCTCGCGGGGGCGTTCCATCGAGCGGAAGCGGTGGTCTGCGATTCGGACGTTCTGAAAAGCTTGCCTCCTCGCGAGCGGGTGTCGGGCTTCGCGGAAGCGTTGAAGTATGGGCTCGTGTTCGAGCCGCCGCTCTGGAACATGATGGTGAAGAACTGGGACGCGCTGATGGCGGGCGACCCGGCGCTGACGGCGAAAGTGGTCCGCGCGGGAGCGACGTGGAAGCGCAAGATCGTCGCGAAGGACGAGCGCGAGACGAAAGGCCCGCGCGAGCTGCTCAACTTCGGGCACACGCTGGGGCACGCGCTCGAGGCGGCGACCGGGCTCGGGGTCCTGCGCCACGGGGAGGCGGTGATCTGGGGGATGCGGGCGGCGCTTCGCCTCTCGGTCAGCCGCGCGGGCTTGGCGCCCGCGGCCGCCCTCGAGGCGGATCGCTTTCTGGCGTCCTTGCCCGTGCCGGTGCCGCGGCGCATCGAGCCGCGCCGGCTCGTCGAGCTCGCGCGCCGGGACAAGAAGGCGCGAGGAGGGCAGGCGCGCTTCGTCCTCCTGCGCGCGATCGGAAAGCCCGTCACGAAGGTCGTCGACGACGAGATCATCCTGCGCGTGGTGAGGGAGCTGCTGTGAACATATTGGTTCTGCACGGGCCGAACTTGAACCTGCTCGGCGAGCGCGAGCCGGAGACGTATGGTTCGATGACGTTGGCTCAGCTGAACGCTCGGCTGACGGCGCACGCGCGAAAACACGGGGCTTCGCTGCGCGCTCGCCAGTCCAACTCGGAGGGGAAGCTGATCGACCTCCTTCACGCGCACCGGCGGTGGGCCGACGGGATCGTGTTCAATCCGGGCGCTTTTACTCACTACAGCTACGCCTTGCGAGACGCGGTCGCGGCCGTGCGCGTGCCGACGATCGAGGTGCATCTCTCCGACGTAACCAGGCGTGAGCCGTTCCGGCGTATCTCGGTTATCGAGCCGGTCTGTAAAGGACGGCGGTACGGGAACGGAGTGCAGTCCTACATCGAGGCGCTCGACGACTTGATCGCCCTCGGGCGATTCAAGCGGTGATGCTGAGCGAACGGTCGAACTGACTCCGGAGCAAGTCCCCTTTTCGTAGAATACCCCCGTGGCGCGCCAATTCTTCGTCGTCCGCATCGACCTCGGCCTGACCGGCCTCGATCCCGCGACCTGCCTCGAGCGCCTTCTGCGGCCCGGCCTGCGCGGCTTCTTGATCGAAAAATCGGAGGACGGCCGGAAGCGAGCCTGGCTCGGCGCCGCGCCCTTCGAGATGCTGTCGGTCCAGAAGGGCCGCGCCGTGCGCGAGAACGCCGACGGTAAAACATATCTGAAGGGGAATCCGTTCGCGGCTCTCGGCAAGCGCCTTTCCCGATTCCGAGCCCGGGGCGGAGAGCCCTTCGACTGCGGCGCCGTCGGCCTGCTCGGCTACGAGATGGTGCGCCACCTCGAGCGCGTCCCGGTCAAGACCGAGCCTTACGAGGCCGTGCTCATGCTCTTCGACGAGGTCATCGTCGTCGAGGACGGCCGCGCCAGCCTGCGCGCGCTCGTGACCGGCGCGAAAGGCCGCCGCCGCGCCGCGGCGCGCGCCAAGGAGCTCAAGGAGCTCCTGCGCTGGGCCTGTCCCGTCCCCGATTATCCCAAGACCGACCGTCTGCTCCCCGCGAAGGGCCGCCGGGGCCGCGCGGAGTTCCTGCGCGGCGTCGCCAGGATCAAGGAGCGCATCAAGGCCGGCGACATCTTCCAGGCCGTGCTCTCCGACGACTTCTCCGCCCAGCTCACCGCCGGTCCCATCGCCGCCTACCGCGCCATCCGCGCCGCCAATCCGACCCCGTATCTGTTTCTCCTGATGGGCGGCGACGACGCCGTCATGGGCGCCTCGCCCGAGCGCCTCGTGCGCGTCGTGAACGGACGGGCCAGGAACTGCCCGATCGCGGGAACCCGGCCCCGCGGCAAGACGCGCAAAGATGACCTGCGCCTGGAGCGCGAGCTGCGCGCCAGCGAGAAGGAGCGCGCCGAGCACCTGATGCTCGTCGACCTCGCCCGCAACGACCTCGGCCGCGTCTGCGCGCCGGGCTCGGTCGAGGTCGAGCGCTTCATGTTCACGCGCCGCTTCTCCAACGTCATGCACCTCGTCAGCGAGGTCGAAGGCTCTCTCGACGACGGCAAGACCGCTTGGGACGCGCTCGCCGCGTCCTTCCCGGCCGGCACCGTGAGCGGCGCGCCGAAGGTGCGCGCCATGGAGATCATCGCGGGCTTGGAAAAAAAGCCGCGCGGCTTCTATGCCGGCTCCGTCGTCCAGCACGATTTCGCGGGCAATCTCGACAGCTGCCTCGCGATCCGGTCCCTCTCGCTGTCGAAGGGCGGGAGAGCCCGGCTTCAAGCCGGCGCCGGGATCGTCGCCGATTCAAACCCTATCGCCGAGTACCAGGAGGTCCAGCACAAGCTCGCCGGACTCCGGCGAGCTCTCGGAGTGATCTCGTGATCCTGCTCCTCGATAACTACGACTCGTTTACTTACAACTTGTACCAGGCCGTGCGATCATTGAAAGCCGATTGCCGCGTCGTCCGGAACGACGTGCTCACCGTGAAGGCCCTGCTCGCGCTGAAGCCTCGAGGCCTCATCCTCTCGCCAGGCCCCGGCCGCCCTGAAGACGCGGGGGTGCTCGTGGAGTTGATCAAGCGCGCCCCGGCCGCTCTCCCTATCTTAGGAGTGTGTCTCGGCCACCAGGCCACGGCGATGGCTTATGGCGGGAAAGTGGTTCGAGCGAAGCATCTGATGCACGGCAAGACGTGCGCGATCACTCACGATGGCAAGGGCGTCTACGCGGGTCTCCCGAAGAAATTGACGGTCGCCCGCTACCATAGTTTGGTCGCGGCGGAGCCTTTGCCCAAGGATTTCGTCGCGACGTCTCGCGCGGAAGACGGCTCTCTCATGGGCCTGCGGCATCGCTCCCGCCCGCTGGAGGGCGTCCAGTTCCATCCCGAGTCCGTCGCCACTCCGCTGGGGCTCAAGATGCTGAGGAACTTCCTCGCGCTGACCCGCGCGCCGCGCCCGTGACGGCGCTGTCGGGCATCGCCGCGCACGTCTCGCGCCGCATCGAGCGTTTGAAGAAGGAAGACCCAGTCGAGCTCCTCCGCGCGCGTCCGCTTTACGCGCGCGCCGCGCTGCCTTTGCCCGCGCATTTCGTCCGCGGCGGACTGGTCGCCGAGGTGCGCTTCGCCGATCCCGACCGAGGCCTGCTCGTTCCGCAGGGGAACGCGAGCCCGCGGGAGGCCGCGGCCCGCGCCGCCGCCGCGCAAAAGGACGGCGCCTCGGCCGTCGCGATCTGGGTCGAGCGCAATTTCCACGCCGGGGACTGGTCCCACCTCGAGGCCGCCCGCGCGGCCTGCCCGGACCTGGTGCTGATCGCGCGCGACATAGTCCTGGATCTGTGGCAGCTCGAGCGCGCCCGCGCGGCCGGCGCCGACGCCTTGGAGCTCGTTCCCGAGGTTCTCGGACCCGCCCTGCCGGCGACCGCCGCCGCCGTGCGTCAATTGGGGCTCACGCCTGTGACGTTCGGACCGGGCCTGATGGTCCGCCCTGCTGAGGTCGCGCGTTGAAGCCCAAAAACCCGTTCTCCGGCCGTCGTTGACAAAGGGCCTCCAGGGGCCCATACTAGAGGGGCATGTCCACGGCCAAGACTTCGGCCCCCTCCGTCCAGCCGCTGATCGACTCGGTGGCGCGCGTCTTCGTCGGCAAGCCCGACGCGGTGAAGCTCACCGTGATGACCTTGCTCGCGCGGGGTCATCTGCTCATCGAGGACGTGCCCGGCATCGGCAAGACCTTGCTCGGCGTCGCGCTCGCGCGCGCTTTCGGCGTGACCTTCCGCCGCATCCAGTTCACCAACGACCTGCTGCCCTCGGACATCCTGGGCCTGTCGGTCTTCGACCCTAAGGAAGCCTCTTTCGATTTCAAGCCGGGCCCCATCTTCAGCCACGTCCTGCTCGCCGACGAGATCATCCGCTCGACTCCGAAGACCCAATCCGCCCTGCTCGAGGCCATGAGCGAGGGCCAGGTCACCATCGACGGCAAGACTCACGCCCTGCCCGACCCCTTCCTCGTCATCGCCACCCAGAACCCCGTCGAGTACCACGGCACCTTCCCTTTGCCCGAGGCCCAGCTCGACCGCTTCCTGATGCGCGTGCGCATCGGCTACCCGTCGCACGCCGACGAGCTGCGCATCCTGCGGGAGCGCGACCGGCCCGCGACGGCCGAGGACATGAGGCCCGTGCTCTCCCGCGAGGAGGTCCTCGCCCTGCAGGCGCGCGTGGACGAGATCCGCGTCGACGAAGCGATCCTGGACTACGCGGTGCGCCTCGCCGAGGCCTCGCGCGCCGGAAAGGGCGTGCGCCTGGGCCTGTCGCCGCGCGGCACGCTCGCGCTGGCCCGCGCCGCGCGCGCCAACGCCGTGCTCGAGGGGCGCGACCATTGCGTCCCCGACGACGTGAAGACCGTCGCGGCCCCGGTCGCCGCGCACCGCCTCCTGCTCGACACGAGCCTTTACGGCGTCGCGCGCGTGGACGAGGCGGAGCAGGCCGTGATGGACCTGCTCCATACGGTCCGCGCTCCCTAGTCCCATGCGCCCGACGCGGTTGGGCGTCTTCACCGTCCTGCTCGCGGGCTTCACGCTGTTCGCCGCCGGCTCGACCGGAAACAACCTCCTGTATCTGCTGTTCGCGGCCACGGCTTCCGCGCTGGTCCTGTCCGTCGTCGCGGGCCGCCTGAACCTGCGCGGGGTGAGCGCCCGCGTCGAAGCGCCGTCCCAGGTCTTCCGCGACGCGCCGTTCAGCGCGCGCGTGTTCGTCGAGAACGCCAGCTCCTCCGCGGCCCGTCTCGTGCGCCCCGTCGGGCCCCTCGGCGCCGCGGCCGCCTTCGACGTGCCCCCGCGCGGCGCGTTCGCCGCGGACCTGCGTCTGGCGCTCCCGGCGCGCGGCCTGAACCGCCTCGAGGGCCTGCGCCTCGAGAGCCTGTACCCGTTCGGCTTCTTCACGACGCGGCGCGCCCTGCCTCCCGTCGATCTCCTCGCCCTGCCCAAAGCGGGCCCCGGCCGGGCCGCCGGGTCGCTCGAGGCCGACCCGCGGGCGCGGACTGCGGGCGGGGGCGGCAAGGCGCGAGAGGGCGAGTTCTTCGGTCCCCGGCACTACGACCGCGGCGACGACGCGCGGCTCATCCATTGGAAGCTCACGGCGAAGGCGGGACGCCCGGTCGTGGCCGAGTACGCGACCGCGCCCGAAGGCCGCGTCATGGTGCGCCTCGACGGCGTCGACGACGCCTCCATCGAGCGCGCCGCCTCCGCCTGCCGCTTCCACGTCGAGGCGGGCGCCGAGACCGGCCTCGTCGGCCCCGGCGTCGAGGTCGCTCCGGCGCGCGGCCGCAGGCAGCTCGACGCGCTCCTGCGCGCGCTCGCGCTGGCCGGCGACGGAGCGACGCCGCGCGCCGCGCCGGGGGCGCGCTCCGCCCCGGACGAGGGGGCCGCTGACTCGCGCGAGCTGCGCCGGCTCATGCTCTTCGGCGGCGCGCTCGTCTACTTGGCGCTGTTCCTGATCGACGACCTCTCGACGGCGAGCCTGCTCGCCTTCCTGCCGCTGGTCCCCCTCGGCTTCTGGCTGCACGAGCGCGGCGGCCCGTTCCCGCCGCGGTCGGTCTGGAACGCGCTCTCGCTGGCGATGCTCGGCTACCTGATGCTGTTCGACTGGCGCCGCTCCGGCGTCGCGCTGGCCAACGCCCACCTGCTCGGCTACCTCCTGATCAACCGGCTGTTCAACCCGTGGCCGCGCAAGGAATTGAGGCAGGTCGTGCTCATCCTGTACCTCGCGTTCTTCCTCGTCTCGGGGCTCACGATCAGCCCGTGGTACTTCCCGCTGTTCGTCGCCTGGCTCGTCTTCCTCGGCGCGTGGCTGGCGCTCCAGTCGGGCGCGGATCCGCGCGCCGCGCGCGACTGGGCGCCCGCTTTGGGCCGCCTGCTCGCCGCCGGCGCGGCGCTGGGGACCGTGTTGTTCCTCGTCGTGCCGCGCGTCGAAGGCCTGCGGCGCTTCAACCCGTTCGTCGCGTCCGGCATGGACAAGCTGCAGATCCGCTCCTCCGCGGTGACCGGCTTCACGGACCAGGTCACGCTCGGCAACTTCGGGACCCTGCGCCGCTCGCCGGCGCGCGCGATGCGCCTGCGCCCGGAGCCCGCTCCGGCTCCCGGGGGGGTCATCCCGGACGTGTACGTCCGCGGCGCGGCCTTCGACGTCTTCGACGGGCGCGCCTGGACCAAGGTCCCGCTCGACTTCCGCTACCGCCTCGTGGGGGGCCGGATGCTCTCGACGCGCGGCGGGCGCGCCCTGGTGCGCCGCGCGGGCGACATGATGACCTTCCCGTCGACGGGCGCGCCCGGGCCGCTCTATCAAGTCGAGCTTTATCCGATGCAGGTCTCCATCGTGTTCACGGTCGGCGCGCCGAGCGAGATCGACGGGGTGAGCGGCGCGGCCTGGTACGATCACACGGACAGCGTCTACGCGTCCGGCTCCTTCTCGGCGGGCGGGCGCTACCGGGTGGTCACGGCCCCGCCGGGCGCGGAGCCGACGGACGGGGCCGAGGGGCTGCGCGCGCGGGCTTTGGCCCGCGCGCTCATATTGCCCGACGATCCCGGTGGGAAGGAGGCCGCGCTGGTCGCGCGCTGGACCAAGGGCCTGACCGAGCCGAAGGCGAAGGCGGACGCGATCGCCTCGCGCCTGCGCCGCGAGTACGCCTACTCGCTGCGCTCAGACGGGATGCACACCTCCTTGACGGACTTCCTGTTCACGACCCGGCGCGGCAACTGCGAGTATTTCGCGACGGCGGCCGCGATCTTGATGCGCCGGGCGGGCATCCCGACGCGGCTCGTGACGGGCTTTCGCGCCTCGGACTGGAACGAGTGGGGCCGCTTCTACGACGTCCGGCAGAGCGAGGCTCACGCGTGGACCGAGGCCTGGCTGCCGGAGCGCGGCTGGACGCTCTACGACGCGACGCCCTCCGAGTCGGGGCTGTCGGCCGCGGCCGACGAGTTCTCCCGACGCCTCGACCGCTGGGCGGACATGCTGCAGACGCGCTGGTACAGCAGCGTGATCGGCTACGACCAGTACTCCCAGCGCGACGCGTTCCTGCGGCTGAGCTTCGCGCGCTTCTTCGAGCGCCTGCGCCTCCTGCTCGAGAGCGGCCTGGGCGGGGCGCTGCCCTGGGTGCTCGGGGCCGGCCTGCTCGGCTGGGGGCTGCGCGCCGCGCCCGCGGCCTTCAAGAAGACCGACGAGTACGAGCGCGCGGAGCGCGCGCTGGCCCGCGCCGGGCTCAAGCGCCGCCCGTGGCAGACGCCGCGCGAGTTCGCCGGCGACGTCGCGCGCGAGCGGCCGGAGCTCGCGGCGCTGACCGACCTCGCCGAGGCGCACTACCGCCGCCGCTACTCCGGCGCCGTTGCGGACGCGGACGAGCGGCGGCGCGCCGCGGCGCTCCTCGCCCAGCTCAAGTCGCGGCTTTAGTAGAATCGCCGCATGACCGCGCATTGGCTGATGAAGTCCGAGCCCGACGTTTTCTCCATCGACGACCTCGCGAAGAAGGGGGTCGCGGGCTGGGACGGCGTGCGCAACTACCAAGCGCGCAACTTCATGAAGTCCATGAAGCTCGGCGACAAGGTCTTCTTCTATCACTCCAACGCCCTGCCGCCGGGCGTCGCGGGCGTCGCCGAGGTGGCCAAGCTCGCTTATCCCGATCCCTCGCAGTTCGATCCGAAGAGCCATTACCACGATCCCAAGTCGCGGCCGGACGCGCCGACTTGGTTCCAGGTCGACCTGCGCTTCGTGAGGAAGTTTCCGCGCCTTCTGTCTCTCGACGAGCTGCGCGGCGTGCCCGCGCTCGCGGACATGCCGTTGTTCAACCGCTCGCGCCTGTCCGTCCAGCCGGTGACGCCGTCGCAATGGAAGACGATCGTCTCACTGGCCGGAAAGGCCCCGTGAACGGCCGCTCCGTCACCCGCGTCCTGGTCGGCATCAACGTCTTCTTCTTCGTCGCGATGACTTTGACCGGGGTCTCGCCGCTGGCGCCGACGCCGCAGGACCTCCTGCGCTGGGGCGGCAACTTCGGCGCGCTGTCGCTGGGGCCCCAGCCTTGGCGCCTGCTGATCTCCAACTACCTGCACGTCGGGATCATCCACATCGGGTTCAACATGTGGTGCCTGTGGAACCTGGGCTTCCTCGCCGAGCGGATCTTCCGGCCGCGCACGTACGTTCTGGTCTACACCCTATGCGGCCTGGCGGGCAGCGTCGCGAGCGCGTGGATGCATCCCCACGTCGTCGGCGTGGGCGCTTCCGGCGCGATCTTCGGCCTTGCGGGCGCGCTGATCACGGCGCTTACGTGGGGCCGCTTCACCGTCCCGCAGGAGGCCATCCGCGCGACGCGGCGAAGCCTGATCTCCTTCGCGGGCTACAACCTGCTCTTCGGCGCCGTGATCCCCGGCATCGACAACATGGCGCACGTCGGCGGCCTGCTCACGGGGCTCGCGCTGGGCGCGTTCTTCGCGCGGCGGTAGTTATCCACTTCTACCCGGCTACCCGGGTAGAGTCTTGTGGACAACACTACGCCAGCCGCTCGATGTCGCCGCGCAGCGCCCACAGCGCCGCGGCCTGCAGCACGAGCAGCCCCACGATTACGTACGTGAACGGCCGCAGGCTTTCGGCATGGATGAGCAGGGGAAACGCCAGCGCGGCGCCCGCGATGCGTCCGCACTGCATGACGGTCAGGCCCGCGGAGTAGAAAAGCCCGGCCTTCTCGTGGCCTGGGGTCATGCGCATGAGCGTGTACTGCGCCACCGCGCCGAGCGCCAGCTCGCCGAGCGTGATCAGGAACATCCCCGTGAAGACCCAGAGCTGGTTCGCCATGCCCCAGCAGCCGACGAGCACGCCCAGGCCGGTCATGATCATGCCGCCGCTGATCGCGTTCCAAGAGCGGCGGAAGAAGCGCGTGGCATGCACGGCGAAGGCGGTGCAGATCACGGTGTTGAGGATCATCATCGTCGAGAAGCGCCGCAGTCCCTCGCCGGGGTGCAGGACCTCCAAGCGGCCGGATCCCCCTTCTAAAAACAGCTCGTAGCAGAAAGACCAGCCCATCAGCGCGATCGCGCAGCCGAAGAACGAGAGCTTCGAGGCGTATTGGCCGTCCTTGCCGGACGTCAAGCCGCGGTCGCGCACGCCCTCGGGCGGCCGGTGCGGCAGGATCTTGCGGCCCAGGCCGAAGGCGGAGGCCGACGTGACCGCGTCGAAGATCATGAGGGGCGCCACCCCGAGTCGCGAGGCGGCGGCGGCGATCGAGAAGCTGAAGATCTGCGCGAAGTTGGAGACCATGCGCATCCAGCCCAGCGCCTCTTTCTGATGCCCGACGTCGACCTGGTCCATGAGCAGGATGCGCTGGACGACCCCGAGCAGGGAGTCGGCGAACTGCGCCAGGATGCCGAAGGCGAGGATGGCGAGGATCGTCTTCTGGAACGGCAGGAAGCCCAAACCCGCCGCGGACATGAGCAGGCCCGCGAGCGTGAGCGTGCGCGAGCTGAACCGGTCCGTGAGCGCGCCGCTGGCCAAGGTGCCGACGATGATGGTGGCCTTGAGCGTGCCCAGCACCAAAGTGCCCTGCCCCGTCGACACGCCGCGGTGCACGAGCAGGATCGAGACCAGGCTCAGCCCGATCGAGCCCACCTTGTTCGTGAAGGCGGTCAGCAGGACCGGCCGGCTCTGCCGGAACGCGGCGGCCTCGAAGAAGGACGCGACGGGGGACGATTCCGCCCGGGGACTCGTCCCGGGCGGCGAATTAAGCGTCGTTCGCCGCGGCGTAATCCGGCACCGCGGCCAGCAGCCGCCAGAACTCGGCGGGCGATTGAAGTCGCTTCTCGGCGTCCGGCTCGAGACACCGGTCGATCAGCTCGTCCAGCTCCAGCGGCATGCCCGGCAGGCGCGTCGAGGCCCGGATGTAGCTCTTGGCGAGCTTGGCCTGGTGCGCGCCCTCGTACGGGCGCACGCCGGTCAGCATCTCGTAGAGCACCGCGCCCAGCGAGAACACGTCGTTCTCCTTCTGGACGATCCCGTACTCCTGCTCGGGGGCCATGTAGTGCGGCGTGCCGGTCACCGTCTGCGTCGTGTTGGCCTTGCCGGCCCGCGCCGCGTGGCGCGAGATGCCGAAGTCCAGGACCTTCACCCCGTCCTGGGTCAGCATCACGTTGGACGGCTTGAGGTCGCGGTGAACCACGTCGTGTCCGTGCGCGTAGATCAGCGCGTCGCAGACGGGCTTGAGCACGTCCTTGACCTCGCGCAGGGTCAGGCGCTTGCGCTCGCTCAGCACCACGTCCAGCGTCTTGCCCTGCAGGCGCTCGAAGATCAGGTACAGCCCGCGCTCGTCCTCGATGATGTTGTGGATGTCGACGATGGCGGGGTGGTGCAGCTCGGCCACCGTGCGCGCTTCCTCCATGAACGCCTTCTTGGCGGACTCGTCGATCTTGAACTCGTCGCGCAGCATCTTGATCGCCACGGGCCGTTTGAGCTTCTTGTCATAGGCCTCGTAGACGATGCCCATGCCGCCCTGGCCCAGCGCCTTGCCCAGAGCGTAGTCGGCCTCGATGCCGGTCGCGGGCGGCTTGGCCGCGGCGGGCGCCGCCGTCTTGGCGGTGCCGGTCACGTGCAGGATGCCCAGCGCCACGAGCATGCCGCCCAGCAAGGACGACAGGAAGATCACGAAGAAGGAGCGCTCGTGTCGATGACGCTTCGCGTCCAGCTCGGAGACTGTCTTGTCGCGCTTGGACGGCGGCTGGGGGGTGAGGCCGTGACGGCGCGCGGCGTCCTCATAGGTCGGCTCGAACTGGGCGTTGAGCGCGGCCGCGGCCTTGTAGTCCTCGGCCATCGACTCGTAGTCGCCGCGCTGCTCGTCGGCGTAGGCGCGGTTGGCCAGCGCGTAGCCGTCCTTCGGATCGGCCTCGAGAGCCGCGTGCGCGTCGGCGATCGCGTCGACGAAGCGGCCCATGCGGTTGTACGCCCAGGCCCGCGCGTCGTGCAGCGGCGCGTCGTTGGGCTGCATGGCCAGGCCGCGCGTGGCGTCGCGCGAGGCCTCGCCGTACTCGCCGATGAGGTTGTGAGCGGCGGCGCGATAGTACAGGGCGCGCGTGTTGTTGGGATCGACGGCCAGCGCCTTGTCGGCGTCCTCGACGGCGCCGTAGTAGTCCTTCACCGTGAGCTTGGCCCCGGCCGAGGAGACCATGCGGGCGACGTTGGGCGAGGCGAGCTCCTCGAGGGGAGCGTCGCGCCGCTCCTGGACCTGGTTGAGCTGCTCGGTCATGCCGTGGTATTCGCGCTCGACGGTGTCGGCGAGCTGGGGCGCGGCGGTCCTTTCAAAATCGGGGACCTTTTTCGTGCGGCCCTCGGAGAGCTTCATGATCTGGAAGGCGGTCTTGTCCTCGGGGGCGAGCGCGAGCGCGCGCTTGGCGTCCTCGGCGGCCTGCAGATAGTTGCCGAGGCCGTAGGCGGCCGCGGCGCGGGCAGTGAAGCCGGCGGCGTCGGGCGAGAGCTGGAGGGCGCGCTCGGCGTCGGCGTAGCCGTGCGCGAAGTCCGCGAGGCCGGTGTTGGCCTGGGAGCGGCTGATCAAGGTCTCGCGGTCGTCGGGATCGAAGGCCAGGGCCTTCTCGGCGAACTCCAGGGAGTCCTGCCAGCGCTCGGAGCGGGCGTTGAGCTTGGCGGCCGCGCGGTCGGCTTTCTGGAGCAGCGGCGCGGGGGTCCCCTTCGGCAGCGTGCGCAGGACCTCGTTGAAGTTCCCGAGGTGGCCGTCGATCCATGCCTGCGAGACGTCGGGTACGGCCTGAGCGGCGCCGGACTCCAAGTCGCTCAAGGCTCCGAGCAGGTCCGTCTTGGCCTTGCCGTCGGCCTCCTCGGCGAGCCCCTCGCGGACGGCTCTCAGGAGCGCGATCGAGTCCTGCGAATGAACGAGCGGCGGCCGGGCCGCGGGAGCCTGCGGGGCGCGCCAGGCGATGATGGCGGGCGACGCGGTGCCGACGGGGGCGTCCTTGTCGGCGTCGTCCTGCGCGCGCGCGGAAAGCGCGGCGGCGACGAGTCCAAGCAGCAGAAGAGGGGTCGATAGTCGGCGCATATAAAGCGGACGGGGCCCAGCCAGTGTAAAGGAGCGCCCCTTCGCCCGTCAAGGGCCCTCCGGTAGGATTTCTGGGACCAAACCGTGCCTTTCGGCGGCTCGAATGTCGTTTTGCTAAAATAAAAAAGATAACATGGGCACCAAGCTTTTCTGCGTCGACGGCACGAATTTGGTGCGCACGGCCTACGGTTACGGCGGGCCGGCGCACGCGGCGCAGGAGCAGTCGGATTCCGAGCATTTGGCTGCGGTCTTCGCCGAAGTCTGCGAGGCCGCGGGCTCGGGAGTGGAGGTGGAGCTGTTCTTCGACGGACCTTTCCGGGCGATGCCCGGCGGTCCCGCGAACTTCAGCGTCAGCTTCACGCGCGAGGTCGCGGCCGACGAGCTGATCCTGGACCGGGTCCGGGCGAAGGCGTGGGGCAAGACGGGCTCGGTGACGGTGGTGACGGCGGACGGCGACCTCGGTCGGTCGGCCGAGTCGGAAGGCGGGAGATGGCTGCGCGTGGCTCACGGCTCGTCGCCGGAGAGCGTCGCGCGGCGGATCGGGGGGCGTTTCTCGAGATGAGCGTCAAGAATTCGGTGGTCGTCGTCGGCGGCGGGATCATGGGGGTGCAGGCGGCTTGGCACCTGTCCGCGCTGGGCCAGACGGTGACGGTGCTCGACCAGTTCGACGTGCCCAACCAATGGGCGGCCTCCGGCGATCACCTGCGGGTGTTCCGCATGACGTACGGCAAGGACGCCTTCTACACCGAGATGGCGATGAAGTCCCTGCCTCTCTGGCTCGAGCTCAACACCTTGTCCGAAGAGCTGTGCCTCCAGCAGAACGGCGTGCTCGAGCTCGCCTCCAAGGAGAACGGCTACGAGTCCCAGAGCCTCGCCGTCCTCAAGGACCTGCACGTGAAGGTCGAGCGGCTGGAGCGCGAGCAGATCAAGAAGATGTACCCGATGTACAACGTGAAGGCCTTCAAGTGGGCGCTGTTCCACCCGGAGGGCGGGATGATCTGGGCCAACCGCGCGGTCGCGGCCACGGCCTCCATCGCCCAGCGCAAGACGGTCCGGATCCGCTCGAACGTGAAGGTCGTCTCCATCCAGAAGGACAAGAACGGGGTGAAGTCGGTCAAGGACGCGGCGGGCAAGGTCTGGGAAGCCGAGAAGTTCCTCTTCGCCGGCGGCTACTGGACGGGCGAGCTGCTCAAGAACTACGGCCTGCCGATCAAGGTCACGCGGCAGGAGCAGATGTTCCTGCGGCCTCTGGCCAACCGCGGGCGCTACCGCCCGGAGCACTTCCCGGTCTTCGCGAGCAAGGACCAAGGGTTCTACGGCTTTCCGGTGCATCTGCACGGCTTCATCAAGATCGGCGACCATCGCAAGGGCCAGACGGTCAAGAAGGCCGATCCGGAGCAGCTGCGGGAGCTGACGCCGAAGTTCGAGAAGGCGTCGCGCAAGTTCCTGCAGCGCTTCCTGCCCGAGCTCGCGAAGTTCACGGAGTTCGAGGGGCACACGTGCTGGTACGACAACACGCCCGACGACGACTTCATCGTCGACCGCCTGCCCGACGCGCCGAACGCGTACGTGGCGGCGGGGTTCTCGGGACACGGGTTCAAGTTCGCGCCGATCGTGGGCAAGTCGATGGCGGAGCTCATGGTGGCGGGCAAGTCGGACCTGAACCTGCACCGCTTCCGGCTCGCGCGGTTCAAGCTGCGCAAGTGAGCAGGCCGCTCGGCTTCCTCCTTCTCGCCGCGGCCGCGCTGGCGGCGTGCTCGTCGGCGAACGTCTCGCTCAACAAGGGCTTCGACTACTCGAAGATCCATCGCGTGGCGGTCGTCACCTTCAAGGACGCGCCGCGCGGCGGCGGGACGGGCGCGGCGGTGACGTCGGCCTTCGAGCAGTCGCTCCTGGCCGCGGGCTACGACGTGCTCGATTCCGCGACGGTCTCGTCCGCGCTCGGCGGGCGCAAGGGGCCGCTCGACGCGAGGGCCGCCAAGGACGTCGCGGGCAAGCTGGGAGTCGACGCGCTCGTGATGGGGCAGATCACCGCGTTCGCCAACGCGAAGGCGACGACGGTCAAGGTCGACGTGCTCGAGAACTACAACGACCCCGTCTATCAGACGCAGGTCATCCACACCGTCGATCAAAACGGCGTGCCGATGGACGTCGTGCAGAAGACGATCGTGGGCCGTCGGCGCGGGCAGCGCTACCGCAAGGAGCCGCGCTCCTACACTCAACCGGGCAAACTTGCGATCTCCGCGAAGATGGTCTATCCGGCGACGGGGGCGATGGTATGGTCCGGATCGGACGCGACGGACACGGACTATCCGGACGCGGCTCGCGCGGTGGCGGACGACGTCCTGAAGGCGGTTAAGGCGACTTGGCCTAAAAAATAAGGAGCCCCCCGTTTCCGGAGGGCTCCCGTTTTCGAGACTCTTTTCTTCGTCTTACTTCACGCCGTGGCAGCACGCATGAGCGCCGTGACAGCAGGCGGCTCCCGCGATGCAGCAATCCGCGGCGTACGCGGCGCCGGCGGCGGCGAAGATCATGACGGCGAGCAGCAGATTCTTCATATTCGATTCCTCTCTGAGTTTAGATTTGATGCGGGTTGACGGACGCTTGAGACGTCGTCAGGCGAGAGGCGGAGCGCGAGCGGGTCCCGTCGTTCGATGAAGCGAGGCTCCGGGCGGGGCCGTCGGGACGGGCGCGAACGAGAGCTCGAGCCGGGGCGCGGGGAGGCTGGGGGCAGAGGGGAGAATCTCCGCGACGACGAAGACGGGCGCGAGGCGAGGGGAGATCGTGGCCGCCGCGTCGGGGCAGCACTGCTCCATGACCGGCGCGGTGCGGCCTTTGGGCGCCTGGCAGCAAGCGTGAGCGCTCGCCGTGGGCGAGGCCCAGGCGGCGACGCGCCCGACGCAGAGCGTCAGGGCCAGGACGGACAGGACCGCAAACAGGCGGCGGCGCATAACGCCAGTATACCCCCTCGAAGTTCGTCGACGCAATGGGTCGGCTATCTCTATTTCGCGAACACCACCGTCGCGGGCCCCGGCGTCGGCATGAGCTCGATCGACGTGAAGCCCGCCTCCGTCAGCCACTTCCGGTAGTCCGCCTGGCGCCACGCGGCGCCCTCCTTGGAGACCAACAGCATCTGCGAGGAGAACATCATCGCGAAAGGATGCCCGGTCCGCTCGTCTGAGAGCACGAAGTCGTTGACCAGCAGCGTTCCGCCCGGTTTCAAGGCCTTACGGAACTTCTTGAAGATCTCGACGTTGCTTTTCGGGGACTCCTGGTGGGCGATGTGAGCGTAGATCGCGTAGTCGTACCCGATCCCGAAGCCCGTCGTGTGGAAGTCTCCGTCGATGGTGTTGAAGCGGTCCGCGACTCCGAAGCCCCCGACGTAGTCCTTGGCGAGTTTGTTCACGGACGGCCAATCGAGCTGCGTGCCCCTGGCCTGCTTGTTCGCGCCGAGCCACACCGCCGACCAGACGCCCGAGCCGCCGCCCACGTCGAGCCAGCGCGCCGGTCCCGCCTTCGCGAGGCCGAGCTTGTCCGCCGCCATCCGCGCCACGGGCAGAGACATCGTCGCGATGGCCGGCACCAGGACCTTCCAGAACTCGTTGTCCGGCACGGCCGCCGTGGCGGAGCCCGTCGGGCTTCCGGTCTTCACCGCCGCGGGCAGCGTGGACCAGTCGACGAGAGAAGCCGTCATCACCTCGGCCATGCCGCCGAGATAGGACGGCTTTCCTTTCACGAGGAACTGCGCGGACTCGGGCGTGTTGGAGTAGCGCCCGTTCGAGAGTGAGAGCAAGCCGAGGCCCGTGAGCCCGTCGAGCACGGCTTGCGCTCCGCGCGCTGAGATCCCGGTTTTCTTGGCCACGCCCGCCGCGTCTTCGCCGCCGTCGTCCAGCGCGTTGAAGACGCCGTTCTTCGCGGCCGCGCCCAAGATCGCGGCGGCCCAGCCGCCGGAGATGAGCTGCATCACCTTCTCAGGCGAAGGACCGTTCTTATTCAAGGTGAACTCCATTTATAGTTATCCACGAACTCGGTCAGGACGAAGCCGGCGGATAAACTCGATTTCGCGAGCCGAGCGGCCGTCGCGCCGGTGCGCGGGAACGCCGGCGCGGCGACTGCGTCCTTCTCGGCCTTCGGCCGCGGCTGCCAGCCATTCCAGAGATTCAGCAGCGCGTCGTACTTGGCCTGGACGCGCGGATCGCCGTCCTTGAGGTTCTCGCCGTCGTCGGCGAGCACCTGGCCGTCCTGGGTCTCGACGAGCGTGATGTGCGCGCGCGCGCCGACCGAGCCGTCCATGCCGAGGCGGAACAGCCACTGGTCGACGTGCCAGTTGCCGTCGGCGGGGATCGTCCATTGCTCGGACACCAGCGTCACCTCGCCGGGCTGGAACTCGCCGCGGGAGTCCGTGAAGCCCCACTCGTTGACGTAGTCGGCGACGTGGGCCGCGTCCTTGGGGCCGCGCACGTCGGCGAGGCCGTAGGTGTCGGGGATGTTCCCGTCGGTCGGCGTGAAAGTCCCGAGCGCGCGGACCTTGGCGATGAGCTCCAGCCAATGCGCCGGCGAGACGGGCGCGGCGGCGCGCACGAGGCCGCGCGAGGCCGCGAAGGCGGACGACAGCTCGGCCTCGCCGAACGAGGCGGCGGCGAACGAAGAAAGGGGGACGAGCGCGAGGACGGCGGCGGCGAGCATGGATCGATTCATGAGGGTCTCCGATGATGCGTCGTTGGCCAGATTATCGACATTTTCGCTCGGCGCAGGCAATGGACGCGGCGTTACAAATGAGAAGGGCCGCTCTTTCGAGCGGCCCTTCTTTCATAAACGTCCTCGGCGACTTAAGCGGCGACCGGAGTCTTCCCCGAGCCCGCCAGCATCTGGCCCAGCACGTAGCGCAGGACGCCGCCGTAGCGGTAGTACTCGAGCTCGATGGGCGTGTCGATGCGGCAGACGACCCCGAACTCTTTGGTCTTGCCGGAGTCGTCGACGGCCCGCACCGTCAACGAGCCGCGCGGCTTGACCGCGGAGAGACCGACGATGCTGTAAGTCTCGTATCCCGTGAGCCCCAGCGACTGCGCCGACTCGCCGGCCGAGAACTGCAGCGGCAGGACGCCCATGCCGACGAGGTTGGAGCGATGGATGCGCTCGAAGCTCTGCGCGATGACCGCCTTCACGCCCTGGAGCGCCGGCCCCTTCGCCGCCCAGTCGCGCGAGGAGCCCGTGCCGTACTCCTTGCCCGCGAGGACGATCGTCGGGATCTTCGCGGCGGAGTACTTCATCGCCGCGTCGAAGATCGACAGCTGCTCCTTGGAGGGGACGTGCATCGTGTAGCCGCCGGTGACGTCCTTGAGCATCAGGTTCTTGATGCGGATGTTCGCGAACGTGCCGCGCATCATGACCTCGTGGTTGCCGCGGCGCGCGCCGTAGCTGTTGAAGTCCGCCGGCTTCACGCCCTGCTCCTGGAGATACTTGCCCGCCGGCGAATCCTTCGCGATGTTGCCGGCCGGGGAGATGTGGTCCGTCGTCACCGAGTCCCCGAACAGCGCCAGCGCCCGCGCGCCCTTGATGTCGTTGAGGGCGCGCGGCTTGAGCGAGAGGTCCTCGAAGTAAGGCGGAAGCCGCACGTACGTGGACTTCGGCTCCCACGCGTAGGACTCGCTCGCCTTGACCGAGATGCCCTGCCAATTCGCGTCGCCCTTGAAGACGTCCTTGTACTGCTTGATGAAGCCGTCGCGCGTGACGCTCTTCGCCACGGCGGCGGAGACCTCTTCGTTCGTCGGCCAGATGTCCTTGAGGTACACCGGCTTGCCGTCCTTGCCCTTGCCGATCGCGTCCTTGGAGAGGTCGAGGTCGACGGTGCCGGCCAGCGCATACGCGACCACGAGCGGGGGCGACGCGAGATAATTAGCCTTCACCAGCGGGTTGACCCGGCCCTCGAAGTTCCGGTTGCCGGAGAGCACGGCCGCGACGACGAGGTTTTTCTCGGAGACGGCGTGAGCGATGTCGGGAGGAAGAGGCCCTGAATTGCCGATGCAAGTCGTGCAGCCGAAGCCCACGAGGTGGAACTTGAGGGCCTCGAGCGGCTTGATCAAATCCGCGGCCTTGAGATAATCCATGACGACTTTCGAGCCCGGGGCGAGCGACGTCTTGACCCACGGCTTCACGGAGAGACCCTTTTCTTGAGCCTTCTTCGCGACGAGACCGGCGGCAATGAGCACAGAAGGATTGGAGGTATTCGTACAAGAGGTAATAGCCGCGATGGTCACGGCGCCATGACCCAGTTTGAAGTCCTTGACCGCGACCTCGGTGCCTTTCGGAGCGGGCGTGTTGCCCTTCTTATCCTTCTCGGCGAGGAAGCCGGGGAGATCCTTGGCCTCCCACTGCTTCTTCACGCGGCCGAGCTCGATGCGGTCCTGCGGGCGCTTGGGGCCCGCGAGGGAAGGAACGACTTTCCCGAGGTCCAACGACAGAGTATCGGCGAACGACGGCTCGGCTTTTTCATCGCGGAACAAACCCTGAGCCTTGCAGTAAGCCTCGACGAGCGCGATCTCGTCCTCGGGGCGGCCGGACAGGCGGAGGTAGTCGAGAGTGCGGTTGTCGACGGGGAAGAACCCGACGGTGGCGCCGTACTCCGGCGCCATGTTCGCGATCGTGGCGCGGTCGGCGAGCGAGAGATGGGAGAGACCGGGGCCATAGAATTCCACGAACTTGCCGACCACGCCCTTCTTGCGCAGCTGTTCCGTCACGGTGAGCACGGCATCTGTCGCCGTGGCGCCTTCGGGCAATTGGCCTGTCAGACGGAATCCCACGACCTCCGGTATGAGCATCGGCATCGCCTGGCCGAGCATCGCGGCCTCGGCCTCGATGCCGCCGACGCCCCAGCCGATCACGCCCAGGCCGTTGATCATCGTCGTGTGCGAGTCGGTGCCGATCACGGTGTCGGGGTAGGCGGCGCCGTCCTTGGTCCACACCACCTTGGCCAAGTACTCGAGGTTCACCTGGTGCACGATGCCCGTCTCGGGCGGCACCGCGCGGAAGTTCGCGAAGGCCTTCTGGCCCCACTTGAGGAAGGAGTAGCGCTCCTGATTGCGCTGGAACTCGATCTCCGAATTCTTTTCGAAAGCGTCGGAGGAGCCGAAGTGGTCCACCTGCACCGAGTGGTCGATGACCAGGTCGACGGGCTGGAACGGGTTGATGCGCTTGGCGTCGCCGCCGAGCTTCTGGATCGCGTCGCGCATCGCGGCGAGGTCGACGATCGCGGGCACGCCGGTGAAGTCCTGCATCACGACGCGGGCGGGCATGAAGAACACCTCGCGCTCCGCGGGGAGGACGCCGACGGTCCGGGCCACGGCCTCGATGTCGGCCTTCCCAACGACACGTCCATCTTCGTGGCGCAGGAGGTTCTCGAGGAAGATCTTCATCGAGATCGGCATCTTCGAGAGGTCGAAGCCCTTCTCGGCGAGCGCGGCGAGGCTGAAGTACTCGTACTTCTTGGAGCCGACGCTCAGCGTGCGGCGGGAGGAAAAGCTGTCCGGGCGGGAGATTGTCATAGGAATGCTCCTTTATAAAGAACGCGATTGTAATTTATCATATCGCCGTGAGCCTGGAATTGACGGTTTTGGGAAGCGGAGGTTACGCTCCTGGGTACGGAAAAGAGGTCCGCAATCCCGCGGGTTTCGCCGTGCGCGCCGGGGACGACGTCGTGCTGCTGGACCTCGGCTTCGGCAACGTGCGCCAGCTCGCGCGCGCCGGCATCCCGGTCGAGGACGTCTCGGACGTGTTCCTGACCCACCTCCATCCCGACCACTGCGGCGACCTGCCGGCCCTGCTCCACGTCCTGCACGGCGAGACCGTCCCGCGCGCCAAGCGCCTGCGCGTCTGGGGGCCGACCGGCACGCGCGCGCTCGTCGCCGCGCTGTGCAAGGCGTGGGCGCCGTGGATCGACCCGCGCGGCTACGCGCTCGAGGTCCGCGAGCTCGCCGACGGCGGCGAGGCGCTCGGCATCGGCTGGGTCGTCGAGGCGCGCTCGGTGCCGCACTCCTCGCCCGCGCTGGCCTACCGCCTGAGCCGCGGCTCGGCGAATCTCGTCTACTCCGGCGACATGGAGCACGAGCCCGGCTTCGCGCGCTTCGCCGCGTCCTGCGACCTCCTGCTCATCGAGTGCACGTCCGACGCCGACGACGCGAAGGCCGGCCATCTCTCGGCCGCGCAGGCGATCGAGCTGTCGCGCGCCTCCAGCGCGGGCAAGACCCTGCTCACGCACCTCTCCGACGCGTCGGCCGCGGCGGCGGAGCGCCTGATCGCCGGCGACCCGTGCGTGGAGCTCGCCAAGGACTTGATGCGGCGGAAGATCAAGGCGTGAGAAGACGGGCCCCGCTGCTGCCGCTCGCCGCGGTCCTGCTCACGGCCTGCGCGGGCGCCAAGCTCCGGGCGCAAAAAGACCAGATCGCGGACCTGCAGTCCAAGAACGCCGCGCTGACCTCCGCGCTCTCGCAGCGCTCGGCCGAGCTCGACGCCGCGAAGACCGCGGGAGCCGCCGCGCAGGCCAAGGCTTCCGAAGCGGAAGCCAAGCTCGCCGACGCCGAGGGCAAGCTCGCGATCGCCGGAGGCCGCGTCGACACGCTCACCAAGTCGAACAAGGACCTGACCGACGCCGCCGGCGCGAGCTCGACCGAGCTCGGCGGCAAGCTCGACGCCGCGATCGCGGAGAAGGACGAGCTCGCCAAGAAGCTGGCCGAGGCCCAGCAGAAGGAGCTCGCCGCGTCGCGCCTCAAGAGCATCTACCGCTCCGCGCGCGACAAGGCGGCCGCGGACCTCGCCTCGTGCGAAAGCCGGCGCGCCGAGCTCGAGACGCGCGTGCAGGGCTTCGAGGCCGCGCGCTCCTCGGAGACGGCGCGCGCGGCGGCGCTGAAGGCCAAGCTGCACGACGACATGGGCTCCGTCGCCGACGTGATCCTGCCGGACATCCAGGCGGGCCGCGCGTTCGCGGCGGTGGCGGGAAACGCCGTCGTGATCAAGCTCTCCGACGCCCTTCTGTTCGACGGAGACACGGCCAAGCTCACCGACGCGGGCGCGGCCGCGCTCGAGAAGGTCGGCCGCGCGCTCAAGTCGCTCGGGCCGCGCCTGATCCGCGTCGAGGCGCACAACGACGCGGCGCCGCTCAAGCGCGGACTGCTCGGCGGATATGAAGATCACTGGGAGCTCTCCGCGGCGCAGGCGGCGTCCGCGGCGCGAGCCCTGAGCGAGCGCGGACGCGTGGAGCCGGCGCGCATGAGCGCCGTCGCCGACGCGCAGTATCATCCTTTCCCGACGGGAGACGACGGATGCGCCGACAACCGCTGCGTCGTCATTTCCGCCGAGCAGGTCTTGACGGAATAAACCGCGCGCTATAAACTGACGGCATGGCCAAAACGAAGTCCGCGACGAAAGTCGCGAAGCCCAAGAAGACGGCGAAGAAGGGCGGCGAGGATCACGAGGACGCCCGCGAGCGGCACACCGCGGAGACGGTGATGCAGACGGTGCTCACGGAGGCGCGGGTCGAGGCGGAGAAAGTCCGGCTGGATCAGTGGGTCCCCATCGAGTGCCCGCATTGCGGCGAGGGCACGGAGCTCCACGTGATCGCGGAGATGGACGGACAGTCGATCGACCAGGACTGCACGGTCTGCTGCCGCCCGTTCGTCGCCCACATCGAGATCGAGGAAGAGGACGTCCACGTCGGCGTGGAGGCGTCCTAGCCCGATGACAGACGGGGCGTCCTGCCGCGTGGGCGGCGGAGCCTCGCCCGACGACGTCGTCGCCGCCGTCCTCAAGCTCAAGACCATCGCCGTCGTCGGCTGCTCGCCCAATCCCGCCCGGCCGTCGCATTACGTGTCGGCGTACATGCAGGGAAAGGGCTATAAGATCGTGCCGGTCAACCCCGGCCACAAGGAGCTTCTCGGCGAGAAGTGCTACCCGAGCGTGGCCGACATTCCGTTCCCCGTCGACGTGGTCAACGTCTTCCGCCGTCCCGAGGAGGCGCTCACGCCGATCCTCGAGGCGATCGCCGCGAAGGCGAAGGCCATCTGGCTGCAGGACGGCATCACGCACCCGGAAGGCGAAGAAATGGCGCGCAAGGCGGGCCTGCTCGTCGTCTCCGACGACTGCCTCATGCGCCGGCGGATGCGCGCGGGAGAGTGACGAACCCGGCGCGCCTCGCGGTCCTGCTCGTCCTCGCCGCGGCCGCGCCGCGCGCTCGGGCCGACGGCGAGATCGGGTTGCACGCCGGAAAGTTGTCCCTCGCCCTCGGCCGCGCGGCCTCCGGCACGGGAGCGTCGACGGTGAGCGGCGCCGCGTACGGCGTCGATTACATCCATCAAGCGGGCATCAACGTCGGCTTGGGGCTGTCCTTGGATTACTTGAAGCCGGCGGACAAGACCAGCGGCAGCCTGATCAAGAACGCCCAGGCGTCGACGTCGATCGACTCGGCGTCCTTCCTCGGCGTGATCCGCGTCGGCTCCACGGAGGACGCCTTCCAGCCGAACGTCGTGTTCGGGCTGGGGGTCCACTACACCTCCCTCAAGGTCGACGCCGCCCCGCAGACGGGATTCGGCTGGAAGGATACCGGAACGAACGAGCGGCGGACCCTGGTCGACGGCGCGGGCTGGGGACCGGCGATCAAGTTCCAGGGGGGCGCGGACTACGCGCTCACCGACAACTTCATCGCCGGAGCGTTCCTCGCGATCAACTACCTGGGGACCGCGAGCTACCAGGCCACGGACCAAGCGAAGAGCCTGGGCGTGAACTCCGTGAGCGGCAGCATGATCGGGATCACGTTCGGCGTGAACGCGATCGCGCGGTTCTAGCGCTTCTTGCCGGCGGGCGCCGGAGCCGCGGGCGCCTCGGGCTTGACGATCTCGAGCAGCTCGATCTCGAAGACCAGCGTCGAGCCGCCGGGGATCACGGGCGGGTGGCCCTGGTCGCCGTACGCGGAATCGGACGGGCAGACGAGCTTGGCCTTGCCGCCGACCTTCATCATCGCCACGCCGTTGGTCCAGCAGGGGATGACGTTCTTGAGGGGGAAGGTCGCGGGCTCGTTGCGCTTATAGGAGCTGTCGAACTCGGTGCCGTCGGTCAAGGTGCCGCGGTAGTTGACCTTGACGGTGTCGTCGGCGGTGGGCATGGGGCCGGTGCCCTCGGTCTCGATCTTGATGAAGCCGCCCATGGGGATGGGCTTGACGCCCGCTTCCTTGGAGAACTTCTCGGCGAATTCCGCGCCCTTCTTCTTCGTGATCTCGGCCTTGGCGGCGAGGCGCTTCTGGGCCATCTCGCCGACCTTGGGCAGGTACACGGCCATGTTGACGGCCTCGGGCTTGCCGGTGATGGCGTCCTTGAGGCCCTGCGCGATCGCGTTGGCCTCGGCGGCGGTCGGGGTGGTGGTGGCGAGGTTCTGGCCGACGCGATAGCCGTAGGCGTAGAAGGTGCGCTCGTCCTCGGTCTTGAAGTTGTCGCCGGAGGCGGCCTTCTTGGCGGCCTTGGGCTTGGCGGCGGGCTTCGCGGCCGGCGCGGCGGCGGCCGGCGCGTCGGCGGCCATCACGGGGGCGGCGCACAGCGCGAGGGCGACGGACGCGGCGAGAACTTTCTGCATGATCTTCCTCCTAAATGTGCCAAATCATAGCACACAGGACGGGCCCAAAAGACCCCTGGCGCGAGAGGCGGGGGGCGTTTATACTCGGGGTATGCGCATTCCGGCCCCTCTGGCGCTCGTCGCGCTCCTCCTCTGCGGACCCGTTCGGGCGCAGACGCGCGTCGGCGCCGTCGACGTCGTTCCCTCGGCGCCCGCGCCCGTCGCCGCGGCCCCGACCGTCAGCCTCGCTCCCTCGCTTTCGCTCGGCTCGCCGCTGGCGGCTCCGTCGCTGGGTCAGCCCGCGCTGGCGGCGGGCCCGGTCGCGCTCTCGGCGGCCTCCTTGGCCCCGTCGCCGGTCGCCGCGGCCGCTGTTCCGGCGGCTCCGGCGGCCGCTGCGGCGCTTCTTCAAGGCAAGACTTCGGCCGCGGCGGACGGCCCCAAGGCGGCGTCTTCCGGGGCGAGCGCCGAGTCCTCGAGCGGGGAAGGCCGGGCGCTCTTCGATCAAGCGGCGAGCGCTCCGGCGCGGCCCCTCGACGACATCGTCGACGCGAACGCGTCGCGGCCCCTGCGCGGGACGTTCATCCAGCAGGAGCACGAGGGGAATCTCTTCCACTCCGACGCCAAGGATTCCTCGGGCGACGTGTTCCGCTACTACGGGCCGGTGGAGATGCGTCCGGCGCTGGCGGCGGACGTGGAATCGGGCATGACGGGGTTCTCGAAGCTCTCGTATAAGTTGCGGCGCGCGCTGCAGTTCTCCGGCCGCTCGGCGCCCGACGCGGCGTGGCGCGCGTGGCCGCTCTCCGCCAAGCTCGACTACCTGGACCGGCTCGAGAAGGCGGTGACCGCCGAGCGCGGGCCGGAGGCGGCGTGGGATGGGAAGGTGAGCCTGCTCCTCGAGCGAAAACCCTCGGCTCCGGGCTTCGTCACTCAGAATCCGCACATGGAGGCGCCGCCGGACGGGCTGAGCCATGTCGCGGGGGCGCGCTTCATCCAGCCGGAGATCGTGACCGACAAGAACCATCCGGCCGCGTCGGTGAGCGAGGCGCTGGGGCGCGCCCAGCGGATCATCGGCGACACGGCGCACGCGGGGGTGCAGTTCCACGTTTTCGTAAAAGCAGAGCCGAAGGTCCTGCTGGCGCAGATGGACAGCCTCGACGGGGCGCTGCAGCTCGTCAACGACGTGCTTTTCGCCAAGGCGGCCGAGGGCAGCGACCGGAACATCACGCACAATTCGCTGATGCCGTGGCATCGCGGGCGCTCCGAGCGCGTGCGCGAACTGCTGACCAGGGCCGAGAAAAATCCGCACACGCCCGCCGCCGGGGACGCCGACAGCGAGAAGCACGCCTTCGTGGGCTTCCGCTATTGGGGCATGGAGGGCGACAAGGCGGTCGTCTCCCTGGAGTTCCGCGGGACCGACATCCCCTGGAAGCGCAAGACCTCGAGCATGGTCCAAGGGATGGACAGTCCGGATCTTCCCAAGCGCGACTACAGCCAGGCGCGCGCTTATCTCACTTTCCTGTCGCTGTACGCCGAGGCTCTCGCGCGCGGCGACGCGCCGAAGCTGACGCTCGAATCGACGATCGTGGACGAGGCGGCGGCGGAGGCGTCCTTGCGCGCTCGCGCCGCGGAGATGGGCATGCCGGAGTCGGCCTATGACGGGCTGGGCGCGCTCGCGCGGCGGCTGACGGACGCGAAGACGACCCCGATGGGCTACTTGTTCCCGTTCGGGGCGTCCGCACCCGGCTCGCCGGAGCTCAGGGCGTTCGAGAACGAGGTCCTGCTGATCGCGGCGCGCGCGAAGGCCGCGGAGGAGGCGGGGCATCCTGAGCAGCGGGCGCACCTGCGCTTCGTGTTCTGGAACGCCTACCAGGATTGGGCGCGCCGCTTCGGCGCGCGGCAGGACGCGCGGCTGGCGCAATTGATCCGGGCCGTCGCGCCTTAAACGAACTCGCTCCGGAGCGAGTCGTCAGGGATCGATCGCCGCGATCTCGTACGGCCACTTGAGCGGGCCGGTGATCGTCACCATGCCGCCCTCGACCGGGGTCGTCGAGAACTGGGAGGCGGGTACGACGCAGAACACGTAGTGGCTCCCCGCGTTTCCCTTCTTATCGCGCTCGTAAAGACTGAGCTTGATGACCGGGACGACCTGGCCGTTGTACTTGCGCGTCTCGGAGCGGATGTACTTCGCGATGCCCGTGATCGCGACCTCGCCGTTGCCGACGTAGGCCTTGGGGTTGCCGCGCAGCTGCTCGACGGTGAGCACCGTCTGGGCGCGCACCGCGTTCAGCGCGAGGAAGGTGACGACGCCCGCCAGCGCGCCGACCACGACGGTCTTGAGGGACGAGAGATGACGCTCGATCATGCGGCCTCCCCGGAATGAGATGAGAACCTCAGGAAGTATAGCCGCGCGCGGAAACGGCGCAAGGGGGAGCTAGCGGCGGCTGCCGCGCCGGCTCGAGTGCGGGCGGTGGTAGGACTCCTTGCGCTTCTTGCCTTTACGCGGCTTGTCGCTGCGCCGCACGATCTGTTCCGGCGCCGTTGCGAGATCGCGCATGCGCGACGGCGCCGGCCCCGCGCGCAGCGCGTCGGCGCCGATGCGATCGGCGAGACCCGCGTCGTCGACGAATGGATTCCGGTTGCCCTGGAAGGCCTGCACCTGGTCGTTTCGCGTCCGCTCTTCGACGGTCGGCGGGAAACGCCGGTTCCAATCCAGCAAAGTCTCGATCTGCGGGTCCCAGAAGGCGGCGACGTGAGGATCGAAAAAGCCCTCGTCTTTGTATCGAGCGTAGAAGTACAGCATCGCCCGAGCCACGCGCCCCTTCGTGAAGTCCGGCGGCTCGAACACCCGCCCGTCGCTCTTGGCCCCCGCGTCGTTGCGATAGTGGAGCGGCGCGCCCTTGGGCACGACGCCGAAAGGCAGGTTCCCGCGCATCCCGTTGGGATGCTCGAACGTCGCCATGAGATGATGCAGGTCCGAGCGCATCGGCAGCTTCTGCCCGAACAAAGACTGAGGGAACACGTGCTCGACGTTCATCCCCTGCTTGCGCGACCAGCCGTCGTGCGCCGGGTCGCCCGTCTCGGAATAGTCCGCGCCCGCCGCGCTCGTGCCCGGGATGAACACTCCCGAGTACGCGTCGGCCACTCCGTGCACTCCGTTGATCGCGTGGTTGTCGGCGGTGGCGAAGAGATAATGCGAGGCCTCGTGATAGTCGTGCCCGTGGTGCCCTTTGGCCGCGATCTGGCCCACCCGGTCGAGGAGCGCCGAGCCGGAAAGCCCCTGCGTGTCGGGAACAGGCTTGACCGCGGCCGCGGGCGCGGGCTTGACCCGGACGAAGGTGACCCCGCCCCGGACCGCGGGATGCGCGGTGCGCGAAGGCGCGAAGACCGAGCCGGAGCGCGTCTTGAGATCGCTCGAGCCGTCGAAGAGCCTGTCGCCCGACGCGATGTCCGCCTCGGGGGCGGCGGCGCCCGGAACCGGAGCCCCGCCGCGCTTCGGCCCATCGGCGGCGGCCGGGGCAACGGACGCGAGCGCGGCGGCCGCAGCCGGGACTTCGGCGGCGGCGGGAGCGACCGCCGCCGCTGCGGGGATCGCGGCGACGGGCAGAGACGGCATGGGAGCCGACACGAGCGACGGCGCGGACAGGAACGGGGAGGGCGCCAGCGTCGGCGCCATGACCGCGGCCGGCGCCCGGGAGAGCGGGACGACGGAGATCGCGCCGGGTACGACGCCGATCGCGGTCAGCGAGGGCGCCGTCACGCGCGCGACCTGCGCGTTCAGCGGGACGGCGGCGAGCAGGAGCGCCGCGAGGAGTCGCCGGGACGGGAGCATTGGGGGAAGTGTATTCCGATCGGAGCCCGCGGACCTGGGTCGTCGGGCCTACCGCGAGCGCGTGAAAAGGCCTATAGAGCGGATGGCCTCGCGGATTGCTATACTTTCAGCGAAGCCAATGCCATTCACCCGCCTGGGGCTGCGCCCCGAACTGCTCGAAGCCGTCAAAGCCCTCGGCTACGCCGCGCCGACTCCCATCCAGGAGAAGTCCCTCCCGGAAACGATGCAGGGCAAGGACGTCATCGGCTCCGCCATGACCGGCAGCGGCAAGACCATGGCCTTCGTCCTGCCCATGCTCCAGAAGCTCCTGGACGACCGGGCCAACGATCCCCACAAGGGCGGCCATCGCGTGCGCGCCCTCGTGCTCGTCCCCACGCGCGAGCTCGCGACCCAGGTGGAAAAGGCCGTGGGCGAGCTGGCCAAGTTCTCGCCGGTCAAGTGCGCCCTGATCATCGGCGGCGCGAGCTTCACCACCCAGCGCGACGCGCTGAAGAAAGGAGCCGAGGTCGTCTGCGCCACGCCCGGCCGCCTGCTCGATCTCCTGCGCGGCGGCGACCTGCACCTGCGCGACGTGAAGGTCGCCGTGCTCGACGAGGCGGACCGCATGCTCGACATGGGCTTCATGCCCGACGTGCGCCGCATCATGCAGCTGCTCCCCAAGGAGCGCCAGACCTTGATGTTCTCGGCCACCATCCCGCCCGAGGTCGAGCGCGTCGTCAACGAGTTCATGCGCCAGCCCGTGCGCGTCGAGGTCGACCGCCCGCGCTCGACGGCGACCACCGTCAAGCAGTGGATCTATCCCGTCACCGAGGGCCAGAAGGGCGAGCTCCTCGCCGCCATCGTCAAGAGCGACGGCGTCGACTCCGTCATCGTCTTCACCCGCACCAAAGCCCGCGCCGACTACGTCGCGCACTGCCTCAACCGCAAGAACATCCAATGCGGCGTCCTGCACTCGGACCTCTCGCAGAGCCTGCGCGACCGCGCCATGCAGGACTTCCGCGACGGCAAGATCACGATCCTCGTGGCGACCGACTTGGCCGCCCGCGGCCTCGACGTCCCCGAGGTCTCGCACGTGATCAACTACGACGTCCCCGAGCACGCCGACGACTACGTGCACCGCATCGGCCGCACCGGCCGCGCGATGACGGAAGGGGACGCCGTGACGCTGGTCAACTTCGAGGAGGAGCGCATGCTCCCCGGCATCGAGGCCTTCATCGGCCAGGAGATCCCGCGCAAGGCGCTCGACGGCTTCCAGTACATCGTCCCGCCGCGCCTGCACGCCTACAAGGCGCCGCTGTCCTCGAAGTTCCGCATCCGCCGCAGCATCCCGCGCGGCGGCGGCTCGCGCTTCAAGCGCTGACGCCCGCCCGCCGTCACCCGGCGGCCATACCTTCGCCCGCCCGAAAGGGGTATAAGGCGGGATGGGACACAAAGCGGAGAAGATCGCGGCCCGCATCGCGGAGCTGGAGGAGGAGCTCGAGCGCCAGTTCGCGGAGCAGCTCGCCGAGAAGCGGAGGCAGTTCCGCTACGGGATCGAGAAGGGGCGCGTCGCCTTCGACGCCGAGGTCGCGGCCGTGCAGGGAAAGCTGCGCCAAGGCTCCTGGCGCTTCCTGTGGGAGTCGCCGCGCGCCAGCCTGCTCGTGGCTCCGGTGATCTATTCGCTGTTCCTTCCGCTGCTCCTGCTCGACCTTTGGCTGTGGGTCTATCAGGCCCTCTGCTTCCGCGTCTACGGCATCGCGCGCGTGGAGCGCGCGCGCTACATCGTCCTCGACCGCCGTAGCCTGCCCTACCTCAACGCGATCCAGCGCTTCAACTGCGACTACTGCGGCTACGCCAACGGCCTGATCGCCTACGCCCGCGAGGTGGCCTCGCGGACGGAGCAATACTTCTGCCCCATCAAGCACGCCTCGCGCTGCGCGGGCGCGCACCTGCGCTATCACGACTTCGCCGACTTCGGCGACGCGGAAGCCTACCGTTCCAGTTGGAAGAAGCTGCGCGACGATTTGAAGCCCTAGATTTCGCGCGAGGCGATGCCGACTTGCGCGCCGTCGTCGAGGAAATTCCGACGCTTTCCGTCCTCGAAGTCGACGTCAGCGGCCGGGCGTGAGCTCGCGCCGGTCCACCCAGCGCCATTTCCCCGGCTCCAGGCCCTGGAGCGTGATGCTGCCGATCGCGGCGCGCACCAGGCGCAGGGTCGGATGCCCGACGGCCGCCGTCATGCGGCGCACCTGACGGTTGCGGCCTTCGGTCAGGGTGAGCTCGAGCCAGCAAGTCGGCACGTTGAGGCGCACGCGGATCGGAGGCTCGCGCGGCGGCAGCTCCGGCTCCGCATCCAAGACGCGCACCTTCGCGGGACGGGTCTTCCCGTCGGCGAGAGCGACCCCGCTCCGGAGCGTCCTCAGCGCTTCTTCGCCCGGGACGCGCTCGACTTGGACCCAATACGTGCGCGGATGCCCGTGCTTGGGGTCCGTCAGACGGTGGCTGATCCCGCCGTCGTCGGTGAGCAGGAGCAGGCCCTCGCTGTCGTGGTCGAGGCGGCCCGCCGGATAGAGGCCGGCGGGCAGGCTGAACTTGTTGAGCGTGACCTTGCCTTCCGACGGCGTGAACTGCGACATGACGCCGTACGGCTTATGGAAAAGGACGATGCGCGCCTTCGACACGGATCAGCCGGTCTTGCGCGCGCCGCTGAACGTGAAGCGCTGCGTGCGGCCGTCGCGGCCCCGGACCACGACCGAGCCGGCGATGTGCGCGCCCTCGACGCGGCCCGACCACTCGACCGCGTCGCGGCCGTCGCCGTCGAGCGTCACCGAGAAGGCCGTGGCGCCGTCCTCGGCCTTGGCCTCATAGAGGACGGGCGAGTAACCCTTCGCGATCTCCCCGGCGATCGTCGCCTTTCCGGAGGAGAAGACGAGCGTGTCGCTCTGCGAGGACCAGTGGAAGAACCCGTCCTGCTTGACCTTCACGTCCCAGGCGGTGCCGTCGATGGGGCCGCCGAACATCGCGGCGTAGACCATGTTCACGGCGGCGAAGAAGATGCCCGCGAAGATCTTCATGCGTCACGGTTATAACAGGAGAAGCTTGCGGCGTCAAGCCCCCGGGGCTTGACAGGAAATGAGAAGGGCTCGGGGTGCCGATTCCCCGAGCCCTTCTTGAGAAGCCGCTGAGCGCCGAGTTCTCAGCGGCTTCGTTTCCAGTGTAACATCCGAAGAGTCAGGCCGCCACCAAACATCCCCTGAACGATTCGCGGCGGCCTCCCGGCGCGTGACGGGCGGGTCAGGGGGATATTTGGTTCAATGTCATCGGCGGCGTCTTTCCGACACTCACCGTCGAAGGTCGGCACGAGGAGATCTCATGGACAAGAGAACGACGTTGACGGCCGCGGCCCTGGCCGCCCTTTCGATGGCGGCGGCGGGCTGCGCCTCCGGAAACAAGAGCGCGAAGAGCTCGAGCGGCTCGAGCGTGGCGACGGCCGGTTCCAGCGCGGCGACCGGCGAGTGCTACGGCGTGAACTCCTGCAAGGGCACCGGCGAGTGCGGCGGCCCCGGCCACTCGTGCGCGGGGCAGAACTCCTGCAAGGGCCAGGGCTGGATCACTTTGACGCAGGCGGCCTGCGAGGGCAAGCACGGAACCTTCAAGAAGGGCTGAGGGCGGCGCCTTCGTCGGCGTCGGGCTGAGATCGGTCCATTTCCCGCATCTCCTGACCCGGCCGCGCCTTGCCGTTGAATGGTTCGAGGCTCTCACCGAGAACTATCTCGATTCGGAGGGCCGTCCTCTCGAGGCGCTCCTCAAGGTGCGGGAGGATTATCCTATCGCGCTGCACGGAGTCTCTCTTTCCATCGGGGGGGTGGAAGGTCCGCGCCCCGGCTATCTCCAAAAATTAAAGTCTCTTGCCGCGCGCGTGGATCCGTTTCTGATCACCGATCATCTGTGCTTCACGGGAACGCACGCCAGCAACACGCACGATTTGCTTCCTTTGCCCTACACCGAGGACGCGATCGCGACCGTGTCCCGCAACGTGGCGATCGCTCAAGACGTTCTGGGCCGCCAGATAGCCCTGGAGAACGTCTCGAGCTACCTCTCCTATCGCGAATCGGCGATGACCGAATGGGAATTCCTGATCGCGGTGGCGCGGCGCTCCGGCTGCAGGATTCTTTTAGACGTGAATAACGCCTATGTCAGCGCGATCAACCATCGCTTCTCGCCCGAGACGTACGTGGACGCGGTTCCCCGCGATCTCGTCGCCCAGCTGCACCTCGGCGGCTACACCGACGCCGGCAAGTTCCTCTTCGATACCCACTCTCGCGCGCCGACCGGCCCGGTCTGGGAGCTGTACCGGCGCGTGATCCGGCGCATGCCCGACAAGCCCGTGCTGATCGAGTGGGACGAGGAGGTGCCCGAGTGGAGCGGCCTCGAAGCGCAGGCGGTCCGGGCGGCGGAGATCCAGAGGGAGGAACGTGAGCGCCAGCCCGCTTGAGGCCCTTCAGCGCCGCTTCACGCGCTCGGTCACCTTCATGGCCGATCCGGAGCTCGTCGCCTCGGTGACGGGCGGCGGCCGGCTGACGGCCGCGGAGGCCGTCGACGTCTACCGGGGCGGCTACCCGGCGCGCCTGACCGGAGCCCTGGGGGAGACGTATGAGACGTGCTGGCGCGTGCTCGGCGACGACGGCTTCTTCGCCGCCGCGCGCGGGTTCATCGCGCGCTTTCCCTCGCGCAGCCATGACCTCTCCGACTACGGCGCGGCGTTCCCCGAGTTCCTCGAGTCCCTGCCGGTCGCGAAGGACGCGCCGTATCTCGGCGACCTCGCGCGCTTCGCCTGGACGTTCAAGGAGCTGTTCCACGCGAAGCCGCACGCCGGTCTGGAGCCCGCGCTCCTCGCCGCGCAGGCGCGGCCGGAGGCCGTGCTTCGCCTCGGCGGAGCCGTGCGGCTGCTCTGCTTGAGACATCGCGTCTACTCCCTCTTCCGCCGCGACGAGAAGGACGAGACGCCGGTCCAAGAGGCGGAATGGAAGGGCGAGCAGCGCCTGATCCTCTATAAGAAGGAAGGCAATCCGATCTTCGTGCGCGAGCTGACGGCGCCCGAGCACGCCGCGCTCACGGCTCTCGCCGCGGGCCTGCCGCTCGCGGACGCGTTGGCCGCCGCCGAGGGCCTCGACGAGGCCGGGGCGCGGGAGCTGTTCGCCTTCGTGTCGGCCGCCGGCCTCGTGACCCATATCGAATGACGACCGATCCGGCGACCTGGGTCGACGCGCACGGCGACCGCCTCTTCCGCTACGCGCTGTCGCGCATCCGCGACGAGCGCGCCGCCGAGGACCTGATCCAGGAGACGCTTCTCGCGGCGTTCCGGGGGCGCGACCGGTTCAAAGGCGAGTCGTCGGAGCTCACGTGGATGACCGGCATCCTGCGCAACAAGATCTTCGAGCACCTGCGCCGCCAGGCGCGCGAGGTCCCGCTGGCCGCGCCGGCGGAGGACGACGAGCGCGAGGAGGCCCTTTTCGACGGCACCGGCCATTGGAAGGAGGCCGTCGCGCCCGCCGACTGGGGCGGCGAGCCGCAGAAGAAGGCCGAGAGCGCCGAGTTCGCCGCCGCGCTGAAAGACTGCCTCGACGCCCTGACGCCGAACGTCGCGCGCGCCTTCGTGCTCCGGGAGATGGAGGGCGTCGAGCACCGCGCCTGCGCCGACGCGCTGGGCGTGCCGCCGGGACGACTCGCCGTCCTGCTCTACCGCGCGCGCCTGCGCCTGCGGCGCTGCCTCGAGCGCGGGCTGTTCGCGCCGGAGGCCGCCTGAGCCTCCTGCTTCCGGACTGCCGCGGCATGTCGCGGCGGCTCTCCGAGGAGCGCGACGGCCGCGCGCTGGGCGTCCGCGAGCGGCTTCACCTGTGGCTGTGCGACGTCTGCTCGCGCCTGCGCGTCCAGCTCGGCGTCCTCGGACGCGCGGCGGGGGCGTCTCGCGGCGGAGGGAGCGCGCTGTCCCCGGAGGCCAAGGCGCGGCTGCGCCGGGCGCTCGAGCGCGGCGCGGACTAGAGCGCGCCGAGCTTCAAGGGCAAGGTGATGCCGTGCTGCGCCGCGGCCTCGGACGCCTGCTGGGCCGCGATGCGCGCCTCGGGCAGGCGTCCCTCGCGCTCATAGACGTGCGCGAGCGTGTCGAGCACGTAGGGGCGCAGCGCGCCGTTCTGGCGCAGGGCCGCCTTCGCGAGTAGCTCCGCCTCCTTGAGCTTCTTGTTCTGCGCGAGATAGACGAGCGCCAGGTTGTTCTGCGCGCCGGCGTGGTAGGGCGAGCGGTCCAGCGCGCGCTGGTACTCGTCCTCCGCCGCGGCGTAGTCGCCTTGCCGGAACTTCAGGTTGCCCAGCGCCACCCAGACCTCCGCGTTGGAGGGATTGAGCTTGGCCGCGCGCTGGTAGTGCTTCAGCGCGTCGTTGGGAAGGCCGTGGGCCTCGAAGGCCGCGGCCAGGCGGAAATGATCGTCGGCGGTCAGCGGATCGGCGGGGGCGAAGTTCTTCTTGACGCTCGCGCAGGCGCACAGCGCGGCCGACAGCGTCAGGACCAGGAGCTTGTTCACGGCTTCTTCCCTGCTTCGAGGACCGGGGCTTTGTTCATGCCCTTGTAGGAGGCGAGCAAAGTCACCAGCCCGTCGCGGACCCCGCAGAGCTTGTCCACGTTGTCCGCCGTCGGGTCCTTGAAGTCGGCGCTGTCGCCGTCCGGCTTGAACCCGAGGGCGATCGTGCATTTCTCGATGTTGGGCTGGAGCTTGCCGCCCTTCCAATTCTCGCCGAAGTAGCGCTCCACGCGCTCGAGCTTGTAGTACGGGCCCTTGTAGCCGGACTCATTCTCGGCGTAGGTGCGCCGCGGACTGCCGGACGTCTCGTACTCCGCGTTGAGCTTGTCGATCGCCCGCGTGATGCCGTCGGCGTAGACCGTGCGGATCTCGGCGTTCAGCGCGTCGCGCGTCGACTGCAGGTCCGCGGCGATCTTGGCGGCGTCGACGTAGGAGTGCGCCGCCCGGGAGTCGTCGATGATCTTGCGCCGCGCCTCGTCCGCCTGGGCCGCGACCTTCGCGTCGAGCGCCGCCGCCAAGCTCTTGCGGCGCTCGGCGACGAGCTCCGGCGAGTCGTCGGGGTCCGCCCCGATCGCGGCGATCTTGCGCCGCTCGTCGTCGGCGCGCGAGCGCGCGGCGTCGGCCGCGGCGTTGGCGGCCTGCTCGATCGACTCGCGCTGCGCGGTCAGGACGCGCGCCGTGGCGTTGGCCTTCTCGAGGACTTTCTCGTAGTAGCGCGCGATCTCCTGGGTGCCGGTGAACTCGTTGCCGATGGCCGACCACGCGTGCGGATCGACCGGCCCCAGCACGGGCGCCTTGGGATTGTCGCGCATGCCCGTGTCGTCCCCGCGCTCCTCCGCGCCGGCGGCGGCGCAGAGCGCCCCGCACATGAGCAAGCCTAGACACGATTTCAGCGCCGTTCTCATCTTCCCTCCATCCGGGCCTGGTCCGGCCGCGCCGACAGTATAGGGACGCCTGGCGGACGCGCGCGATGGAGAGGGCGCAATTCTATTTTGAAGGAATCTGGACCGAGGGCTATTTGGCGACGGCGAAGCTCTGGTACGCCGTCGACGAATCGCGCGCGACGATCTTCGCCAGGTAGACGCCGGCCGTGACCACGCGCCCGGAGCCGTCCTTGCAGTCCCAGACGACCGGCGAGCCCGGGCCGCTCGAGGTCCCGTGGAAGACCTTGTGTCCCCGGATGTCGAAGATCGTGACCTCCCGGGCGCCGGGGCCGAAGACGGCCTGATCGTTGACCCCGTCGGCCGTCGCGGGCGTGAGGAATTTCTGGGGCGCCTTGACGACGCTCAGGTCGGGCCCCGCGGCCGGCACGGTGATCCCGGGGGCCGCCGACGACGTGGAGCCGGCCGTGGTGAACGTCTGGTCGTCCGAGACCGCCAGGACGCCGGCGGCGTCGCGCGATTTGGCGACGTAGTGGTATTGCGTGCCCGGGATCAGACCCCGCAGCGCGACGCCGTGGCCCGTGCTCTGCGCCGGATTGACGGGCGTCGAGGCGCCGTAGAGCGTCGACGTGCCGAAAGAGACCGCGGAGTCCGCGCGCTGGTCCGTCGTCCAGAGGACGTCGGCGCGGTCGCCGCCCAAGCCGCTGACGGCGATCCCCGAGATCACGGGAGGGGCGTTGGCGACGGTCACGGTCACGACGGCGGTCGCGGAGACGCCCGCGGCGTCGACCGCGATCGCGCTGAGCGCGTGCTGGCCGTCGGGGACCGACGCCGTGTTCCAGGAGAACACGAACGGGGCCGCGGTCACCGGCGGCCCGAGCTCCGTGCCGTCGGCCATGAACTGCACCGACGCGACGGGAGAGGAGCCGGCGGCGTTGGCCGAGACGCTGATCGTCCCGGACACGAGCGCGCCGGGCGCGGGGTTCATGATGGCGACCGCCGGAGGGGCGCCGCCGGTGGAGACGGCCGGCGTGGCGAAGGAGCCGTCCTCGGACTCCACGCGGGGCCTCGAGCCGGCCTCGGCGGCCGCGCGGAAATGATAGGTCGTGCCGGGCGTCAGGCCGGTCAAGACGGCGGAGTGGGAGGCGGACTCTCCGCTCTCGAGCACGGTCGACGCGCCGTACGCCGTCGTCGGACCGTACTCGACCTGCCCCTCCGCGGGCTTGCTCGTCGTAAAGGAGATCGTCGCGCCGGCGGCGGAGATCCCGCTCACGGCCACGCCGCCGATGAGCACGGGCTGATTGTCCACGACGACCGGGACCGCGTCCGAGGAGGAGGTTCTCCCGTCGCGGCCGAAGACCTCGGCCGTCAGAAGATGCGTCCCGTCGGGCGTGCCGGCCGTGTTCCAGAGCGCCGTGAACGGCCGGGAGCTGATGCGCGGCCCGAGGTCCGCGCCGTCGAGCTGGAACTGCACGCCGTCGGCTTGTCCGGGCGGGGCCGCGGCGGCGCTGAGGGCCACGGTCCCCGCGAGGCGCGCGCCCGCCGCCGGCGCCGCGATCGAGACCGTCGGCGGCGGCGGCGCCGCCGGAGCCGCCGGCGCCGACGCGGCGGAGGCCGCGCGCGAGAGAGTCAGGGCGGCGAGCAGCCGTAGGCGTTTCATGGGTCCGGCGAGAAAGAGCTAGCGGTCCGCGCCGCCCGGCGTCATGTAGCGGCTGTTGTCGACGTCGAAGCGGAGGTCGCGGCGGTAAGGGGAGGACTTGCCGGCCGCGGCGAGGACCGTCGTCCTCATGAAGAAGGCGCGCGCGCTCGCGACGGTGCGCTTGCCGGTCACGATCTCGTCCGCCAGGTTCAGGGCCAGCAGGTTGGTGGCCTCCCGGTCCGACGTGAAGGTCATCTCGCCGGCCGTCTGGCTCACCTCGAGGCGCTTGTCGAACTTCTTGAGCGCGGCGACCTTGTCGGCCGGGACGATGTAGCCGACGGTCTGCTGGAGGAACTGCTTGTCGCGGTTCGGGCCGGGGATCGGGCCGACGCGGTAGACGATCGTCCTTTTCCAGATCCCGTTGTTGAACCACGCCAGCGCGTGGCTGTCGTACTGCTCCGGGCGCCCGTACTTCTCGATCAAGGCGCGGGCCGTGGCGCGGTGGGACTCGGGCCAGATGCCGACGACGACCTCCGGGGACGCGGCCGCGCCCGCGCGCGCCTCGCGCGCCGCGCCGAGAGCGGGCGAAAGGAGCAGCGCGAGCCCCGCGGCGAGGCCCCGGACCCGGCTTGCACCGTTGATCATCATGACTCCTCCAGACGGACTGGGGCCATGATAATACGACGCCCCGGCTCGGGCCATCGCCGGGGCGTCATCCTTTCGTGAACGCCGCGTGGCGCGCCGGCTCTACGTGGCGCTCAGCGACAGGCAGACCTCTTCCTTGTTGGGCAGCACGACGCGCATCTCGCCCATCGAGGAGGACGCCGCCGCGGCGCCGGCCGTGCAGCTCACGCGCGTGAAGACCCACTGGGACGTCTTCGCCGGGTCGATGCCGAGCTTGGGGTCGAGCATCTTGGGCAGGACGGTGTGGTGCGACTCGAGCGCCGGCAGCTCCAGGACGCGGAAGTAATCCCACGTCGCCGTGGACGGGTACTCATGGCGCTGGTAGCGCGCGGCGTTCTCGACGCGGCCGTCGCTCACCCATTGGATCCAGTTCCGCGCGCCGGGGTCGATGTAGCCGAAGTCGCTGCCCGGGCGATGGTCGCCGGCGAGCTCCTGGGTGTGATACAGGATCGCGACCAGCTTCGACCGGCCGTCGAAGAGGAGGTGGCCGTGGTCGAAGTCGCGCTCGTCGCCGAGATGGCGGAAGCCCTTGAGATACTCCTGGCTCACGAACGACTGCAGGAGCCCTTGAAACGCCGCGCGGCTCAGCGGAGGCTGGGCCGCAGCGGCGGTCTGCGCCGAGGCCGTGAGCGGAAGGGCCGCGGCGATGAGGCACGCGAAGAGTCTGATCGTGTTCTTCAGGTTGTCGGTTCTCCGGTTATCGGGCTCCGGGGCCCGGGCTTCCCGCCTGGGGAGGGCGGGAGGTCACAACTGGCGCACATCGACGTCACAACCGGGACATCCACCAGTATAACAGGAGAGTCGCAAGACCGCAACCTCGACGACACAACTATTTCAACCTCCGGGCGCGGCCGTCCCCGTCGAGGAATTCAGCTTTTTCGGGGAAGCGGGCCGCGCGCGGCCCGCGGCGCTACAGGATGCTCGACGGAGGCAGGTAGCCGGTGTCGAGGACGGGGGAAGCGGGCTCGGAGTCGAGCTCGTCGATCTCGACCTGGCTCTCGGGCTGCTGCCGGACCGCCTCGGACCACGGCTTCAGGACGAACTTCAGCGCGCTCTCGCCCTTGTCGTTGAAGACGCGGTAGGCCGCGGGACCCTCGGAGAGCGGCACCCGGTGCGTGACGAGGTCCTCCGCGGTGATGCGCCCCGCGACGGTCATGTCGAGAAGCTTGTCGATGCAGGCCTGGACCGGCGCCTGGCCGGAGCGCAGGCGCAGGCCCTTCTCGAAGATCTCGCCCAGCGGAAAATCCGGGGCGGGCGCGCCGTAAACGCCGATGACGCTGACCGTGCCGCCGCGGCGCGCGGCCTTGATCGCGGCGCGCAGGGCGTTGATAGTGCCGACCTGCAGGTGCAGCACGTTCGAGACCGACTCCATGAAGCCGTGCCCGGCCTCAAGTCCCACCGCGTCGATGCACGCGTCGGCGCCGCGGCCCGCGGTGAGCTCGCGGACGGCCTCCACGGGATCGCCGGCCTCGGGATCGATCGGTTCGGCGTCGGCGACGCGGCGCGCGGCGTCGCGCCGATAGGCGACGGGATCGATCGCGAGCACGCGTCCCGCCCCCTGCAGGCGCGCGGATTTCATCGCCATCAAGCCGACGGGGCCGCAGCCGAAGACGGCGACGGTCTCGCCGCCCTTGAGCTCGCACCACTCGGCCGCCGTCCAGCCGGTCGGGATGATGTCGCTCAGGAACAGCACGCGCTCGTCGGGCAGGCCGTCGGGCACCTTGCGCGGGCCGACGTCCGCGTACGGCACGCGCACGTACTGCGCCTGTCCCCCCTCGTAGGGGCCGTATTCGTCGGTGTAGCCGAACAGGCCGCCGCCGCGGTCCTTCGCGCCGTCCGGGCCGTAATGCGCGGGATTGGTCCGCTCGCATTGGCCGGGCAGGCCGCGCGAGCAGAAGAAGCAGTCGCCGCAGGCGATCGGAAAGGGGACGACCACGCGGTCACCCTTGCGGAGATTGCGCACGCGGGGGCCGACCTCGGCCACGACGCCCATGAACTCGTGCCCGAGGATCATCGCGGAGCGCTGCGCGAAGTAGCCGTTGTAGATGTGCAGGTCGGAGCCGCAGATGGACGTCGAGGTGACCCTCAGGATCACGTCGCGCGCGTTCTCGATGCGGGGATCGGGAACGGTCTCGAACCGGACGTCCTTGGGCGAGTGAAAAACGAGGGCTTTCATAAGAGCACCTCCAGTCATCCTCAGTATAGACCCCGCCCTCCGTCGACGGCGATCAACAAGTTGTCAGGATTTTGTCCACGACGTCTCTTCGTCATCGCCCCGGCCTTGACGTCCTCCGACGGGGCTGTTACACTCAAAAGGTCGGACGTACGCAAGTCTGTCTGACGGTGGGACTTTAAGGTTCAACTTGGCCCCGGCCTCAACGGGACCTAAAGCGGATGGCTCGCTTGAACGCGTTGACCCTGGTCCCGCTCGGACCGGGGTCGCGTTCTTTCAGGGCGCGATCCGGGGCGGTCTCCAAAGGCGGATGAGGACGCATGGAGGGGACATGTCCATTCAATCGAGCGAGGAATACGAAAAGCAGGGCCTCCGTCTGCTCCAAGACGAGCGGCCGGCGGACGCGCTGGAGCTGTTCGAGGAGGGCATGCGCCGCTTCCCCGGCGACGCGGACTTGACGATGGGGACGGCGATGGCGCACCTGCGGCTCGGGGACTTCGCGCGGTCGTGCGAGATCCTCGAGGACCTGCGGCGCTCGCAGCCGCGCTCGGGCGAGACCCTGCAGGCGCTGGCCGAGGCGTACCTGTCGCGCGGGATGACGGCCGAGGCCGTGCGCGCGGCTCAAGAAGCAGTCGAGGGCGGGCGGGACGACGCGCGCCTGCTCAGTCGTTTGGGACGGGCTTTTTATTCGCGCCGGAAGTACGCGGAGGCGCTGCCCTTGTACGAGTTGGCGGCGGAGGCGTCTCCGGACTGGAGCGAGGCGTGGTTCGGGCTGGGCGCGTGCCAGTGGGCGCTGAGGCAGTCGGCGAGCGCCGAGGCGGCGCTGCGGCGCGCGGTCGAGCTGGAACCGAAGGACTGGCAGGCGCGGCAGTTCCTCGGCTGCGTGCTGTGCGACGTGGGGCGCAAGAAAGAAGCGCGGGAGATGCTCGAGTCCGTCCCTCTCGACGCGGCGTGGCAGAAGCCGGCGCTGGAGCGCATGATCGCGATGTCGTGGTGGCCGTCGGACGCGAAGCGCAGCGCGCAGATGGAGGCGCTGTGGCAGAAGGTGATGGGCCACGCCGCCCCGCGCGGGGCGCTGGACGCGATGGAGGAGGCCAGCCGCAGGATGGACGAGTCGCCGTCTTAAGAACGGGTCCTTAGAACCGGACGGGGCCGCCCCGGCGCGGGGCGGCCCCCTCTTTTTGGCATAATCCCGCCGTGGACCGGCGCGCGCTGCTCAAGAGACGGATCGAGAAGTTCTCCCGCGAGCGGAAGTGGGGGAAGTACCACACCCCCAAGAACCTCGCGATGGCGATGGTGAAGGAGGCCGCCGAGGTCGTCGAGATCTTCCAATGGCTGACCCCGGCGCAGGCCGCGCGCCTGACCGCGGCGCAGCGCGCGCACCTGTCGGAGGAGCTCGCGGATACCTTCGTCTACCTCACGAAGATCGCCGGCCTCTTCGACATCGACCTCGTCGAGGCCGCGCTCGCCAAGATGGACAAGAACGAGCTCAAGTATCCCGCCGCGCTCAACCAGGGCCGCATCCGCAAGATCCGCCGCTGAGCGTCAGCGGCCGTCCCGCGGGACGAAGCCGGCCGGCAGGAGCTCGGCTTCCCAGCGCCCGTCGTCGGGGAGCGGATCGTCCAGGCGCTGGAACAGATCGATGTGATCGTCGGTCTCGCAGCTCGAGCAGTCGTCGTGGATGCGGCGCTCGCCGGCGGGGGCGCCGTCCTTGTAGAGCCGCACCCAGCGGCCGCGCGGGAAAAGGCGGTCGCCGGGGCGCACGGCGGCCGAGACGCCGGCGACGAGAGGCGCGCCGTCTCCCGCGACGGGCGTTCGCGTCAAGATGAACTCCGCCTTCCGGCGCGCGGGGTCCCAGTTCTCGAGCGTCAGCACCCGGAAGCCCGACGCCAGCGCCGCCCTCAGAGGGACGTCGCCGCGGTGGAGACGGGGCGAGATCCAGCCGCCGCCTTCCATGGCCACGCCCCGGATGCCGGGATGCTTCGGATCGCGGGCGTCGCGCGACGCGAAGCCGGGCGCGAAAAGGCTCCGATGGACCTCTCGGGAGCCGTCCAAGCGCCACCAGGCCGGCTCGGTGGCGCGCGCGCCGAAGTCGCTCTCCAGAGGAGCCGCGTACCAGGTGGCCGTGATCGGCCGTCGCGGGGAGGCGGGCCCGGGGAGGCCGAAAGCGGCGAGCGCCGCGGCGGCGAGCAGCACGAAGGGGAGCGTTCTCTTCACGGTCCCCGTATTATAAGTCGCGGCGACCGGAGCGTCCATCGCCCTTCGCGTCTGTCGTTTCCTGACAATCGCTGACACTTTCTGACAACCGCCCGCTGGCCGCCGGCTCGCCGTCCGGCTACAGTGAATGAAGCCGTCGATGATTGGAGACATCGCATGCCGAGCGAGACCGAGAGGCGCGTCAACGCGTTGATGATCGATGACGATCCCGAGGCGATCCTGCTGATGGGCGCCCGGCTGAAGCAGGCGTTCGGAGCCGAGGCGCACTTCGTCCTGGTGGGCGCGGAGAGCTTGAAGGAGGGGCTCGAGAAGCTCGAAATCGGGGATTTCGACGTCCTGCTCCTCGACCTCGGCCTGCCCGACAGCGTCGGGCTCGACACCGTGGTCTCGGCGAAGCGCAAGGCGGGCGCGACGCCGATCGTGGTGCTGACCGGCTTCTCCGACGAGGCCATGGGCCTGGAGGCCGTCGCGCTGGGAGCGCAGGACTACCTGGTCAAGGACCGCGTGAACATGACGCTGCTGGCGCGGGCCGTGCGCTTCGCGATCGAGCGCTCCGCCCTGCTGCGCCAGGTCCGCGAGCTCGAGCGCCTGCGCAGCGAGGTCCGCGAGCGGCAGAAGTCCGACCAGTTCAAGGACCGGCTGCTGGGCGCCATCTCGCACGACCTGCGCGGGCCGCTGACCGTCGCGCAGGCGGCCGTCGCCAGCCTCGCCGACGGCCTTGCCGGATCCATGAACCCGGGCCAGGCGGAGCTCGTCGCGATGGCGCGGCGAAACCTCGACCGCCTCGGCCGGCTCGTCATGAACGCGCTCGACTTCTCGCGGCTGGAGTCGGGCCGCGCCAAGCTCTCGTTCCGCCAGGTGCACACGCGGCGCTTCCTGGTGGAGCTCACCACGGACTGGCGGAGGACCTTGACGCGGCCGCTGCGCTTCGAGGTCGACTTCCCCCACGAGCTGCCGCCGGTGAGGGCCGACGTCGACCACTTCGCGCAGGCGATGTTCAACCTGCTCGACAACGCCGGACGCCACGCGTCGCGCTGGGTCAGGGTCTCGGCGCGGTCGTGGGACGGCCGCGTGCGCGTCACCGTCGAGGACGACGGCCCGGGCGTGCCGCCCGAGCGCGCGGAGGAGATCTTCCTGCCGTACGCGCAGTTGACGCGCCCCATGGGTCCCGGCTATAAGGGGACCGGGCTGGGCCTGGCCATCTGCCGCGAGATCGCGAGCTTGAGCGAGGGCCGGGTCTGGCTGGACCTGGCCTGCCAGCGCGGCGCGCGGTTTCATCTGGAGCTTCCGCGGTGGGCGCCCGCGACGTCGTCCTTCGCCCAAGGATAAGACCATGATCCGCGTTCTCAGCGTCGAAGACGACGTGGACTTGCAGCGCCTGCTGGCCCTCTCCCTGGCCGACGAGGATCTCGAGCTCCACTACGCGTTCACGGGACAGGAGGGCTTCGAGAAGGCCCTCGCGGTCCGCCCGCACGTCATCCTGTGCGACCTCATGCTTCCCGTCTTTACCGGCCGGGAGCTTATCGCCAAGCTGAAGGCCGACCCCGCCACGCGCGACGCGCCCATCATCGTGATCACCGCGTATTACGATTCGGCGACCTTCGTCGAGGAGGAGGTCCGCAAGCTCGGCGTCATCGAGTACCTGCGCAAGCCCGTGCGCACGGAGGACTTGGTGCGCGTCATCCGGCGCGTCGCCGCGCCGCCCCGGCCGGAGTCTCAGCCGCCGCGGCCGCTGCGCTAGGCCGCGAGAGCGTCGAGGCCGTCGCGGATCATCGCCAGGCGCTCCGGGACGCCCAGCGCCGCCGGCAGCGGCTGGATCTTCAAGCCCGCGTAGACGAGCGTGCCCGCTTCCTTCAGCGCGGCCTTCGCCGCGGCGGGGGTCAGGATCGACGACGGGCGCGACGTCGAGAAAGGCGCGTGCGCGTCGCGCCACTCGCCGTAGTCGGGATCGGCGGGCGCCGCCCCCGAGAAGAACAATCCCGCGAGCAGGCCGGCCTGGCGCGCGCGGCGCACGTGCGCGAGAGGCCCGTCCGCGGAGCGCGTCTCGATCGCCGAGCGGCCCCAGTTGATCAGGACGCGGGCGGGCGTCGCTCCCGACGAGAGCTTGAGCGCGGCGCACTCGTCCTCGAGGCGCAGGAATCCCTTGTCGGGCGCGCGGCCGGGGATGGGCGCGTCGCAATGCTCGACGAGCAGCTCGGCGCCGCCCCAGTCGCGGCCGCGCAGCTCGGTCAGCGAGCCGGCGAACGACTCCAGCGAGGAGCGCGCGCCTCCGCCCAGGCGCGGCGCGGAATGGACCTCGACGGCGGCGACGGCCTCGCGCCCCAGATGCGCGTTGAGCCTCTCGACCGCGCGGCGCGCCGTCTCGGCGAAGTCGAGCGCGCGGCGCCGGCCGTCCGCGTCCGCGGAGGCGAGACCGAAGTTCGGGTCCTCTTTTAATCGGTTCATCGTTCCCGGCAGCGGCGTCAGGAGGAAGCGCCAGTCCGGGCGCAGCTGTGCGATCAGCCAGGCGTCGTCATGAGCGTGCAGTCGGCCCGTGAAGGGAAGCTCGAGCCCGGCGAGGCCGAGGCCGGCCAGCCCGTCGAAGAGCGCGCCTTCCTCGCCGCGGTCCCAAGGCTCGCGGGGGGAGGCCAAGGCGTACGAGGAGACGAAGGCCTTCACGCGCGCATCCTATCATAAGAACGAGTTATCCACCGGCTTAGCCCGGGCTAAATATGCGGATAATTACGAGCAGATCGCCTAGGCCATTTGCCGAGCGCATCAGAGGGCCCTTCGGGCCATCCGGAAGCGTCACGGACGGGCTAAACTCAAGGCATGAAATCCCGCTTCCTGCGCGTTTCCCTCTCGCTCGGCCTGACGTTGTCCCTCCAGGCGCCGGTCCTGGCGCAGGTGCGGCCCATCCTTCTGCCCTCGATGACGGCGATTCCGGGAGTCGCCGGCGCGGCCTCGATTTCAGCGGCGTTCCATCTCGGAGCGGCCCCTTCGCTCCTGGCCGCACCGGCTCTGGCCCCCGCTCTCAACGCTCCGTCGCTCGCGATTTCGCCCGCCCTCGCCGCGATGCCGTCCGCCCTCGCCGCCGCCGCTCCCGCGCTTTCCGCCGCCCCGGCGGCGGCCTCCGCCAAGTCCTCGCTGTCCGAGATGGCCGCCGCTCCCGCCGCCGCTCCGGCGGGCGCGCCCGCGCTCGCGGGCTTCAGCGAAGGCCGCCGGACGTTCGACGGCGCCGCCCTCGAGGGGCCCGCGCCGGCCCCGGCCGACGCGCCGGCGCCCGCGCCGCGCGGCGACAGCGTCGCCTTCAACGGCCAGACGCTGCCCACGCGCATGTTCTCCGACACGACCCAGATCAGCTCGCACCTGATCCGAGCCATCGACGCGACGAAGAAGACGCTCGACATCGCGATCTACGAGCTGGCCATCCGCGAGGTCCGCGACGCGCTCGCGCGCGCCAAGCAGCGCGGCGTGAAGGTCCGCATCGTGATGGACCAGGGCCACCTGTTTCCGGAAAAATCCACGGGCAAGCGCACGCCCGAGGTGCAGAGCCTCGTCGACGGAGGCTTTGAATTGAAGATGCTCCGCGGCGGCGACGCCTACGGCATCATGCACAACAAGTTCGCCGTGTTCGACGGCGCCCTGCTCGAGACCGGCTCCTACAACTGGACCCGCGCCGCCGACGTCCAGCACTTCGAGAACGCGCTGTTCGAGAACGACGCGACGCGCATCGCCTCGTATCAGAACTACTGGAACTGGCTGTGGTCGAGCGCGAAGGTCGTCGACGACAAGAACCCGCCGGTCCGGCCGGTCCTCGACGAGCACGGCCACAGCGCCCCGCTGCCGCCGGCGCCGCAGGACGCGGCGCGCTCGGTCCGCTTCAACGGCGTCGCGCTGCCGCGCGAGGCCTACACGCCGCGCGGCACCGCCGCCGAGATCGTCAAGGCCATCGACGCCGCGAAGACGAGCCTGGTGGTCGCCAACTTCTCCTTCACGCACGCGGACTTGATCGAGGCGCTCAAGCGCGCCAAGGACCGCGGCGTGGACATCCGCATCGTCTTCGACCGCTACCAGTACGGCTTCCTGAAGGAGATGGCCGAGATGGCGGACCTCGGCTTCGACGTGCGCCTCTCCAACGGCAAGGACGGACAGAAGGGCGTCATGCACAACAAGTTCGTCGTCCTCGACGGCAAGCTCGTCGAGACCGGCTCGTTCAACTGGACGTTCAACGGCGAGCTCAACAACTACGAGAACGCCGTGTTCCTCGACGCGCCCGACGACGCCGCCGCGTGGAGCGCCTACTTCGAGCGCATCTGGAAGCAGGGCCGCGCGCCGACGGCGGACGACCACCACGGACGCCACGACGCCGGCGAAGGCCTCGACCCGTAGCGCCGGCCGCGCCCTTGACGGCTCCTCGCGGCGGTGCTATACTTGATATAGTTCAACATCGAACTATTAAATATGGGCTCACGACACCGAGGTCCGAAAGAGGAGGTCCGGGCGCTGAACGCCTTCATCGCGCTGTCGCGCGCGGCGGACTCCGTGGAGAGCCGGACCCACGCGGTGATGGCGGAGGAGGGGCTCACCGAGAGCCAGTTCGGCGTGCTCGAGGCGCTGCACCACCTCGGGCCGCTGTGCGCGGCGGAGCTGGCGAAGAAGGTGCTGCGCAGCAAGGGGAACCTGACCTTGGTGATCGCGAACCTGGAGCGGGACGGCCTGGCGAGGCGCACGACGCGCGAGGAGGACCGGCGCTACCGGACCGTGGAGCTGACGCGAAAGGGGCGGACGCTGATGGAAAAGACGTTCCCGCGGCACGCGCGGCTCGTCGCGAAGACGATGGGCGCGCTCGAGCCCGGAGAGCAGGACGAGCTGAGGCGATTGTGCCGCAAGCTCGGCAAGGCGGCGGCGGGCTGATTTTTTTAGAGAGATAGTTCAACATCGAACGAATGGAGGCGTTATGACGAACAAGAACGAGGGCTTCATCCGGGCTGTCCGCGGCGAGGACCGCTTCCGCACGAAGATCGACTGGCTCGACGGCCGGCACAGCTTCAGCTTCGGCTCCCACTGGGACCCGACGAACACCCACCACGGGCTCCTGCTCGTCAACAACGAGGACCGCGTGCGCGCGGCGTCGGGCTTCTCGACGCACCCGCACCGCGACATGGAGATCGTGACCTGGATGATCTCGGGCGAGCTCGAGCACAAGGACTCGATGGGCCACAAAGGGATCATCTACCCGGGGCTGGCCCAGCGCATGAGCGCGGGCTCGGGCATCTTCCACTCCGAGATCAACAACTCGAAGAAGGAGGAGGCGCACCTCGTCCAGATGTGGGTCGTGCCCGACGCGGACTCGATCAAGCCCGGCTACGAGCAGCTCGACATCAACGCCGAGCTGGCCAAGGGCGAGCTCGTGCCCGTCGCGAGCGGCCGCGAGGACCTGGCCGCGATCCACATCCGGCAGAAGGACGCCACGCTGTGGGCGGGGCGGCTGGCCGTCGGCAAGACGGTCAAGGTCCCGGAGGCCTCGCACGTGCACCTGTTCGTGGCCAAGGGCTCGGGCACGCTCGCGGGAGCGGGCGAGTTCAAGCAGGGCGACGCCGCTCGGCTCGTGCGCGCCGGCAGCCCGGCGTGGACCGCGGGGCCGGAGGGCTCGGAGATCCTCGTCTGGCAGACGGAGCACCGCGAATAAGTGCGATAATGGCTCGTGGCGCGACGCGGCGAAAATCTCATCGAAGGCAAGATCCAGCATCGCGGTCACTTCGCGTTCCTGATCGCCGAGAAGGAGAGCGATAAGGACGTCTATCTGAGCGGGCCGACGCTCAAGCTCGCGATGGACGGCGACCGCGTCGCCGCGCGCGTCACGGGCAATCGCAACGGCAAGGTCTCGGGCGAGATCGTCCGCGTGATCACGCGCGGCCGCACGACGATGGTCGGCGCCCTGCGCCGGGCCGGCAAGTTCTGGGGCTTGATCCCCGAGGGCGGCTCCGTCGAGGAAGCCCTCGAGGTGACGGGGGCGGACAAGGGCGTCGAGCTCGTCGAGGGGCTGGTCGCCGCGCTGCGCATCGAGCGCTGGCCCACCGAGCAGCGCAACGCGGGCGGCGTGGTCTTCGAGATCCTGGGCTCGCCCGACGACCCGAAGACGCGGGTCAAGGCCGTCGTCGCCTCCAAGGACATCCCGACCGAGTTTCCTCAAGAAGTCCTCGACGCCGCCGAGTCCATGCCCAACGACCCGGAGCCGTCGAGCTGGGAGGGGCGCAAGGTCCTGTTCGATCTCCCGACCTTCACCATCGACGGCGCCGACGCGAAGGACTTCGACGACGCCGTCTCGCTCGAGGAGCTCGGCGGGGGCAAGGTCCGCCTCGGCGTGCACATCGCCGACGTCGCGAACTACGTGACGCGCGACTCGACGATCGACAAGGAAGCGGTCAACCGCGGGACCAGCGTCTACCTGCCCGGGCGCGTGATCCCGATGCTGCCGCCCAAGCTGTCCGACCACCTCTGCTCCCTGCGGCCCGACGTGCCGCGCCTGACGCTCACGTGCTGGATGGACATGACGACCGACGGCGCGGTCCACGGCGCGAAGGTCGAGGAGACGGTGATCCGCTCCTGGCGCCGCTTCACCTACGAGGAGGTCCAGGACGTGCTCGACGGCAAGCCCGTCGACCGCGTGGTCCCCGAAGTCCTCAAGGCGGTCAAGCGCATGGGCCCGCTGGCCAAGGCGCTCACCGCCTGGCGCATGAAGCGCGGCGCGCTCGACTTCATGACGACCGAATACTCCGTGCGCTGCAGCGTGGACGGCACGCCGATCGAGATCGTCAAGCGTCCGCGCCTGGACAGCCACCGCCTCGTCCAGGAGTTCATGGTCGCGGCCAACGAGGCGGTCGCGCGCCACCTGACGAAGGCGCGGGTCCCCTTCCTGCGCCGCCTGCACGACACGCCCGATCCGGAGCGCCTGGATATGCTGCAGAAGGAGATGGGCCAGCTGGGCATCCGCGCGTCGACCTCGCTCGTCGCCAACCCGGTGCGCGGCCTGCAGAGCCTGCTCAAGGCCGCGGTGGGGCACCCGTTCGAGGAGACGGCCAACATCCAGGTGATCCGCAGCCTGAAGCTCGCGGTGTACTCGCCGGATCACGGCGGACATTTCGGCCTGGCCTCGTCCGACTATTGCCACTTCACCTCGCCGATCCGCCGCTATCCCGACTTGTTCGTGCACCGCGCGCTCAAGGGGATCATGCACGGCAGGCCGCGCGCGCACGCCGACGGCATCTCCGTCGAGGGCCTCGCGACGCGCTGCTCCGAGCGCGAGCGCGCCGCGTCCGAGGCCGAGCGCAAGGCCGTGGACCTCGCGCGCGCCGAGCTGCTCAACCGCAGCGTCGGCCAGGAGTTCGTCGGGGTCGTGGTCAACTCGACCGCCGCAGGACTGTTCATCGCCCTGCCGGAGTCCGGAGCGGTGGGCCTGCTGCGCGGCGCGAGCGGCACGCTTGGCACGCGCATGAAGGTGCGGCTCAAGAGCGTCGACGCAGCCGCGGGCCGGCTCGACTTCGAGCAGGTCAAGGACGAGCTTCCCGGCCAGGTGCGGACGTCTCCCTGGAGCCGCAATCCCAAAAAACGACGCTGATTCGCGAGCTTCCTCGTTCGCTATTTGTTGGGTCGCGTCCGACGAGAAATCCGGCTACGCTTTTGATGTCTCCCCCGTAATACGGCTGTAACGGGCCCCCGGTAAACTCAAACCAGTCGCCATTGCGACGAAGGAGTATCCGAGATGAACATCATGATTGCCGCGGTCGGTGTCGATCCGGGTTTCGCCGCCGGGGGCGGCAGCGCGCAGGAAGCCATCATCGGCTTCGCCATCGTGGGGCTCATCCTTCTCTTCGCCGCCGGGCGCCTGTGCCGCCAGGGACACGCCCACCGCCGAGCGCATCACGTCTCGCACTACGTCTCCCGCTTCTAAGGGCCTCCCTCAACCCCGCGCTTTGGGCAGCTCGTCCCAGCTCGTCGTCCAGCGCGGAGAGCGCCGCTCGCTCAGCGCCCCCCAGCCCTTCGCCGCCTGCTCGCCCCCGTAGCGTAAAGTCCCTTCCCCCAAGGACGCGTTGACGCGGTCGACGGTCTTCATGAGCCGCGAGGCTCGCTCCGAGCGACCGTCGTCGAAGAACTCGGCCTGGTGAGTGTCGGCGCTCCGCATGTCCCCGAGCACGACGCCCGCCTTCCGGTAGGCCCGGCCCTCGACGAACAGGCGCCCCAGGAGCTCCTTGGCGGCCCGCGTGAGGGCCGTGGTGTCGTTGGTGGGCGCGAGCTTGAGCACGCCGTCTCCGCCCGCGAGCTGGCCGTCCTCGCGCCAGCCCAGGAACACGCGCAGGGCGCCGGCCTTGAGCTCGTGCCGGCGCGCGCGCTCCGCGGCGCGCGCCGCGAAGGAGGCGACGGCGGACTCGAGCGAGGCCAGGCTCGCGACGGTCCGCCCGAAGGAGCGGGAAACGGTCACCGACTGCCGCTCCGGCGCGGCGGGGGCCAGGTTCAGGCAGGAGATCCCGCGCAGCTCGTGGGCCAGGCGCAGGCCGCCGACGCCGAGAGTCTTCAAGATCACCGCGTCCCCCAGTCCGGCGAAGTCCGCGGCCGTGACGGCGCCGTGCGCCGCGAGCTTGGCCGCGGAGGCCTTGGCGATCCCCCAGACGTGCTCGACGGGGGTGGCGGCGAGCGTCTTGTCGCGCACCGCCGGGTCCAGCAGCGAGAGCACGCCGCCCGCCTTCTTGGCCTTGTCGGAAGCGAGCTTGGCGAGGGCTTTCGTGGGGGCGAGCCCGACGGAGACGGGGATGCCGGTCCAGCGGCCGACCTCGGCGCGCAGCGCCCGAGCGCGCGGCTCCAGTTCGCCGTCGTCGGGAAAGGTCAGGAAGGACTCGTCGACGGAGTAGTTCTCGACGCGGGGCGAGTGGCGGGCGAGGACCTCGCTGACGCGGCGCGAGAAGTCGACGTACAGCTCGTGGTTGGCCGAGATCGCGACGACGCCGTGCTCGACCACGAGCGCCCGGACTTCAAAGAAGGGGACCGCCATGCCGATGCCGAGGGCCTTGGCCTCCTCGGAGCGCGAGATCACCACGCCGTCGTTGTTGGAGAGCACGACCACGGGCCGGCGCTCGAGCTCCGGGCGGAACACGCGCTCGCAGGAGACGAAGAAGTTGTTGCAGTCGACGAGCGCGAAGACCGCCATCCTAGGGCTTGCGCACGATCCAGTTTACGACGCCCCAGATCTCCAGGCCGTCGTCCTCGCGCCAGCCCGGCGCCAGGCGGCGCACGACGAGCTCTCCGGCCACCACCGCCACGACGACGCGCCCGGCGGCCGCGGTCTCGCCGCGGTCGACGACGAGCAGGTCCCCGTCGCTCACGCCCGCGTCGGGCGAGGCGCCGGAGGCGCGCATGAAGAACGTGGCGGCCGGGCGCTCGATGAGGCGCTTGTTGAGGTCCAGGCCCTGGTCTTCGTAGTCCTCGGCGGCGACGAACATGACCTTAGTATATTCGGACAACTGTACGAATTCAAGTGTTCCCGAGCGTCCCGGGAACTTTTCTACGATGTCGGAGTCATACTCGCCATGGAGATCAAACCGATGACCAAGTTCCTGCCGCTCGTTCTTCTCGTCCTCGCTTCGGCCGCATCGGCGACGGAAGTGACGGTCTACAACTCGAACCTCGGCGTGGTCAAAGAGGTCCGCCCGTTCGTCCTCAAGGACGGGATCAATGAGGTGAAGGTCGAGGACGTGGCCGCGCAGATCGACCCGACGAGCGTGCACTTCAAGTCGCTGACGGCGCCCGACGCGGTGACCGTGCTCGAGCAGGACTTCCGCTACGACCTGGCGAGCCCGGACGCGATCCTCAACCGCTACCTCGGCAAGGAGATCGAGCTGCAGCGCGTCGCCGGCCGCGACGGCGAGAAGATCGAATCAGTGAAGGGCATCCTCCTCTCCAACGCCAACGGCCGCGTGCTCCAGTCCGACGGCAAGATCCTGATCAATCCGCCCGGCAATCCCGTGCTGACCGAGCTGCCCGACGGCCTGCTGACGAAGCCGACCTTGGTGTGGAAGCTGGACGCGACGAAGGCGGGCAAGCACGACGGGGAGATCTCCTACATGACCGCCGGGATGTCCTGGAGCGCCGACTACGTCCTGGTCGCCGACAAGGACGACGCGAAGGCCGACCTGACCGCCTGGACGACGGTGGTCAACAACTCGGGAGCCACGTACAAGGACGCGAAGCTCAAGCTCGTGGCGGGGGACGTGCACCGCGCGGAGCAGCCGATGCGGGCCTACCCGATGGCGAAGGCGCGGATGATGGACATGGCGGCCGCGGCGCCGGCGAACATGGCCGAGTCCTCCTTCTTCGAGTATCACCTGTACACGCTGGCGCGGCCCACGACGCTGGCGCAGAACTCCTCGAAGCAGGTCGAGATGGCCTCGGCCGCCAACGTGCCGATCCGCAAGCTCTTCGTCTACGACGGGGCCGAGAACCTGTACTACGGCGGCTTCGGCGGCTCGGGCTACTGGGACCCGAACTACGGTCTTCAGTCCAACAAGAAAGTCTCGGTGATCCTCGAGCTCGACAACAAGAAGTCCTCGGGCCTGGGCATTCCGCTGCCGAAGGGGCGCGTGCGCGTCTACAAGAAGGACGAGGACGGCTCCCTGCAGTTCGCCGGCGAGGACTCGATCGACCACACGCCCAAGGACGAGAAGGTCCGGGTCAAGATGGGCGAGGCCTTCGACCTGGTGGGCGAGCGCAAGCGCACGGACTACTCCTCCGACCTGAACAAGCGCCGCTTCGAGGAGACCTTCGAGATCAAGCTGCGCAACCACAAGGACTCCGACGCGACGGTGAAGGTCATCGAGCACCTGTATCGCTGGAACAACTGGAAGATCGTCGACTCGTCCGCCAAGTATGAGAAGAAGGACGCCCAGACGATCGAGTTCACGGTGCCCGTGCCCAAGGACGGCGAGTCCGTGGTGACTTACACCGTTAAGTATTCGTGGTAGGCTGCGGCCGGCAATAACTTAAATAACTTAAGGCCTGACCCCGGAAAGAAGAAGGGCCCCGGTTTTCACCGGGGCCCTTTTTCTTGGGGACTCGCTGAAATTAGATGCCGAGCTCGCGCTCGAGGTCCCACTCGGGCAGGCTGACGTGGCGGCCGGAGCTTACCGGGCGGCGCACCGGGAGGTTGACGGCCGGCTTGGACGGGGCGCCGGTGCCGTCGAACGTCTCGTCGAGCTTCTCCTTCGGGGCGTCGGGCACGGACGGGGCGCCGTTCGCGGAACCGTTGGCCGGGGCGGCGAAGCGGACGACCACGCCGGGCATCACGCGCTGGAGGGGGTTGACCACGCCGGGGTCGCGGGCGGGCTGGACGGCCGGGATCAGCTCCTGGTGAGCGGGCAGGCCGACCGGCGCGGGGGCGGCCGGCGCCAGGGCGGCCAGCGTCACCGAAGGCGTGAGCGCGGGCACGAGGTTCGGCAGGCTGATGCCGGTTCCGACGAGAGGGCCGGTCATGGGGCTCGGCAGGAGCTTGGGAAGGCCGGCGATGGGGTTGACGGGAGCGGCGAACCGGATCGGCGTCACCTGGGCGGAAGCGGTCGCGGCGCACAGCGCGGCGACGAACGTCAAAGGGGTGAGAGAAAGTTTCATTGCCTATTCAGTATAAGCGAAATGACAATCCCGCCCGATGAGACCGGTCAAGGCGAGCGCTTGATAGCGCTCAATAGGCCTTAAGGTCCCGGATTAGAATAGGTCCGTGTCGACGAGGATCGTCACAGGACCGTCATTCGCGGATTCGACGCTCATGGACGCGCCGAATTCTCCGGTCTTGACCTTCAACCCGGAGGCCGCGAACAGGGCCGCGACGCGCTCATACAGGGGCTTGGCTGTCTCGGGACGCGCCGCCGCGGTGAAGTCGGGCCGACGTCCGCCCTTGAGAGAGGCGCACAAGGTGAACTGGGAGACGAGCAGGATGTCGCCTTTCTCGTCCGTGACCGCGCGGTCGAACTTTCCCTCCGCGTTCGGGAATATCCTCAGGGCGAGAACCTTCTCGACCAGCTTCTTCGCGGCGTCCTCGCCGTCGTTCAGTCCCACCCCGAGCAGGACCAGCAGCCCGCGGCCCGTCTCGCGCCGCTCGCCGGCCGCGGCGCCGTCGCGCAAGGTCACCGAGGCGCGCTCGACGCGCGTGACGACGGCCTTCACGCGGGCTCCTTGACGCTCATGGGGCGATTGTCTATCTTTTGGGTCTTCCCATGCGACTCTTTTACGCCGCCGCCGCCGACGAGGAAGTGAAGGCCGCGGCCGCGGAGGTCGTGGCGCGCCTGCGGCGGGCTCCCGGGCACTACCGCTGGGTCGACCCGCGGGACATGCACGTCACCTTCCGCTTTCTCGGGGAGACGCCGGAGGCGGCGCTGCCCGAGGTCGAGGCTCAGATGCGGCGCGCGGCCGCGCAAAGCGCGCCGTTCGAGCTCGTCTACGGCGGCGTCGGAGCTTTCGACTCCCTCGAGGACCCGCGCGTGGTCTGGATCGGGCTGGACGAGGGAGCGGAGCCCATGGAGCGGATCGCGGACCTGCTCGGCCGCGACGAGCGGCGTCCGTTCTCGCCGCACCTGACTCTCGGCCGGCGCAAGCGGGAGCGCGAGCCCATCCCCGGCGAGTTCCTGGCCGCCCTGCGGGCGGAGCCAAGGCTCGATCTGCGGCGGCGCGTCGAGAGGATCAGTCTCTACGCCAGTCGTCCCGCCCCGTTCGGCCACGCCTACGAGATCCTGCTCGAGGCCGAATTGAAGGGCTGACCGCTTAGGTGCCCTTGCTCTGATTCTGGAGCAGGAGGATCGCGACGGCCGCGCACAGGCCGACGACCGCGATGATCAGCATGTTCTTCTCGGTCATGATCTCGCCGAACGATTCGGAAAGATCGACGTCCGCCTTGGCCGCGGGCGCCGCCGCCTCAGGCGGCCGCGTGGCGGGGACCGGCGCGTCGACCGTCTCGTGAGCGGGGATCGCCGCGGCGGGGCGGGAAGCCGAGAAATCCTGGATGGCGACGGTCTTTCCCAGCGAATCCTCCTCGCCGGTGATCTGGATCGACTGCGCCTGGGTCTCGAGCGGTCCGTCGGGACAGAGGACTTGGAACGGCCCGAGGGTCAGCGTCCCCGGGTGCCGGGCCTTGAGGACGTACGACCGCAGGACCGGGACGTCGGAGGCGCCGCTCGGCGGGGTGTTTCCGGAAATGGGCCGGAAGACGTTCGAGTTCGGATTCACGTCGTAGACGTGCCCAGTCGGCTGCAGATGAGGATAGGGCTGCTTGGCTTCGGGCTTGAAGTCGCGCGTGTTCACGATCGCGAAGTCGTCGGAGTAGATCGAGGCCATTTCGCAGCCGCCGGGGACCTCGACGGTGAGGCTGAACTGGTCCTTGGTCGACGCGCTGGTCTGGGAAAGCTTCGTCGGGACCTGGTCCTTCGCGTCCGCGGGGACCGCCAACCACGGCGGGAGGGCGAAAACGAGACCCCATAACAGGGCGCGCCGCGCCGGGGGCGGGAGGAGACGACGCCGGCCTACTTCCGGGTCATTTGAGAACATGGGCTGAGCATAACAGCACCTGCGCAAGAGCGCAAGACTTTCAAGTCCTACAAATCGGCGCGGCTTGGATTCCGGCCGGGCCGCGCTCAGAACGCCTCGTACTGCGGCTTCCACAGGCGCGAGAACCCGATCGAGACGCCGGTCATCAGGCTGTACCCGTACACCGGCTGCGTCTTGAGCCCGAACCAGTAGAAGTCCACGAACGGCGCCACCGAGAGGTACTTGCGCAGCGGGATGGTGAGCTTCGCGTTCGCGTCGCCCTCGAGGCGCAGGTCGCTGGCGTTGTCCGAGCGGGTCAGGAAGAAGTAGTTGTTCCAGAGCTCGCCGTTGAGCCGCGCCCCGCCGGGGCCGACCGGCGTCGAGACGAGCGCGCGCAGGCGCAGGCCGGTCTGCGTGTTCGGCGGCGTGCGCGAGAGGTCGCGCTTGATGACGCCCGTCGTCTCGAGGCTTTTCACCACGCTCCCGTCGAAGAACTCGAAGCCCGGGAAGGCGCTGTAGACCTGCTTGCGCGGCAGGCCGGCGGTCGGCTCGAATTCCCCGTCGTACTCGGCGCCGAGCGAAGGACCCCAGGAGTGCGCGAGCCAGCCGTACGGGATCGAGCCCGCGCGCTTGGTGCCCAGCGTGAGGAACATGATCCGGTTGGAGGTCACGTTCGTGACGGACGGCTGGCCGCGCGGCGTGATCTTGTCCTTGGCGTACTCCATCTCGAGCGTGTTGGTCCACTTGTACTCGTGGTGGAGGTACTCGAGATCGGTCTTGAGCGTCTCGCCGATCAAGAGCTCGTCGGAGCCCTGCACCCGCGAGTTCACCACCGACGAGAACGCGTCGCTGCTCTGGACCTTCGTCTCGCGGACGTTGAGGCTGATGTCGCGGAAGTTGACGCGCCACAGGCCCGGCTCGGCGATCGGGCGGCCCTCCATCCAGCGGCGCCAGTCGTAAGGCTTGGCTTCCGCGGCGCGCGCGCGCATCTCGTCGAGGACCGCGGCCGGCACGGTCGCGGTCCCCGGGATCAGGTCGTAAGGCTTGGGCAGGTCCAGCGCCTCGGCGGCCGAGCGCGACGTCGCGAGAAGGTAATTGTCGCCGCGGTCGAGCGGCGCCCCGCGCAGGAGTCCCGACGGGTCGAAGCCCGAGACCACGTAATTGAACGGCGACGAGGGCGGCAGTCCGGCCTCCTCGCGCTTGCGCTGGTCGGCGGCGTCGTCGGCCAGCTTCTTCAGGCGGTCGCCGGGCACCGTGGCCAGCACCGCCGGGTCCGCGCCGCCCAGCCACGCGCGCACGAAGCTCTCGCGCACCGGGCCGACCGTCTGCACCGCGATGGGCGGGACCGGCAGCAGGCCGGCCTCGGCGCGGCCGCGCTCCGCGAGCAGGCCCGCCGCCAGCGTCCAGAAGTCGCGCGGATCGTAGAACGGGCTGCCGCCGCGCTCCGACGGCGGGAACACCGTCCGCGCCGCGGGCAGGAGCGCGGCTTCGGTCGAGCGGCCCGCCGCGTAGGCCTCCAGCGCCGGCTCCGGGAAGCCCTCCGCGGGATTGATCGAGTCGTCGAGGAGCACCGCGCTCTGCCGCAGGGTCCAGTCCATCATCCGGCCGTCGCCCGGGCGGCGCGATAGCTCGACCACGTTCAGCGCCGGCGAGTAGGCGCGCACCGTCGGCAGAGGGTTGCCGTAGGCCGGACGCTCGTCCTGCTCGACGGACGAGGCCGGCGGCGCGCTATAGATCGTGAACGGCGCGTCGTCGGCGAGGATCAGGTCGAGCCCGCGCGTGGACGAGGCCAAGCGCCCGCGGTCGGCCGAGTCCAGCCGGCCGAGCGCGATCACCACGTCGGCCTCCTCGCGCAGGCGCGGGATCAGCGCCGTCAACGCGACGATGGGGTCCTCGACCTTGAGCCGGTCGAGGCCGAACTGCGGCAGCAGCGGCGCCGCCGACTGCGGCGTCAGCCCCACGACGGCGACGCGCGTGCCCGAGGTCTCGAACAGCGCGAAGGGCGGAAGGATCGTGCGAGCGGTCGCCGTCGAATAGACGAGGTTCGCGGAGAGGTACGAGATTCCCGCCGGGCGGTCGCGGCGATAGGCCTCCAGGTCGCTCCAGTGCTCGATCTCGGAGGCCGAGACCGCGGAGTAGCGCAGGCCCGCGCGCTCGAGCGCCCCGGCGGCGGCGCGCCCGCGCGCGTCGGAGTCGGCCGATCCGAAGGTGCCGCCGCGCGCGACGCCGATCAGCGGCCCGTTCTCGGACTCTCGCTCCGCCGCGGCCGCGAGCCGGCCGAGGCCTCCATAGGTGCGCCCGAGCACGGCGATCGCGATGTCGCGCCCCTTCCACTTCACGCGGTAATAGGCCGCTAGGCCCGTGCGCCAGCGTCCCGTCGCCGGGCGCTCCAGGTCGGCGCGGACGACGACGGTCGTCCCGCCCTCCGGGACGGCGCTGGCCGCGACCTCGGCGTCGCGCTCCGCGAGGGTCAGCGAGTTCGGATGGCGATAGGTCGCGGGATCGGCCGCGGCCTTGCGCAGCGCCTCGACGAAGGACGGCTCCGGCGGATAGACGAAGGCGACCTCCGCCTCGGACTCGAGCGCGATCGCGTCGGAGGAGGCCGACGTGTCGGGCGCGCCGACGCCCGGCGGGAGGTGGAAGCGGTGGTCGGGGCCGGCGAACGAGCAAGGGACCTCGTCGACGGCCTCCAGCGCCGCGTCGGAGCCTGCGTCCTTGAGGACGCGCTCGAGGGGCTGGATCATCAGCAGCGTCAGCCGCGTCGGGGAGTCCTCGATCAGGGCCAGGCGCAGCGGCGGGGAGGCGGCATGCGCCGCGGCGTTTGCCGTAGCGGCCGGAGCGGCCGCGGCGGAGAAAGCCAGCAGCGCCCCCGCCAGCAGGGCGGGAGCGCCGTGGAAGGCGCGGCGGCGGGACTGGCGGCTCAGGGGCGGAGTCGTCCTTATGTTAACGGCGTGCGGTCATTGCGTGACGTTGAAGCTGCTGGAATGGTATGCGGTGGCGCTCGGCGAGACGTTGGACGCCAGATCGCCGGCGATGCGCAGGGTCTCGTTGAGCACGGCGTCGGGCGCGTCCGGCGAGCGCTCGTAGCCCTCGTCGTCGTCCAGAGGCGGCGGGGTCGCGGTCACGGTCCCGGTCGAGGCCGCGGGGGCCTTGGCCGTTCCGTCGAGCATCGCGAGCGTGATCTCCTCGAACGCCGGCGGCTTTTCCTTCATCGCGACGCGCTCCTTCTTGCGCTCCGCGGCGCGGTCCTCGTCGGCCTTGCGCTCGGCCAGACGCTTCGCCTCGTTCAGCGAGATCGACTTGTCCTTCTTCTGCTTCTCCCAGCGCTCGAGGTCCTCGCGGATCCACGCGAACTCCTTCGAGGCCGCGACGCGCTCGGCCGACTCGCGGGAGACGGGAGCGATCTTGCCGTCGACGTTGCCGGAGCGGTCGTAGACGGCCGGCTCGATCTCGTCGTAAGGGAGGGCGTCCTTCTGCGCGGACTCGGTCATGTCCGAGATGTCCCCCGCGGACGGGAGATGGATGTCCGGGATCACGCCGCGGTTCTGCGTCGAGCCGCCGGAGACGCGGTAGAACTTCTGCACGGTGATCTTGAGCGCGCCGGGCTTGTAGGCGCGGTAGGCCGGAGGCAGGTACTGGCTGAGCTCGAGCACGGACTGCACCGTGCCCTTGCCGAACGTGCTCTTGTCGCCGACGATCAGCGCGCGCCCGTAGTCCTGCATCGCGGCCGCGAAGATCTCCGCGGCCGACGCGGAGCCGCGCGAGGTCAGCACGACCATCGGCCCGTCGTAGGACTGGCTCTCGTCGGTGTCGCGCAGGACGCGGATGGTGCCGCGGGCGTCCTTGACCTGAACCACGGGCCCATCCTTTATGAAAAGTCCCGTCAGGGACACCGCCTCGGCCAGCGAGCCTCCCCCGTCGCGGCGCAGGTCGACGACGACGGCGTCCACCTGGCGGCGCTTGAGCTCGGCGAGCAGGCGGTCGGTGTCGCGCGTGAGGCTCTTGGCGTCCTCGCCGCCCTGCATGTCCGCGTAGAACGAGGGCAGGTCCAGAACGCCGATCTTGGACGCGCGGGCGCCCTTCTGCTTGGAGGGGATCGTGTAGACGCGCGCCTTGGCCTCCTGGTCGGTCAGCTTGATCTCGTCGCGGACGATCGGGATCACGACGCGCGTCGACGGGTCGGCGGCGTCCGCCGGGATCACGCGCAGGCGGACGGTCGTGCCTTTCTCGCCGCGGATCATGGCCACGACCTTGTCGAGCTTCATGCCGACGACCTCGACGAACGGGCCGTCGCCCTGAGCGACCGCCTCGACCTTGTCGTTGGGCTTGAGCTTCTTGCCCGTCTCGGCGGGGCCGCCGGTGACGAGCGAAAGGATCTTCGCGTACCCGTCCTCGGAGCGCAGGACGGCTCCGATGCCGACGAGGGAGAGCTTCATGCTGATGTCGAAGTTCTCCTTCGACGAGGCGGCGAGATAGTCGGTGTGCGGGTCGTAGACGTGGGTCAGCGACGACAGGTAGTCCTGCAGGATGTCGGAGCCGTCGTACTCCTTGTAGCTGCGCAGGAGGCGGTCGTAGCGCGTGTCGATGGTCTCCTCGATCGACGGTTCCTTGGCCGGCTTCTCCGGGAGCTTCGCGGCCTCGTTCTTGGCGAGCTCGGCGTTCGCCTTGGCGGCGGCCGCCGGGACGGTCGACGCGGCGACCGCGGACGCCGGGGCGGCCGCGGGGGGCGTCGACACGGCGACCTTCTTGTCCGCTTCGGCTTTCGCCTTGGCCGCGGCGGCCTTGGCCTCCTCGGCCTTCTCGCGCGCCATGCGCTCGACGAGCACCTCGTTCTTGATGCGCAGGCGCCACAGGTTCTCGGCCTCGGCCTGCGTCGGCCACGGCGACTCGTGGCGGTCGAGGACGACGGATTCGTCGGTCGTGAAGGTGAACGTCGAGGCCGTCAGGCGCTTGACCAGGGCGACGCGCTCCTCGAGGCGCTTCTGCACGCGCTGGTAGATCTCGTATGCAGGATCCACGTCGCCGTCCTTGACCATGCCGCCCAAGGTGGCGGCGTACTTGTTCTCGAACTCGTCCACGTCGGACTTGTTCAGGATCATGTGGTTGTAATCGTAGGACTCGAGGTAGTTCTCGAGGAACTGCTTGGACACCGCCGCGTCGATGGGCTTCTTGGCGTAGTGCGTCTGCTCGAGCAGGCGGCTGACGAGCTCGGCGACGATCGGGCCTCCGGGATACTTCTCGACCTCCTCGGAGGGGGAAGCCGACGTCGCGGTCGAGGCCGGAGCGGCCGCGGCGAAGGCGGGAGCGGAGGCGCACAAGAAGGAGAGCGACAGCGCCAGCGCGGAGTTCAAGACGCGGCGTAGAGGGTGTTTTTTCATTTTTTTCTCTCTAGAAAACGGTAGAAGCGTCGAGCGCTTCAGCGCCCCCACTATAACAGGTCCGCGGAATGACCGCCAGGGGTCGATAGTCACGCTTTTGCGACGAGAGCCTTCATCTCGCGGAGATACGCCAGCGCCTTGGGCAGCTCTTTATAAGGTATGCGCACGCCCTTCTTCGACCAGCCCTTGTACTCGGCTTCCTCGACCCACTCGCGCAGGTCGACGCCGTGCGTCTCCTTGAAGATCGTGATCCGCGCGACCAGCTCGACGCCGAGCTTCTTCGGCCAGCGCGCCAGCTCGACGTCCTCGCTCCCGGCCGGCGACGCGGGGAGCTTTTCCAGGACGGGGATGGCCTCGTCGAGGATGCGCGCGTTCATCGTCACGCCCGACTTCGTCGGGCCGGAGTAAGCCTCTCCGGCGACGAAGGTGCGGATCGAGCCGTACTTGTGCCCCTTGAACTCGTCGACGTAGAACTTGAGGACGCTGCCGCCTCCCAGCGGGATGTCGCCCAGCTCCTTGAGCGGCTTGAATTCGCGGGCTTCTGTCATGCGCGCATCGTAGCAAAAGGGGGGCCTTGACGCCCCGGAGAGGGTCCCCTATCATTCGGTGTCATGGAAGAAGGCGACCCGAAATCCGAGCTCGAGGCCCTGCGCGAGGAGATGCGCGCCATGAAGCGCGAGCTGCGGCAGATGAAGGGTCTTCCGCCCGACGAGATGCCCCCGCGCTCGCAGCCGACGCCGCCGCCGTGGGTGGACGCCGTCCCGCCCAAGGCCGCTCCGGCGGCAACGACGCCGCCCGCTCCCGAGCCTGCCGTCGATCTGGAGCGCTTAAAGCCCAAGCCTCAGCCCCAGCCCCAGGGGGACGCCTCGTCGCCCGACAACCCCTTCCGCATCAAGCGCGGTCCGTTGGCGAACGCTCCGCGCGCGCGGCCGCAAGCGGCCGCGCTTGCGGCGACGCCCGCGGCGCGGACGGGCTTGTCGGCCGCCATCGACGAGCGCTTCATCGGCGAGAAGCTGCTCCAATACGTGGGCATGCTCCTGCTGGGCCTGGGCGTCGTGTTCTTCCTCGTCTGGCAGGCGAAGAACCACGGTCCGATGGCCAAGGTCGTGATGGCCGCCGGGGCCGGCGCCGCGCTGATCCGGCTGGCGCGCTTCGTCCAGAAGCGGCCTCCGTACGACCGGATGGCCAACGTCCTGGCCGGCGGCGGCTGGTCCATCCTTTATATCACGGCCTACGCCAGCTACCACTTCCCGCTCACCCGGGTCGTCACGTCGCCCGTCTTGGCGATGGCGCTTCTCGTCGCCGCGGCGGCGGGGATGATCGCGCACGCCGTGCGCAGCCGGTCGCGGCCTTTGCGCATCTACGCCTTCGGCCTGACGTATCTCCTGCTCGGCTTCTGCCGCGAGGAGGTCATCTCCTTCGACCTGTTCCTGCTCCTGCAGGCGGCGTCGGCGGCGGTCGCGGCCTGGTCGGGCGAGGCGGACGTGCTCATCGTCAGCCTTCTCGGCTTCTACGGCCATTACTTCCCGGTTTATTGGGACACGATCCACGCGCCCGCCGTCTCGCGCTCCCTGGCCGCGTTCCTGCAGCCGTTCGGCTGGCTGGCCGGGGGCTACCTCATCGTCGCGCTGCTGCCCTTCGTCCCGCGCGCGCGCCGGGCCCTGTTCTCCGAGGAGCAGGCCAAGATCGCCGACGCGGCGCTGTGCCTGAACATCGCGGTCTTCTTCCTCTTGGGCGCCGCGATGGGACGGATCTATTTCGGGGAGCCGAGCATGACCCGCGCGGCCGCCGTCGCCGCGTTCCTCGCCCTGCCGGCGGCGGGCTACGCCCTGGTCCTGCCTCGGCGCACGGCCGCCATCGGCGCCGGCGGCGCGGCGGCGCTGTGGGTGCTCGCCATGGGAGTGTTCCAGCTCCCCGATCCGCAGATGAAGCTCCTGGCCTGGGTCCTGATCTCCTCGGCGTGGGTGTGGATGGGCTTGTTCCTGGAGCTGCCCGCGTGGCGGGCGGCCGGCATGTTCATGTCCATGCTCACCTTCTTCTTCTACTACAACCTCGTGCAGGACGGCCTCGCCAGCCGCAAGGCGGCCGCGATGTCCATGTTCGTCTTCGCCGCGACGTCGTACTTCTTCTCGCGCTTCTACCGCGTGTGGCTGGACGCTCCCGAGGAATGGGAGACCGCGGTCTCCGAGTACTGGCTGTACGCGGGGACGGCGGGGCTCGTGCTGGGACTGTGGGGCGCGCTCGACTCCGCTCCTTTCGCGTGCGCGCTGCTGGCCGCGGCGACGGCCGGAGAGTTCTGCGCGCGACGGCTGGGGCGGGCGCATCTTTGGGTGCAGGCCTCGGCCGCGGAGGTCTTCGTCGGGTTCTACTCGTTCTTCATCGACTACGGCTCGGGCTCCGCGCTCGGCGTGCCGCCGCGTCTGCTCGTCTCCGCGCTGATCTCCTTCGTCTTCGCCGCCCTGTTCTTCGCCGACCCGATGGACGAGACGGTCGCGGAGAAATGGAACCGGTGGAGCCAAGCGGAGCAGCGGCGCGTGCTCTCCTGGCTCATGACCGCGGTCGCCGTCTTCGCCGTGTACAAGAGCTTCGACGGCCGCCTGCGCCTGCCCATCTGGGCTCTCGGCGTGCTCGGCTTGTACTGGGCGGGGCGCGCGACCAAGCACAAGGACCTGCGCCGCCAGTCCGGCCTGCTGGCCGTCGGCGTGATGCTCGAGGCGATCGTCTCCTACTTGTTCGCTCCGGCCGCCCTGATGGCGACGCTGACGGTGCCGCGCGCCGCGCTGTATTGGACCGGCGTCGCCGCGCTGCTGGGCGGCATGCACGCGGCCAAGACGGGGGCGGGCGACGACGTCGACACGCAGTCGGCGGCGACGTTCTCGCTGCTCGCGCTCGTGCTCGGCGCGGCCTATCTCGGCAAGGAGCTCGACTCGGTCAAGCTCACGCTCGCCTGGACGGCGCTCGGCATCTCCTTCCTCGGCAGCGGGCTCCTGCTGGACTGGAAGGAGCTGCGCTTGCCCGGCCTGGGGCTGCTCGGGCTGTGCGTCGGCAAGGCGCTTCTGATGGACACGTCCCAGCTGCCGCTGCCCTATCGCGTGGCGAGCTTCATGGCTTTGGGCGCCGTTCTTCTGGCGGCGTCGGGCCTCTACGTCCGCGCGGGAGCCAAGCGCGATGCGTGAGGCCCTGCCGCTGCTGCTCGCCGCCGCGGCCGCGGTCACGGCCGTCGTCGTCGCGCGCTCGGGGCCCAGCCGCGAGAGCGTGCTGCCGCTGTCGCGGACCGTGGCCGAGCACGAGAAGGGCCTCGACCGCGCCTCCGCCGTCGCGTTCCCGCTCTCGCCGGAGGAAGAGCGCGCGATCGGCATGGAGATGGCGGCGGCGATCCCACGCGCGACGCCCGTGGCGGGCTCGACGGACGCCGTCCACGAGGCGCAATGGCGCGAGGCGGCGGGCGAGGCCGCGCGGTCGCCGCTGGTCAAGCGCTTCGCCGGCCGGTACGAGTTCCGCGTCGTTCAGGAATACTCGCCGAACGCCTTCGCGATCCCGGGCGGCTTCGTCTTCGCGACGAGCTCCCTTCTCGACAAGCTCGGCGGCGACTTCGACGCGCTGATGTTCGTCGCGGGCCACGAGATCGGCCACATCGAGCTCGGCCACACCGCCGACGCCTACCGCCTGCAATCCTCTTCCAGCCGGGGCCCGGTCGGCGTCGTCGTGGGCGGCGTGCTGTCGATCCCGCGCCTGTTCGCCTCGCTGCACTTCAGCCAGACGCAGGAGCTCGAGGCCGACGCCTACGCCGCCGCCGTGATGCGCTCCCGCGGGCGCGACCCGCGAGCCGGCTTGCGCGTCTTCGACGCGCTCGGCATCCCGAAGGACGCGAACACCAAGCGCGGCCCCGACGAGATCGCCGTCGAGGGACTCAGCGACTATTTCCGCACGCATCCCGGCGGCTGGGAGCGGCGCGCGGCGCTGGAAAAGGCGATCGCGGCGAACCAATGAGCCAGCCGCGACTCAAAGCCGCCTTCGGCGAGCCGCGGTTCTCCGCCTTCCTGGCGGCGCAGGCGCTCGGCGCGTTCAACGACAACGCGTTCAAGACCTTCATCCTCCTGCGCGCGGTGCTGATCTCGCCGGAGGCGGCGGCGAAGCTCATCCCGCTCGCGGGCGGCCTGTTCGTCCTGCCCTTCCTGCTCTTCTCGACCTTGGCCGGCGACGCGGCCGACCGCTGGGCGAAGTCGCGCCTGCTCGTGATCTTCAAGGCCGCGGAGCCGGTCCTTCTCCTGCTCGCCGTGCCCGCGCTCGCGGCGGGCAGCATGCCCGCCCTGCTCGCCATCCTCTTCCTGATGGGCGTGCATTCGGCGTTCTTCAGCCCGATCAAGCTCGCGATCCTGCCGGAGCTCGTCTCCGACGAGGACCTGTCCGCGGCCAACGGCCTCGTGCAGATGACGAGCTTCGGCGCCATCATCCTGGGGACCGCGGCCGCGGCGGAGATGGCCGGTCGCTTGCGCGACCGACCCGAGATCGCCGCCGCCGTCTTCGTCGCCGTCGGCGTCGCCGGCTTCGTCGCCTCTCTCTTCGTGCCGCTGACGCCGGCCGCCCGCCCCGAGGCGACGCTGCGCTTGGACGTGGTCTCGCGCACGGCCGCCAACCTCCGCGACCTCGCCAAGCTGCCCAACGTGAACCTGGCGACGTACGCGTCCGCCTTCTTCTGGTTCGTCGGCGCGCTGTTCCAGCTCAACTTGATCGTCTACGGCGCGCGGCTGATGGGCGTCGACGAATCGAAGATCGGGCAGTTCCAGGTGGTCCTGGCTCTCGGAATCGGCCTCGGGTCCTACATCGCGGGGCGCATGTCGCGCGGCCGCGTCGAGCAGGGGCTCGTGCCGCTGGGCGGCATCGGCCTCGTCGCGTTCTCGCTCGACCTCGGCTTCGCCTACGCCTCGCCGCATCGCGTGATGTTCGACCTGCTGATGGCGGGCCTGTCGGGCGGCTTCTTCGCGGTGCCGCTGGCCGCCTACATCCAGCAGCGCAGCCCGGCCGCGGAGCGCGGGCGCGTGATCGCGACGGGCAACTTCCTGAGCTTCGCGGCCATCATGGTCGCGTCGGCGGCGCTGTGGGCGCTCGACTCCAAGTTCCGCCTCGACCCGGCGCAGGTCTTCCTCGTCGCGGCCTCGATGTCGGCGGTCGTCGCCTTCGAGCTGCTGCGGCGCCTGCCGGATTTTTTCCTGCGGCTCCTTCTTTATCCCATCGCCAACGGCTTGTACACGATCCGCACGGAGGGCGTCGAGAACGTCCCGCTCGAGGGGCCGGTCCTGCTCGTCTCCAACCACGCGTCCTACATCGACGCGGTGCTGATCACGATGGCCAACACGCGCCTCGTGCGTTTCCTCATGCTGCGCCAGTTCTACGAGCTGCCCGTCGCGCACTGGATCTTCAAGGCGATGGGCTGCATCCCGGTCTCCAGCTCCGACGGGCCCAAGGAGCTGGTCCGCTCCTTCCAGCGCGCGCGGGAGTACATGCTGTCGGGCGAGGCGGTGTGCATCTTCGCCGAGGGCGGCATCACGCGGCACGGGCAGATGCAGAAGTTCAAGAAGGGCTTCGAGCGCATGGTGGACGGCGTCCAGGTCCCGATCGTCCCGGTGCACCTGGACTCGGTGTGGGGGAGCATCTTCAGCTTCTCGGGGGGCAAGGCCTTCTTCAAGATCCCGAAGGAGATCCCCTATCGAGTCAGCGTCAGCTTCGGCAAGCCCCTGCCGCCGACGGCGACGGCCTTCGAGGTGCGCCAGGCCATCCTGGAGCTCGCCGCGGACGCCTTCGAGCACCGCCTCCGGGACTCCAAGCCGCTCCCGCTGCGCTTCGCCGAGATGCAGAAGCGCTGCCTCCTGCGCGCGGGCGTCGCCGACGCGACGACGAATCTCAACGGCCTGCAGACCCTCGTCGGGGCGCACCTGCTCGGCGTCGAGCTCGAGAAGCGCCTGGCCGGGCAGGAGCGCGTCGGCGTGCTCCTGCCGCCGTCGGCGCCGGGCGCGCTGGCCAACTTCGGGCTGTCCCTGCGCGGCAAGGTCCCGATCAACCTCAACTACACGGCGTCCAAGGAGATCGTCGACGCGTGTCTCGCGAAAGCCGAGGCGCTCACGGTCGTCACGTCGCGCAAGGTCGTCGAGAAGCTGGGCTGGCAGCCGGCGGGGAAGCTGATCTTCCTCGAGGACGTCGCGCCCGCCATCGGGCCGGCGCGCAAGGCGCTGACGGCGGCGGCCTTCACGGTCGCGCCGTTCGCCCTGCTCGAGCGCACCGCCTTCCGCAAGGCGCGCGGTCCGCTCGACCGCGTGGCGACGATCATGTTCACGAGCGGCTCGACCGGGATGCCCAAGGGCGTCATGCTCACGCACGCGAACGTGCTCTCGAACATCGAGGCGCTCTCCCAGGTGATCCCGCTGGGGTCCTCGGACCGCATCCTCGGGGTGCTGCCGTTCTTCCACGTCTTCGGCTTCACCGGGACGCTGTGGCTGCCGGCGTGCCTGGGCATGGGCTCGGTCTACCACTACACGCCGCTCGAGGCGCGCGCCGTCGGACAGCTCGCGGAGAAGTTCAAGGCCACGTTCCTGCTCGGCACGCCGACCTTCATCTCCTCTTGGATGCGGCGCGTGGAGCCGGAGAAGTTCAAGACCCTGCGCTACGTGGTCGTCGGCGCCGAGAAGCTGCGAGAGGAGGTGGCCAAGGCGTTCCAGGAGAAGTACGGCCTCTTCCCGCTCGAGGGCTACGGCGCGACCGAGCTCTCGCCGGTGGCCTCGATCAACATCCCCAACATCGACTGGCCGGGGAACAAGCAGATCGGCACCAAGCCGGGGACGGTGGGGATGCCGGTGCCGGGCGTGTTCATGAAAGTGGTGGACCCGAACACCGGGAAAGAACTCGGTCCGGACGAGCCTGGGCTCATCCTCGTGAAAGGGCCGAACGTCATGAAAGGCTACCTCGGCGACGAGGAGAACACGAACGCGGTCATTCGCGACGGATATTACGTCACCGGAGACATCGGGAAGATAGACGAGGACGGCTTCGTCACGTTGACGGACCGGCTGTCGCGATTCTCGAAGGTCGGCGGCGAGATGGTCCCCCATATAAAAGTCGAGGAGAGCCTGCACGAGGCGCAGGCCCTGCTCGACCAGACCTTCGTCGTGGCCTCCGTGCCCGACGAGAAGCGCGGCGAGCGCCTCGTCGTGCTCTACAAGGGCGACTTGGACCTCGACGCCCTGCTCAGGAAGGTCCAGGACAGCGGCCTTCCCAAGCTCTGGATCCCCGACAGGGCCAACTTCCACAAGGTCGAGGGCTTTCCCCTGCTGGGCTCCGGGAAAGTCGACCTGCAGAAGCTCAAGGTCGAGGCGCGGCGGCTCGACACGGCCGCGGCCTAGCGCTATACTCCGCTTTCCATGATCCTCCTGCTCATCGCCGTCCTGATCGGGGTCAACGCGCTGTTCGTGCTCCTCGAGTGGGGCCTCATGCGCTCGCGTCCGGCGCGCATCGAGCTCCTCGCGCGCAAGGCGAACGCGCGGGCGGTCGCGGTCCAAGACGTCCTGGGGCGTCTCGACGAGCATCTGGCCGCCATGCAGGTCTGCCTCGCCCTCGAATCCATCGCCCTCGGCGCGATCGGCGAGCCGGCGGTGGTCCGGGGGCTCCACTCGCACTTCGCTCGCTGGATCGAGTGGCTGCCGCCGTCGTACGTGCGCGTGCTCTCCTTCGTGATCGCGGTCGCGGCGCTGGCGGTCGTGCAGATGATCCTGGGCGAGCTCGTGCCGCGCGCGATCGCGATCCACTACGCCGAGAAGATCGCGCTGGCCGGCGCACGGCCGCTCCGGGCGCTGGCGCTGGCCCTGCGCTGGCCGATCCGCCTGACGACCGCGTCCTCGCGAGCGATCCTGCGCCTGCTGGGGCTCAAGTCCGCCTCCGAGGCGGACCACTCGGTCTCCGTCGAGGAGATGCGCGTCCTCTTGGGCGAGACGCAGGACAAGGGCGCGATGCCGCTCGAGCGCCTGATCCTGCTCGAGAACGTCTTCGATTTCGCCAGCGCGAAGGTCGCCGAGGCGATGAAGCCGCGCGAGAAGATCCAGTACCTGTCGCTCGCGCGGACGTGGGCGGAGAACCTCGCGGTGATCCGCCAGAAGCGCTTCACGCGCTATCCGCTGTGCGAGAAGGACGACGTCGACACCGCCATCGGCTACGTCCATCTCAAGGACCTGATCCTGCGCGAGGACACGGGCGATCCCGATCTCAAGCGGATGCGCCGGGACCTGTTCGAGATCTCGGACGCCGAGCCGCTCGAGAAGCTGATCAAGACCCTGCCCGACAAGGGCGTGCACATGGCGCTCGTGCGCGACGGCCTCAACCGCGTGGCCGGCCTGCTCACGCTCGAGGACATCATCGAGGAGCTCATCGGCGAGGTCCGCGACGAGTTCGGCCGCTCGCGCGGCTGGGCCGACGGCCAGCTGTTCGCGCGCGCCGCGGTCGAGGCGAACATGCCGGTCGGCGACCGCCGCTCGGCGATCTCCTATTTGGTGGCGAGGCTTAAAACAGACCGCCCCGAGCTCGACGGACGGGCGGCGCTCGAGGCGGTGTGGGAGCGCGAGCTGAAGTTCGCGTCCGCCGTTGGACGCGGCGTCATCGTGCCGCACGCGCGCATGCTGGGCTTGAGCGAGCCTTTGATCGCGGTCGGCCGCTACGCGAAGCCGGCTTCCTTCCCCACGCCCGACGGCGTGCCCGTGCGGCTCGTGTTCCTGATCCTGACGCCCGCCGAGCAGCCGGTCATGCAGCTCAAGATCCTCCAGCGCATCGCGTCGCTGATGATGAACGAGAACCTGAGGCGCAAGCTGTGGCGGGCGAAGACGGACGAGTCCCTGCTCGAGATGCTGCGCACGGCGGACACGCTGCTCGCGTCCTAGGGGAGTCCGGGGCCGGTCCACAGCGGCCGCGGCGTCCCGTAGGCCCGTCCCAGCAGCGCGAACATCGTCGCGTCGTTGCGGCGGATCCAGCCGATCTCGCGCTCCGGGTCGCGGCCGGACATCCGGCGGTCGAAGAACGAGCTCGCGGAGACCGCGAAGTACTCCCGGTCGTCGGTCTCGGCGTAATGGCTGGGGAACTCCAGATGGGCGGCTTCGCGGTCCTGGTAGGCCTGCGAGATCGACTCCCCCTCGGCCGGGGACAGCCCGTAGCCTTGCACCGCGTGGCTGAACTCGTGCGCGAGCAGGAAGCCCTTGGGATAGTGGTCGGGCAGGGCCCCTTCGAGGAAGTTCTCCTCGCCGGCCGCCACCGCGACGGTTCCGTCGTCCTGCGAGACGAAGCCGACGCCGCGCACGTCGTCCCAGACGCGTCCGCCGGGGAGGCGGACGCCGCGCAGCGACGAGAACTGCGGCAGGTCCGTCAGCTTCTTGTTCTGCGGGATGATGACGAGAAAGACCCGATGAGCGCGCAGAGACGCCGCGATGGACGCCGGCGACTGCGCCAGCATCTCTTGAAGCAGCGCCCGGGCTTTGGCTCCGGCTTCCGGCCGCAGGACTCCGGCATCCTCGACCGGGACCGCCGTGTCTTGCTCGGCGGCTGCCGCCTCCGGCGGCGTGAGCGCCAGCGCATGAACGCGGCCTTGAACGGCCGGCAGACCGCCGGTGAAAGCGCAGAATCGAGTCCCGCTCGGCGAGGGGACGGCGGGCGCCTCGACGCCGGCGGCCTGCCGGAGCTGCTCCAAGGCGCTCCCGCCCGCGGAGAGCGTCGCGGGGAGGAGCAGCAGGGCGGCGGCGAGAGCCGAGGACGAGGACATGCTCGCGTGAGGCTAGCAAAACCGGCGGCGCCTCGGGGAGTCCGCGGCCGTCACCGCTCCTAGATAAAAGAGTTCCAACCCTGTTGCCCGTCCCGGCCCCGTCGCGGTGCTACGCTTGCCCCAATGCGCAGGCGGCGGGAGGGTCATGTGAGAGCTCATGGGTCGCGGCGGGGGAAATTCGGCGTCGGGCGGGGCCACCCTCGCGACGGCGTCAACGAGCTGATCTTTCCGGCGCGGGCCCACGCGGCTACGGAGACCGAGAACCAGCTCAAGCAGCTCCTCGTCGCCATGGAGGCGGTGCGCAACGGCAACCTGACCATCCGCCTCAAGGCCCGGCGCGAGGACGTCTTCGGCGAGCTGGCCGACTCCTACAACAACATGGTCGAGCTCCTGAACCGCTTCGGCGGCGAGGTGACCCGCGTCGCGCGCGAGGTCGGCACGGAGGGCAAGCTCGGCGGCCAGGCGGTCGTCCCCGGCGCCGGCGGCACGTGGAAGGAGATCACCGACAACGTGAACACCATGGGCGGCAACCTGACCACCCAGGTGCGCAACATCGCGCAGGTCACGACCGCCGTGGCCGGCGGCGATCTCGCGCAGAAGATCACCGTCGACGCCAAGGGCGAGGTGCTCGAGCTCAAGATCACGATCAACAAGATGGTGGACAACCTCAACACGTTCGCGGCCGAGGTCACGCGCGTCGCGAAAGAGGTCGGTACGGAAGGAAAGCTCGGCGGGCAGGCGCAGGTGCCCGGCGTGGCCGGCGTGTGGAAGGGCTTGACCGACAACGTGAACGCGATGGCCAACAACCTGACCACGCAGGTGCGCAGCATCGCCCAGGTCACCACGGCCGTCGCCAACGGCGACCTGGCCCAGAAGATCACCGTCGACGCCAAGGGCGAGGTGCTCGAGCTCAAGAACACGATCAACAAGATGGTCGACAACCTGAACACGTTCGCGGCCGAGGTCACGCGCGTGGCGAAGGAGGTCGGCACCGAGGGGAAGCTCGGCGGGCAGGCGCAGGTGCC
>Ga0134128_10000254_pt1 | contig 75805 bp, 77 predicted proteins | sample KB31754_FD_96462 | JGI IMG/M metagenome (GOLD analysis project Ga0134128, IMG submission 96462) | Terrestrial soil microbial communities with excess Nitrogen fertilizer from Kellogg Biological Station, Michigan, USA - KB3-175-4 | ecosystem: Environmental > Terrestrial > Soil > Unclassified ... | reverse complement strand
TGTGACGACCTTCAGGTCTGGACGGAAGCCGTTGCCGCCGGCAACTTGAGCGCCTACCTTGAGCACAAAGCTCAGAAGCCGCCGCGCAATACGTTCGGGCAACCTCACTTCGCGGCATACCTCGTCGAAAACTTCGGCTGGAACAATCCAGCGATCCGAGTCCAGAAAGCGACCCGGATTCCGAGCGACCCCGAAGCGTTGTTCCAAAAAGCCGGCGATAAAGTCGAATTCGCCGTGCTGCCTTACCCAACCGCCGTGTGCGACGACTATCTGCAGATGACAATCACCCTCGTCGACGACAGCGCTCTCGCGAATGCGATCGCGCGTACCACCTCGACTCTCGAGAGCACGGGCTGGTGCGATCTCGAACTGAAGCTGATACCGGAGCAAGCGTAACACCTGTCCAAAGGGAAAGCACATGAACCTCGGTGAAGTATCTGCCCGACTGGTTAAACTCGTGTCCGACCACTACCAGCAAGAGATCGGAGGCTCGCCGACAATTACCGCGGCGACTAAGTTTGCCGATCTCGGTCTGGACGCCCTCGACTTTATGCAAATCGCCGACGCCGTCGAGGAGGAGTTCAATGTGGCGGTGCCGCACTTGTTCGACTTCTGGAACCTGAGCATCGAAGACCTCGCGAGGGGAATCGTCAACGATGACTTCGACGGCTACTGCTGCTAAACGAAAGTTCTCGACAAAGCGGTAGCACAACATGAATGCAGGGGCACGCACAAGCTGCCCCTGCACTGGACAAAGTGAAAGGAGTTCGGTCATGGTCTCTTCTGCAATCGTTCCACTCGAGGACAATGACGGCGAATCCGAGCCGAGTGTCCGCGACATCCTCAGGGAAATGCTCATGGCAAAGGTGCGTGCGGTCGTCGGAGATCCCGCCGAGCCGTGCTCGCCACAGGACTACTTGCAAGCGGTGATTGAGCAGATGCTCGCCGGTGAACGCGTCATCGATTTCATGTGCGACGAAGCGCGCACCATGGAAAAGGCGGACGTCGACGCGCGCGTGCGGCAGATCTTCGACGAGTCGTTTGGGGAGTCGATTCACCAGCTCTCCCGATTCTACAACCAGAGGCTCGTGTTCACCAACTCGCTAATCCACATGAACGTCCTCGCGGTACACGACAAATTGCGCTCCGGCGCCATGACCGAAGAGGACTACGTCCAGCAGATTCGCAGCGCGGTGCACTTCCAGCTCGGCAGAGCCGGCATCGAATTCGCGCACGCCGTAACCGGACGCGATTTGCCTACGGCGCGCAAGACGTAATCAACCGACCGTAACTGATTCGCGAGGCGAGGTCGTCGTTTTCTCCTATGACGACCTCGCCCCGAATTTTTTATTCATATTTATACTAGGTTTTATAGTTATATCGATTCGTGTGCGCTAAACTGAATCAGATGCATAAGCGACCGACGAAAGCCGAATTAGAAGCCGCCGAGGGCAAACCGCTGCGAGATGTGATCGGGGCTGACCTGCGCGTACTGTTTTGCGGCATCAATCCCGGTCTCTATACCGCAGCTATCGGGCACCACTTCGGTAGACCGGGCAATCGATTTTGGCCCGTCATTCACCAAGCCGGGTTTACACCGCGCTTGTATTCGCCTTATGAAGACATGGATCTGCTTGAGCTAGGGTATGGCGTGACGAACGTCGTCAACAAAGCAACCGCGACAGCAGATCAACTGACGAAGGAAGAACTACGCGCAGGCGGAATTACACTGCGCAAAAAAGTGTTGAAGTACAAGCCGCTGATTTTGGCCGTGCTCGGGATGGGCGCGTATAGAACTGCGTTCGAGCATCCAAAAGCGGGCATCGGAGAACAGTCGGAGCTAATTGGCGACACCAGAATTTGGGTTTTACCGAACACCAGCGGATTGAATGCCAACTTCCAAATGCCTGATCTCGTGCGTGTGTTTCGCGATTTGAAGCGAGCCGCAGATTAGCTGCGTCAAATCTGGCATCACCACCACGAATTGCGCTAAGCCATTTCATTGCAAATGGTGACGAGCGACTTACAGCGCATTGTTTTAGATCCTCGTATTCTCCTTAATGAGACCTGTATCTCTGCAGTTCTCATTCAGTCTTAAAGAAACACGCGAAACAAACACACCCGCTTACTGGCCATAGATCACGTTGCGATTTACGTCGCTGCCTGATCTGTCGCCAATAAACAGGCGCTAATAAAAGGAGAATCGCCATGAACGACATGGTGAAAACTTTCAATGGCGTGCCTGTGCCCGCCGGAGAAAAAATTCGGTTTGCCGACGATGGAGCGCCCATCGTTCCAGACCGCCCGATTGTTCCCTACATCGAAGGCGACGGCATTGGTGCCGAGATAACGGACCAGATGCGCCGCATCGTCGACGCCGCAGTGAAGCTCGCTCCTCGCGGAGATAAGCGCCAGATCGTCTGGTATGAGACTTATGCCGGCGACAAGGCGATCAAGCTTTTCGGCACTCCGCTGCCTGACGACACCAAAGCCGCCCTCGACGAGTTCGGCATTGGTATTAAGGGACCTCTTGCCACGCCGACAGGCGGTGGCATGCGCAGCCTCAACGTCGCCTTGCGCAAGCACGGCGATTACTATCAGTGCGTGCGTCCTGTGCGTTATTACACTGGCGTCCCCTCGCCGGTGAAGCGGCCGCAGGACATGGACGTCGTCATCTTCCGCGAGAACGGAGGCACTGATGACCTCTACGCCGGCATCGAATTCGAGAAGGATTCGCCGGAGGTGCTGGAGATCATCGCTTTGCTGCAGAAGATGGGATTCACTGTCAGCGAGGATAGCGGCATCGGCATCAAGCCGATTTCGCGCCGCGCCTGCATCCGCATTATCCGTTCGGCGATGGAGTATGCCATCAAGACCGGCCGCAAGGTCGTGACTCTCGTCGGCAAAGGCAACATTCAGAAGTTTACCGAAGGCGCGTTCGTCGCCTGGGGCTTCGAGTATGTCAAAGAAGCCTATGCCGATTACGTGATCACGGAGGAGGACCTCTGGAGCAAGTACGGCGGCGAAATTCCCGAGGGGAAGATCCTCGTCAACTATCGCATCACTGATGCGATGTTCGCCGAGATCATCGCTCGCCCCAGCAAGTATTCGGTGATCGTCACCACCAACATGAATGGTGACTATCTCTCGGATGCTTGCGCTGCCGTCGTCGGCGGACTGGGCATCGCGCCCGGCGCCAACATCGGTGATAGGGGCGCGCTCTTCGAAGCCACCCACGGCACTGCGCCCGACATCGCCGGCAAGGGGCTCGCCAACCCGAGCTCGATTTTGCTGTCGGCTGTCGAGATGCTGCGCTACATGGGATGGAACGAAGCTGCGGAGATGATCGTTGCCGCATTGCAGAACGTCATCCTCGATGGCATCGTCACCGGCGACATGGCGCGACTCTTGACCAACGTCAAGGGCGTCAGCACCAGCGAGTTCGCGGAGGCGATTCTTGCCGAGCTCGGCAAGCCTGCACGTCGTCCGCGCCTGACGCTGCTCGGTCGAGTGGTCGCCGTCATACGGCACCTCGCCGACAGGCTCGAGCGTTTCGACGTGCGCTAACGCAAGGCTCTGCCGCTGTAAATCATTGAGGCGCCATGGATTTTGCACCCGTGGCGCTTCTCCCTTTCCACATTCCACATAGGAAACAGTGCAATGAGATCAAGAGACTCGGAGACGGGCCGGCTGTTGCGCGTATGCGCGTGGGCCATCCTCTCGATTCTGCTCGCGGTGATGAGCGTTTGGCTCGTTGCCGACGGCGCTCTCCATGTCGTCATGGCAGGCGGTGCTCTGCTCATGGCGGCGGCAACCGCGGCGGATTCGCCGTTCATCAGCCCGTATATGAACGCGAACGGACACACGTTCTTCGCGTTGGCATCAATGGTGGTGGCGCTCATCGTCGGCACCATGGTGTTCGGCTGGTGGGGCATCGCCTTTTCGGTCGGCGCTCTCGTCACTTACCTGCTGGCTGCGCGCATCGCAGTCCGCTGATTTTCTCCGCTGAGTCGGGCGGCGCACTTCGTGTCGCCCCACTCGGCAAGAGGAGCTATCATGCCACTAGGACTAAAGGTAATTACCGTGCTGGTCTTCGCACTGGTCGGGGCAGGCATCTGCGCTCTGACAGTCGGCACCGGCTTCAGCGCATGGCAGATGCGCCATGCAATTCAATGGGAACCATGGCAGTATGGTGGCTTCAGCGCGGCCGGCGGTCTCTTCCTGGGCTTCAGGTTCAGCGAGGAGAAATCGTGGACGGCGCGCGCGCTGTTTATGTTGATCTCCGCTATCGGATTCGGGTTGCTCGGCTGGTATCTAGCGGCAATCGATTTCCGGCATTGGATGGTCAATATGCCGGCATGGCAGGCGGCACTCGTCGGCGGCGGACTCATGGGTTCGATCGCAGCGGTGTCTGTCTGGTACGTCGATCGGCGCATCAAATAACGCCACCACACATACAGCCCAGCTAAGGAGTATCTTCGATGGCTCGCAAGATCATCGATATCATTGGCGCCGTGCTCGGGCTGACTGCCTTGGTGCCGGTGCTATTCGGTTACTACGCAGTCGCCTTCGCCGCCGTCACATTTGTCGGCGTCGCGTGGCTGATTGCATTCCTCGTCTCAGAAGTCGTCAGACTCAACGACGAGGTGGAGCGGAAAGACTTCCGCATCAAAAGCACGGAAAGCTATAACGCTAGCTTGCTCAAAGAGCTGCGTGAGCTGCAGGCGAAATACGATCGCCTGCGCGCCGCTCGCGGCGGGCAGTCCGGCCCGGATGCCGGTCAAACACGCTCCGCCAATGCAGGAGCACGTGCGCAATCGGACGGCTTCAATCGTCGGTTCGGTGGTGCCGGATTCAGCGATTTCTTCGCCTCGATGTTCGGCGCTGCGGCTGAACACATGTTCCGTCGCGCTACCAACGGCGGTGGATTCGCTGGCGGCACCCGCGACAGCGGCTACTCCGGCTCGGCGGGATTCGATCCGTTCGGATTCGATAACTTCGGGTTCGGATTCACTCCGCCTCCCGGCGGCGGTGCTGCACCGCGTCCCGGCACGAAGTACTACACGGTGCTCGGTGTCGATCGCAATGCAACCCCCGAAAAGATCAAGCAGGAATACCGCAAGCTGGCGATGAAATTTCATCCCGACCGCAACCCGGGCAACAAGGAAGCCGAGCGGAAGTTCAAGGAAATCAACGAAGCGCACGACGTCCTCAAGGACGACGAGAAGCGCGCCGTTTATGACCGCTACGGCGAAGAAGGCTTGCAGAACTGGGAGCGGGCACGGTCACATCGTCCGCGGTAGGAACAATCCTGAGAGGAGAAAACCATGACGGAACTCCCCGACAAACGTCGTGACTATGTCAACGACAAACGACCCGTCAGCTTCGTGCTGCGCGAGGCAGGATTCGTTCCGGATTTCGAGCGTGTCACCAGCTGTGCTGCTGTCGCGTTCAATGCGGAAGGAAAGCTTGTCACCGCATACGAGCATGGCGGTCCGGACTTCCCCGGCGGTCACGTCAGAATCGACGAGGACACGCCGGAGCAGACAGTGCGCCGCGAATCGCTCGAGGAGGCCGGCATTCTCGTTTCCGAGCCGAAGCATGTTCGAGCAATCGAAGTGCGGCCGGAGGGAGCGCAGCCTGAGGAGTTCACGTACATGCTCATCATGACCGCCATGGTCACTGGGTATGGCGAGATGCTTCCGGGCTCGCAGCGCGCCGAGATGACCGTGGAAGAGTTCAAAGCAACTTACCTCGGCCTAGACGCAGCGATGACCGCGACGTTGATCGACGAAGCATTCGCGATCAATTTCCCAAGTGAAACGCTTTTGTTCAAGGAGAATTGACATGAACAAAAAGTTGAAACCACGGCCGGCTGAAGTCAGTTGGGTGATCAAACGCCAGATTCGCATGATGGAGGCAAAGCGTCTCGCCGAGGAGGCGAAGCGAGCCGAGGATGCGAAATCGGATGGCGAAGAGAAATCGACTCAGGAGTAAACAACTCCAGGAACGATGGGCACATTCAGTTGTTGCCCATCGTTCCCGCCGATTTTTCAAATAGAAACAAGTTAGCACGAAAGTTGTTTCTAATTGAAAAGTTTTTGGCTATTTCCGGCTGGCTTCTATATACCATAGTAGCTCAGATGCGAGAGAGAAAAAAATGAAAGCGGGGACTCCGAAGAGTCCCCGCAGTTGCATAGTGCGATGGCGATTACTTTCTTGGGTACGTCGTTTAGCTACGGCGCAGGACGAGTTCTTCGACTGCCCTCGCCCAGCCGTCCTCGGCGTTGGAGGCGGTGACGTAGTACGCCTTGTGCTTCACCGACTCGGGAGCATTGCCCATCGCGACGCCGATGCTCCAGTGGAACATGCGCGCGTCCGACGGCATGTCGCCGAGCGTAAGTACGTTGCGCTTGGACAACCCATGCCGCTGCCGGAGGAAGCGAATGAACGTGCCCTTATTTCCGCGCGGGCTGTTCACATCGCAAAAGCGAGCACTCGCACGAGCAACCGAGGCGCGTGCACCAAAGACGGCGCCGACTTCCCTTTCGGCTTTCTCGACGAGCGCATGGTCGTCGCTGACGCCGACGACTTTCACCGTCTCGTTGAGATACGGGGCGAAGTCCGGCACCAATGTCGGTCCGAATCCAAGCAGACGCACTTCTTCTTCGACGTGCGCGGGACGCGGATCAACGATGTACCACTCGTGACTGCTGAACACGTAGATGTCCAGTCCGCGCGATTGGAATTCCGCAATGGCGCGGCGCGCAAGACGAGCGCCGAGCCGACTTTCTGCTGCGACGGAACCGTCCGCATTCAGGATGACGGCACCGTTGAGCGAGCCGTATTCGACATCGTGGAAGCCGGCATCCTTAAGCAGCGGGTGCATGCCGCGCGGACAGCGGCCGCTGATGCAGGTAACGGGGACGCCCCGTCGTTCCAGCGCGCGCAAAACTTCGCGCGTCGCCGGCGTGATTCGCTTCTTGGGGTCCGCAAACGTTCCGTCGATATCCGTGGCGATGCGTTTCACATCTGGAGAACGCTTCATTTCACCCTCACTTCCAAAATTGTTACGCCGACGCCGAGAGCGGCGTCAGCGTTTCGTTATCGTTCCAGCAGCGCTCGTCTTTCTTGTTCGCCACTTGGAAGTATTTGACGGCGCGCAGGAACGGATCCGGACGGATCATGTCGAGCCAGCCCGTGCCGAAGCCGAAGGCTCCCTTGCCGACGGCGGGCATTTCGACTTCCCATTCGCAGTAGAACTTCAGGCAGCCGACGATGCAGATCCAGTGGTCCTGAGAGATCTTCCCAGTGAACACGCCAAACGGATCGAAGCCGGTTGAAAGCTTCTCGACCAGTGCTTGCTTGCGCGCCCGCGGCATTGGCACAAAGCGGAAGAGGGTTGTGAACCTCTCACGTGCCAGCGCCGCCCACACGTGGTTGCGTGCGATCAAATCGTCGGCGATGTCCGGACCGCGAGCGATCTGCTCGGCGCTCAGTTGGTGCCTGATGCGAAGCACCACGCAGTGCTCGCCTGTTTCGCGATAACGACGGAGCACGTAATCCGCGTCATGGACGCAGGCGCCCTTCTTCAGCCAGACGCTGAACAGCTTCATGACGCCATCGCGACCGAGGAAAGCGACTTCGGCATGACCGAACGATCCGCCGATGCCGCTGCTGAGAATCAAGTCGCCGGGCTTGATGATGCGCGGGTCCGGGTTCAACCAGACATCCACAGGCACCAGCCCCTTTTTCGTCTTGACGTAGAAGCGACGTTCTTGCGCGTAGGTGGCACCGGCGATTCCCCACAACGTGAGGCCGCCTATGCCGCCATAGTACAGCAACGGCACGGCGCCACCGGACACCACAGCAACGCAAGCGAGCGCAGTGCCGACCAGGAAGGGCAGCACGAAACGACGCCAGCGAACGATTGGGTTGAAGTATTCCCTGAACACCTGCGGCAAGGCTATCACCGCAAGCACCAGCCAGAATCCGCTCAGCGCCAGGCTTTCGACGGCGAATTGCCAGTCGGCATGCCCGGTTAGCAGGCGAAACGTGAGCCAGATGAGCACTACGTTCGCCGTTGATACCACAAACTTCTTGAGTCTGAGCATGTAGCGCTCCCTTCGGTTTATAGGCCGCAGGCTCCGCCGAACGACCTGCCCGCCTTCTGCCCGAACACGTGGAAGATCGGACGTCCCGGCAGCTCGAGCATTCCGACCCAGCCCTCGTCTTGTTCGAGCACGACTTTCTCCTGGGACTGCGCAACTTTGAACGTGACGTCGCGCTTATCGGCGTCGCGGCATGCCTCTTCCTGCACGATGACACCGGCGAGCGGTTCGGATCCGGCGATAGCCGTGATTCCGAGCACGACATAGTTGCGCGCCAACCTGAGGCTGAACGTTTTCTCGTCGAGCGCGACAGCGTAGGTGCTCACGATAACGGTCGTTGTACGATTCAACATGGTGAGATCTCCGATTTACGGTGATTTGGAGCGTAGGTCTGCAGGCATGTGCGTTTAGCCCCTGCGAGCGTTGATAGCGCTGGTAAGCCGCGCCAACGACTCCTGCTTGCCGAGCAGGCTCAGCGACTCGAACAACGGCAGCGCGTTAGTGGTGCCGGTGATGGCGATGCGCGGCCAGGTGAATAGCGCAGTGCCCAGTCCGGTGTCGACGCCGACCTGGCGCAGACACTCCTCGATCGATTTGTGATCGAAGTCGGGCAGCGCGGCCAGAGCATCGGTCACCGCTTTGCCGGCGGCGACGATCTCGGGCGCCTGCGCGTCGAGCAACACACCGACCGTTATCGCGGAGGGGGCAACGAAGAAGGGCCGAACGTAATCGATCACTTCCTCCTCGCCGAGCACCTTCTTCACGCGCTTCTGCACGAGAGGCGCAACGCCGAGCATCATCGTCTCCTGCTCCGCAGTCAACGACTCGGCGACGAAGCCTGCCTTGACGAGAACCGGCGTCAACCGCTTCACGAATTCGGCCGGCGACAGCGCGCGAATGTGCTGACGATTGAAGCTGTCGAGTTTGCCGGCGTCGAACTTGGCGCTCGCCTTGAGAATGCGATCGATGGTGAACGCTCCGACCAGCTCGTCGAGCGTGGTCACAACGTGTCCCTTCGACCAGCCCCAGCCCGTGAGAGCGAGGATGTTGATCAAGCCTTCCGGCAGGTAGCCCTGGTCGAGGAACCAATCCAGCGCAACGTCGCCGTTTCGCTTGGAGAGCTTTTCGCCGTCGCTTCCGAGAACCAGCGGCAGATGCACCCAAACCGGGCGCTCGAAGCCGAGCAGGTCGCAGAGCATCGCATGATATGGCGTCGAGGACACGAACTCCTCGCCGCGCAGCACGTGCGTGATCTTCATCTCGTGATCGTCGACTACCACCGCGAAGTTGTACATCGGGTAGCCGTCCGACTTCATCATGATGGGATCAGCCAGCGTGCAGTTCTTGAAGGTGATCTTCTTGCGCAGGTGATCGTGGAAGACGGTATGCGCGTGGCGGGGAACAGCCAGCCGCAACGTATACGGCTTGCCGGACGCCTCCAACTCGGCTTTCTCCTCCTCAGACAGGCGGCGGCAATGACCGTCGTACTGAACCGGCGTCGCGTCGTCGGCTTCGATTTCCGCGTGGTTCTTCTTGTCGCACCAGCACTTGTAGAAGTGGCCGCTAGCGAGCAGCCGGTCGGCGTGAGCCTGATAGATGGGCAAACGCTCCGACTGCACGTAAGGACCATAGGGACCACCGACATCGGGACCTTCATCCCAATCGAGGCCCATCAGGTGTAGCGCATTCTTGAGCTGATCCACCGCACCAGGCACCAACCGCGCGCGGTCGGTATCCTCGATGCGAAGGACGAACGTCCCACCGTTGTGCCGCGCCCACAACCAGCAGAACAGCGCGGTGCGCAGACTGCCGATGTGAACATAGCCCGTGGGACTCGGTGCGAATCGCGTTCGCACCGCAGTCGTTGGGTTTGACATGGGTTTACCCCTTCTAGAGGAGCGCAGGCGACTCGCCTGCGTACAACTGTCGTGCCGTGACTAGCTACGACACTTGCGTGCCATAGAATTACTCATGTTGCTTTGTGTTCGTTTAGACTAGTAGTGCTATAGAGAAAAATGAAAAAGCGATGCTTATAACTACCTAAAACAAGGTTCGCGAAGCAGCATCATTTCGCGAGATCATGAGTAATCCTACGTAGTCACCGTCGTTCGGTGAACGTGCGCCAGTTAGCGCCCAATGTTGCATGTCGTTACAACTTCGGTTCCGGCTTCGATGCATGTCGTTACACCCTAGCGGCGTCGGACGCATGACACCAATGTTAATGACTGGTAGTCATCAAATCGGCAAACGATGACTGGTGGTCATTACTATTTTCGTGTTCGCGCGCCACGACACGAATGTCGTAATGACTGGTAGTCATCAAATCGGCAAACGATGACTGGTGGTCATTACTATCTTCGCGTTCACTCGCTTTGATGTTCTATAGTAGCGCGATGCCAAAGAATGAGTGGCGAGAATACGGATGTGGAATCCGCGTTCTCGCCTCTCGATTCTGATGGAGCGCACCGCGCTCGATCAAATCCAACGCGCATCTCTGCGCACGTCGTTTACTTCGACTCGGGCTTCTTCTCGTCCCACTTCAAGAACGGCACGATGAAGATCGGCAACAGCGTGAAAGCCGTCGAGATCCAAATCATCGGCACCAGGCGCTCGTAGATCGTCCACATGTGGCCGTCGAGGAGATGATGGGCAGCGGCCCACTTCTCGCTGAAGACGTGATCGTACAGGTAGCCGCCAGTCGATTCCGACAGCGGATTGCACAAATTGTGAGCCGACATCAGCACCGCATAGGTGAAGCTCTCCGAACCGGTCGGGCAGAACTTCGCAGCCATCGCAAGCCCTGCAACGAGCGCCACCATGCTGAGAATGCCGCCGGTAATCGTGAGCACGATCGCCGACACGGGTCCGACAAACCACAACGTCGTGATACCAGAAAGCACTCCCGCGATGATGCTGAAGTAGAGCAACTGCCGCAGACTCAAAGTCTTGGCGGCGATCTGCGTTCCGAGAGTGACCACAGCAGTGGCGGCACCACAGAACGCCATCATCGACCAAGACGGATCCGTCATAAGCAGAGTCATGCTCCAGGCGCCCAGCGCTCCAGCGAAGAGGCTGAAAAGCACCATCATCGTCTTCGTCATCCACTCCTTCGGAGCGAAGAAGACGACACCGCCCACGATGTACGAAGCAGCGCCCAACGATCCCAAATTACCGATGAAGTCCTGCGAGAAGTGCAGCTCCTTCACCTGGTAGAGGAACATCGGGTTGCCCATGCCGGGGGAGAAGAAATAGGCGAAGATGAACAGAGCCGCAAGCCAAATGGCGCGAGTCTCAGCCACTTCCTTGACGCCGGCTTTGATGGCGGCGCCCACCGATTTCCAATTGCCCTTCTCGTGCGTCTGCTCCTCATCGAGGAAGAACCAACACACGACGAGCATGCCTACTGCAGCCACCGCGGACAAGCCGCCCGTGATATGCAGCGCAATCAGCGGCGTCTGCCGGAAGTGCTCGCTGATCTGACCGGCGCCCCAGGCGGCGAGCACGAGCGCGAAGTTGAAGCAGGTCCACTGCAGCGCGACGAACTTCTTGCTGCGGTCGCCTCCAGAGCCATTATCCTCGCCCGTTTCCGGATTGAGTCCCTGGCTGTTTTCCACGAGCAATCCACCCGTCACAGCCGTCGCGAGAATCAAGCCGCCGTTGGTGACGAGCATCGCGATCGATACTGTGATCCAACTTGCCGCGCCGATCATAACGAGATAGCCGACAGTGGTGATGGCGTTGGCCAGAATCAGGTACAGCTTGCGTCGTGAGCCGCGAATGGGAATGTAGTCGGTGATAATGCCGAGTCCCGGTTTGACGAGAACCGGAATGTACCAAACCCAACCCAACAGAGCGATCTGCGAGCTGGAGAGTTTCAATGTCTCGTTGAGGTACAGCTTGAGCGGCTGACCAATGAGACCGGCCTGCTGTGCAAGCCCTTCAGCGAAATAGACAGCGGCGAAGACAATCGCCACCTGCCACAAACGCGGATTAGCCGCGTACGATACTCGCACGCGGTGGAGAAGATTTCTCAGGTTCATTTTTGAATCTCCGTAGCGAGCGTGAAAATTGGTCGACAGGCAACACCGACAGGCGGCGAAGGCAAAAGCCCTCGTCGCCCATCGGGGAAGTAGCAGTAGCAATTCCGAGGGGACAGCGGGCTATCGCCCGCCGCTACCATCGGCTAGCCACTATGTGTCACGGCTTACTTGCCGCCCTTAAGGTCGTCGGAAATGTCGCCCTTGATCCTGGTGTAGATCTGGTAGATGTGATAGAGCCCGTTGAGGCCCAACGCCGCCCAGACACCGAAGATGAAGAGACGTGCATAGTCCCACGGCACCATCCAGACCCACTGCGGTGACGTGCACAGCAGCAGGGCAAAGCCGGCAACAAGAAATGGAACTACTTGCAGCCGCTTGTTTTTCGACAGCTCGGGGCTCGCGTCCCAGATCTGGCGCAACCGTACGTAGACGGAGACTGCGCCGACCGCAAGGACAATGTCTGCGATGCCGCCGAAGAAGCCAACTCCAAAGAACATTGTGATGTCCTTTCTCGTCTGCAGTCACGTGTTCTGCAGACAGGTGATTGAACATCGGCGTGATGCCGATGCTCCCCAGTCGCGAGCTTGTGTCGACATCAAGCACGCATCGATTTCGTTTCCCTACTCGCAGCCTCCGAACCGAAGTTCGCAAAGCGAAGGCAGAGCCAAAGAGTTTTGTTTAGGCTTGGAGTGAATTACAGGGAAACGAAAAACCGGGACTCAACCGTAATGGCCAGTTGATTAGGTGATCTAGTGATTTCGCGAAAAGTGATACTAGAATAGGGCTTTATTAAACACGTCTTCTGGCGAAGCTCGCAAAGAGCTGAGTCCGAAAGGAGCAATCGATGTCAGTTCAAACAATCGCAGCCACGCTCCCCACGCGCGATCAAGTCCCTGAACCGCTGACCTGGGATCTTGCCGCCCTCTTTACAACCGACAAGGATTGGGAGACCTCGTTTGCTTCCGTTAAGAAACAACTACCTGATCTGGCCTCGTACAAAGGCAAGCTCGGCGAATCGGCCGACACGCTGCTAAAAGCCTACAAACTCCGCGACGATCTCGGTCTCATCGTCAGCAAGCTCCACGCCTACGCAAACATGCGCTTGCACCAGGACACGGCAAATGGAACGTATCAAGGACTCTCGCAACGCGCACAAACACTCTCGAACGAGTTCAGCGCCGCTTCTGCCTACTTCACGCCGGAAACGCTGGCTATTCCGCAGAAGCAACTCGACGAATGGGTGCAGAAGAATGATGGGCTGAAACTGTATAAGTTCAAGTTCGATGAACTCAATCGCATGCGTCCGCACGTTCGCAATGCGGAAGTTGAAGAGCTGCTCGCGCAGGCGGAAGAAGTTTGCCAGGTACCGGACAATGTCTATGAACAGTTCAGCAATGCAGATCTTGAACTGCCGCAGGTCAAAGACGCATCCGGCAAAGAGATTCAACTGACGCAGGGCAATTACGTCGCGCGTTTCTTGCAGAGCAAAGATCGTGGTGAACGTCAGCGCGCGTTCGAGGCGATGCTGGGAACGTATAAGAAGTTCCGCAACACGTTCGGCTCTCTCTACTCCGCGCAGGTGAAACAGGACATCTTCAATTCGCGCGCGCGCCATTACAAGAGTTCCATCGAAGCAGCGCTCGATGGTATCAATGTGCCTGTGTCTGTTTATGACACGCTCATCTCAACCGTTCATTCCAATCTTCCCAAACTGGCGCGTTACCTTAAGCTGCGCCAGAAGCTTTTGAAGCTCGATGATCTGCACATGTACGACTTGTATGTTCCGATTGTTGAAAAAGTCGAAGACAAATATTCCTGGGAGGAAGCACAGAAGATCGTTGTCGAAGCGCTCAAGCCGCTTGGTCCGGATTATGTGAAATCGCTCACCGGTGGACTGGCGAAACGCTGGGTCGATGTGATGGAGAACAAAGGCAAACGCTCGGGTGCTTATAGCTGGGGTGCGTATGGATCGAACCCATACATGTTGATGAACTGGCAAGGCAACATGGACAGCATGTTCACCTTCGCGCACGAAGCGGGGCATTCGATGCACTCGTTCTACACGTGGAACAATCAGCCGTATCCATACGGCAACTATTCGATATTCGTCGCCGAAGTGGCCTCAACGTGTAACGAAGCATTACTTCGACACCACTTGCTGAACACACTCAAAGATAAGGCGTTGCGGCTGCTTGTGATCAACGACGCGCTCGAAGGATTCCGGACCACGCTCTATCGGCAAACACTGTTCGCGGAATTCGAGCGCGAAGCGCACGCGAAAGCGGAAGCAGGCGAAGCATTGACACCGGATCTGCTGTGCGAGGTGTTCAAAGCATTGAACAAAAAGTATTACGGCAGCGCGTGCACCGTGGATGGTCTCATCGAGAACGAGTGGATGCGCATCCCGCACTTCTACTCGTCTTTCTACGTGTACCAATACGCAACCGGAATCTCCGCGGCAACCGCACTCGCCGATCAAATCATGAAGGAAGGCGAGCCGGCGGTGAAACGCTATCTGCGATTCCTCTCATCGGGTTCTTCCGACTACAGCATTAATTTGCTGCGTGACGCCGGCGTGGATCTTTCATCGCCAAAACCGATCCAACAAGCGCTCGACACATTCGACAAATACCTCGACGAGTTCGAAGCGGCGTTGTAACTTCCACCGTAGCGGCGGGCGGAAGCCCGCTTTCCTTTGTACCGGCGGGCGAAAGCCTGCTTCCGTGGCCTGCGCCAACTTCGCGCGAGCTTTAGCAAAGTATTCATGTTGCAAACGCAAACAAGGCTGAATTCCACGCACGGAATTTCGTAGATGTATTCGTCTCCTGATCGTCTCTCCGATTTCTCCGCAAATCCAAACAAATTCTGCTTGCTGATTTCGCTGCCGCGCTCCACTTATGTGGACGTGGTAGCACGCGGGTTCGGATTGCGATCAGAACGAGACATCCTCTTGCAAGGGAAACTTCTATGAATCCCAATTCCGAAATGAGTGCCGTTCGCGGCGGTTTGATGAGCAAGGTTGCGACGCTGTTGCTGCCGGGTCTCATCGCTCTTATGGCCGGAACCTACCTTGGCGCCGGTATCACCAGCTTTGCGGTTATGCTCTCGCTGGCGGTTGCGTTCTTGTTCGGTCCGTGGATTGTGAGGTCCGCGGTTCGCACCGGACAGGGCATCGGCTTCCTCGCGCTTCTGGCGTGGGGCCTCATCGCTGGACTCTTTAGCGGCCCGATGATCCATCAGTACCTCGTACACGACGGCTGGCAGTTCGTGTTTGACGCTTACGCGTTCACGACTCTGGCCATGGTCGGCTTCGGCGGATACGGCTATCTGACGAGCAAGAACTTCGCGAGCTGGGCCGCCGGCCTGTTCATCGCGTTGCTGGTGCTCCTCGTGATTCTGATCGTCGGCATCTTCGTTCCGTTCGGCGGACTGATGACGATGGGGATTGGTCTGTTCGGCATGATCCTGTTCTCGTTGCTCTTCATCTTCGATTTCAATCGGGTGAAGCACGACGTGGACAACTGGGAGAACGCGTTCGACGCGACCGTCAGCATCATGCTCGACTTCATGAACTTCCTGAACTTCTTCATGATGTTCTTCGGAGGTCGGCGCGACTAACGGATTTAGTCCAGGCTAAAACAGCCTGAGACTCGCTAAAGCATGCGAGGCGTCCATGGACGCCTCGTATGCCTTAGACTTCTGCGCGCTTTTACTATCTGTCATCGCAGCACAAAACTAAAAAGCGCACGGGCAAAAAAACCGAGCGCCGAACCAAAAACCAGGGGCGGCGCGATGCCCCGCTCCTGGCGCAGTATCAGCACCATAAGAACAAAGAGGCGAGCAACTGAATGCTCGCCCCGTCGTCTGCAGAAGCAGGCTGGAAGCCTGCGATCCCAGTGTTAGCTAGTTGCCGCCGAGCAGTTGGAATGACCCTGACCAGGGCAAATTGCGTTTGAAATAGCGCGTCGGGATATCCGCGCGCATTGCGAACGCAACCCCAGATCAGGTAGAGCGAATCAACCGGAACCCGCTGGTGCCGGTAAGATTCACGTCGTCGGCGCACAAGTAGATGGTAGCCCCCTTGTAGGCGTGGATGTTCGCTTCGGAGCGAGCGATGGCAATACCGCCGTCCCCGACCGTAGCAGAACCATGTTTTAGCACTTCGACGATTTGGTCTGCCTCGACGAAAACCTCGTCGCCGGCACCAATCGTGCGAGTAGGCAGCGGAGTGTGAGCCAACTCAATGCGCGCGCCTGCAGGCTCGGCATCCGGCGTCACATTGTCGCGCACGGTGTCGAGCAGGAACTCGCGATCGAGGACAATCTCAGCATCGGCGGCATGGATAAGCCGGTCGCTGATACCAAGATTTTTGTACATGTGCGCCGGCGCGTGAGCAATGATCACACGCACGCCGCGGTTCTGGCAGTGATTCACGACGGGAATGAAGTCGGCATCGGCGGTGAGCAGCACGACAGTCTGCACACGGCCCATTCGCCCAACCACGTCGGCGACATCGATAGCCAGTTGAACATCAACTTCCTTCTCGACGCGGCCGACTTGATAGTTGTTCAGCTTGCCGAGCTTCACGGTGATTCCCGGCAAACGAGAAACACGCTCGAGGAAGTGTTCATTCTGCCCGGGGACCAGGCAGTCGTAATAAAATGCGTGCAGGAATTCGCCTTGCTTTGCGAGCTTGGTGGCCAGCTTCAGCATGCAGATCTTGCCGCCGAGCCCGACGCGGTTGAGCAAAATGCGCAAGTGTCCGCTGTCGATGAAGACCACTGTTCGCCCGTTATTAACGGCTTCCATTGTAGTTTGTCCTTTTCAGAAGCGAAGTCCGGCGGATAGCCGGTTTGCCACCACTGAGAAGAGATGGCAGGTAATCGAGCCCGCGAAGACTTGTTCCGTGGGCAATCAGAACAGCGCAATGTGCTGTTCCGGTAATTCGTCGTGGGTAACGGTTAGGTTGCGCGGTTAGAGGGATGGGGAAGGTGTAAAAAGCAAAAGCAGATCCACACCGTAGGCAAGAGACGTCATATCAAACAAGCATCTGTGAAGATCTCGATCTGATTCTGAATCAGATCAGTTAGCGCGAGGTGGGCGAAGGCAAAGCAGCGGTTCGCCGTGGGGATTGCACGATGCATTTCCGCGCATATCGATATAAGGCCTTGAGACTGATACCGGTTGAAAGATAGTTTCGCGATATCACTTCTTTAACTCTTAAATCCCGTTTATTCCAACCCTGTACTCGTAGTTACCAATTCCAACGTTCCAATCATCCGACCCACCAGTCGGATCAGATAAACGCGCCACTTTAATGGAGGTACCATGAGCTTGCACGAGCTTGTTAACGGCAACCTTAGGTTCAAGCAACTGAAATTTGCCAAGCATCAGGACTATCTGCAGGATATTGCTACCAACGGCGTCACCAAACCGCTGGCTGTTATTACTTGCATCGACCCGCGACTCAACCTCAACTGGATCACCTCCCAGCGCCCGGGACTGCTGTCGCCTTTTTCAACGCTCGGCGGCATCATTCCTTCGCACGGAAGGCACAGCCTCAGCCAGGATGCGTACTTGCAGTACGCTATCGAGCGCTTCAACGTCGATCATATCGCCGTCGTCGGACACCTGGACTGCGCTCTCGTGAAAGCGCTGCTGCAACCGCGCAAGGCGCTGGCGTCGCTGAAGACAGTGCGCAGATGGTCGGACCTGGCACGCGACACGCGACAGACTGTCGCCGCGAATTTCTCGCATCTTGAAGGCGAGGAGCTGGTGCGCCGCGCTGTGCAAGCGCACACGCTGCTGCAGGTCGAGCACCTGATGACCTATCCGTTGGTGCAGTCCGCCGTAGCTGCAGGACGGCTGCAGGTTCACCCGATGATCTACGACATCGCGCACGCCGACTTGTTCGAATACTCCAACGCGACGGAGAAGTTCGAACTCTTGTCCCACAAATACGCGGAAGACGTTCTCGCGGAGGTTGTGGCCACATGTCACGATGCAGTGTGCACGGCCCATTCGCACGTGTAAACAAACGTTGTCGGAACGCGCGGCCTTAACCGCGCGTTAACCGATCTCCATCGCGTTTTTCGCCTCGAAAAACTTCGCGCGAGCCGCATGTAGTGCGGGTTTTGATTAATTCAACTCGCCGCGGTTCATTAACGACGGCAAGACGCGGATTTGCTCTTGAACAGCGATCGGGCCAACTACTAGGGTCCAGTCATTGTTTCGAATACTCGCAACAGTCATTGAACCCGCAACCACCCGCCAACAAATAGGAAAAAACCAAGGCACCCAAAAGCTCTCTGCAAAGAGAAAGCAAGAGCTTGGTCTGTGGATTCAGTGTTAACCGTAACCGCGACTGAAGCCTGCCGGGATGGTCCCGCACGTCGCAACGGTTACAAAAATCATCGAGCTAGCAGGGGCTCACAAAACAAAGGACAAAACTTGAGTATTAACTTGACGACGATCCTGATGATGGCGGCGTCATCTATCGGGTTCGCCTATATAATCGCGCTGTTCTTCGAGGCCATCAACGGCTTCCACGACACGGCGCACGGTGCTGCACCGATGATCGCTTCGGGCGTCTTCGGCAAGCCGATCCGCATCTACTACTGGTGGGGTCACTTGCGGCACTTCGATATCGGGCTGCACGAACGTGAAGTCCGTGTGTTCCGTTTCCTTGGTTGGAATCGGAGCTTCAAGATCGAACCGAGGTATCTCATCCCGGTTCTGATCATGGCGTTCACAAACTTTCTGGGCGCATATTTCGGAGGAACGGCCGTCGCGCTGTTCATTCCGAAGATCATCCACTTCGCACCGGTTCCGATTCGCCTGATCATCGCTGCCATGTTGGCCGCGGCCGGGTGGAATCTGTACTCCTGGTGGCGGAAGATGCCGGTTAGCAGCACGCACTGTCTGATCGGTGCTCTTACCGGAGCAGGCATCATGGCTGCCAGTCAGACCGGCGTAGGCATGGATGAGCTGCTCTTCGCTGTGTTGGGTCTTGCTGCCGCGCCCTTCGTCGCTTACTTCTGCGCCATGCCTCTGGCTAAGGTGCTGAAGCTGGTGCTCGCCCGCACCAATACCGGCTCAGCATTTATGCAGTGGCTGCTGCGCTGGTTGATGGTGCTCTTCGCTGCCTTCGTCGGCACCCAGCATGGGCGCGGCGACGGTCAGAAGACCATGGGCATTCTATTGATGATCAGCGCCATCGCCGCAGGTAGCAAGACGATGCCGACCACGGTGCCGCATTGGATCGTCTTCCTGTGTGCCTCGTGTATGGCTCTAGGCACTCTTATCGGCGCTCGTCGCATCATCACAACGGTAGGCGAAAAGCTGTCGACCAAGCAGATGACCTACCCCGATGCGTTGGCTGCCACTGCGACGACAGCGGCCATCCTCTATCAGGGTGCCAACATCGCGCTTCCGCTCAGCACCACGCAAACCGCTACCGGTAGCGTGCTCGGTGCAGCGGCGGGCTTGCATAACCCCAAGGCATTGAGCTGGGAGCAGTTGAAGAAGTTGGTCTTCGGTAGCTGGTCGGATAAGCCGCGCCGGCTCTTGTCCTTCTTCGGCTTCCCGCTGCCGCTGGATAAGACGGATTCCGGCCATGTGCTCGCCGCGACGACTCAGACGTTCGAGGAAGAGAGCACCATGAACATCGACACCGTCAAGAGCATGCTGAAGATGTGGGTGCAGACCTTCGCGACCACCTGGTTCGTCGCCCAGCTGCTCTACGCTCTGCTCACCTGGCTGAACATCGGATGACGCCTGCAGCGGACTTCTGCAGGATCGCCGAAGACAGTCCGAAACAGCAACATTACGGTTTACTCGGGTGGGCAGGCACACAAGTGCCTGCTCATTCATTTCTCCCGCGGGTAAACCTCGCCGTTTTCGTTTTAACAACAACACAAAGAAACGAATAAATGTTTCACGTACTAATGAGCCGGTTATCCTGCTACATCATTCTTTCGTGGCTGGAATACACAGGACACCGCTGGCTGATGCATAAGACGCATCACGACAGGAAGCCGACGGTGACGTAATTCACATCTGGGTTTTTCTGTTTTTTCTTTTTGCAACCGTTTCTTCTATATGTCTTAGTATGATTGGCATCCAATAAGAAGCGATGAGAGAGAGCGCGATACCCGCGCAGCAGAGATCCGCTGCGCAGGTATCTTAGTAAGGCTTACCACTCTCGGACTGCCTTACTAACGAGGGAAATCAGCCGGCAGTTGCTGCGTCACCACCGACGGCGGCGGGCAGAATGCGGTTGAGAGCCATCGGCTCCAAACGCGGATCGACGCTGCGGGCCAGGTACACCACCATGACGACGGCGAACAGAGTCAGAGCTGCCAGGGGAACGGCGATGCCGAACATGCCACCGGCGAGCGCGAGCGGGATCGCGGCGCAAACGGCACCGGCGACGGCGCAACGCTGCAGGCGGGCCTTGTTGGTGTAGTCGTCCTTGGCGAACGCTTCCGCCAGCGACATGACGAGCAAGAACGCGCCGAGGGCCGCCGGGACGAACAGAATGACCTTGACGATGATGGACCATTCGGCAGCGGCAGCAACAGCGGCAACCGCGCCACCGACAACGGCGAGGCCGGCCGCAGTCAGCGCAACGCCCAGAACGGTCTTGCCGATCTCGACGCCGTGATGGATCGCCTTCTCGACGGCAGGAACGACATGCTTCTCGAAAAGGTCACGTGCGAACTTCATGTGAGAAATCTCCGCATTGGAATCCGATTGCAGCTATGGAGGTTTTCGTTTCACCCCATCCAGCGCGTCGTGCGCTGCAATTGTTCGGATTCTAGGTATGAGCTGAGTTTTACGCCGGATGTTGTCTTGAGAGGTGAAGAAACGAATAACGTCTTCAACCTAGAGCCTGATTGTGTGTAGCAGCAACGATTGTCAAGAGATGTATTCATCTCTCGAAAAATCTCTTCGCGCAAGCTGTGCTCGCGCCCAGATGAAACGCAACTTACGCGGCGTCGGTGGCCGGTTTGCAAACCAGACGCACGCGAGCGGCCCAGCCTTTCTTGTACCGTTTCCACCCGCCTTCCGGTGGGTCGCACGCGTAGGTGAGAACCTCCACACGCGACTGCGGATAGAACTTGCACAATTCGGCGGCGGTTGAACGCACACAGACATCGGCAGCAACACCGCACAAACGAAAGTGCGACAGGCTGAACTGATTATCGAGGCATGCATTTTTGATTTGCCGGGCACCACTGAATGCGTACTTTGTGACAAGCACGCGCGCGGGGTAACCATCGGCTCTGTTCCAGAGCGAGGGAACGACTTCGCTGTTGTCGTGGAACTTCACGAAGACAACAGGACAACCGCGCGCCATCGCTTCATCGATGACCTTGCCCACCGCGTGTACGATAGGCTGCCGGTCCGGACGTGCAGGATGAAACACGTCTTTGTGCATGTCGATGACGACATAGGTTGGTTTGTCCACTTGGAGCTCCTGAAGGAAAGAAAACTGCAGAGGAGCGCAGGCTGCCAGCCTGCATCAGTGTCGAGCGTAGCCTCCGGCACCACTAATGAGCAGGCTGGCAGCCTGCGCTCCTCCACTAGTTAGCCGCGGTCTTCGCGGAATATGCAGACCGAGAAGAAGTAGGCATACGGGATGACCAGCGCGAAGGCGGTGAGCGCAGCGTTAGCCATGCCGAGCAGAATGATGACCAAGAACATCACCATCGCCGGCACGAACCAGAATCCTGAGTGCTTGATCAGGCGGCCGAAACGTGTCTCACGAGACACCGAGTCGAGACGCGTGGCTGTGAGTGTTCCCAGCCAGGCGAAGAGTGCGATCGCGCCGCAGTAAACGAGCGTGATACCGATAACCATCCAGAACTGCGGATTAACCGCGAGTCCCGTCAATGCAGCGATCATGACTGCTCCTTTTTCTTGTAGGGGTGAGGCAGGGTCGGGCAGCTTCGCTGCACAGACCTGGGGTGCCTCGCCCCTACAGTTGTTGTTAGAGACCGGTGCGCTCGAGCACTTTCCGCCAATCGATGGACGGATCTTTGTGTCCCCAGACGCGCGCAGGCGGAGTGCCGAAGTGCTCTTCGTACTCCTCGAGCGTGCGCTGGTAGACGGCCTGGAAGCGGAACTCCCCCTCTTCCTCGCCGTTGCCGGGGCTGTGGTGGTACGGCGTGCCGATGATTTTGCCCATCATCTCGTCCCAGTAGGAGCGAGTGAAGTCGAGATGCAGATGCCACGCTTCGTCCACATCGAACGACGGAGTCACCGAGTGACCCATCGCACCCATGAGGAAGAGAAACTTGCGGTACTCCTCGATGACGACGTGCGCATATTGGCGGTCGCCCTCGAAAGACTCGTCCGCCAGCCTCGCCGAATAGGGATAGGCAGCGCCGAGTTTGTCGAACCGGAAGTTTTTGATCTTCCGCCACAGCTTCTGATGCTTCGCGGGAATTCGCTCGAAGCCGTCGGCATTGACTACAAGCGGCGCCGGATTCACAAGCGACTTCACGCTGTGAATGAGCCGGCGATGCGGCGAGTGTCCGAACCAATCCGGCTCGAACCAAATCATCTCAGACGGCTCACCGAACGAACGGCGATATGCGTCCATCGTCTTCTGCCAGCGCTTCGACATCGCGGCGGGACTCTGCGAGCCGTCGTCGCAATTGTGTTCGATGCGCTTGCCGAGCACGCGGTCACAGAGCATGCGGAAGTAGGAGCCTGTGTAGATGAGGTGCAAACGCCAGGCATCCTCGACATCAGGCGATGCGACGAGGTCGTCACCGACAGTGGCGAGCAGGTACAGCAGCTTGCGGTACTCCTCGATGACGGCCAGCGAATAGTCGTACGGCCACTCGTTTTCCTTCGCTAGACGCTTGGAATACGGGAAGGGACCTTTCATGTCGAAGGAGAACGCCTTGAGCTTCGTCCAGAGCTCATCGCTGGGCTCGGGCTTCGGCAGCAAGCGCGCCTCTGCTTCTTTCATACATGACGTCATGTTTATCCTCCAGCGACTTTTCAGTCGACGGTTAGAGCGGATTCTTGGTGTGATGAACCTGCTCTGCGGTTGCAGAGAAAAATCAGGCGCATCAATTGGTTTTTGTTTCTTGTGGAAACGATAGGCTTGGAAAAAAGGAAGAAGCGAAGTAGTGATCAAGTACTAGCAATTGCGTTGTCAAGCCGGCAAGTGCTTTTACGCGAAATACCTGATATTCAGAGGGTCTTAAGGTTTGATCGATCTCATAGAGAACAGAACCTCAAGCGATCTGATCGTAAAAAGGCACCACATCTGGTGACAAACGGAATCACCGATCGGCCGTTGTCAAGCTCGCTTGTTGACAAGAGGGGTTGCGCCGACGCCTCGAGAACACCGGGCCAACAGATCGTTGTCAAGCAAGTCATCTCGCCGCCTGGCGAAGCTGCGCGCACCAGATATGGTGCCTGTAGGTTTGTTGTCAAGCCCTCGCGCGAGCGAGTGTTCATGCGGGTTTTAGGGACAGGCAAAATTTGTGCCGTTTCATCCAAGCGGGCTTCCGCCCGCCGGTACAGATAGAAAAAAGCGGGCTGCCACCCGCCGCTACGATCGAGGGGAGACTTTGCGAATTATTACCTCGATGAGCGTTTATTCCCGATTGGATTGGTTCGTCGCAAAACCGCATGAGCAGGACGTTTCCGAGATAATGGCGAAACCTTTGCAAACTGAGCGAAGCATATATGTATAAAGAGATTCCGGTTATCAACATCTTATAGAGGCTGAAAACGCTGCAACGACGGCACAATGCGAACTTCCGGCCTTCCTTTGTATAAGCAAACGCGCTTGATAACGTTGCGCGGCAATTTGCTAGGTTCTGCTCACTCCTTCGTCACCAGTTTTTGTTCAGGTCGTAACCGCGCCATCAATCAGTAGTTTCCGCTTTTGCGTCATCGCGTCAGACAGCATGTCGACGTGATAGCGGCCGTCCTGAATACCGGTACGAGTGAGAGCTCGAACTAGAACCAAGGAATGAGCGCTTTACGGAGTCGGCGTTTGTTCCTCTAACGCAAGCAATATCGCTTGCGTTGGAAAAGTCGCTACCAACTCCAATCCACTCTAAAGGAGACAGTGATGAGAATCACTTCCCGTATCGCCGCGTTCGTTGTGAGCGCGGTAGTGATGCTCTGTGGTGTGGTGGGTGTTGCCCAGGCGCAGACCGCTGTGCCCGGACTTCTGCATCCCCACTACAATGCCAATGGGCAGTACTGCTACGTCGCGCGGCCTGTGCAAGGTGTCGAGTGCGGCGATCTCAACGTGCAGCTGCGTAATGCGGCCAACGGCCTCGTGCTGAACGGCAACCCCGTTCAGATGTACGTGGTGTTCGTCCAAGAGCCTGCTCAGGGCATTCCTTCCGTTGCCGGCACGCCGGCAGGCGGTGTGATGGCTAACGCCATCATCAACGACTGGCGTGTTCAGGACGGTTTCCGCTCCAACGACTTCGTCATGTTGGTCATGACGCAGCGTCAGAACGGCACCTGGTTCATGGCGGAGCGTTGGGGCGCGGATGTGAATCCGTACTTCAGCTTCCCGCAGATGAAGAACATCCTGGACGGCAATGTCGCGACTCTGCGCGCCGGCAACTATCACGATTACGTCGTGAACGTTTCCCAGCAGACGATTCGTGCCATCGGCTCGGCCGTGAACTCCGCGAATCGTGGCGTCACGCGTCCGGTGCAGCCGACCAACCCGGTCATCGTCCATCGTCCCGTGCAGCCGAGCGCTCCCTTCCCGTGGGGCACCGTGCTGGGCGTGATCGTTGTTATCGGCCTCGGGTTTGTCGTCGTCGTTTACTTGAGCAACCGCGGCAAGGCTCGCCGTGCGTTCGAGGAAGCGATTGCCGACACCAAGCCGGTGACCGACAACCTCAACACCCAGGTCGACACGCTCGTCAACTCGTATGACGGCATGGCGATGGGCAAGAAGGCCTACGCGGTCGGCTCGGAGAGCGACAGGGAATACAAGGCTGCCCTGCTCACGTCCGCGACGTACTTCTCGCACGCCGATGCGCTCAAGGCTCACAAGGCCAAGATCGATGACGCGGTGACGAAGGGCAACTTCACGGAAGCGCTGCGTCTCGTCAACGAGGAGACCATCACCATCACCGGTGAAGAGCTCGCGCCCGAGCTGCGCACCGCGACCAGCGGCAAGTTCAAGACGGAAACGTTCACCTACAAGCAGCTGGTGGCTCAAATCGGCGCCGAGTTCGACACGGCCAACCACACGTTCGGCACGCTCTACACGTCGCTGAACAAGGCGGTGGCGAACAAGCGCGCGGTCGAAGCCGAGATGACCAAGGTCGACGCGGCCAAGACGACGCTGTACGCGGAAGGCGTTGCTTTCGACGCGTTCCAGACGGAGTACGATGCGATCAGCGCCGGCATCAGGGCCGTCGTGGCGCAGGTGCTCACCGATCCGCTCGGCGCGGTTGCCGAGTCCGAGTCCCTCAAGGCGCGCGTCGCCGAGCTGCATCACGCGCTCGACGAGGTCGTGGAGATCAAGCAGCACGGCGTCGCCGCGCTGACGAAGAAGCGTGACGACGTGCATGCGTCGATGTTGCAGGCTTCGGTGTACCTCACGGCCAGGACGGAAGAGCTGTTCGCCACTGCCACCAAGGCGGTCGACAGCGTGACCGACGCCGCAAAGGGTGCCAATCCGGATTGGCCGGCCATCGCCAAGTCGGCCGTCGAGGCCGAGAAGGCGATCGGCGCGGTGAACTCGTCTCTCGTCATAGACAACAAGGTCTACGAGACGGCCGGCGCCACTGTCGCCAAGCTGCGTGAAGAGTACGACGCCACGTTTGCCCTCACCGGCAACGAGCACGTCGTGCAGGGTCCGGAAGGTCCCCGCGGTCAGCTGACTCCGGTGCTGTCCAAGGTGACGGCGCTCGAGGCTCTCATCCACGCCGGCGCCAAGCAGACCTGGGCGGACGTCACCGCTCAGGCGCAGAGCGTGCGGGGCACCGTTCACACGGTGAAGGCGACTTGCGATGCGCAGATCGCCGAGATGCAGAAGTACGAGGCGGAGCTGCAGGCTGTAGAGGACAAGTACGGCTCGATCGCCGGCGCCAACTACAGCGTGCGCATGCCGCGCTCTCGCAAGACCTACTCCGCGAACGTCTCGGCCAACCAGTCGCCGGCGTATGCGCAGTACCAGACGCACCTGTCGAACGCCGAGCAGTACATGCGTCAGCGTCGTCTCGACCTCTACGAGCAGGAGTTGATTGCTGCGCGTTTGCAGCTCAACATGATCAACACCTGGATGTGGTGGAGCCTCTGGAATACCATGTACATCTCGAACGATGCGTGGGCGATGCAGTATGCATACGACCAGGGCTTCCAGAACGGGATGGCCTACGACAGCTACTACGGCTACGTCTCGTCGCAGCCGGGGTACGTCGCCGGTGGCGACAGCTACTACGCTCCGACACCGGTGTCCGATTGGACGCCGTCGCAGCCGGTTAACGGCGCGTCGTGCGGCAGCAGCTCGTCTTGCTCCAGCAGCAGCGGTTCGTCCTCGTCTTGCTCCAGCAGCTCGGGGTCGTCCTCGTCTTGCTCGAGCAGCAGCAGCAGCAGCTCGTCTTGCAGCAGCAGCAGCTCGTCCTGCTCCAGCAGCAGCTCGTCTTGCTCCAGCAGCAGCTCGTCCTGCTCCAGCAGCAGCTCGTCTTGCGGGTCGAGCAGCTAAGCGCTGAATGAGGGCGACGCGCTGCGTCGCCCCTACAGTGTTTTGTGAACGCTGAACATCGATTACCAGGGGCGGTGAGCCTTCACCGCTCCTGCGCATGTGCAGGGCCCCGAGACAAGTAGGCCTGATGCTTGCGTTTCGCTCGGAAGACGCAAGTTTCACACCGTGCTGGTGCCGTGGTGGCATCATCGCGGAATTCCACGCACTGGCAAACGCATGGCGTTCTGCCAGGCCAGAAAGGGATAAAAATGCAGTATCTCACCTTCGAAAACCTGATCGTTGCCGCGCTGGTCATCGGCATGCTCGTGTTCGTGTTGAAGTGGGCCGGCGTTTGGGACAAGCTCCTGGGCACCGGTAAGGAGAAGCTGAATCAAGGCGTCGACGGCATGACCAACGCCGTCGAGAAGCAGCGCATGAAGGTGCGCACGCTGAAGCCCTTGCTCGAGAGCCTCGGACAGCAGATGACCGACCTCGACGGCAAGTACGGCAAGGCCAACGGCGAGCTCGCTCGCGCCAAGGCCACGCTCGACACCGAGAAGACCTCGCTCCAGAACGTCTTCGACGTGCTCAAGGATCCGAAGAACCTTACCGACGACGAGTCGACCACCGTCCAGTCCCACAAGGACAAGGTGCTCGCCGCTGCCGCTCTGGTGAAGGCGAAGGAGCAGGAGATCGCCGGCATCGCCACTCAGGCGAAGGCGCTCCACGAGCAGTACACCGACAAGGAGCGTGACTTCAACAGCGCGCTCGCCGCGATCCCGCAGGTCGAGGCTCGTCAGGTCGTCATCGACAGCAAGAAGACCGCCGTGGCCTTCGCTGCGAAGATGAAGGAATTCGACCAGGCAGCTCAGATGGGCTCCGACGTCGCTTCCCTCCAGGACGAGGAAGAGGCGAAGGTCGACGCCGAGTTGAAGCGTCAGGGCGGCGTCAAGTCCGACACCGACAAGGCGGCCGAGGCGAAGTCCCGCGCCAAGTCGCAGGGCGACGTACTGAAGGACCTCGGCATCGAGGATCCGACCGCGAAGTAACGCGCTCGCGCGTTCACCTGTAGGGGCGATGTATACATCGCCGCTACAGCGAGTTTCCCGACGGGGGAAGAGGAGCATGTGCTTCTCTTCCCTCGAACGGACCTCAAACTAAGAGGGACTCAAAATGATTGAGTGGGTGAAGAACAACCCGACCTCCACTGTGTGGATGGTCGCGGCTGCCATTATCGCCGGCTTCTTCGCGGCGGCTTCTGCCGGCGCCACTGCATTGACCATCATCGGCGCCGTCATCGTCGCTGTGGTGACCAGCGCGTATATCGCGCTGTATCTCTATGCGGGTCCGGACGGTTTGGCCGCTCTGAAGCGTTTGATTCCGGCTGCCGTCGTCGGCGTCGCCATCTTCGGCTTCTGGTATGCAGGCTTCGCGATTCCGGCGTTTCTGACGTCCGGCATCTATGCGGGCTGCATGGCGCTGTGGGTAGCGGCGGCGTTCGCGCGGCTGCGGAAGTAAGACTGCGCTCGTTGTTACATCGGTGGTGAAACGTTCAATGTAGACGTATCACCACCGATGCACTTTGGTTTTTCTTTCTTCAACATATCTTCTATTTGCTGTAGTATCTACAGAGATCAAAAAATTGCCGGATGAAGTCAGGGCATTCCGAGGAGACTTTCCGGGAATGCCCTGACCTTGTCGGATAGAAATCAGAGCCGACACTCATCCATTGAGATCGCTAGGCGGCACCGCCGCCGACTGCCAGAGTGTAGAACGACGCTCCGACGGCGAGAACCAACACGCCCATCACGGCACCGGCCAACAAGCCGAGACTGGGTATGACACCACCCATAATGGCGCCGGTTACGGCCGCAGTCGCGACAGATCCGAGAACCTTCTTCATCCTCTTACGTCCTTATCTTTTCTGCCACAGAGGGCGAGTGAAAAACATCGCAACCAATCCGCCGACGATAGCGCCCAAGGATCCGAACGTCGGACCCGGAGCGTTGGTGATGAACGTGATCACGCAACAGATGACGACGGTGAGGAGGAACGCCATACACACGGCTCCGTTGTATTCGTCATGACCATCCTTCATGTTCATGGTGGCAACGGTCAACGAAGCGAGCCATGCGCAATAGGCAAACGCAATCGCACTGCCGCCGAATGTCACCGGCAGCCGTCCGAAATGCGTCATGAAAAGAGCAGCGCCATAGGCGACGGCCATGCTGCTCAACCACTGAAGCACAGACGCTAAACGTTCTGGGCGCTTCAAGAAGTACTGGTACACATTTTTTCCTTTCGTGGGGAGCGCGGCGTTGCGGTGCGCTTCGTAGCGGCGGGGGGAAGCCCGCTTTCACCGACGCGACGCGCTTGCATACAGCTAGTTGGTGGCGAGCTTGACCGTCTCGTCCAGCTCGAAGGTCGCGCTGCCATCGGCGCCGAGCTCGATCAGGCGCGCGACCGGGAAATAGTGTTCGTCGTGACGCACGTGCAGCGTGCGTCGCTGCGCGACGTCGTCGTTCTGGATCACATGAACGCGCGCCATGTTCAAGTCGGGCCACCGCCGCGTCTGCTCCGGATCGATGTGGCAGATGAGCGCCGGCTTGCCGTGCTGCGCATCGTTGCCGACGCTGATCTCCGCGTTCAACCAGGGCGAGGCGATGAGATTAGCCGCCGGTTCGAGGAGCAGGGGTTCGTCGCGCTTCGCGACGACAAGGCAACCCGAGCCGTTGAAGTGGCGTTCCTTATCGGCTACCGCCTTGGCGTCGAATGTGAAGCCGGTGCGGCGGTCATAAAAATAGAGCGACGGATTGTCGGCGCAGAAGTAGGGCGACACGTGGCAAATCGGAATATCCAGCGGCTGCAAGCGAGAGGGATTGCCGAGGAAAGCGCCGAGTGCATTCGCCGCCGAGGGACGGAACCACTCGCGGAAACGCACATAATTGGCGGCGGTGCCGACATCATCGAACGACCAGCGCCATTCGACACCATCCTCGCCGGCGGCAATGAATTTCCACCAGGTGAACATGCCGATGCGGTGCCGCTCATACGGACGCTCGATTTGCGGCGCCTCGACGCGGATGATGAACGATGCGCCATGTTCCACGCAGTTGCGGCAGCGACAGCCGTCGAAATGCGCGCGCGTGCCGACCACTTCGTCTTCGAGAAGTGGCACCAGCTCGTCGGCGCGTTCCAGAGCAGCCGCGTACACGTCATCGGGAAGAGTCAGTCGCTCCTCTGCCGCGGCGCGTCCGGTCGAGATTGCGTCCAGCATGGCGTCGAAGCCGACATCACCAAATAGAGAGTGAGCCATGTCGATTCCTTTCGACAGTGGTATCAAACGGCGGGATTGCCGTTTGGTCACAGTTGGTTTGTGTGAGGGGTTGGGTTTTGCTGTTTCTTGTTCTTAAAACAAAAGTGCAAGTGATACCACCACCATGAAGAGATCTCTTGATAACAAGCAACAATCGTGAATTGGTAATGCTTTCGCGAGAGGATCAGTGGCTCGCACGGCCGTCACCGGCCACAGCGGCGAAGTTGCGGAGGCCACACATTGAAATCGCAAGCTGGCTTTAAAGCCAGGAAAAAACGGCAAATCGGCTGGCTTTAAAGCCAGCCTTCGAGGCTATGTGTGTATATAGTAGCGCTCCGGTTTGACGAAATAGTGGAAAACGACTCTATTCCGTCCGGGAAGGTAGGAAGCCGCCGAAGCGGCTTCCCATTTGACTGGTTACACAGCGGGCTTCAGCACGAAGTTGAAAACGCCGCGCTGGATCGTGTTGGCTTGCGGAAGCGCAGGCGACAGATGCACGACGAGCTCGGGCTGGAAGAAGAGCTCGGCATTGCGACGAATGTCGTGCGCGTTGTAGAAGTCATCCTGGAAGTAGAGCTGCGTGATCAGCTTCTCGAAGCCAGGCGCCTCGACAATTGCGTGAATGTGACCCGGACGCACATCGACTTCTTCGCCGACGAGCGGATAGTTGCCCGGGCGCAGGCATTCGAAATTGAAGGCACCACGCTTGGTGGTCTTCAGACGAATGCGATTGCGGTATTTCTGGCGCGGAATGGCAATCGCGTTGCCGGCGGCGTCCTGGTTGTCGTAGACGCCTTTGGTGTCCGCGAGCCAAATGTCCACAATCGCCTCAGCAACCGGCTTGCCCTTGGTGGACAAAACCTGTCCGCGAATGCGAATCACATCGCCCGCATCGCCAGGCGAAATTGCGCTTGTGGTAAAAGGAGCATCGGGCAAGAAGAACGGTCCGTCCACTTGCTCCGGAGTGGGTCGAAGTTCGACCACTCGTTCGATTACCTTTTGCTTCGCGCTCATGTTCTGTTTTTCCCTTCAGCCGCATATAGCGGCGAGCGAATGCAGAGAGAAACGCAGGCTTAAGGCAGAACGTGCACCGCGAAGCGGTGCCGAGATGCCTTAGCCTGCGCTCCTCTATCGAAAAACGCCGGCCGATTGCCCGCGTTTACTGGTTCTGCGTCACCGTCGTGTAGGTCAGCGTCGCCGAGCCGTGCGCGGGAAGATGCACGGTCGTGTACTGCTGGCCACCGTCGGCGTGGAATGGCTGGCTCGACTTGGTTACCGTCTGGCGACCGGCGGTGTCGTAGACCTTCACGTCAACGTCACGGTCCTTCGAGTTGGTGAGCTTCACCGACCAATCATAGGTCGACGGAGTCACGGAACCGTCTGGCTGACGCTTGCCCTCGACGGCGTGCGTGAGCGACCAGGTCGACTTGACGTCATCGGTGGTGCCGAGGTCGAAAGTGATCTTGTCGCCGGGCTCGGAAGCAACAACGCCGCCGGCAGCGCTCAGCTGCAACTCGCCACTGGGATCATTCTGGTAGTACTTCACGGTGCCGTTCGGCAGCGGCTGACCGAGATGGTGCGCCTTGTCGTTGGTCGTGAGCAGCTTCGTGTTGGCGCTCACCTTGTAGTCGGCGCCGCTGTGCGGATTGCTCATCGAATAGACGCGCTCCACCGGTACGCCCTTGGCGCCGTATAGCGGAACCTGCTTGGTCTCGGTGTCCTTCAGATCGACGCCGGATGTGGCCAGCGTGTAGATCTTCGCCTCGCCGACGCTGCCGACTGCGGCATTGTCGAATGACGCACCGCCGGGAGCGGCTGCGGCCATCGGCGCTGCAAACGAACGCTCGAACCGCGGGCTGTTGTCGCGGATGTCACCGGAGACAACCTTGATGCCGGCGTTCTTGAAGTTGGTGCCCGAGTGGTTCTCGATGGCAACGGACGACGACAGATCGACGGTGCCGTTCTTCTCGTCATAGGTGACGGCATAGCGGCCGCCCCAGCTCAGTCCATTCGCCTTGTAGAGGATCTGCAGGTCGCCATGGCCGGCAACGCCGGTCTCGGCGTTCAGCGTCAACGACGGAGTCGCGGAGAGGCCGTTCGGCATGGAGGCGGACTGCACATCCTTCGGGTCGGAGATTGAGCGCCAGCCACTCGTCCCCTGGGGAGAAGAAGGCGCGATCGTCAGGGTGCCCTCGGTGTAGCTGAGCAGCTTGCCGGTGACGACATCACCTGCGGGGCTCTTCACGGTGATGATGCTGCCGACGGAGTTGGCGAGGATACTCTGCAAGTTGAGGTTGGCCGGTTGATAGGTAACGTCCTTGACCTTGAGAGGGACGCCGGTGACATTGACGACGACCAGGCTCGACGGCTCGTACTGCGCGGCGATGCCGTCCAGACGAATCGAGTTGGCGCCAGGCGTGACGTCGATCGGATTGGTTTGCTGCACGATGCCGAAGCGCGGATAGATCGTCAGATTCTGATGATCGGGCGCGGCTGAAACGGAGCGATTCGGTTCTTGGGCAGGCGCGGCAAGAGCCATTGGCGACGCCGAGAGGAGAAACGCGGCGGCGGACAATGCAACGGCGCTGGTCATGATGGTTTTATGCATCTGTAATCCTTATTGTCGGGCACACAATGCGCCCAGGGTGGGAATGCATTCACATCGACGTTCAACGCGGGCGCGATGAACGGTGCGCAAATCCAGAACGTCCAGACCCCCATGCCGAAACGGCACTGGAACTGGATTGCGCGGGTGGAAAAACAAAACGCGAAAGTGGTGACAGAGCCCGGGGGTTGGGAAACGGTGAGGTCAGCAAACTACAAGGCGAACCGCTGCGCGTTCAACTCATCTACTTGCATGTAACGCGCGCGAAAAATTTTTTGAGGTTAACCGGAAGGACGTTCCATTGGTGGCAATGTGTAAAACCGCATGCCAGGCTAATTCCAACAAGGCATAAACGTTTTGTTCATCATTGCCGATCAAACAGATAACCTAGCGCAACTGACCTACGTGGGAGAAATACCACTCGGATCAGGTGGGTTCGCTAACACCGCTAGGTGATCAGATACCGATCACATAAAAACAGAATGTGAGCTGTTGGTTATTGTCAAGGGGATCTCTTAGGGTGAATTTGTTATTCCCGCTCTTTGTGCAACACGAGGACAACCCCCAAGCAAAATATTGCTTTGCGATCCGAACATCGATTCGATGCAGACGACTGCTGCGGGTTGAGCCGGGAACTTTGTCGACCTCTTTTCACGACGGCGCGCGAACCGGCCACCGTCGATGGAGCAACAAGATGACCAGAGAAGCAGCCGCCGTTCTCGCCCTCGGGCTGTCCGGTGCGATCATCACGTGCGCGTTCGTCGCTGCGTGTGTCCTGTCAGGTTGGGCGCTCGGTTGGGCCATAGCGGCCTTCATTACCGCCGCCGTAACCGTGAGCAGACTGTCCAGCATCGCATTCGCCAGACCGTCGACCGAAACCGAAAACGGCGACAGCACCACCAACGCGTAAATTTCTTCAACCTGTAGAGCCAATCGTTCGGCAAGTGCTCCGAATGTTTGGAGACAGTCGCCGCCAGGCGGCGGCTGTCTGCTGCTTAGTCAATACGTATCGCTATGAACCAAAAGGGAACAACGCAATGAAAGATCTAGGAGATCTCGGCGATCGAACGGACCCCGTCGATCCGGTGGACCCTCCTCCTCCGAAAGATCGCCGCCCCGTAGTCTGGGCCACGATCATTTGCATCGTGTGCCTGGCTCTTGGCGCGCTGTTGGGCTCGTATTTCCATTCGTGGAATGCGCAACCGAACTCTGCCGCGCCACCGCCGGCGATTCACGAAGAGACGGTGCCGCCGGCACATCCCGAGACGGCCGTTCCCGCGCCACAGGCAACCAACACGCCGGCACCAGTCTACTGCCAATCGTGGGTGGACCTATCCAGCAGGGTGCTGACCCAGAACGACATCGATTCTGTGAAGGCTGCCGGTTGCGCCGACACGCTGTATCTCTACGGCGCGACGGTGACGGATGACCTGATGGAACAGCTTGCCACCATTCCCAAGGTGGATCGTGTTGAACTCACCCGCGTTAAGGGTCTGTCCTCGACAGGCTATGCCGCGCTCGCGAAAATCGCCACTCTGCGATACCTCAACGTGCAGGATACATCCTTCGGCGATGCGGATCTGATTCCGCTGTCAGCTCTGTCAACGCTAGAGGAACTCGACGTCAGTCACACCCGCGTCACGAATGCGGCTGCAGCGCCTCTGGGCAACTTGCATTCATTGACACGCCTGTGGCTGGACGACGACGACGTGGGCGATGACGTCCTGGCGTACATGCATCCGACACAGCTCTGGCAGCTGCAACTGGATGGAACACATGTCACGGACGCCGGCGTCGCTCGCGTGGCAGCAAACATTCCGGACTTGAAGTTTCTCGGCATCAGCCGCACCCAGGTCACCAACCAGGGAATTGCGACTTTGTCCTCGATGCATGCTCTATGGGGCGTGGAACTCAACGGTCTGTCCATCGACGGCACTGCGCTCGCCACTCTGGCGCAAGCCCATGCGGACCTCACCTGGCTCGAAATCAGCCACACGCAGATTGCAAACGCCGACTTCGCGCATCTTCGCGCGTTCGACAAGCTGACGCGATTCCGCGCAAACGGCGTCGACATGCAGGACGGCGGCCTGAAGAATCTGGTCGCCCCTCGCCTCTCTGAGGTGGAGCTCGACGACACCCGGATCACCGATAACGGTGTGGCTATCCTTTTCAAGAATAATCCGGAGGTGTCCTTCGTCAGCATCCGGGACAATAAAGGCGTCACCGACGCCGGCGTTCCCTCGATGATTGCCGCGCCGGCTCTTCAATGGATCAACGTTAACGGCACAGCAGTTAGCCGGGAACGGGAGATCGGCAAACTGCACATCCGCAAGTACTGAACAGCCTTACCTTATGGAACGCAGCGGCGAGGCCGCTGCGTTCCACCGTTTCTTTTAATCGGTCATCTTCCTACTATACGCCTCCGTTTTCCGGACAAACAAAAACAATTGCAGAAAAGATCCGACGCGTGACAGGGACTGATGTCAGTCCGCTGCCACGCATCAAGATGTCGGATTACAGAAGCGGTCCGTTGTCGGGCAACGGCGCACCGTGCGAAATCCACCAGCCGATCAGCCAGCAGATCAGATCCGGCACGATTGAAAACAGAAATGCGGCGCCGCCGGCGAAGTTGTGAATGCCGAACAGCGGAATCAGGGTCCACATTGCCACCTCATAGAAGAAGAATGGCAAGCCGAAGAAAAACACCAGCATCAAGAAGAAACGCTTCATTGATTACCCCCTCTGTTATTTCAGGTTTGGGTCGAATCGCCGGCGGCAGGTTAAACCTGCCGCCGCCACTGTTTCAGCTTACTTCCGCTTCCTCTTGCGGGGCTTCTCTTCGTCCTCGTCCTCCTCATTGAGGAGGCACCAGCAGGCGATGTAGGTGATGAACCCACCACCGCCGCACAGCAACCAGAGGAACCAGAGAAGTTGCACGCCGCCGACGCTCAGGTCGAACCGACGTGCGACGCCCGTGCAGACGCCGGCAATGTCGCCATCGCGCGCCAGCTTCACGCCCATGGCATGAAAGACGAGCGCGATGATGACACCGATGACCCACAAGGGAATCATATACTCGTGCATTTTCGTTCTCCAAGAACCTCACCGGACCACCCGGTGAGTATCGCCACCGTGGATGTTTACTCCGGCGGCAGTTTCGTCACCACCAAAATCGTGGTCGAACGAAGCTGAGCGATTTCGAGCGGCGTGAAGCCGAACTCAGTCGCCCACTTGTTGGCCAGGAAAGGCAGCGCGTACGAATCTTCGACTTCGACTCGCATCCCGAGCATCTTGAACATCCGTTCATAATCCTCGGTATACGTACCAATGTAGTCCTCCTCGAGCTCAGGCTTCCAGTTGTCTTCGTACATGTACTTCAACAGGAAGTGATTGACCCGAGCCAGCGTGTCGAGCTCGCCCCACCGTCCAACGAAGTCGGACAGAATCTCGGGCTTGCAGTGCTCAGATGCAACGATTTTCTCGCGCATCTTGCCTACGAAGAGCGTCGACGTTTTGGCGAACAGGCGCAGAATCATGTCGCGAATCAACAATACGCCACCGGTCTCAAGGAGCTCGTGGGCGTCGTTGATTGCCTTGGTGACGCTGCTGATGCCTTCGCCATAGCTGCGGAATTCATGCAGCACGCTGTAGAACCCGATGAAGTGATACCGCACCGGGCGGTTGAGAAGCTCACGAAGATAGACGCATTCGAACGTGACATTCTTGATGCCTCGCTCTTCAGCATGCTTCTTCGCCAGCTCGATGAACTCGGGCTTCAGATCGATGCCGTGAAAGTGGATGTGCGGAAACATTTCCGCCATCGCCAGAGTCACCGTGCCGTCAGCGCACCCGACGTCGAGTCCGCGTTTGGCATTCTCGGGAATGTAATATGCCATCTTCAGCTTTTCCTGAAGCGGCGCGGCCATTCTGCGCAGGTACCCCTGCACGTCAGGCATGGTGTGGAACTCCTCGGGGAGCGCGCCCACACGTGTGACAAGGTTGGTCATAGACCCCTCCATTAGCTGACCTGCAGTAGGCGCAGACGAATTCGACCGAAGCTATTCACACAGCAAGCTGCGAGGAGTAAATGGCTCGGGTTATCGAATCTGTCTGGAGTCGTGCTGTAGGCGGGTGAAACTAAAGTGATGATTCCACCGTAGGTTTTGATCAGTATCGCGAGCAATAATATGTTCGCGAATGTATATAAGAGAGAGAAACGTCCCTCGCGCCGCTCGCGGAGACACCGCCGCCTGCCGCAACACTGCCGCTCGCGGAAACGCCGCCGCCTAATGCGCGTACCCGTGGCAGCGCCGATATACGCGACAGGCATACGAGACCCGCAAATTCTATGCGCTGAAATGGATATATCCCTCACAGGCATAAAATGAGCGCAGTTCTTATCCGTGTTTTGAATCATGTCGGTTCCCACTCGCCCGCGGATATGCGTCGGCACGCATAAAACTCGGGCATTTTTTAGGCGCGTATTCACGCGACATGTTGTAGTAGATCATTTTCAAACGAAAAGAAATGTCAGGAAAGCGACCACAATGGAAAAACGGCGCCATCAACGAAGCAACCGACATCGGTTGACATTGATGGCGCCGTAATAATCACACTAAGCGAGCGTTAAGCAAACGCCTCCGCGAGAGCTTCGCGCAGGGCTTCCTGTTCAGCACGTCTACGGGCTGCTCTTTTCTCGGCATTGCACCAGTGACGTTCGTGCGAGCGACGAGTCAATTCTTTCTCGCCGCCAGGCTTGCTTTTCAGTACATGGAAGACCGTCTCGACAATACCGTCGGCCACCCTGCGCGTGCGCTTGATGAACATGCGCCGTCGCGAAGGTTTGCATGGCATCAGGTTGTCGTCAATCCCGGAGCATGCGCAGTCCCCACCATCTGGTTGTCCGTTGCCGCATGCCTGAGCCTGCTGTTCCAGGACGATGGGCGTGGACGTGGACACGGGCTGCGTATGGGAAGCGGTCGTCATCTTGTTTGCTCCTGTGCATCTTGCTCAAAAATTGGAAGAAAATTCTTGCTTGGTGTATGTGCGAGCGCGGCACCTCCTTGCTTACCTGCAACACGCAAAAGTGCGACATTCGCCGTGCGACTGATGCGGCAAGGCGAATGGAGAATGTACGACGAAGAAGTTACTTAGATAGGGAAGAGCGCGTTACAGACTGGTTTCCAGAAATTGAACCAAAGCGCCTTCAGGCTACCCAAGCGGATCGCCGCAAATCAAGATCGCGAGAGCCGCACCGGAGCTCGATGAGGCAAATCGCGATCTCGACAATACCGATGAACAGCGCGTTTGCGGACTATGCTAACGTGTGTAACACATGCACACTTCGCGAAACTTAACGCGTCTCCTCGTTGATGGCGGCGCGGATGGCAGCGCGCTGGTCGGTAGAAATGTTGACGGTCACCAGCAAATCGAAGCCGGAGAATGACGGGCTATCGGTATAGGTCCAGTGACGACGACGAACCTTCACTGACTTGTCATCGACCAGCCTCTTCGCGATTTCCTCGGCGACCAATCGATCCTCGAGGCTGCGCAGCAGATCGAGCTCGTGTTCGGCGGAGTAGATGTAGGGACTGCATGGCTCGACAGGATCGCACCGCACAAGCACGTCCTCGATCCATCCCTTCTTGCTCGCCGCTTCGAGAAGCGACGGAATCTGCTCGATCAGCTCATCGGCTCTCGCGGCTATGACCGGTTCGCGACTGCGAATATACTCTTCCTGCAGAATTTTCAAGTCGGCAGTCGCGGCTTGAAACGATTGATATGCTTGCCTGTACAGGGCGTGCGCATCAACAACCATCGTGATAACTCCTAGTTTCTTCGGGCACTGCACCAAAAACACGGCCTGATCCGCTGATCCTCGACTGGAGGTCTGCTGGTGGCGTAGCTGATCAGGCTGTGTCGGTGTCTTCGGGAATCTAAATGGGGATCTAAACGGGGGTTAATTTCACCATAGCGAAATGGACGCGAATTCCCGAGCGATGTAACAGGATATGATTCGCGAAACGCACATCCAGCTAGCGCAGCGAATGCCACCATTATCTACTACGGTATTACGTATCCACGGTGAAAAATCGAACTTGAATAGGAAACGGTCTGAGAGTGGCCGCAGCAATGCATGCCACCACTCTCAAAACCGGCCACGTTGCCCTCAGCGCATCACGTGGGATTGAGGACGTACCGCAGCAAGCCTCCCGTCGCGCCGCCAATGAAGAGTCCGGAAGCAAGCTCCGGATACCCAAACGCGGCCACAATGGCCGGTATGACGAGAGCGAAAGCGCCGAAGGCAAAAACTGACAGACGAGGCAGACCAAACAAGTAGGCGGCAGTCATGGTGACGATGCCGCCGAAATAGGTCAGTGCCAGGTAAGCGACAGTCATTGCGAAAATTATTCCAGCGGACATGTTGATCTCCTTGATCAGATTGGCCGCAGCACTATGTCGAAGACGCCCGATTCGAACGTCTTGCTGTAGCGCTGTTGCGACTGCAAGTCGATGATTAGCGACTTGCGGATGAAGGGGTCGATGCCGTTATAGGGATCGCCCTTGAAGTAGAGTTGCGTGGTCAGCTTCCGGTAGCCGGGTGCGAATACCATGTAATGCACGTGCGACGGTCGGTACTGGTTGCCATTGAGATAACGACCGGGGTGCACCGTTTGATACTCATACGCACCTTGCGCATCCGAGAAGATGATGCCGCGATTGACGAACTCCGCCGGCGGATTCGCCGGATCGGTATCGTTGTCGTAGCGGCCCTTATCGTCAGCGTTCCAGATGTGAATGGCGGCACCGGCAATCGGAGCTTTGGTGCCATAGCCCCAAACGCGACCGCGGATCACCATCATGGTGCCGGGCTCGTAAGGCGAAGTGATCGTATAGCGCGTCGGTGCATGATCGCGCCAAAACGGACCCTCAATGTTAGGTTCCGTGGGGCTGACCGAGCGCGGCAAGACAAGCGATGTGGCAGTAGGAGCACCAGCAGCTACGGCGACGCCGCCGCTGCGATTGAGGAAGTCGAGGTAATCGTGAGCGTCGCCACTGTCCGGCGTCGCTTGCGCTCCGCCTGCAAGCACAAGCTTGCCCGCGGCAAGTCCGGCGAGACTGGCAAGGCCAGCCGTCACCACGAAGTTGCGTCTGTTCATTCAGGAATTCCTTCTGTTGATCGACTGCGATGCGTCGATGCGTGAGAAGACACGTCTCGCAGTGGAGACGCAGTCGAAGGTGAAGTCAGCAATGACTAAGGTGTTTGTAGATTCGCGGGATCAAATAGAAGAGAGAAATATCGATAGGAACTTAGAAGAGTGGAATAAGCCACTTCAAGTCAGTTTGTTCGCGCGCAGCTTTGTTATAGTGCTCTAAGAGACCGCGCGCACCACGGCAGCACGAGCGGGACACGGCTAGCGCAAGCACTGCGAGCACTAGCGACCACTGTCTCTTAAATTATTGACATCTAGTCAAAACGCCCGCAGGATCAGATTCAGAATCAGTACATGATCTGCTACTTAACACGCTTTTGGGCTCGCTCGCGGTGTAGTTTCAAGATCTTCCCGCAACTCATAGTCACTTATACGGCTTTCCGCGAAATCTAGACCTTTTACCGCTGCTGCATGCTAGAGCGCTGCTCTGCGGTGACGTCTAATCTTTGGAGTCCAACATGGCTGACAATGTCGTCACGGTAGTAACCGGCGCCGGTCGCGGCATCGGCAGAGCAATAGCTTTGCGGATGGCCAAAGACACACCGGTGATGGTAGTCGGACGCACAGCGGCCGACCTGCGAAAAGTCTGCGCGGAGATTCGTGCCGCAGGCGGTATCGCAATGCATTGCACCGGCGATGTGGCCAACATCACCACAGCTCGCCGCTGCCTCGAACAGATTCACCGCAGCAAGCGCGTGGCTCGCCATCTCGTTTGCAACGCCGGCATTGCCAAAGGCGGTGACACGCATACATTCAACCCGCGCCTTGCGGAGCAAATGATGCGCGTCAATTACACCGGCGCTATGAACTTCGCTATTGCCTGCCTGCCGGATCTGCTGGCGCAACGCGATGGCACCATTTGCCTGATGAGCAGCGTTTTGGGTGTGCGCGGTCACAAGCGGGAAACTGCTTACGCGGCAACCAAACATGCTCTCGTCGGTATGTCTCGTTCGCTGGCTCACGAGTACTCGCGCAAGGGCATCAAAGTGGTGCCTTTGTGTCCGGGATTCGTGGAAAGCGACATGACTCAGCGCAGCATCGATGGGCTGGTCCGCTATCGCGGCATCAGCGAATCGGAAGCGCGCGCCATCATCGCCGCCTCCAATGCCAGCAACCGCATCATTCCCGCCGAAGAAGTGGCGGAGATGGTGGCACGCGTCTGTTCGGGCGAGCAGCCCGTCAACGGCGAACCGCTGCTGATGGAATAATCAGGAGACCCAAATGAATACACACGCACGTAGGCTTGTGGCATCGATCAGCCGCGATGCCGGCAAGGCGCACGGTCTTTTGATTCCCATAAGCGGCGGCTCCGATAGCGCACTGTGCTTCTGGGCAGCCGTTCACGCTCTCGGTCGCGACAAGGTTGTCGGCGTTTACGTCGGGTACCAATTGGGATTGCGCTGCCGAGAATGGTTCGAGGGCTTCGGTAACGTTCTCTACCTCAGAGAAGATCCGTCGTGGCACGACAAAGAGATCATGCGGTGGGCAGAGTTCCAACGCGTAGCAAAAGAACGGGATCTCTGGCTCGTCGGCTCGCGCAATCGCACCGAGGAGTTTCTCGGCACGATCAGCATCGCCAGTCGAGTGGCCACATATTTGCCGCTGGTCGGCATGTGGAAATCCGACATCATGGCGCTTTGCGACAAAGTCGGCGTTCCCAAAGAGATCACCGGCTCCAGTCGTCGCGCCGACCCGGATTGCGGCCGCCCGCAAGAGATGGCCGAAATTCCGCTCGAGCTTATCGATTTGTTCCTGCGCTCGCGCCCCGGTTCGCCGGAGGTTAGCGAGAACCTATCGCCGGAACAGATCGCCTATTTGACCCAAGTGAAAGAACGCAACGACTTCAAGCGCAAGCTGCCTACACGCGGCAAGCGCATTCAAGTCGTTCGTCGAAGGACAGGTGACCAATGAACATCGTCATCAACGTCGAGCATCCGAGCTATCGCACCGAGATCGCCAGAACGGCGATTGATCGCGTGAATTCGGAGCTGGAAAGTTTGTTCAGTGCAAGTGCACTCGATGTCGAATCGCTGCAGCGGCTGGAGAAAGCCGCGAAAGCCGCGCATCAAGCACTGCTCAGCGAAGACTTTCGGCAGGGGCGAAAAGACAACGATCCATCGTCCGATCGCCAACGCATGGCCGCGATTCTCAAACACAGCCATGTAGTTCTCACCGCCTGCGAACACACAATCAAGCACAACGTGCCGCCGGCGATCATGGTCGAAACCATTCGCCGATTCGCCGACGCCTGTCGGCAGGGCACAGAGAACGACATCGTCGACGCGGCACGCAAAGTGGCGCGCACCCGTTCGTCAGACGCGGTGGCAGCTCTGCGCCGTCATTTGCAGAAGGTGGCGGATGGTCACACACCCGACTACCGTTTCACCGACGACGCCTCGCGCCTGGCCACCGATACCTGGTTGGCGTTCAAAGAAGAGGCGGAACTCGATCCGCAACAACCGGCCGACCAGCTTCCCGACACTGCCGACATGCAGGTGATTCGAGAAGTTATCGCCGCGCTTACGCAGGCGACACGAGAGTTCGGCAACCACGTCGGCTGCCATTGCGCACCTTCCGTGCCCAACGACTTGTTCTTGCAGTGCCTCGAGAAAGTGGCTGTGAGCAAACCGGCCGGTCGCTGCGTCTGTGACAATACGGACGGCATGATGAAGGCGCTCTACGGAAAGCTTCCGGGCGCCCGTTAAGAAAGCTGCATCCAACGGCTCCACGTAGGGGCGATGCATGCATCGCCCCTACAGATTAGGGAGTTCTAAATGTCTACGCTTCTGCACTTGATTTGCGACTACGGGGCCAACGACTTGGCCTTCGCCGAAATCATCAGGCAATTGAGCTGGCGCTTGCCTGCCGACGTACGGTTTTGGCCGACATCGGTCGATCCCTTCGATACAACCGGCACAGGGTTCGTGCTCGGTCAGCTCGCTCTGGGCGAGCAGCCGCCGCCGCCTTTCCGCACGATCGTTTTTGCCAATTGCGCACCGCGCAAAGACAGGACGGCGGCTCGCAAAAACAACGCCGGTGAAGGATTGCTCTACGGCAGACTTCGCAACGGCGTCGAGATCATCGCCGTCAACAGCGGCAACACGTTCGGCTTCGTGAAGCACGATCTCAGCTCGCTGTTCACCACCATCGCTCCCAATCGCGGAAGCCAGTTTCGCTCGCGCGATTTCTTCCCGAAGATTATCGCCGCCGTGATCAACGGCCAAGCGGACTTCACCGAGCGGGAGCTGACGATCAAGACGTCGGTTCCGGACATGCCGCAAAATGTGGTGGCATATCGAGACAGCTTCGGCAATCTGAAGACCAGCATCCGTGACGGCAACGAAATTCTCGGTGGCTTGTCCACCGGTCAGCGCGTCAAGGTGACGATCGGCCGGAAGGAATGCACCGCCACGGTGGCCACCGGCTCCTTCAACGTCAAGGAAGGCGACCTGGCACTGGCTCCGGGTAGCTCCGGCTACGAGAAGCGCTTCTGGGAGCTCTTCAAGAGAGGCGGCTCCGCATGGCGCGATTTCAACTGCCCGGACAATGGCGACGTGGTGACCATCCACGCGGAGTAAGTTCGATCGAACTGTAGGGGCGAGACATGTCTCGCCCCTAGAAGCGGGCTAAAGCCCGCCGGTACCAATTTTAGCCTAGGGTACAAGGAGCATCCTCATGACCCGCTGGTGTTTTCTCGCTAAGGTACGACAACTGGCGGCCTTCACCTGGCAGTCGATGTGGGATCACTCATTGCCCACTCGCGCCGCGTCGGTCGCGTTCAATTCAATGTTTGCCGCGGTGCCGCTGTTGATGCTGGCATCGTATATTGCCGGTCACCTGCTGCCGGACCTCAGTGGTCACGGTCAGCCGGGCATCGGCAATCTCACCGCCGATCAATTGCACGCAGCGTTGCGAGCGTTTTTCCCAGAGATGATCTACAACGTGGTGGCAGAGGTGCTGCTCAACATGCAAGCACACGTGCCCGGTACAATCGTTTCAGCAACACTTGTGGTTGCGCTGTGGACATCATCGAGCGCGTTCGTCGACATTATCGATGCGCTCAATCGAATCTACGGTGTGGAAGAAACTCGTTCCGTGATTAAACTGCGATTGACGGCGATAGCAATGTCGCTCATTCAAGCCGTGATCGTGTTTGTCTGTATGACCATCGTGCTCATGTCGCCTCACTTTCTGGAGTGGCTGCATCTGCGATCGGATCATGCGCTGATGATCACCGCGCTCGAATGGCTGCTGCTCTACTTGATGCTGATGCTGAGCTATCACCTCACATTCCGCGTCGGACCCTCGTCGGCGCAGAGTCGTCTCTGGCTGACGCCCGGCGCCATGTTCGGCGCCACCATCTTCCTTGCCGCCAGCTGGCTCTTTCGTTTCTACATTCAAGACATCGCGCATTACGCAGCCTGGTACGGACCATTGGCTGGAGTGATGGCGCTGATGTTCTGGTTTTACATCATCAGCTGGGTTCTGCTGGCCGCCGCGCAGATCAATCGTCTGGTGGCGATAGCGGCAAGTAAGGAATAAGGAGCAGGCCGGAAGCCTGCGATCCCAGTAACCAGGGGCGGGCGTATTCCGCCCCCAACAACGGAGTTCCACATGGCGAAGCACGCCAATTGGCAGCGCGGGAGATCCCGCTGCAGTCATGTGCGTTCCGCCATGCGGAGCGCCAAACCTATTCATAAAGGAAGGAATTATGTGCCATGCTAAACATTCTGCAAAGAATTGGGCATGGCTTAGCAGCCATCCCCAAAGCATCAAAAAACGCTAGCGAAACCGGCCGGAACTTAATCAACGTTCTGAAGCCGTTCTTCATAGCAAAAGAAACACGGGCGACGGCGCTGCTCTACGTAGCAGGCATCATCGCGCTGCTGTTTGCCAGCGGCTGGATCAACGTGAAGATTTCTCACGCCACCAGCTACTGGATGAACTCAATCCAGGGACAGCCGTTCAAAATCGAAGACTGGCTGCTTGGATGGTTCGCATCATGGCCGCATTTGTGGGGCTTCAATGACCGCAACTGCTGGCTAATAATCTTACTGCTGCTGCTCGCCTTGATCACGCCTGTCCAAGCATACGGCAACAGGTTTCAAGCGTGGCTGGCAGTTGACTGGCGCCAGTTCATGGCCAACCTTTCGTTTGACGGCTACTTCAAGTGGCTGTCGTGGTTGCGCATGGAGTCGAACGCCAGAGTGGACGCGCCCGACCAGCGCATGACCGACAACACCCGAGACTTCACCTCAACATCGGTGGTGTTGGCCGTGGCGTTCATCTCGGCGCTGATCAATATGATCGTCTACACGCCAGACCTCATACATATATCGGTGGGTCTGACGATCGGTGTCTATGTCTGGGCACTGTTCGTCTCCGCTACGTCGATCTGGATTGGCAAGCCGATGGTCGGTCAAAACAACCGGCTCAATGAGATGGAAGCGGCCCTGCGATTCCACCTGCAGGAAGTGCGTCGTGAAGCAGAAGCGATTGCCTTCGCCCGTGGCGAGCAAATCGCCCAGGCGGAGGCCGTGAACAAGCAGCAGGATGTAATCGACGCCCAGAGGGCGATCATTCTCCGCAACTTCTTGCTGCAACTGTTTACCACTCCCGTCAATGGATTGGTGCCCTGGTTGGCACCGATCTTCCTCGGCGGTGTCATCGCCTGGACCAATGGCGTGTCGTTCGGCACCATCATGTCTGCCGGATTGGACGTCGGCTGGTTGTACGGCGCGCTATCCGTGGTGGTGAGCCAGTTTCCACTGATCTCGGCGTACCTGGCGTTCGTCAAACGAATTTCCGCTCTGCAGGAAACGCTGAAGGACTACAGCAAACACCCGCTGCCCAGCGGCGGCATCAAAATCTCCGACGGCGATGACATCGTCTTCGAGGCCCTCACGCTTGCGTCGCGCGACGGCAAAGCCGAGTTTGTCAGCAAACTGGATCTGGTGCTCAAGAAGGGCGAGCGACTCTGCGTGATCGCGGACGATGCCGCCGCCAGGACAGAAGTTGCCCGACTGCTCGATCGTCTGACGGCAACCGGCAGCGGCAAGCTGCAGGCACCGCCGCGCAAAGACGTAATGGTGCTCAGTGAGATACCATATCTGCCGGCAGCCTCTCTGCGCGCTGTGGTGGCATCGCCCTGCGCGAACTGCGGCGACGATGAGGCGATTATCAAGGTTCTGAAGCAGACGGGGTTAAGCCGTCTGATCAAGCGTTGCGGCGGCTTGGATGCAGTGCAAAATTGGCGCGGCATCATGAAGCTGTCTGAGCTTCAACGGCTCAGCTTCGCGCGCGCTCTCTTCCAGAATCCGGGACACATCGTGATCGCCGGAGGCATGTCTTCTCTGCCGCCAAGGTCCAAGGACGAATTCTACGCCATGCTTCCTGTCGAGACCACCGTCATCACCATTACCAGTGACGACGCTCTGGTCGAGTACCATCAACGGGCGCTCACCATCGCCGCGGGTGGTTCGTGGGAGATTCATCTTGCAAGCGAGCACAAACCTAAAGACGGCAAGGCGGAAGTTCTGCAGCTGTTTACTCAGTTGGAGACACTGCTTTCCAAGGATGAAGCTCTCTGCGACGATGGCGAAGACGCCACCATCAAAACCGATCTTGTCAGGCTTCTCGAGCGCCTGAGAGCGTCTTGCAGCGACAAGCCGCAGACTCCGTGGCACCCAGATGGAAACTGAGTGCCATGCCCGAGAAAACATATATCGCGGAGAAACTCTCATGCGCATCCTGACAAAAATCACAGCGGCAGTGTTGCTCGTCACTGCCGCAAGCGTCCCGGCTTGTATGAATGCCCTCGCGGCGCCGGCAATGATCGAAGCGCGCGCCGCTAATCAGTCGACAACGTTGCTCTCGATCTCGCCGCAGGACTACGGCCGGGAAGTGATGCAGTCGACAAGTTCGGCTGTTTTCGTCCTGGTCACTTTTCCGCATTGCCCCCGCTGCCTTCCGAGCGAACGTCGTCTCGCCCAACTGTCCAAGCTACATCCTGAGATCAAATTTGTCGTCATCGACGGCTCGCAGTTCGGTTATGCCGAGGCAAACGCCCCGCATTTGTACGGCGTGATCCCAGGGTACGGCAAGACGTTCGAGATAGAGGCGCTTCCTGCTTCCGCATCGCTACACACATTTGTGGCAGAGCGCGCGGCGGCCGCTGCCGACGAGGCAACGGCACTGGCAGCACAAAAGGCGATCGAAAAATCGATTGCCTCCGAGAAGGATTCGTTGGCTGCCACGACGGCAAGTCAGGACAGCGAGCGCACCAAGATAGAGTCGGAGTTCGAGACGCAAAGGAAAGCTCTCGCCAAGCGCAAGAGCGACACTCTCGATCCTCTCATGACTCAGATTGACAAGTTGATGCACCAGTTGCATGACTTGCAGGCGCAGCAGCAGCCGACACCCAGCAATCAACAGCAAGCGCAGCAAATGCAGCAGGCGCAGCAAACGCTGGAAACGCAGATGAAGGTGGTCCAGGAGCAGTTCAAACGCCAGGAATCGGATTTCCGGGCGCAGGAAAAGGATCTTCAGTCGCGCAAAGCGCAGAAGCTCTCTGAACTTGACACCGAACAGAAAAAGCTCTCCGCCGAGCATGACGCTCGCTACACTGATCTCTCTCGGCAATTGGATGCAGCCACACAAAAGCTGCAATCCGCTGTCGAGTCCGATCGGCAAGCAGCCAACGGCGGAAAATAATTGCGAGCATGCCGGATAAGGGGCAATCCGGCATCGCTTTATCGCATGTGCCCCGGAGCAAATAAAATGTTCTTGTCTCGTTGGAAATTCGACCCGCGATTACTCTCGATAAAGGCGGGCAACACCAGAGTCGCGGAAGGTCTGCACCATGTCCACGGCATACTGACTGCCCTGGACGCGCAAGTCAAAGAGGCGCGCGCGAAACTTCCGCTCGAATCCGTTCCGCAGGCGAAACTGATCTCCGAGATGAATGAGAACTCCTCGCAGTGCGCCCGGCAAACGCGCGCCCTGCTGGATGGAGTGCAGGAGTGTTCCTCTACTGTCAATGCCGCTCTCGACATGCTTTGCAAGGATCTCGATCAGCTGGACAAATTGCTGACGGCCATGCAGAACACCGGCACGGAGCTGCGTTCGTTTTCCTTCGACGGCGTGATGCAGTTGCTTGCGCACACCAATCGCGGCATGACCCGGCTCGAGAAGCAGGCGTTGGCGGAAAACAATCGTTATTTCTGGCCATGGGCGCTGATCTTCGTCGTGATGATCGTTCTGGGCGCCGGGTCAGTGTTCACTCCCACCGCGAGTTCGATGAACTTATTCGGCGATGCGAGCCAGCTGCACAGGATGGTGTTCGAGCTCGTCGGATTCTTAGATTTCGACCTCGGGCTCGCCCTCTTGATCCACCAGATCTACCTGTGCTTCAAGCCACGAAGCCCAGGTTTGAAGGACCCGAACCCGATATATGAAGTCTGGGGGATCGCCTTCGGTTCAATCTACACCTGCTGGGCCGGTCTGATGGTTTGGATCTGGTCGTTCTACCTGGCGGTGTGGATCTCCGGCAACCCGCACCCGGACTGGTGGGGTTTCATCAGCCTCGGAGGCGCGGTCGTGATGGTCATCTCGGCCATCGTCTTCATTGCCGACATGTGCGATCCGCCAAAGTAACCGCAACACTAACCTCGGAGTTAGATAACATGTCGTTCTCTACATTGAGGTTCTCACCGAGGCTGATGCGAATCAGAGTCGGCAACACGGCCATCGCGGAGGGGATGCATTCCATCCGCGATCAGCTGTCCGAGTTGCAGGCACAAATCGATGAGGATCGCAAACAGCTGCCCTTGGAACAGATTCCGCGGTCGGCGATGCTGGCCAAGTTGGCCGAAAAGGCCAGCTTCTGCGTCGAGCAGCTACAGATGGTTCAACGCGACTCCGGAGACGCGGTACAATCCGTGTACAAAGAGCTGGACCGTATCAGCACTTCGCTGACGGAGCTGCAGGGACTTCTCACTTCGATGCAAAACAGAGGAACCGAGCTGCGCTCGTATTCCTTCGATCCGATCACGCAGGTGGTGACTCACCTGCGCGGATCGCTCGACCGCCTCGAGAAGCGTGCGCTGGCGGCCAACAAGACTCGCTTCTGGCCGTGGGCGCTGCTTGGCGCCGGTGTCATTGGAAGCTCCCTCTGGGCGCTATTCAACCCGACAGCGTCAACCGTGTTTCTCTTCGGAGACAACGGCAGCCTGCACGAGATGGTTACCGTCTGGTACGCATTTCTCGCCATAGCGCTGGGAGCCTGCGGTACAGTCTGGAAATTCTACGGATCCTACATGCCGAAGAGTCGAGGATTGACGTACACCGGTCTTCCATATCGGTTTTGGCCTTTGGCCGCGCTCAGCTCCTACGGGATTATGATCGCCATCACGGTCTTTTACGAGAATGCGGTGATCGAGCGGTGGACTGAAACCTATCCCAACAACGGCGGCTGGTCGATATTCTGCGCGGTGATCCTCTGCTTAGCAAGCGCTGTCGGCTTCATCGGCAACCTTGTCGGCCACTGGGACGACCTCGCCAACTGACGGCGTGCTACGCCGAAGTACCTTCCTCAAATGCGGCGCGAAGGCCAAGCCTTCCGCCGCCGGAGTTCTTTCGATGTTGTCAAAATGGAGGTTCTCACCGAGGCTTATGCAAATCCAAGTCGGCAACACGGCCGTCGCAGAAGGGTTGAATACCATTGGCGATGAGCTGGCCGAATTGCAGGCCCAAATTGATGAGGACCGCAAGAAGCTACCGCTGGAACAAATTCCCCGCTCGGCGATGATCACCACCTTAGTTGCCAAAGCGCAATCTTGCGTGGACGCGCTGACCACCGTACAACAGGATGCCGGCGATGCCACAAAATCCGTATACGATGAGCTGGAACGTATCAGCGTATCGCTCGATCAGCTCAAGACTCTTCTCACCTCGATGCAAACGAGGGGCACCGAGCTTCGCTCGTTTTCCTTCGACCCGATCACGCGAGTGATTACTCACCTGCGCGGATCGGTGAATACTCTCGAGAAACGTGCACTGGCGGCCAACAAGACTCGTTTCTGGCCCTGGGCACTGCTCGGCATCGGCATCATGGGCGGTGCCATCTGGACCCTGTTCAACCTGACGGCGTCATCTGTGTTTCTCTTCGGAGATAACGGCAGCTTGCATGAGCTGAGCGCTCTCTTGTTGGCGTTTCTCGCCATGGCCGCCACCGTCACCGTAGCGGCATGGCAGTTCTATCGCTGCTACCTGCCGAGGAGCAGAGGCTCGAACGGCCCAGACCTCGCCTTTCACTTCTGGATATGGGGACCGCTCTCGTTCTATGGAATGGTCTTATCCTTGAGCGTGATGTGGGAGTCATGGCCGATAGTCGACTGGCTTAGCGGATATCACCGCCCCAGCGACCACGACTTCCTCTGCCTGCTATTCTTCTTCGCCCTCGTAGGCAGCACAATCGGCTTCATCGGCAACTTGTGCACTCACTGGGATGATCTCACGGACTAGCAGCCACTCTACGATCAACTCAACCGCGGCATGAGGAAAAGTTTCCTCGGCCGCTGGAGAGAGGTTTAAGATGTCTTTGACTCGCTTCAAATTCGATCCGCGTCTGTTGACCATCAAGGTGGCCAACACTCAGGTCGCGGAAGGATTGCACACGATACGCGAGAAGTTCACCAGCCTGCAAGAGCAGGTGAAGAGCTCTCGCGAGAAACTGCCCATGGAGGCTACGCCTGCCAAGGCGCTCGTCGGCGATCTGATCACCAAGTGCAACGAATGCTCCACGCAGTGTTCTTCTCTGATGCAGAACACGAACAACGCCTGCATTGCATTGCAGGATTACATGCAGGAGCTGCACACCAAGCTCACTCAGCTGTCGAGTCTCCTCTCGGCGATTCAGCGCAGCAACACCGAGCTGCGTCCGTTTTCCTTCGATCCACTGACGGCGCTGATCGGCCACATCGGCAGCTCGCTGTCCGGATTGGAGAAGGCCGCGCTGGCGGAAAACAACCGCTGGTTCGTGCCGGCCGCTTTTGTCTGGTCATTGATTGGCGTGGGCGGTCTATCCCTCGCCTGGAACGCGGCGGTCGTCTGTGTCACCGTTTTCGGAAGCTTCGGCGTGTACCTGGCGATCACCTATCTGGTGGCTCACGCCATCACTATCGGTTGCTTCGCCATGGTCGTCCGTCAGTTTTACCGTTGCTACCGGCCGAACAGCAAGGGGTTGCCGGCGCCAAAGCCGCACTTTCGATTCTGGCTGGAATCGTCGCTGTTCGCTTACGCAGGGACAGTAGGACTCACCATACTCTGGAACGCGGAGTCCGTCAGGCATTATATGCACTGGAACGATCCAGTCGGTGCCGGCGCTCTCGGCGTGTTTATGGCTGCCGCGGCGGCGCTTTTCGGGTGGATTCGCTCGACCAAAACGTGGCCACGGACAAGGAACTCCTACGGCACAACCCGACACGCCCGGTACTAAGCGCGTGACACTACTCGGGCAGTTTTCGCCGGCTTGCATACGCTAAGCCCGGCGAACTGCCCGCCGGAAGGCACGTCATGATAGACCCAAAAGAGTGCGCAACTCCCTTGCGCACGGCGATGTGGGTTGGCATCTACCTCGTCGTACAATTGGCCATAAAATTCGCCCTCATCTCTATGGTTTCACATGGAGAGGCGGCTAATCATCAAGCCCTCGAGCAGATGTTGGCCGAGGTCGGTCCGGTCGGATTGTTCTTACTCGCAGCGATGTTCGCACCGCTTGCGGAAGAGACGATCTTCCGGTTCGCCTTGTTCAATGGCGTAAGAATCTGCGTTTCGTTTGTCATGCGTCTCGTCGCACCGGTCGAGCGCGCCAGAGCAATCGGAGCGTGGACAGGCATCGTCGTCAGCGCCTTTTTGTTCGCGGCTGCGCATCAGGAGACGCAGTTTGCTCTCTTTCTGTCGCACTTCGTGATGGGAATAGCAGCGGCACATCTCTACTACAAAACCGGACGGTTCGCCGCACCGGTTGCGCTGCACATGAGCAACAATGCCCTCGCCTTCATCCCGATGCTTTTCGGTTGACGCACCGGCAAGGACTCCATTACGGCATGCCGACTGGAATCCGCGCCTGTGACTGAAGCCATTTTCGAGAAGAGGTCTCGCCCTTTGCGGGACCTCTTTTCCCGATACAGTTTCTACTATGTATTCTAGTTAATCGAAAAAGAAAAAGAAGAAAAAACGAACCGTGCAAAGCGCCTATCCCGGCACTTTGCACAGGCAAGTCAATTCAATAAAGAACGGCGCACCATTTTATTGAAAGCGCGTGTTCGGAGGAAGTTGCAGGCGTCGATGCTCAGCCTCGGTCGTCTTGTAGCCCATGCGCCCCATATAGAGCAAACCGCTTCGACGACACTCCTTTTCGGCCGCGTCTGCAATGGCGCTCAGCTCGTTGTAGCTCATCACCCAGTTGGCATAACAGCGGGCAAATCCTTTCGCCATATCCAGTCCGGGTTCATCGCGCCACTTCTCCAACGCCGCGATGATGCCGCGCAGAAGAGATGCGTTTTGCTTTAAGCGACCGTAAAAATCCTCGCCGACACCCCGCGGTGTGGTCGTGTGCAGCAAGTCGGTAATTTGCACCACGATCGGGCGACATTCCAACCAAAGCGAACCCAGATTGACTTGCCGAATCAGGCACGGTGCCCTCGATGCGAGCATGCTACTGCTGAACGCCTCGCAGTCTTGCTTCAGAGAGGCTGCTTCTTCCACCAGGCTCTTCAGTCTGTCTTCGATTTTTACTTTCGGCTGTCCTTTGAGCGAACCTTCGATGTGGCGCTTAGCCGAAGACAGCGAGTGTAATGCACCTTTTATCCTCTGGTCTAATCTCACGAGGGGATCAATAAAGCGCAAAGGCGCAATGGATTGCAGAGTACGTTCATCGAGCGATTGGTCGCTCTCAGCAGCGTTATGCAGAATTGCCACTAACCGATTCGTCTGGTCAAACCCCAGATGCAGCATCTGCATCGCTGGGCAAATGTGGCGCAAACCTGCAAATAATTCGTAGTGCGGGTGTCCGTTAACTTCATCCGTGCGAGGTCGTTTCGTTGATTCCTGCATGGATTCTCCGTGCGTTAAATGTCGCTGGGGATGGCGATGTCCACCCCCGGCATTGAATACTCAGGTGTCAAATGGGCGACGTACTTCATCCCAGTCGATCTCGAAATCCTTCAAACACACCTCACCCAGAGTGTAGCTGCTGGGGATGTATTTGATCTCCACGTGATTGCCTTCCTCGCCCAGTACCAGTTGAGGATGGTTATCGACATCAGCCTTAAAGACGACTGTATGAACCAGCCCATCTTCTTCGCGCCTGAGTTCGACCGCCATATGAACGGTGGATTCAGGGTGCTGATGATCGCTGGAAAGCACCTTCCCGACGCGAAAGATCCGCCCCTTGGCGCTCACGGGAGTCGGCTTCAGCGACTCCGGCGAGTTCGACCTCTCAGGCAGTGGCAAAGGCTCATAACGCCAAAGAATCGAAAGCGAGCGCAGGCAGATCTTGTTGCCGATGAACGAATAAGCACCGATGGTGACTGTGTCATTCGGACGAACAAGCGGAAGTTGGACGTGGTCGTCCGCTAGACCTTCGAAGATCATCGCGCGCGTATAGCCGTCGTCTTCGATGTCGGCTGCGACGTACATGACCGTCTCGGGGTTGGATGTGTATCTCGACTTTATGGCGTCAGCCATTTTGATCGCGCGCCCAGTCCGGAATTCCGTCTTCAGCGCGGGACCTGTGTCGAAGTATAACGACATGATTGACCCTCATTGTTGGGTGTTCCGGCTTATCTGATGACCAGCCGGGTGAATCTCCTGAGCACAAGGGCCCGACTTGCGCCGGGCCCCCATGCCTTGCGTGCCGCCTAACGGCGCTGCGCCTCGGCCTCAAGGGCTGCAACACGGCGGATGAGGGACCTCACCTGCCGCTTCAGCCTCAAGACCTGGTTGAGCGAAGCCGACCGCTTCCGACGCTTACGAGCGCCCTTCTGCGGTGCGGACTCCGACACGCCGGCCGTCCCCGGGAAAGGACCCCCGAGGTCGACCGTGACGATGCCGTACTCCACGTAGTCATACTCCTCATAGAGCTTTCTGGCCTGATTCCAGGCCTTCTGCTGGCTACGATAGACGATGGTCTTCTCGTCGAAGTAGCAGGCGAGATACTCATCTCGATCTGCCACCACGTGATAGTCCGCCATCTCCACGTTTTGCACGTGAGCGACCCGGTATTCGGGCCGTCCGTCGGCACCACGGGAAGTGAGTACGAGGATGCTGTTGTCTGCTGACATGTGGAATCTCCTTTCGCCAGCGGTTGCGGTGCTGATCTTTCGCAGTGCGATGGAACGTTTGCCCAGAGGCAAACGAACGCATCACGACTTTGATCGACCAGCGGTGATCGGGGACAATCCCCAATCATTGTTATTGAACGGCTCGTTATGCAATGCAAACGAGCGGTTCGACGCAGCGTATGTTTGATAGTTTCATGCTGCTTGCTTTGATATCCGCAGACCACTTTTGAACCGAGACATGCCGGCACAGCCGACGACATCTTCAACTTAAAGGAACAAATCTTTCTCGAGGGCGCGCGCGCCCTCGAGAAATTCAATGAGCTAGGATTAGCCTCCGACCCAGGCGCACACCCCGATCAACACCGCCATGAAGACAATGATGACGAACACGCCGAAGATATTCTCGGCGAGGCTGGGCTTGCTGCCTGAGTAAGTCGGCTGCCGATCTCTTTCGGCATCACGATTTCGGTACCGAAATTCCGGTTCGATGAACATGCGTACGCATCTCCTTTAATAGCGACCGACCACCGGCCGCTTACGCAGAGCTATGAGAGCCGCGTGCCTTAGCACGAAAGCGATCGTGAACGAACGCCTGTTAACCCACAACCTTCAGGACGTGGTAGTTTTTCTTTCCGAGGCGCAAGACGATGTGGCGAGCAGTCGCCAATTGGCGGCGGCTTAGCTCTACGTCGCCCTGGACGCGCACATTATTAATGTATGCACCGCCACCGGAGATGAGTTGACGCGCTTTGGTAAGCGAGGCTGCCAGTCCGGTGCGTGCCAAAAGCACGCTGAGCGAAATGCCGGCATCGAGTTCTTCAGCTTTGACCTCGGTGCTTGGAACACTGGCGAACACCGTTTCCAGTGTCGCCTCCGAAAGCCCTGCGATCTCGCCGCCGAACATTACCGCCGCAGCCCGTTCCATCTCGAGGGCCGTTTCGCGCCCATGAATGAATGCCGTCACCTCGAAGGCCAACTTGCGCTGCGCCTTACGAGCGTTGGGTTCATTGGCGGTGCTTGCCTCCAGCTCTTCGATCTCCTCGTCGGACAGGAACGTGAACAGCTTGAGCAGCTTCACCACGTCCGCATCATCTTGAGTGACCATAAACTGGAACAGCTCCCACGGCGATGTGCGATTGGCGTCGAGCCACACCGCATTGCCTGCCGACTTGCCGAACTTCTCGCCACTTGCGGTGGTGACAAGCTCGAGTGTCATGCCGAACACGCTCTCGCGACGAACGCGACGCACCAGATCTGTCCCGGCCGTGATGTTCCCCCATTGATCGCGACCGCCGAGCTGCAGAGTGCAGCCGAAGGTCTCGAAAAGGTGGAGAAAATCCCAGCCCTGGAAGATCTGGTACATGAACTCGGTGAAGCTCATGCCGTTCTCCGACTCGAGCCGGCTCTTCACCGAATCCTTCGCGAGCATCACCTTCATATTGAAGTGTTTGCCGATGTCGCGGGCGAAGCGCATCACCTTCATGTCGTCGAACCAGTCGCAGTTATTCACGAACACAGCGGGATTGTCCCCGTCCGTCGCGAGGAGCTGCGACAACTGATTCTTGATGGCGACGGCATTCGCTGCCACCACTTCGTCCGGAAGCAGATTGCGCTCGGAAGACCTGCCGCTGGGGTCGCCGATGCCGGCCGTGCCACCACCGACAAGCGCAATCACGCGGTGTCCCGCGCGTTGGAAGTGGGCGAGCGCCATGATCGGCACCAGATGTCCCAGGTGCAAGCTGTCGGCAGTGGGGTCGAAGCCGGCATAGACGGTCAGCTTCTCCCGCGCCAGCTTCGACGGCAACTCGTCGTGCGTAAGACGGGCCACGAAGCCGCGCCCATTCAAACTATCGAATAGCGACTTCATTGCTGACCTCCTTTCAGGTCGTGTTAATTGATGTTGTTCGGGCAATGGGGGAGCAGGCAGTCGCCCACTCCCCCATATGGTCAGAGAATTTCGCGGCCGACAGGCGGACCAGAGAGGATCTCGCCGTGGCAGTTCTCCGGCGTGACGCCCTCGAGCAAACCCTCGAGGGTATACTTCGGCTTGAACGGACCCTCGATGCGCTCGAAGTGCTTCTCGAGATCCGCCGCGTTGAACGACGTGATCACCTTGCCGCACTGCACAGACGTGCGCGTCTCACCGGCGGCGATGACCTCATAGGTCCAGCCGGCGTGAAACTTCGCCTCGTCGCTCGGGCCGACGGTGAAGTCGAACTTTGCTTTCACGTGAAATTCAGTCATTTCATTCCTCTTTCGATGTTTGATTGCAAATAGACAAGCAAGGTGACCCTTGTCGCCTTGCCCTTGGTTGACGTTGAAGAGCGACCTCAGGCTGAGGGCGCCACCTCCTCGTATTTAAATCCAGCGGTTTGCAGTAGGTCGGCGGCTTGCTTTTCCACCGCTTCCTTACCTGCCAACGCAGACACCTGGAACGTGACCTTTTTGGTCGCACTCCATGCCTCGATCGTCATCAGTTGTTCGGGCACCACCGAATTGTGCAGCGCCTCATTAAGCGCCTCTTCGCTGACGCCCGTCACTTCCAGCTTGCCGACGACTGCTTGCACGGTACCGGACTGCGCCGCATTGAACATGTTGCCCCATGAGCGGCCGGTACCAGCGACACGCAACGTGCGCTGCTCGGTGAACGTCAGCTTGGTGCCGGCGCGCACCGCCATGAGCGAACGCACCATGCGGGCAGTGTTGTCGTCGTAGGTGTTGAACACGTCGGCATATTTGGCGTTGAACCAGCGGAACACTGTCGGATCCGAGGGCTTCGTCGCCATTACCTGGCGCACGGGCGCCTGATAGCGGAAGAGCACCAGCGCCCGAGTGGGATCTGCTTTCGCTTCATCCGGCTCCTCGGGACGAAGCCACAGCCGGCTGTTGGCGAAGTCCAGTTCGCCCGATAGAACGCGCGATTGGTTGCCGCTGCCTGTGACCATCGGCAAGCCGGACATCAGTCCGATGCTTTCGCCGTGGAGTTTCCACCAGCTACTGTTTTGATCGGAGTGCCGCCAATACTCACCGATGAGCACGTGCGGATCATTGCTGTGCTCGGTGCTCACCGGAAGTCCGGGAACGACCGTCTTGAAGTCGATCAATTCGAAGAGCTTCATTGCTTCCTCTTAAAGCCTATCATTAGGGTGAACATTTTCCGGCCTACTTCGTGAGAAGCGCCTCGATCGGTGCCCGCATTTGCTTGCCACGTGCGTAAAGCAGCGCTTCGTTGGCGTGCAGTGCGTCCGCCATCGGCTTGAACGCATTTTCGGTGCCCTCGGCGAGCGCCTTCAGCACGGCGCCAGTCGCCAGCACCGACGCGCTCTTCTGAGCCTCGAGCTCATGAATCTCGTCTGCCGAGGCGTTGCGGGCGTGAGCAGCTGCGAGCTTGCCCTCGATTTCCTTGAGAGAACGCGCACCATCGATCTTGAGGGCCCGATCGCGATCCAGGAATTCATCGCGAAAGCGATGAAGATCAGCGCGAGCGATAAGCACCGCATCGCGTTCCTTCTGAAGCCCGTCTATGAGCTTCACGCAGCCGGCGAGAAATGCTTCCGCGTGATCGGCGCTGATGGCAAAGTGGTCGAAGGAGGTGATGATGTCCTCGCCGACAATCAGGTGCACCACCACCAAGTCTTGCGGGCGCATGCCCAATTCTTGCTGTCCGTTCGCCTTCAGGAAGGTAAACTGCGGAAACTTGCTTTTGGCCGCAGACAGGGCCGCTTCAGTTGCGGCGCAGGAAGCGCAATCGTTCCCGTACAGGAAAACGAGCGATGGGCCCTTCGACTCTCTCGGTTTGCTAACGAGTTCTGTCGAGTGAGCCTCATAGAAAGCCGATGTCGATGCTGCCGCAGCCGGTGCTGTTTGCGCGAAGCCGGCAGTCGGCACCGCGCAGGCAAGCATGGCAGCAACTGCCATGCCGAGTGTGAGTGTCTTCATCACTTCGTATCCTCGATTGGTTTAGCGACTTCTTCGAACTCGGCCGAGCGGTTCGCGGGGAGCTTCAGCTCCTCGAGAGCGCGGGCACGAATCATGCCGGGCTCGGTGCTGGGCTTAATGGAAAATACCGCACTGTTTCCGCCGGACCACGCTTCGACCCAAACAGACTGTTCGTTGGCCAAGCCGCGGTCTATGGCGTTGACGATGCTGCCGTTGGTGGCGCCGTCGAAGTCGAAGACATGCGTGGTGCACGTCACCTTCTGCGTCTGCTTGCGATTGAACCAATTGGACCAGGAGGCGCCCGTTCCCGCGACGCGCAATTCACGCTCTTCTTCGATCCACAATTTACTGCCGGCTTGCACCGTCAGCATTGCCAGCAAAGACGTGCCGGAATTGTGCGCGCAGCACAGGTCTATATTATTGCCGTTGAGCCAGCGTTCCACGCCGCCCGAGCGCGCCTTGCCGCTGGTGATTGGACCGCGCGGCTCTGCCGTGTGGCGGAAGGTGATCAGCGCGCGTTGATCGTCGGGGTCTTCGCAACGAGTGAGCAGGAGTTGGTTACGCCGATAGATGAGCCGAGCCTCCATGACGCGCGCGACGCTGTCGGCGCCGATTACGATTTCGATTCCGGGCTCGAGGTCGATCTTGTGGCCGACCAATTCCATCCAGCGGCGAGAGTCGCTGCTGCGTTGCTGCCATTCACCGATAAGCACGTACCAGTTTTCGGCATTGTCTCGACTGACAGGAGCGCCCGGTACCACCGTCCTGCAGTCGATGATGTCATAGAGTTTCATGCGATCCTCATATGGCTAGAGATCGTTAAAAGCGCTAGCGGCGCCGTGTCTACGTAAGTGGCTGCTGTTAAGCCAGCCGTAGCACCATGGTGGCGTGGTGTACAAACCGCCACGGTTCGCTGAACAGCAGCGAGGTAGAAAGTGCCGGCCGCCACAGGAGCAGGCTGGGAGCCTGCGATCCCAGTGTGGCGGCCGGCGAGTTAGGAAGGGTGACGCACGGCGCCACCCCTACAAATCACTGGAACTCGCGAATCCTCTCGAGGATTCGTTTGCCCCATTTGTTGATGTGCTTCCACTTGATTTTGAAGCCGGTGGACTCGATGCCACCAAACATCACAGCGTTACTGTGAATCTCACACAGTCCCGTGATCAGCAGCGAAATCGCCTCCGGACGCCGGCAAAACTCTTCGAGTTGCTCGGCTTTGAGGAGGTGGATGTCCATATCCATCGCCATCAATCGCGCGATTTGATGCGCGGCAGGCGACACGTCGGACAATTCCAGCCAACGTTTGGCAGACTCTTGCGCGTGATTCGGGAAGTGCTGCTTGCCATTCTCGTCGACGGTGCGACAAAGAGGCTTGCCACAGTCGTGGTAAATCTGATACGTCGCCAGGATGTCGAAGTCGAGCAACTTCTGCCGAATGAGCGGATCACTGATCCAATCCGGCAATCTCCATTCCCTCTGCAAGGGAGTCCCTTGCATCAGGTGCGAGTACAAATCTTTGAACCATTCATGGACGCTGATGCCATGATCGAGGATGCTCATGTCCTCGAACTGGAAGCACGTCTTCATCGGACGTTCCAGTTCTTCGTAGTTGGCGATGTTCTACAACATAGCCCTTTCTCCTTTGGTTGGAGCGCAGACGGCTCGCCTGCGCAGATTTGGAATGCAGGCGAGCCGCCTGCGCTCCCATTGCGGCGAGCGTTCGTCCCAGGTGGGACTGCCGCTCGTCCGCCTCTCAGCAAGCGATGCGATTGCTGGCGCCGCCTGCCGAAACTGTTTAAACGCGTCTCAGCCACCGATGCCGTAGTTGGCGATGATGGTCTGCGCAATGTCGAGTTGGCTGCGGGTGCCCCCGATTGTGAAATCGAAGTAGCAGCCATCGCGGCCGCCACCGGCATCGACGAACAGCAGACGGCATTCGCTGGCGACCATTGCGGTCATCCAGCAGGCCAGCGCTTCGCGGCGAGGATTCTCACCACCCTGCATATACACAGTGTGCTTGAATGTTCGCGGGCGCAGGTCGGCACCAAGGTCGAACCACTCGGCTTTGCCGAGAGTGATTGCCGTTTTCTCGATACCCTCGGGCGTGTCCTTGTTCAGCATGGCGATGTGCGGAACGCCGGCGCGCACGGTGAAAGTCACAGAGGCGGAGTCGTCGGTCTCGTCGTAGCTGAATCCGATAAGGTTGCACGAGCCTTGAATCAAGCCCGTGGTGAATGCGCCCATGAGCGGCCAGAAAGCATCTTTGCCTTTGGCGGTCCAAGTGGCTGTGTATGTAGTGAGAGGCAGCGGTGGCACAACGCCGACGGCGGCGCCTTCCGCTAAGCGATTCTCAGACATGAAAGTTCTCCAGTTTCGAGCTGAGATGGGTGAACTTGAATTGTTGCTTGCATCCGCGGTGAGGCAAGTTGCATCCCGGCAGCGTTGTTGGCTGCAGCGGAGGATGCGGGTAGTTTTGCTTGCTTACGTTTCGCGAATATAGAGATCAATCTGACGTGAGTAGATACTTCGAACGTAATGAGAGTGATCTGACCCACGCAATCAGATCCCTATGATCTCTTTACAAGGCGAAATGACGTGTATTGATCCGTTACACCGCCATTTCGGCTTTGCGAAATGACGGCGAAGCGTCGGCGAGCGAGCGAAAAGTGGCTACGTAAAGACTTGAGAACAGGTTTGCAAGAACTTGCGCGAACCTGGTGAATTTCGATCTCGTGAGCTTCGTTTCAGAAATGACTATGCATCAGCGTTTCCCGAGAAACGAATCGCCGGAAACGCCGGGCCACTTCGTCGTTTAGAATAGATGAGGTAGCGATCACCTTCAAAATCAGATCTCTAGTCAAGTTTTGTTTTTCTCTGGTGCTACAGGCTAGGACTCCAGTGTTCATTTCGTCTCTAGTTCTCTCTCTGGTTCTTTTAGCCCCCGCATCCATGCCGCCCAATGCAGCGCATCACCTCCGGCCCGCAGCCGGTGGGTGCGATGTTGCGCTGCTCAGCATGGTGCCGGACACACCTGAGGAAAGCACAATGACCACAGGCAACAAGAAGAAACTACGGAAGTTGTCCCGCGCGGACGAACTTCTGCTCGAACGCGTTCAGCGCGCGACCTTCGAGTGGTTCCTGGAATTTCGCGATCGCAAGACCGGAATGACCCAGGATCGCACTCGCCCTGGTGCCGCTACGATCGCCGGTGTCGGGTTCGCATTGACTTGCGCCGCCATCGGCATCGAACGCAAATGGATTAGCCGCAGTGAAGGTGTCGAATACACACTGTCGGTTTTGCGCACTCTTGCCAGCGCGCCGCAGGGCGACGCGACGCAGGGATGCGCCGGTTACCACGGCTACTTCTATCACTTCCTCGAGCCGGACACCGGCTTGCGTGCCACCAGCCCCAAGTTCTGGAACAGCGAGTTGTCGTCCATCGACACCGCGCTGCTGATGGCAGGCGTCGTTTTCGTACGTGAGTACTATCGCGGGCGAAACGCTGAGGAAATGGAAATTCGGCAGCTGGCAACCAAGCTGTACGAATCCGTCGAATGGAACTTCCTGCTGCAGGATGACAAACTCATTTGCATGGGTTGGAATCCGGAAAGCGGCAGAATTCCTGCGGCTTACAAGGGCTACTGCGAAGCGCCGATTCTCTACCTGCTCGCTCTCGGTTCGCCGAAGTATGCTGTCCCGGCTGATTCGTGGAAAGCATTCACATCGACGTACACCTTGGGGCAAGTTGGTGAACAGCAGTTCATCACCATGCCAGGCAACCCGCTGTTCTGCTACCAGTACCCCCACTGCTGGATCGACTTCCGCGGCATTGGTGACGAGTTCACGACTGCGCACGGCTTCGATTACTTCGAGAACAGCCGGCGCGCCACGCTGTCGCATTATGCATATGCCACCAGCAACCCCGGCAAGTTCCGTGCGTACGGCAATCGGGATTGGGGGCTGACTGCCTGCGACGGCCCAGGCGACGTCAAGAAAGTAATCGACAATCGCGAAGTCACGTTTCGCGGCTATAGCGAACGAGGCTGCCCCAACGGCTTCGACGATGGCACCATCGCACCGACGGCGGCGATCAGCTCGCTGCCATTCGCACCGCGAGTGGTGATGTCGACTCTTCGCGGCTGGCTCAAGTCTAGGCCCGAGCTGTTCAACCGCTTCGGCTTCGCCGACTCGTTCAATCCGACGTTCGATGACTCCACGTCGTCGGGTTGGATTGATTCCGATCGCCTGGCGATTGACCAGGGACCGATCGTGATCATGCTCGAAAATTATCGCTCCGGTTTTGTTTGGGACGTGATGCGACGCAGCAAATATCTGCGGCGCGGCCTCAAACGAGCTGGATTTAGCGGTGGTTGGTTGAAATAGAGGGGCGCAGGCTAAGGCATCTCGGCACCGCTTCGCGGTGCACGTTCTGCCTTAAGCCTGCGTTTCTCGAACTAAGTGGAGACCACCATGCCCGGCCTTGGCGTGGCTATTGCCGCGCTTCTCGTTCTCGCCTGTGGCTGGTGGCTCTGGCCGCGAGTCAAGCGAGCGTATCACTACAGGCGGAAGATATCCGAATCAGGCTATCTGCCGCCGGCGCCCACAGAGGACGCGGCCAAGCTGGCCACCAAACTCGCAAACGTGGTGCTCTTCCTCTTCGTCGGCAAAGTGAAAATTCACGGCATCGAAAACATCGATGCTTTGCCGGCGCCCGCTCTTATCATTCCTAACCACTCGCATGGGGCGGACCCGTTTGTGATGGCGCGGGTTCTCAACCGTCCAACACGCTACATGGCGGGACACGGCATCTTGCGCGTGTTCGGTTCGGCAGCGGCGCGAAGTGGTGCGTTCAGCATTGCGTTCGGAAATCCGAGCGAAGCTGTAAAAGCGCTTGATGCAAGCGTGAAGCTGTTGCTGGCAAACGAAAACGTGTGCGTGTATCCGGAAGGCGAGTTGTTCGAACCAGTCGGGCAGTTCAAATCCGGTGCCGTGCGCATCGCCGCGCGAGCGTCGCAGCAACTCGGAAAACCGATCGCCATTCTGCCTGTGATGATCCGATATGGACGTTATCCAGGGAAATGGGTGCATTACATGCCCGATTACATCCGCTATCTCATGCCCGCGCTTATCCCGTTATGGTACAGGCGCGGCGTAACGGTTGTCGTCGGTAAGCATTTTCTTTCAAGTGAACTTTCAGCGAATGTCCACGAAGCGAGTCGCCAGCTACGTGAGCGAGTGGTGGCACTGGATACGCTGAGTAAATAGGAGACGCCAATGTCCCCTTCCAACAAGAAACCAATACGGCCATGGTGCGCGGTTCATAGCCCGGTACCGGTGCGCAAGTATAACTTTCGCCCGGGCTTCCTGTTCGGCGCTGCTACCTCGGCATATCAAATCGAGGGCGGCATCGAAGCGCAGACCGGGCGCGGCGAGTCAATCTGGGAGCGCTATTTCGCGGCGCGTCCTCATCTCGATACAGGCGCGATTGCCTGCGACCACTACCATCGCATGCCCGAAGATGTGCAGCTTATGAAGCGGCTCGGGTTGAAGGCATATCGGTTCTCCGTGGCATGGCCGCGCGTCATTCCGCAGGGCACCGGCGCGCTCAATGACAAAGGGGTCGACTTTTACAAGCGCCTTGTGGACGAGCTACTCAACAATGGCATCGAGCCGTTCCTCACCGGGTACCATTGGGATCTTCCGCAGGCGCTCGAGGAAAAAGGCGGGTGGACCAACAGAGAGACCGCGAAGCACTTCGGCGACTACATGCACATCCTGGCTGAAAAGCTCGGTGACCGCGTGCAGCATTGGGGAACTCTCAATGAGCCGGAAGTGATCGTCGGCGGATATCTGTACGACGGGCTTGCGCCTGGACGTAAGGAACAGCATATGCGAACCGCGGTGGCGCACAACCTCATGCTCGCGCATGGGTATGGCGCTCAAGCCGTTCGCGCGGTCAACCCGAACCTCACGGTCGGTTGCACGCTCAATCTCGTGCCGATCGAGCCGGCGAACAAGCACGCGCACAAGGCGGCGCGCCGTCACTGGCAGAGCAACTACTCTCTGTACCTCGACGCCATGCTCAAGGGCAAGTACCCGAAAGTGGTGCTCGACGAGATGGAGCACAACGGCATCAAGATCGAATCAGGCGACATGGCGCTGATCAACCAGAAGCTCGATTACCTCGGGGTCAACTGGTATCTGCGCATGGTGATGAATCGCAGAGGCAGGATCATCCAGATGCCGGCGGCGGATTTCACGCAGGTCGGCTGGGAGATCAATGCAGCGCCGTTCACCCGCATGCTGGTGGCAATGAACGACGAGTACAAACTGCCGCCGATTTACGTCACCGAAAATGGCGCGGCCATCCCCGACAAGATCGAGGGTGAACGCGTTCATGACCTCGTGCGCATGAGCTACATCCACGACCACCTCAACGCGTTGGAAAACGCAGTTGCGCGTGGCGTCGATGTGCGCGGCTATTTTGCCTGGAGTCTAATGGACAACCTTGAGTGGTCTGGTGGCTACCAGTTTACCTTCGGGATTGTTCACGTCGACCGGCAAACACTGAACCGGACAATCAAGGACAGCGGCTATTGGTATCGCGACATGATCGCGGCGAACGGTTAGGAAGCGGGCTTCCGCCCGCCGCTACAATGCTCCAACGTGTAGGGGCGATGCATGCATCGCCCCTACAGTAACAAGCGAGAAATCGACATGCAAATCCAGCTCGATACTGCCTCTGTGCAGATCGTTCCTGCGGATGGCGTGGGGGCGAAAATCACGAACGTGAAACGCCATGGTCAGCGCGCATTGCGTCTCGACTATGCGTTTCACGGTTCGGGGTTCGCCATCATACGCATCCCATTCAAGCAGCAGATACCGGCGAATTACGCACTCGGCATTGACGTGTGCGGCAAGGGACCGGCCAACAACTTCGAGACGAAGCTTGTCGACTCCACCGGCGACAACGTGTGGTGGATCAACCGAGTCGCGTATACGTTCACCAAGAAATGGCAGCGGCTCGTCAGCAAGACGAGGCACTTCACTTTCGCCTGGGGTCCGAATCGAGAGCCGCTAACCGAGACGTCGTATCTCGAGTTCGTGATCACCAACAACGAAGGCGGCGAGGGAACCGTTTGGTTCACCAATCTCACCTTCGACGAGCTGCCGAAAAACTACGGCGAAGCGGAAGCTTCTCTGGTCCACGCCACCAGCAACAACAGTGATGCAGCCAGCGTGCTCATCCCCGGCGGCTATATCGGCTGGCACAGCGCCGACGATAGACCGCAGAAACTGCGCGTTCATTACGCGGGCGTGCGGGCGATGTCGGCACTCGTGATTTATTGGGGCGAAGATTACGCCACCGATTACGAAGTGCAAGCCAAGCTGGAAAATTCACATTGGCGAACCCTGGTGAAAGTGAGCGACGGCACCGGCGCACGTGAGATGCACTGGCTGCCAGACACGGAAGTGAGTGCACTAAGGCTTGTGATGAACAAGTCGAACAACGGCAACGGCTATAACATCAAGTCACTGGCGGTCAAGCCGGTGACTTATGCGCAGACACGCACGGATTATTTCATGCGCGTCGCCGAGTACAGCCGATACGGTCACTTCCCTCGGCACCTGCTGAACTCCCAGTCGTTCTGGACTGTGGTAGGAACCGATGGCGCCGCGCAAAAGGCGATCATCAACGAAGAGGGCATGCTCGAGTTTGATGTCGAGGCTCCCTCGATCGAACCGTTCGTTTTCCGCAACGGCAAATTGCTGACGTGGGCCGACGGCAAGCATGAGCACTCTCTGGCGGAAGGCTATCTCCCGGTTCCAACGGTGGTGCGCAAGCACGACGGGTTGGATCTGACGATAACCGCATTCGCCGAGGGCACGCCAGGCGGTCGACCGACAACGTACGTCCGCTACGTAGTGAAGAACACCTCGGACAAGCAACAGTCCGGCAAGTTGTTCCTCACAGTGCGTCCGTTCCAGGTAAATCCGCCGTGGCAGTGGCTCAATCATCCGGGCGGTTACACGCCTGTAAATCGGCTGAGGTGGAACGACGATTACCTTGTCGTCAACGACAAGCAGGTGACCGTCTATTCGCTGACGCCTTCAGACGGGTTCGGCGCCACATGCCACCGCGACGGCGGCATCATCGAACATCTGAGCAAGGGAAACGTTCCCTGCGCCCACGACATCAATGACAAAGACGGCTGCGCCGCAGGTGCGATGGAATATACATTCGACCTTGCACCGGGCGAAACGCGTGCCGTGGATATCGGAGCGCTCTTCGGCGGAATCGGCGTGCTGATGGATCCCGACAGGGCACTCGAGTCCACACTGAATTACTGGCGTGAACGGCTTGCGCAGGTCGGTATCGGTCTGCCCGGCAATCCCGACCTCGCCAACACCATGAAAAGCATGGTGGCATATATCCTGATCAACAGGAACAAGTATGCGATTCAGCCGGGCACTCGCTGCTATCGCCGCAGTTGGATCCGCGATGGTGCCCTCACCAGCTCGGCACTTCTGCACTGGGGATATACGGAAGAGGTGGAACAGTTTATTCGCTGGTACGCCAACTACGTTTATCCGAACGGCAAGGTTCCCTGCGTCGTGGACCGGCGTGGTGCGGATCCCGTTCCCGAGCATGATAGTCACGGCGAGTTCTTGTATCTCGTAGCCGAATATTACCGGCACACGGGTGATAAGCAACTTGTAAGAGACATGTACCCGACCATGCTCAAGGTGGCGAAATATATCGACGGCTTGCGAAGCGCGACGATGGGGCCTGAGTTCAACGACAAGCCGCATCTGTTCGGGCTGGTGCCGCCATCGATCAGTCATGAGGGTTATTCAGCGAAGCCGGCATTCTCGTACTGGGATGATCTGTTCGTCGCCAAAGGACTGCTGGATCTCGCCTGGCTCGCAGCCGAGTTCGGCACAACCGGTGAACGAATTAACCTGCAAGCGTCAGCCAACTGCTTCCGCCTGTACGTGCTTAGCTCGATGTTCTACGCCGGGAAGCTCCACAACATCGACTTCATTCCGGGAGCGGCCGACCTCGGTGACTTCGACGCCACATCCACGACGATCGGAATCGATCCGACGGGTATGCTCGTCGATGCGCTGCCGACGCCGGTGGCGCGCACCTTCGAGAAGTACTGGCAAAACTTCCAGGACCGACGGGACGGCAAGAAAGAATGGGGAGAGTACACGCCATACGAATGGCGCGTGGTTGGAACCTTCATTCGCTTGGGCAAGCCGGACATCGCTCTTGCCTGTGCCGACTGGTTCATGACGCATCGCCGTCCGAGTGGTTGGAACCACTGGGCGGAAGTTGTTCATCATGATCCGCGTGCGCCTCGCTTCATCGGCGACGCACCGCACGGCTGGGTGGGCTCCGACTTCCTGCGCAGCGCGCGTTCGCTGTTTGCCTATGAGACGAAGGACGGCGAGTTTGACGACATTGTCGTCGGCGCCGGCATGAAGCGCGAGTGGTGGCAGAAGGGCGTCAAGTTGAAAAACGTGCACACGCACCATGGCATACTCAACATCGAGCTGCACATGGACGCAGACGGAAATGTCTCCGTTCGCCACCACGGCACGACATTGACTTGCGGCATCAAATTGATACTTCCGGAAGGACATAACAGTGTCCGCGTCTTCGGATCGATGATGCCACCTGCCGGTGTACAACTGCCGCTGGCATTTACCGCGGGCAAACCGTGGATCGGTCTCGGGAACTGCTTCTGGCAGCCGCGTCCGTAGTTTCCTGTAGGGGCGATGCATGCATCGCCCCTACCAATACGGAGACACAAAATGTTTTCAAGCTTATTCGGCATTGCCGTATGGATGGGAATAGCGTTTGCCGTAATCAATGGCGTGATGGGTTCGATGAACGCATCCTTGCTGTCGTTAGGCAAGACAATCACGACTACACTCACTTTCACCACCGTCTTCATGGTGCTGTTCGCGTTCGAAGTGACGCTGATGGGACCACCGGCCGGCTCAGGCGGTGTAGTCCGGTTTTTCGAATTCTTCGGCGTCATGTTCGGGCTGTCGCTGATTTCAGTTCCGCTGGTGGTCTGGCGAGAAAGCAAGCGAGCCTCGAGAGAATTCGAACGAATTCAACAGGCATCGGCGTTCGCTATGGCGAACTTTGATAATCTCGCTGAAGACTCCGACAAGTCGAAAATCATTACCTATCGGTCGCTCTCAATTTTGTTGCTCGACCCGACAACCGCCGACGGCGACCGCGAAATGATCACGTACTTGCGCGACAACCTCGGCGAGTTCGGTCGCAAAAGCTGCAAAAGAAGCGAGCTTTTCGCGAACCACGCGGACATGCAGGTTTGGCCACTCAAGTATACGGACCGCAGACGATCGTGGCTGCGCTCCTCCAAATGACCGTAGAGCGATGCATGCATCGCCCCTACACAACTCAGAGGGAAACATCATGTTCTCCGGACTTATCGCTCTAGCAATATTCTGCGGTCTCGGTCTTGCGTGCATGAACGGCATGGCAGGATCGGCCAGCGCGCGCCAAGATTCAGCGGGGAAAACTACTTTTCTCACGCTGGGAATGTCAGGCATCGCATCCGCTGGGTTCGCGGCGATGTTCTGGCTTATGGCACCGCCGCCGGCAGATCATTTGACGTTCATCCAGGGGCTCGAGCTGTTCGGCATCATGTACGGGCTCAGCCTTGTGTTCATGCCGTTCGTCATTATCGGCGGATACAAGAGTGCCGCCAATCACATGTCGTACGTTCAGAAAGCGTCCGCGTTCGCGCTGGAAAATTTCGATCGTCTGGCCGAAGGGTCGGAGGATTCGAAGGTGATCACGCATGAGTCGCTGACGAAACTGTTGCGCGATTCCACAGTCGCCGACGAGGATCTCGAGTTGGTCAGCTACCTCCGCGACAACCTCGACGCGTTCGGTCACAAGATCGGCGAAGAGCATTACTTCGTCGTTCGCGTGGACACGAAGATCGAAAAGCGCGAACATCGCGCCACGATCTTCGCCGCCAATCGCACCGAAGTGCAGCAGTGGCCCAGCAAGATCGCTGACACGCGCCGCACCTGGTTGCGTTTCGCAAAGTAAGTTAAGTGGGGCGCGCAAGAACTTGCATCTGATGCAATTTTTCTTAGCGCGCCCGAAAGTCACTCGGACGGGAATGCCGTCCCAAACAAAAGGTGATCTCATGCGATGGAAAAGCGCACTTTGGGCGCTTGTAGCCGGCATGGCTTTAGGCCTCGCCGCCACCGCTCCGGTCTCTGCAAAGACAATGCCGGCTCCGGCCCCAATGAGTCGAGCCGCTGCGCAGAAAACGCGTTTGCTGCTGCCGACGCCGAAGCAGGCAACCAGCCTGAAAGGTGAATATACGGTTGGCGATCACACCAACATCGTCGTCGACGGTCACGCGACTAAAGACGAGATGGACATCGCCAAACAACTGTCCGATGAGTTGCATACTCGTACAAACACGCGCACGCACATCATCAAACGCGTGATGCCACACTCGATCAGATTGCATCTGGTCAAGAAGTGGGGACAGGTCAACAAGTACTATCACGTCGATGTAAATCGCGACCTCGGCACGGACGGATACATTCTCGTCGTCACGCGCGGCGGCGTCATCGTAGTTGCCACCACTCCAGCCGGCCTGCACAACGGCACTCGCACGTTGCTGCAACTGCTGAAGGGGCATAAGGTGCCGGCCATTCGCATCAGCGATTGGCCCGACATCAAGGGTCGCATGGTCCTCTACGATCAGCGCGACAATACGGTGAACGTTCAATACTGGCAGCATTGGATCGGCTCGCTGAGCGACCTCAAGGTCAATCAGATCATGCCGTTCTTCGAGGACGACTTCCAGTATGCCAACCCGAAATACTCCTATCTCGGCAAGCCCAACACCTGGAACGCCGCCAAGGCGAAACAAGTAGTTGACTATGCTCATGTTCGCCAGATGCAAGTGATTCCACAGCTCGAGTCGTTCGGTCATGCCGACGGCTTGCTGGCGCACCAGCAGTTGTTCAACCTGCGCCAGGCCGGAAAGCAGTGGGAGTATTCGCCGTGCACCGCGGAGACGTATGAGGTATTCAATGACCTCTACGGCGAGTTGTCGAAGGCGTTCCCACAATCGAAGATGTTCCATGTCGGCTCCGACGAGGTCGGCGGCTGGGAGCCAGGTCATCTGTGGGGCTTCAAAGACGATCAGCGCTGCGATGCCGCAATCGCCTCCAAAGGCGAAGCGCAAATCTTCGTCGATCATCTTCACAAGCTGCAATCTCTGCTGGCATTCTACGGTAGAGACATGGCGATGTGGGGCGATGAGATCCTGAATCATCCGGAGCTTGCAAGCAAGCTCAATAAGGACATCACCATCTTTGACTGGCACTACGAGGACACCAAAGACTTCCCCTCGTTGCAGAAGTTCAAAGACTGGGGGTTCAAGCATATTTATGCTGCTCCCGCGGTGCATGGGTTCAACGATCTCTACCCGATGTATCCGATTAGCTTCGGCAACATCCCGGCGTTCAGCCATGCGGCGTCACAAGCCGATATCGATGGTGTCTGCATCACCATGTGGGGGATGATCGAAGGCGGCAACGCGGAAAACTATCTGTACGGCATGGCATATGCCGCACAGGTAATGTGGTCGTCGGATCACACCGATATCGCGGACTTCAATCGTCGATTCGCCTACCAGTGGTTCGGCATCGACGACCCGGCTGCGGCCGATCATGTCGACCGCATGTTCTGGTGGCCGTGGCGTGTCTCCGGCTCCGCAGCTTGGGACAAGAAGGACTACACCGGTTACTGGCAGAACTTCTTCACCTCGACCGGAATCGTGTTCGGGTCGTATAACGAGATTGCCAAAGACTTGACCGATGCCGAGCTTACCAATCGCATCGCAGAGTCGAAAGAGCTTCTCGATCACGTCGCCAAAGGGCGCGCGTCGTACGACTGGGTGAAGGCGCACGCGACTCGCAACGAGGGAACACTCGAAGCGATGGACACCGTGCTCAGCGATTATGAGCACATGGCACGCAAGGCGATCGCCGTTTATCAACTGGCGCTCGACTACCGCCATGCTGTTGCTCAATCGCCTCAGGACACCGCGAAACTCCAGTCGATTCTTCAAAAGGGAATCGACCAGGTAAACAATCTGCGATTTGACTACATCGGGTTGAGGTTGGATTACCTCTTCGCGATCGACAATCGCAACGGTGACCCGCGCGACATGACGAAGCTCACGAAGGTGCAGGATAGTCTGAACACTTTCGTCGAACAACTTCGTCAGGCTCAGGCCGACATTGCCAAAGGCAAGCCGGCACCAACTCCTGCGGAGTTGGGATTGTCCAAGTAGGGGCGATGCATGCATCGCCCTTAAATTGCAACTGGAAGGCGGCTAACCATGCAGCCTTCTCGCTTTTTTGCATTATCTTTCGACAGCTTGAACAAGGCGGCGTCATAAATGCCGCACAGTTCCGTTGGGATCCGCAGCACATTTGCGTCATTAATTCACAAGAAAAACAAGGCTCATGCTGTCATGAAGCTTACAATTCCTCACCCACAATTGATAAAACAGCATCTTGACCAATATGTCATTGAGCAAGATATGGCAAAGGTTACCCTTGCCGTCGCTGTTCGGAATCATTATCTTCGGCTCGCCAAACGTAAGTCGAAAGCACAAACCAAAATCGACGAGTTCAATAAGTTCAACACCATGATCATCGGTCCGACAGGATGCGGCAAGACATTCCTCATTCGAACGCTTGCCCGCTTGCTCGAAGTGCCGTTTGTTTCGGTGGATGCCACCAAACTGACGGAAAGAGGCTACTACGGCGATGACGTTGAAACCATCCTCTACCGACTCTGGGCTCAAGCGGACTTTGACCTCGATCGCGCGCAAATAGGCATCGTCTATATCGACGAGATCGACAAAATCGCCGCCGTGCCCGATCACGGACGTGATGTATCCGGTGAAGGTGTGCAGCAAGGTTTGCTTACCATGCTCGGTGCAACGAATCTGCGAGTGCCGCGATCACGTAATTCGGATAACGATGAAACCATTGATTTCGACACCTCGAACGTTATGTTCATCGGCGGCGGAGCGTTCAGCGGTCTCGAACAAATAATCGCCAATCGCCTGGACGGCAAAACCAAAGTCGGATTTACTGCCGACGTTTCAAGCGGCGACGCTTCAGGCAAAGGCAACTCCGCATTGCTGTCGAGTGTGACGCCCAAGGATCTGGAAAATTATGGATTGATCCCCGAATTTGTCGGTCGATTTCCCGTAATTACAACAGTTCATCCGTTGAGTGCATCAGCACTCAGGCGCGTGCTGACGGAACCTCGGAATTCGCTCATCGAACAGAGCAAACTCCTGCTGCAAGACGAAGTGAACCTCGAGTATTCGGAAGAGGCGCTTACAGCCATGTCGGAAGAAGCTGCATTGTCAACGACTGGTGCGCGCGCCCTCGAAACCATTGTCTCGGAGGTTACGATGCCTATCAGCTTCGAACTTCCGAAGGCAGTCCTTGTAACGGCAGACATGGTGCGCGACCGCAAGCAACGTCTCGAACAAGTGGCGTCGCTGAAGACAACGGTCACCCATCAAAATGGTTTGACGGACCGGCAGCAAAAGTTTTGGGCCCAATTCAAACCCGCCCCGCAAATAGTCATAGACAGCGCGATGTCCGCTGACGAGATGTGGTACCGCGGCGACGACGTTGAGTACATGCGGCTGCTGAAACTGGATCATGATGGCTCACGGTTTTACATAATCCGTCGAGAATTCGACCGTAATTGCAGGGGTTGCTCGCACAATGTTGTCTTGTACTGGGACTGGTTTGTCCCCTACAGGAAGGGACAGGACCCGGTAAAATCGATCGGCAAGTTGCCGCTAAAGTGGGATTGTTCTGACTGCGGCGAAAAAAATATCGAGTATTACAAAGACACTTACTCCGAGTGGAAGAAGGGCGACTGAGTCGCCACCCAACATATTGAAAACATTGATAGGAAAACCATGAAGCAAAATGGCACATCGGGAAAACGCGGACGTGGTGTTCGCGCCCAAGATGTGAGAGAAGTTGGAAAAACAGTGATTCACGCCGGCGAACGTCTCGGCGAAGAATATCTTCATTTTCTGGACAAGGCGCATTATGTTCTGTCGGACGCAGGACGTGACGCGGGGTACGACAAGTCCATGGCGGCCTACGATACCGCGCATGAATTGGTCATGCCAGTGGGTCGCACCATGCTTGCCGTAAGCGCTAGTGTCGCGCACATATGGCTCTCGGCATTGGCAAATGCAGCCGAGAAGCATTCCGGTGAATAACGCCTGAACAAACACTGAAGGCGGCGCGCTTATCGCCGCCTTCCTTTGATGGTTAACATCGGTAATCGAAAGCAATCAAATGAACGCAATTCGTAATCGGCCACAGCTTACGCCCGCGGATAAAAAAGGCTGGTATGAAACCATGAACAATTACGGGTGGTCGAGGCCGGATACCGGACCAAGCGGCGAGCAATTCACGGCGCATTCATCGCAGTCATCACTATGGTCCCTCGACATCGGCTGCGGCTACGGCTTTCAGACGGCTGCAGCCATCAAAGCGGGTGCGCGCGTGGTAGCCAACGATCTCAACCAAGATCACCTGAGCATTACCGCATCAATGGTGCCGGCTCATTTGAGTCTCAATCTCCGAACTCGCAAGGGGCATTTCAACAAGATTTCCCTGCCGTCCGGCGCGTTCGGTGCAATCCTTGCAGCAAACGTGTTGCACTTCATGGACGGAAAAACGCTCGAGGCGGCCTCTCGCAAGATGTTCAGACTCCTGGCTCCGGGTGGAAAGGTTTTTGCCCACGCGCAATCTCCTTACATATCCAAGTGCAAGGAGTTCATTCCGGTGTATGAAGAGCGGAAGGCATCAGGCGTGAAATGGCCTGGTGTCGTGGAAGACTGGAGACGAGAGCCTATTCAATACGCAATGATTGGACTCTTCCATTTCCTCGACCCGGAGACGCTCTCTCGTGGGTTCGCTGAGGCCGGATTTGTCATCGACGAAGCAACGTACCTTGCCGCCGACCTCAAGGATCGAAAGCTCGACGGCCGAGAACGTGTAATCCTTGTTGCGCGCAAACCGTAATCGCAAAGCACCAGCACGGCAAAGCACCATGGAACGTGTCTGCGTTCCTTGGTGCCTTTGCTCTGGTGCAGCACGGTTCTTTGTGTTTGTATGTTTTGGTGCCATTTCTATTATCTGTCCTAGTAGTGCCGGGTATAAGACAAGAAGCCTTGGCGCACACTAGAAAAAATTGCACGACATGCAAATTTTCCATTGGCAACTCGCGCATGCGCCGCGACAGTCGGATGTTTCAGGTCTCGGATGTCACTGGATAATTTGCATCACATGCAAGTTTTTATAGCGCGGCAGAAGGAGGTATGGGCGGCGACAGATGCGCCGCCCATACGTTCTGGTTATTGGGCAAGTTTCGCCCGTAGCAACTCGTTGGCTAGTTGCGGGTTGACCTTGCCTTGTGTCGCCTTCATGAGCTGCCCGACGAAGAAGCCGAACAGCTTCTCCTTGCCGGCGCGAAATTCGGCGACCTTGTCCGAATGTGCAGCAAGCACGGAATCGATCGCAGCTTCAATGGCGCTCGTGTCGGTGACTTGCTCCAGTCCGTCCGCCTTGATGATCCCAGCAGCGGTCCTGCCGGTATCAACCATCTTGGCGAACACGTCTTTAGCGATCTTGCCGGAGATCGTTTCGTTGCTGATCAGGTCGAGCATCTCGCCCAACATCGTCGTCGATACCGGCGACTCGTCGATGGAAACGCCCAGCTTGTTCAACGTAGCGAACAGATCGCCTGTGATCCAACTTGCGGCAAGCTTGGCATCGCGACCACGAGCGACGGCTTCGAAGAAGTCCGCGACCTCATGATCCGCCACCAGCGTACGCGCGTCGTAACGGCTCAAGCCGTACTGTTCGACGAACCGTGCTTCCTTAGCGTCCGGCAGCTCGGGAAGAGCGTCCTTGATCGACTCCACCCACTGCGCGTCGAGGACGAGCGGGAGCAGGTCGGGATCGGGGAAATACCGATAGTCGTGCGCTTCTTCTTTCGAGCGCATCGCGCGGGTAACGTTTCGAACAGGATCATAGAGGCGAGTCTCCTGCTTGATGGTGCCACCGGCTTCGATGACTTCGATTTGCCGTCGCGCTTCGAATTCGATCGCGTGCACGACGTGGCGAATGGAGTTGACGTTCTTGATTTCGCAGCGAGTTCCGAACGGTGTTCCGGGTCGATGCACCGAGACGTTGCAGTCGCAGCGCAGCGATCCTTCTTCCATGTTGCCGTCGCAAGTGCCGAGATAGCGCAGAATGGCGCGGAGCTTCTTAACGTAGGCTCCCGCTTCCTCCGGCGAACGGAGATCCGGCTTGGACACGATTTCCATCAGCGCGATACCGGCCCTGTTCAGGTCGATAAGCGACAATGATGGATGCTTGTCGTGTATGCTCTTGCCGGCGTC